>Ga0172373_10000485_pt1 | contig 65165 bp, 54 predicted proteins | sample Lak10m_2_FD_114546 | JGI IMG/M metagenome (GOLD analysis project Ga0172373, IMG submission 114546) | Freshwater microbial communities from Kabuno Bay, South-Kivu, Congo - kab_092012_10m | ecosystem: Environmental > Aquatic > Freshwater > Lake | place: Democratic Republic of the Congo... | reverse complement strand
GTCTCGCCTTTGGCGGACGCCTGTCCGAAGCGAGGGTTGGGCCGGCCAAAGAAAAAGCCCGGCTTGTGCCGGGCTTTCTGGTTGCGGGGGTTGGACTTGAACCAACGACCTTCGGGTTATGAGCCCGATGAGCTACCAACTGCTCCACCCCGCGTCGGGTGTGCCGCAGACATAGCAGTCCCCGTCGGCGAGTCAAGCACGAACGTGCGCGGCGGGGATCGTGACCTCGATGCGACGTCGCCGTGCCGACAGCGGCGTGATCCGGATGTCGCCGCAGGCGATCGGCCACGCGACGGTGCCCGGCCACTCCACGAGCGTGAAGCCGTCGTCGATGGCGTCGAGGATGCCGAGGGCCTCGAGGCTGTCGTGGGGATCGCCGCCCGCCTCGTGCAGGCGGTAGAGGTCGAGGTGGTGCACCGGCGGCTGCGTCGCGTGGCTGCGCATGAGCGCGTAGGTCGGGCTCTGGACGACGACGTCGCTGCCGCCCGCGAGCCCCTGCACGAAGCCCTGCACGAAGCTCGTCTTGCCGGCGCCGAGGGGACCCTCGAGCCGCAACACGAGCGGGGCCCGCAGCCGCGTCGCGAGCTCGCGGGCGAAGGCGCGGGTGGCGGCGGCCGAAGACGTCGTCGTCGACCACGTCGTCGGGGGCGTCGGGGTCGTCGGTTCAGCCACGCCGCGCTCCGGCGATCGCCCCCCGCAGGCGCGCCGCGAGCTCGGTCGCGAGCAGGCCGCGGGCCTCGCCCGCGCCGGCCTGCTGGTGGAGCCACACGCTGGCGCAGACGACGGCGTCGACGGTGCCGGGGCCGAAGGCGCCGCCGAGCCCCGCGGCGATGAGCCCGGCGAGGACATCGCCGCTGCCGGCCACGGCGAGGGCGGGGGCGTCGCCGTCGACGACGATGGCCCGCGATGCCGTTGCCACGATCGGGGCGTGGCCCTTGAGCACGACGACGCCGCCGAGGCGATCGACGAGGGCCCGGGCCGCTGCGAGGCGATCGCGCTGAACGTCGCCGACACTCGAACCGAGGACCCGCGCCGCCTCGCCGGGGTGCGGGGTCCAGACGTCGGCGTCGCCCCGGCCGAGTACGCCAAGGGCGCCGGCGTCGGCGACCGTCCACAGCATGCGCTCGTCGTCGACGGCGGCGGCCCGCAGCCGCTGGACCCGCTCGCGGATGGTGGCGTCGACATCGTCACCGCGCGCCGACAGCCCGGGGCCAACGACGAGGGCGTCGAGCTGCAGCGCGGCCTCGCCATCCGCCGTTTTCGCCATGAGCTCGACGGGGCGGGGGACGTCGACGTCGCCGATGAGGGTGACGAGGCCGGCGCCGGCCCGCAGCGCCGCCGTCGCCGACAACACCGCGGCGCCACCGAGGCCGGCGCGGCCGGCAATGACGCCGGTATGGCCGAAGCGGCCCTTGTGGGCGGTGACGTCGACGGCCGGTAGATCGAGACCGGTGAGGCGCCAGACGCCGAGGGCCTCGTCGGGTGGCGGAATGAAGCCGAGGTCGACGTCGACGACGCGACCACAGCGCTCGCGGCCGGGCTCGGCGTGGTGCGCGATCTTGCGCCCGCCGAAGGTCACCGTGACGTCGGCGCGCACCGCCGGCCCGGCGGGCGCCTGGCCATCGCAGGGCAGCCCCGAGGGGATGTCGACGGCGACGACGACGGCGCCGCGGTCCCGCAGCGTGTCGATGGCGACGACGGTGGCGACGCTGTCGTCGTCGAGGGGGCGCGACAGGCCGGTGCCAAAGAGGGCGTCGACGATGACGACCGGCGTCTGCCCCGCGATGCGGGCGGGCAGGTCGGCGACGGCGATGCCGGGGTGGCCGAGGTGCGCCGCCGCGCGCGAAAACAGCGTTGCGGCGGTCGCGGCGTCGCCGGCGAGGCGGGCCGGATCGACGCTGCTGAGGACGACGACGTCGACGCCGCGGGCCAGCAGGTGCCGGGCGCAGACGTGGCCGTCGCCGCCGTTGTTGCCGGCGCCGCAGACGACGAGGACGCTGCCGGCGCGCCCGGCGAGCTCGGCGCAGACGACGTCGGCGACGGCGCGCCCGGCGTGCTCCATGAGCACGAGTCCCGGGACGCCGAGGCCGTCGATGGTGTGGTGGTCGCGCGCGCGGGCCTGCGCGCCGCTCAGCAGGGGCGCGAGCTGCAGGCGGATGGCTCTCGTCGCACCGGTCGCCACGTCGCCTCCGTCGTCGCGCTCAACCGCCGAGGGCCGCGATGAAGCCCTCGAGCTGCGTCGCCGCCGGCGTGCCGGGGACGAGCGACTTCGCCTTCTCGGCGAGGGCGCGGGCGCGGGCCGACAGCTGGTGCTGGCGGGCAAGCAGGGCCCCCGACACCAGCGACGACACGTCGCTGCTCTTCGTGAGGAGGCTCAGGCCGAGGTCGGCGTCTTCGAGCCGCTGCTGGGCGAGGCCGACGTGCACGAGCTCGAGGCAGACCTCGCCGGCGACGGCGGGCGGGGCCTCGCGGGCGGCGCTGCGCAGCAGCTCCATCGCGTCGTCGACGCGGCGCTGCATCAGGGCCACGCGGGCCTTGAGGCGCCAGGCGCGCACGGCCTGGGCCGGATCGAGACCGGGGGCCGCGAGCAGCTCGTCGATGACGACGATGGCGTCGGCGGGGCGCTCGGCGTCGATGAGGGCGTCGGCGAAGAGCAGCGTCGTGTCGTGGTCGCCCGGGACCTGCTCGTGCAACCGACGGCCCAGCTCGAGGGCGCTGTCCCGCTCGCCGAGCTCGAGCAGGATGCGCAGCTGCATCTGGCGCGGCGGCAGCGACGTCGGCGCGGCCTGACAGACGCGCTCGAGGATCGCGAGGGCTTCGCCATACTGGCGGCTCTCGACGAGCATCTCGCAGAGGGCGAGCGGCGGGCTCACGAAGGTCGGCTCGAGCTCCCACGCCATCTCGTAGAGCGTGCCGGCGCGCGCCGGGTCGCCCTGGGCGTAGAGGATCTGCCCCAGCTGGAAGCGGGCGACGGCGTGGCTCGGCACGGCGCGGGCGACGGCGGAGAGCAGCTCGGCCCCCTGGTGCATATCGCCGCGCGATACCCGCACGAGGGCGAGCAGGTAGTTGGGGCCGACGAGCTTTGGCGTTGCCTGCAGCGCCTGCAGCACACGCCGATCGGCGCGCTCGAGGTCACCCTCGGCGAGGGCGAGTGCGGCGTCACCGAGGGCGACGGCGTCGTCGTCGCGGGCGCGGAGGGCGGCGCGGGCGTCGTCGACGCGGCCGTCCATCAGGAAGGCGCGGGTGCGGACGACCCGCACCGTCACGTCGTCGAGGCCGAGGTCGCCGAGGCGGGAGAGGGCCTCCTGGGGGCGGGCACGCCCGAGCAGCAGCTCGACGTCACCGAGGGGCCCATCGCCCGGGTGCAGACGGGCCGCGCCGTCGCTGAGGTCGGCGGGCAGCAGCACGCCGCCGGGGAGGCCGCGCATCCGCACGAGGGGGATCGGCTCGCCCGGCTGGCCGGTGCGCGGCGGCATGCGCAGCTCGGCGGGGCTCCGCGCGCGCGTCGTCGAGGCGGAATCAGGAGGGGGCGGGGTCACGGGCTCGCTCACGCGACCCACATGGCACCCTTTCGTGCCGCTGTCTCCCCCTGCCTGCGGCTTCGGGCGCGGCGGGCCGGTCGGATCGCGTGCGGGGTGGGTCAAAGGCCACGCCCCGTCGTCGCAGGCGGCGCGATCATGGCGCGGCTGGCCTCAGGGGTCGAAGCGGTAGCCGAGGCCCCGGACGGTGACGAAGTGGGCCGGCTCGTCGGGGTTCTGCTCGAGCTTCTTGCGCAGGGAGACCACGAAGTTGTCGACGGTACGCTCGGTCCCCTCGTAGTCGAGGCCCCAGGCCCCCTCGAGGAGCTGGTCGCGGCTGTGGGCGCGGCCGGGGTGGTCGACGAGGAAGAGCAGCAGCGACATCTCGCGGGGCGACAGGGCCACGGCAGCGCCGGCGCGGGTCACCGTCCGGGCGCGGCGGTCGATGACGACGTCGTCGAAGGTGACCTGGCTCGGTTGCTGGGCGGTGCGTCGCCGGAGCACGGCGTTGGCCCGGGCGATGAGCTCCGACAGGCCGAAGGGCTTCTGGACGTAGTCGTCGGCGCCGAGGTCGAGGCCGAGGACCTTGTCCTCCTCAAGCCCCTTGGCCGTCAGCATGATGATCCCCGACGTGCTGCCGCGCCGTCGCAGCTCGCGGAGGATCTCGTAGCCGTTCATGCTTGGCAGCATGACGTCGAGGATGATGAGGTCCGGGCCGTCGGCGAGGGCCCGCTTGAGCCCCAGCTCTCCGTCGGCCTCGACGGTGACGGTGAAGCCCTCATGCCGCAGGTTGAGGCGAAGGCCGGCGGCGATGGCGGCGTCGTCCTCGACAATCAGGACGCGCGGCTTGTCGGGACGGTCCCGGGTGGTGCTCGTCATGGCGACCTCGATGCGTCGGAGGAAGGCGCTGCGGCGCCGTCGCCCTCGTCGGGCGCGAGGCCCAGCCAGGCGTCGGGCACGAGGAGCGCGCCGACGGCCATGCCGACGGCCTGCCCGGCGATCCCGGCGCCGGCGGCGATGCGGGAGCCCGTCTCGAGCTCGGCGGGGACCACCGCGAAGGCGATGCCGCCGACGACGCCGGCACCCAGCAGGCCCCCCGCCGTCACCGCTGCGGCCCGCGCCGCCGGGACCTCGACGAGCGGCGACACGCCGAGGGCCACGAGGCCACCCAGGCCCGCGGCCGTGAAGGCGCTGCCGAAGCCGAAGTCGGTGCGGCCCACGCCGCCCACCTCGGTCAGCGCCACCGGCACGGCGGCAAAGGCGCCGAGTCCGCCGGCGAGTCCCGCGAGGCTGGCGGCAGCGAGGCTGAGGGCGTTGTCGTCGGCGCTCACGGGGGTGAGGGCCGCGAGGGCCGTTGCGCCGACGACGCCGGCGCCAGTGGCTCCGGCGAGCATCCACGCCGGGCCGCCGCCCTTGAGGTCGAGCATGAAGCCGAGCCCCGCGCCGAGCATGGCGCCGCTGCCGGTGCCGCCAAAGACGGCGGCCTGGGCGTCGGGGCCGAGGCGGAGCGTGTCGTCGAGCAGCCACGCGCCGCCCCCCATGGCGGCCGCACCGACGACGGCGACACCCGCCTGACTCACAAACGAGATGTCCTGCCGGGACAGCCGCGTGAAGTCGTCGTCGTACACGAGAACATCGCGGGCCGGCACGAGCGCCGAGGGCACGGCGCCGCCGATGAGGAGGCCGGCGCCCGCGGCGGTGGTGACGAAGATCCAGCCCGGCTCGCGCGCCGGGGGCGGCAGCGGCGTCGGCGTCGGCGTGCCGGTGTCGCCGGGAGTGACCTCGTCGACGGGCGGCGTCGGCGGTGGCGGCAGTTTCACGGCGCGCACCGGCAGCCCGCCGAAGCGGACGTAGCAGGCGTAGCGGAGGTCGCTGGCGGCGGCCGCGCGGGCTTCGAAGGCGTCGCCCATCGCCGCGGGCCGCAGCGCCGCGAGGAGCTCGGCGCCAGCACAGCCGACCTCGTCGTCGCGGTCGTCGAGCAGCGTGAGGGCGGTGGCAACGACGACATCGCGGTCGGCGTCGGCGAGGCGGCGGGCGACGGCGACGAGGGACTGTCCGGCCGTGGCCCGCACGCGGGCGTCGGGGTCGCCCGTGAGCGCGCGCAGCGGTGTGAGGGCCACCGTGGGCTCGAGCCACGGCAGCACGGCAGCGGCGAGGGCGCGGGCCCGGGGCGACGGGCTGCGGGTGATGGCGAGGAGGGACTCGATCTCGGCGGCGTCGAGCTCGTGACCGACCGAGAGGTGCGCCTCGAGTCGCTGGAGCGTCGCGGCGTCGCGAGCGCCTGCATCGGCTGCAGCGGCCGGCGGCGTCGGCGGGGGCGACGCCGGCGCCGTCGCGTCGGTGGGATCGCCAGAGGCCTGGGCCGACATCAGCAGGGCGAGGACGAGCGGCGAGACCATCGTGGGTGCAAGGTGCCCCCGGCGCGGCCGCGACGCAAGCGCCGGGGGGTATGACTCCATCCTACAGGTCGCCGACGACGCCGCGCCGACGGACGTCAGAGGAGGGCGCGGGCCTCGAGGACCTTGATCTGGTCGCGAATCTGGGCGGCCTTCTCGAACTCGAGGTCCATCGCCGCCGCCCGCATGTCCTTGCGGAGCTTCTCGATGAGGGCGGGCAGGTCGTCGCTGTCGACGGCCACCGCCTGCGCTCCCTTCTTGCCCCCCTTTGCCTTGCTGCGGGTCTTCTTCGCGCCCGGGTGGGTCTCGCCGCTTTTCGCCATCGCCGAGACGTCGAGGAAGTCGCCGTCGGCGTAGGCAGCGTCGGGGGCGAGCTCGCGCAGCGGCTTGACGATGGTCTTCGGGGTGACGCCGTGCTCGCGGTTCCAGGCCTCCTGGATGGTGCGACGGCGCTGGGTCTCGCCGACGGCGGCCTTGATGGAGTCCGTCATGCGATCGGCGTAGAGGATGACGCGGCCCTCGGCGTTGCGCGCCGCGCGGCCGATGGTCTGGATGAGCCCCGTCGTCGCGCGCAGGAAGCCCTCCTTGTCGGCGTCGAGGATGCAGACGAGCGCCACCTCGGGCAGGTCGAGGCCCTCGCGCAGCAGGTTGATGCCGACGAGGACGTCGTACTCGCCCCGGCGCAGCGCCGCGAGCAGCTCGATGCGCTCGAGGGTGTCGACGTCGGAGTGGAGATAGCGGGCCTTCACGCCGATCTCGGCGAGGTACTCGGTGAGGTCCTCGCTCATGCGCTTCGTCAGCGTCGTCACGAGGACGCGGAAGCCGCGGGCGACGGTCGCCTTGATCTCGGCGATGGTGTCGTCGACCTGGCTCGCCACCGGGCGGATCTCGACGACCGGGTCGAGCAGGCCCGTCGGGCGGATGAGCTGCTCGATGATCACACCCTCGCTCTTGTCGATCTCGTACTCCGCCGGCGTCGCCGACACCGAGATGACGTGGTGCATGTGGGTCTCGAACTCCTCGAACTTCAGCGGCCGGTTGTCCATCGCCGACGGGAGGCGGAAGCCGTAGCGGACGAGGGTCTCCTTGCGGCTGCGGTCGCCGAAGTACATGCCGCGGACCTGCGGGATCGTCTGATGGCTCTCGTCGATGACCATCAGGAAGTCGCGGGGGAAGTAGTCCAGCAGGGTCGGCGCCGGGTCGCCGGCGTTTCGGCCCGACAGGTGCCGCGAGTAGTTCTCGATGCCCTTGCAGCTGCCGGTGGCCTCGAGCATCTCGAGGTCGTAGAGCGTGCGCTGCTCGAGCCGCTGGGCCTCGAGCAGCAGGTTGTTGGCGCGCAGCTCCTGCAAGCGTTCGAGGAGTTCCTGACGGATGGCGTCGATGGAGCGTCGGCGTCGCTCGGCGTTGGTGGCGTAGTGCGAGGCGGGCCAGATGGTGACGGCGGGGACCTCGCCATTGACCCGGCCGCGCAGCGGATCGACGAGCTGGATCTTTTCGACCTCGTCGCCGAAGAACGAGATGCGCAGGGCCTCCTCCTCTTCGTGGGCGGGGAAGACCTCGACGACGTCGCCGCGGACGCGGAAGGTGCCACGAGCGAAGGAGACGTCGTTGCGCTCGAACTGGCTCTCGACGAGCTGACGCAGGAAGGCGTCGCGGCCGAGCTTGCGGCCGACTTCGACGTAGGCCGTCATCTCCTTGTAGCTCTCGCGCGAGCCGATGCCGTAGATGCACGACACCGACGCCACGATGATGACGTCGTTGCGCTCCAGCAGCGCCCGCGTCGCCGAGTGGCGCATGCGGTCGATGGTGTCGTTGATGAGGCTGTCCTTCTCGATGTAGGTGTCCGACGACGGGACGTAGGCCTCGGGCTGGTAGTAGTCGTAGTAGCTGACGAAGTACTCGACGGCGTTGTCGGGGAAGAAGGCCTTGAGCTCCTGATAGAGCTGCGCCGCCAGCGTCTTGTTGTGGGCGAGCACGAGCGTCGGCCGGTTCACGCGGGCGACGACGTTGGCGACGGTGAAGGTCTTGCCGGAGCCCGTCACACCGAGCAGCACCTGGTGCGGCAGGCCGCGCTCGAGCCCCTCGGTGAGTGAGGCGATGGCCTGGGGCTGGTCGCCCTGAGGGGTGAAGTCGGCGGCGATGCGGAACGGGCGATCGGCCTGGCGGACGCCGAGGCGGCGGTCCTGCTCGACGGCGAACTGGGCGCGCTCGGTCTGGGAGAGCTCGCCGCGGGTGGTGGGGTCGGTCTGGGGGCCGCTCATGCCTGAAGGCATAGCGTATCGGCGGGGGCCTGATCAGATGATCAGACCATCAGGTCCGTTGCGCCGCCATCTCGCCCCCTTCGGGGTGCGATCAGCGGGTCCGCTCCATCAGCTTCTTGTAGAGCAGCTCGCCGAGGGAGTCCTTGATGAGGTCCTCGACGACGCTCTCGAAGGCGCGCTTCTGGCTGTCGTCGCTGTAGAGGAAGCGGATACCCATGCCGCGATCCGGCGTCGGCTGGATGTGGGCCGGCGGCGGCGTCTCGTTGCTGTGGATCCAGGCGACGCTGCCACGCAGCGTGAACGGCTCGCTGCGGTTGGGCACGAAGAGCTTGAAGACGAACTCGGTGCCGACCTTGAGGGGGCGGTCGGTCTTGATGAAGGTCCCGCCCTTGCTGATGTTCTTCGTGTAGTCGGCGAAGAAGGTGTTGAGCTTCTTGTACTCGACCTTCAGCTCGATGGGGGCTCGCACGTGCACGCGCGCCTCCTTATCACCGCCACCCTGTTCGTCACTCCCCATGGGACTTCTCCTGCGACGACGGAGCATGGCGGACCGGGGGTGCGATCAGAAGTTTCTGTCTCGTCCCGCTACAGGGCGGATCGGACCGACGGCCGCATCTTCCAGAGGAAGCCGTCGAAGTAGAAGTGCGCCATCGAGTGCCAGATGGCCCAGATGTAGATGATCATCGTCGTCCGCAGCCCGAACAGCACCGGCTGCCGCTCGATCCAGCCGAAGCCGACGGCGTAGTTGCTCCACAGGTAGATGGCCGCGATGACGGCGATGAACAGCCCATACAGCAGCGCCCCGTGCCGCAGCAGGCGCTGCAGCAGCGGCTGTGGCGACAGCGGCACGGCGTAGCGCCGACGCTGGAAGGCCCAGACGAAGACGATGTACTCGACGGCGTGGGAGAAGCCGTAGGCGATGTAGCACTTGAACGGTGAGGCCACGAGGAAGCTCGCCGCCAGCAGCGTGAGGCCCGCGGCCATCGACAGGCGGGGGATCCCACGCAGGCCGGTCGCGCGGTGCTCGTAGTACAGAAACAGCCCGGCCCCGGCGACGATGACGACGACACCGAGGGGGTAGAGGATCGGCATCGCGGTTGTGAGCCCGTCGACGATGGGGCCGAGGTACATCTTCACGACCTTGCCCTGCTGCAGGATGCGCTCGCGCTCCCGGTCGACGAGCAGGGCGGCCAGGAAGGGGAACCACGAGAAGACGAGCAGGCGATCGACCCACAGCGGCACCTTCCGCTCGACGGGCGCGCTGCTCTTGGCGTTGTAGACCCGCAGGATCCCGACCTTCTGCGCCGCCGTGTGCCAGACGTTCCAGATGGCGGCGACGATGGCGGCGGCGCCGACGATGGCGTCGGTGCGGAAGGGCCGCTCATTCAGCGCGAGGCCGCGCCATTCGAGCACGGCCGAGAGCCCGATGACGGCGGCGACGACGAGGCCCGGCGTTCGTCGGCCACACACCACGACGACGGCGAGCAGCACCACGGGCGTGACGACGACGTGGAACCAGCCATGATGCCCGGGCAGCCAGGCGAGGCCGGCCACGGTCCCGACGACGAAGGGCAGGGCGCCGACGACAAGCTCGCGATCACGGATGGCGTCGCCACGGCGGTCGCGCCACCAGATGTCGACGACGGGGGCGAGGGCGCCGAGCAGCAGGCCGAGATCGAGGGGCCGGATGGAGCGGGCCGGCGCCGTCCCCTGCTGCAGCGCGATCGACGCCACGAAGGCGCAGCACAGGACCGCCGGCACGAGGGTGAGGCGGGGCTTCCATGCCCGGAAGACCTCGCCGTCGAGGTAGACGTACGGCATCGTGACGTGGCGGTGCACGAAGCTCGTCGTCACCCCGATGGCGAAGAGCACGAGGTAGTCGCCGGGGTGCACGTCGCCGGCGAGGGCGAGGGGCAGCAGGATCCACAGCCACGAGAAGTGGTAGGCGACGACGTCGACGAGGGGAGAGACGTGCCAGCCGGCGACGCTGGCGCCGGGGCGGGGCAGCTGCCACCAGCGGGGCGTTTCCGGGGACGGTGCTTCGGGCATGCTCACCTGCGCGGCGGAGTCGCGAGTCGCTACCACGCCGTAACACCGCCGGCGAGCACCGCGGGGCGCGGCGCGCAGGAGCAGCCATGGGACGTCGGGATGAGGCAGAGAAACACGGCAGTCGCGACGTCTCGGTGCTCTGGCGCCTGCTGCCCCTCGTGCGGCCGTGGCGCTGGCGCTTCGTCCTCGCCACCGTCGTGCTCCTCATCGGCAGCGGGCTCAACCTCGTCTATCCGCAGGTCGCCCGCGCGGCCGTCGACGCCGGCTTCGACAGCGCCACCACCGAGACCCTCGATCAGATGGTCGGCGGCATCGTCGTCGTCTTCCTCGTGAGCGCCCTGCTCACGTGGTGGCGCCACTACCTCATGAGCTGGCTGGGCGAGCGCGTCGTCGCCGACCTGCGCACGAAGGTCTACGCGCGCCTCGTCGAGCAGCCGCTCGGCTTCTTCCACGAGCGCCCGTCGGGCGAGCTGACCGGGCGCCTCGCCGCCGACACCGCCACGATCCAGGGCATCGTCGGCAGCGAGCTGTCGATGGCCATGCGCGAGGTCGTCATGCTCGTCGGCGGCCTCGTCATGCTGCTGCTGCAGAGCTGGCAGCTCACGCTGCTCATGCTGTGCATCGTGCCCCCCGTCCTCGTCGTCGGGATGGTCTTTGGCAAGCGCATCCGCAAGATGTCGTCGACGGTGCAGGACCGCCTCGCCGAGGCGAGCGCCCAGGTGCAGGAGAGCGTTGGCGCCATCGCGACGGTGCAGGCCTACCGGCGCGAGCCCCGCGAGGTGCAGACCTACGCCGACAAGGTCACCGGCTTCTTCTCGGCGGCGACGTCGCTGGCGTCGTGGCGGGGCCTCTTCATCGCGACGATGTCCTTCGCCGGGTGGCTGGCGACGGCGGCGATGCTGTGGCTGGGCGGTCGTCAGATCATCGCCGGCACCCTGAGCGCCGGCGACCTCACGGCCTTCCTGCTCTACACGACGATGGTGGCCTTCGCGCTTGGCGGCCTCGCCAACCTGTGGGGCTCGCTGCAGGCGGGCGCCGGCGCCACGCTGCGCCTCTTCGAGATCCTCGACCGCGTCCCCGAGATCCGTGATCCCGAGGCGCCGGCGACGCTGCCGACGAGCGGCCCCGACGTCGGCGCGGTGGCGCTGGACCACGTCACCTTCGCGTACCCGGCCCGCCCCGACGTGCGGGTGCTCGACGACGTCACCATCCGCATCCGGCCCGGCGAGACCGTCGCCCTCGTCGGCCGCAGCGGCGCCGGCAAGTCCACCATCGCCGGCCTCGTCTATCGCTTCCACGATCCCGTGGCCGGCGCCGTCACCGTCGATGGCGTCGACGTCCGCACCCTGCGCCTGCACGATCTGCGGGCCCGGCTCGCGATCGTGGCCCAGGAGCCGACGCTGTTTTCGGGCACCATCCGCGATAACATCGCCTACGCCCGCCCCGACGCCAGCGACGACGATGTCATCCGGGCCGCGCGCCTCGCCCATGCCCACGAGTTCACGGCAGCCTTCCCCGACGGCTACCAGACCCTCATCGGCGAGCGCGGCGTGAAGCTCTCTGGCGGCCAGCGCCAGCGCCTCGCCATCGCGCGGGCCCTGCTCGCCGACCCCGGGATCCTCATCCTCGACGAGGCCACGTCGTCGCTCGACGGTGAGAGCGAGCACCTCGTGCACGACGCGCTGCAGACGCTCATGAAGGGGCGCACCACGCTCGTGATCGCCCACCGTCTGTCGACCGTGAAGGATGCCGACCGCATCATCGTCCTCGACAAGGGCCGCGTCATCGACAGCGGCACCCACAGCGAGCTGCTCGCGCGCGAAGGCGTCTACCGGAATCTCGTCGAGCACCAGCTCGTCCGCGCCGCCTGACGACCGCTCGACCACGACCCGGGACCACGCGGAAAGGCCGACGGCCCCGTTGCCGGGGCCGTCGTGGGCGTCTCGTCATGGGCCCTGCCGGGCCGTCAGCTCCCGCTCAGGCGCTCGCGCGCTTCTGGGTCGTGCCCCACTCGGTGCCGTTGTCGATGACGATGCCATCGCCGCGGGCGTCGACCTTGACGACGTCGCCCTTGTGGTAGCGCCCCTCGAGGATGGCGCGGGCCACGCGGTCGGCCACCTCACGCTGGATGACGCGCTTGAGGGGACGGGCGCCGTAGACCGGGTCGTAGCCGAGGTCCGCCAGCTTCTGCTTCGCCGCCTTCGACACCTCGAGCGTGAGCTCGCGGTTGGCGAGGCGCTCGGCCACAAGGGCCAGCTGGAGGTCGACGATGCGCTCGATCTGGTCCTTGCCCAGGGCATGGAACAGGATGATGTCGTCGAGACGGTTCAGGAACTCGGGGCGGAAGTGCTGCTTGAGCTCCTGCATCACCCGATCCTCCGCTGCCGCCGTCGCGCCCTGCACCAGGTGCTGGCTGCCGATGTTGCTCGTCATGAGCACGACGGTGTTGCGGAAGTCGACGGTGCGGCCCTGCGAGTCCGTGAGGCGCCCGTCATCGAGGACCTGCAGCAGGATGTTGAAGACGTCTGGGTGCGCCTTCTCCACCTCGTCGAGCAGGACCACGGTGTAGGGCCGACGGCGGACCTTCTCGGTGAGCTGACCGCCCTCGTCGTGGCCGATGTAGCCGGGCGGCGCACCCACGAGGCGACTCACGCTGTGCTTCTCCATGTACTCGGACATGTCGAGGCGCACCATCGCGCTGTCGTCGTCGAAGAGCAGCTGGGCGAGGGCCTTGGCGACCTCGGTCTTGCCGACGCCCGTCGGTCCAAGGAACAGGAAGCTGCCGATGGGGCGCTTCTCGTCGGAGAGGCCGGCGCGGCTGCGGCGGATGGCGTCGCCGATGGCGGAGAGCGCCTTGTCCTGGCCGACGACGCGCTGCTGCAGGCGCTCCTCGATCTTGAGGAGTCGCTCGGCCTCACCCTCGAGCATCCGGTTGACGGGGATGCCCGTCCAGCGGCTGACGACGGCGGCGATGTCCTCCTCGGTGACCTCCTCCTTGATGAAGGCGCCCGCCTTCTGCGACTCGTGCAGCGCGACCTCCTTCTTCTTGAGCTCGGCGTCGAGGGCCGGCAGTTCACCGAACTGCATGCGGGCCGCGCCCTCGAAGTCGCCCTTGCGCTGGGCCATCTCGATCTCGTGGCGGAGGCGCTCGATCTTTTCCTTCACGCCCTTGATGGCCGCGAAGTGCTCCTTCTGCGCCTGCCACTGGGCCCGCAGCGCCGTCGCCTTCTCCTTGACCTCGGCGAGCTCCTCTTCGACGTCCTTGAGGCGGGCAACCGAGGCGTCGTCGGTCTCCCGGCGCAGGGCCTCGCGGGCGATCTCGAGCTTGGCGCGCTTGCGCTCGATCTCGTCGATCTCGACGGGCAGCGACTCGGCCTGCATCTTGAGCGCGCTGGCGGACTCGTCGATGAGGTCGATGGCCTTGTCGGGCATGCGGCGGCCCGTGATGTAACGGTTCGACAGCGTCACGGCGCTGACGATGGCCGCGTCGCGGATGCGGATGCCGTGGTGGACCTCGTAGCGCTCCTTGAGGCCGCGCAGGATGGCGATGGCGTCTTCGATGCCGGGCTCGCCGACGAAGATGGGCTGGAAGCGACGCTCGAGGGCGGCGTCCTTCTCGATGTGCTTGCGGTACTCCTCCAATGTCGTCGCGCCGATGCAGCGGAGCTCGCCGCGCGCCAGGGCGGGCTTCAGCAGGTTGCCCGCGTCCATCGCGCCCTCGGCACCGCCGGCGCCGACGATGGTGTGCAGCTCGTCGATGAAGAGGATGATGTTGCCCTCTTCCTTCGCCAGGGCCTTCAAGAGGGCCTTGAGGCGATCCTCGAACTCGCCGCGGAACTTCGTGCCGGCGATGAGGGCGCCGAGGTCGAGGGCGAGCAGCCGCTTGTTCTTCAGGCTGTCTGGCACGTCGCCGATGGCGATGCGCTGGGCGATGCCCTCGACGATGGCGGTCTTGCCGACGCCGGGCTCGCCGATGACGACGGGGTTGTTCTTGCTGCGGCGCGAGAGGACCTGCATCGAGCGGCGGATCTCCTCGTCGCGGCCGATGACCGGATCGAGCTTGCCCTTGCGCGCATCCGCCGTGAGGTCGCGGGTGTACTTCTCGACGGCGGCGAGCTTGCTCTCGGGGTTCTCGTCCTGGACGGTGTCGCCGCCGCGCAGGGCCTGCACGGCCTCGAGGATCTTCTTGTAGGGCGCGCCGTGGGCCGTCAGCAGGCTCTCGGTGCGTCCATGCTTCGCGAGGCCGAGCAGCAGCGCCTCCGTCGACACGTAGGCGTCACCGAGGGCCTTCGCCTCGGTGGCGGCGGTGTCGAGGGCCTTCTTGGCGTTGGGAGCGAAGTAGATGTCATCGGCGCCCTGGACCTTCGGCTCGGCGTCGATGTCGCTCTGCAGCACGCCGACGAGCATGTCGGTCTTCACAGCGAGGCGCGCGAGCACCATCGGCACGGCGCTCTCCTGCTGCTGCACGAGGGCCTTCAGCAGGTGCTGGCCGAGGAGCTGCTGGTGGCCGGCGCCGAGGCAGTCCTGGCGGGCGGTCTCGAGGGCTTCGCGGGCCTTGGCGGTGAGCTTGTCGAGCATGGCGGACCTCCGGTGGGTGAACGTGGACCCTGTGACGGTAGACACGTCCCGGACGCCGGAAAGTCGAAACGGCCCGGCCCTTTGGAGGCGTCCCGATCGGGGGCAGGAGGGCGCCACCTTTGCTGGCGCTGATTGCGGACGTCACACTGAAGACATGCGCGTGCTGGTGGCCGTCCTCGGTCTGCTGGTCGGCGTCGGGTGTGCCACCCCGACCGCGTCGTCGGCGCGTGATGCCCGGCGACTGCGCGCCCTCGAGCCGGAGTTCTCGGCCTTCGTCGCCGCGCGCCTCGCCGCCATCGACGACATCGAGCCGGCGGTGGCCCGCCTCGAGGAGCTGCGGCTCGAGTACCTCGACGCGCTGTCGGCCTCGACGACGGAGAAGGAGCGGTTGCTGGCCCTCCTGCGGATTGCCGAGGCCCACCTCGACGTCTCGGCCCGCATCCGCCGCATCCCCTATCCCGCCGGTCTGTCGACGAGCGCCCGGAGCGACTTCGACGCGGCGCTGTCGGCGCGGGCGCTGCCGCTGGAGGCGACGGGCCTGTCATTGCTCGAGCAGCTGGTGCGCCACGGCGACGACGCGGGCATCGATGGTCGCTTCGTGCAGCGCGCCCGGCTCTACCTGCGGCTCCACACCGACGCCCACCTCGCCGACGACGACCTCGACGTGCTGCGCCTCGAGCTGACGGCGTCGTCGTTTCGCGCACCGCGCAGCCTGCTCGACGCCGGGCGCATCGGTCAGCGGGCCGCGCGCCGCTGACGTCGACGACGACCGCTACATCACGGCGCCGCGCTGCATGCGGATGCGCTCGACGAGGCGGCCGATGAACAGCCGCAGGTTCTGATCGGGCTCCTGCCGCTTGTTGCGGTCAAGCGCCGACAGCATGCGCTCCTGGGCGTGCTGCTCGAGCAGGCCCTTGGCCTTCTGGGCGAGGTTGCCGACGTTGCTGCGCAGGACGTCGAGGAGGAACTCGCAGGCCTCGTCGGTGCCGACGGCGGCGATGGATTTCAGCGCGGCGTCGCGGACGTCGGCGGCCTCGTGGGAGTTGAAGATGCGCACGAGGCTGTCGAGGCCGGGCTGGAAGGTCATGCGGCGCAGCGCCATGACGCCGGCGTCGTGGACCCTGCCGGGTGTGACGATGGCGCGGTCGATGATCGCAAAGACCTCGCGCTGCTTGAGCTGGGCACTCTTCTCGACGACGAGGGCGCGGGTCGACTCATCACCCTGGTCGTACATCGCGAGCAGCGGTCGCACCGCCGCCGGGTGCTGCAGCTCGCCGAGGCGATCGATGAGGGCCGGCGGCACGCGCTCGGGGTCGCCGCCGGCTGCGATGTGGTCGTCGTAGGCCAGCGAGATCAGGAGGGCCTTGCGACGCTGCACCTCCCAGACGTTCTTGTGGTCGCCGATGAGGCGGCCGATGGCGTCGGGGATGTCGGAGCCGCTCTCGTTCTCGAGGAGGTCGCGCACCCAGACCTCCTGCACCGGCAGCCGTCGACGGAAGTACTCGGGAAAGGCCGGCGGCGCCTCACGCGGTGGCGCCGGGATCCGCGCGAGGTCGGCGGCGAGCTCGCCGTAGCGGCCCTTCTTCTTGTCGCTGAGGTCGAGGGCGGCGAGGCGGCCGTAGCAGTCGGCGACGGCGCGGTCGTCCTGCACGCGGTTGAAGCAGCTGACGGCGGCGAGCAGCGCGTTCTCGACGAGCTCGGCGGGTTGGCTCCGTTCCGTCGACAACTTCGCCACCCGCAGCCAGGCCTGGGCGGCCTCGGTGAGGAAGTAGTCGGCATAGATGAAGCCGACGCGGCGGGCGTACTCGCCGGCCTCGCGATAGAGCTCGGCGACGGAGTGCAGCTCGGAGAGCTCCTCCGACGCGGCGATGAAGTCGTAGTAGTACTGGATGGTGAAGAAGCGGTCGCCCTTCTGCTTCAGGATGCGGATGCAGTTGAGGTAGCCCTCGGCGAAGGGCTCGTAGCTCTTGTCGATCCGGCCGACCTGCACGAGGCACAGGTAGCAGCGGAAGGCGCCGTCGCGGTCGCCGGCCTGCTCGCGCCGATCGGCCTCCTCCTCGAGGAGCCGCGTGCACAGGGCGAGGGAGGTACGCAGCCGATCCTTCTGCTGCAGGCGCTCCGCCATCCGGCCGACGTTCAGGGCGGCGAGGCCGGCGAGGTAGACGTCGCCGGTGGCCTCCTTCTGCCGCACGAGCTGCTCGAACAGCACGAGCGCCTCCTGCAGATCGCCCGCCTCCTCGGCGGCGCGGGCAGCGTGGGCGAACAGGCCGGTGTCGCGGTAGCGCGCGGCGGCGTCTTTCAGGCGACGACCGAGGCGCAGCACACGGCCGACGTCGCGGCCGGTGCCCTTTTTGCCGTAGAGGTCGAGGGCGGCGTCGGTGTTGAGGAGGTACTCGTGGATGCGGGCGGCGGCGAGGCCGCGCTTTTGACGCGCATAGAGGCCGGCGAGCTCGCGGCACCAGTCGCTGTAGTCGGCCTCGTCGACGTGGGTCTGACCGAGCAGCTCGCGCCAGGCGGCGGCGGCCTCGGCGGTGGCCCCGAGGTGGCGGGCCCGCTGCACGGCTTCGGCGATGTAGCTCACGCCCACGCCTATAGCAGGAACGGGGGCCGGGGCGGCGTCCTCCGGCGGCGGCGGCCCCGCCCCGAACCGTGGACGAAGGTGGTACGTTCAAGCCCTCGCAGACCCCTGATCGCCGGGGTCGGAGGTGTGCGTGGGGCAGACGCAGGAGCTGTCGGCGGATGGAGAGCCGCGGGGACCGGTACCGGACCCCATGCTCGGCCGTCGCCTGCTGCACTACCGCGTCCTCGAGGTCATCGGGCAGGGCGGCATGAGCGTCGTCTACCGCGGCCGCGACGAGCACCTCGCCCGCGACGTCGCCATCAAGGTGCTGCACCCCTTCCTCGCCGAGAAGCCCGAGTGCCGGGTGCGCCTGGCCCGCGAGGCTCGCGCCGTCGCCCGCCTCACGCACCCCAACATCCTGCAGGTCTTCGACTTCTCCGGCGACCGTCCGACCCTCAACGAGAATGGCGGGGCCGAGGGGAGTGGGCGCTGGCCCACCGAGGGCTTCATCATCGCCGAGCTCGTGAAGGGCCCGACGCTGAAGCGCTTCGGCGAGAAGCACGCCCTGTGGCGCGTCCCCGAGGTGGGCGCGCTCGTCGTCTGGCAGCTGCTGCAGGCCCTGCAGCACGCCCACGAGCACGGCATCGTGCACCGGGATCTCAAGCCCGAGAACGTCATGGTGCGCGAAGACGGGCTGTTGAAGCTCATGGACTTCGGCATCGCCCAGGTGGCCGACCAGGGCGGCCTCACCGTGACGGGCACGCTGCTGGGGTCGCCCGCCCACATGGCGCCGGAGTGCATCGACGGCCACGGCGCCGACGAGCGCAGCGACGTGTTCTCGATGGGCACGGTGCTCTACTGGATCACGACGGGCAGCCTGCCCTTCGAGGCCCTGACGCCGCACGCGCTGCTCAAGCAGATCGTCGACGGGCGGGCCCCGCCGGCGCAGCAGAAGTCGCCGCGCGTCTCCGACGACCTCGCCCGCGTGATCGCCCGCTCGATGGCGACGAAGCCGACGGAGCGCTTCGCCTCGGCGCGCGAGTTCGCCGACGCCCTCAAGGAGGTCCTCGAGCGGGCCGGGCTCGCCGTCGACGACGTCACCGTGCGGGCGCTGCTGCGCACCCCCGCCGAGCAGGTGCCGCGCGTCGCCGCCGACATCCGCCTCGCCTTCCTCGAGCGCGCCCGCCGTCACCTCGCCGAGGGACAGACGGCCCGGGCCCTCGGCTGCCTCAACCGCGTCCTCGCCGACGACCCCAACGACGCCGACGCCCGGGCGCTGCTCGACCGCCTGCACGTCGACGAGCCCGCCACCCTCGAAGACGTCGAGCCCACCGCCGATCCAACCCGCCCGCCAGGCGGTCTGGCGGCAGCCGATCCGGCAGGCAGCGCGCTCGCGTTGGCGGCGACGTCGACGACGACCCCGCCACCCGGCACCCTCGCGACGACGACGACGCCCCCCGTGCCGCCGGCCGAGGTGCCAGCGCCGCTGCGCTGGCAGACCCTCTTTGTCGGCGTCGCGGCCATCGGCCTCGTCGGCCTCGCCGTCATGGTCGCCCGCGCCGTCGACGACGTGAAGGAGCGCCCCGGCGCCACCGTCGAGGTGCCTGCGCCGTCGCCATCGCCGTCGCCATCGCCGCCGGGGGAGCTCGCCGGGACCTCGCGCGGCGAGCCGGCGGCCCTGCAGTCCGGGCCGGGCCCCGAGGCCGGCGACGACCGCCGCCGCAGCAACGGCGGTCGCCGCCCGACCACGCCCCTGCCGAAGCACCCCGTGATGGAGATCACGACGCCGGTCGTGGGGGTGTCCGCGCCGCCACCCGCGCCGCCCCCGGCGAATGCGGCTGCGGCTGCGGCGCAGATGACGCGTCGCGTCACCTTCCGGGTCAAGCCCTGGGCCGACATCATCGTCGACGGCACCGTCGTCGCGAAGAACGCGATGGGCCACGAGCTGGACCTGCCCGAGGGGCCCCACCGCGTCGTCTTCGTGAACCCACGGGCCAAGGAGCACGAGGTCCGCTTCTCGGTGAGCCGCGACGGCCCGCCGCCGCTGGTGGCGGCCCGCCTCGAGCCCCGGCCCGCCCTGCTGCTCGTGCGCTGCAACGTCCCCGACGCCTTCGTCGACGTCGCTGGCGTCGGCAAGGCGGCCGCCGACACCGTCTCGCGCCCCCTCGTCGTCACCCTCGACGAGCAGTCCAAGGCCGAGCGCGAGGTCTTCATCTACAAGAAGGGCTTCGTCGCCTGGCGTCGTCGCCACACCTTCGTCGCGGGCGAGACCCTCGAGCTCGACGTCGTGCTAGAACCCGACCCCGGTGACAGCCCGGCGCCTGCCCCGACACCCTGACCGCCGCCTCCCCTGGCTGGTGGTGTGGGCGCTGGCGTCGACGGCGCTGGCCCAGCCGGCCCCGACGACGCCGACGACGCCGACGACGTCACCGCCTGCGAGCATGGCGACGCCGGCCCCGACCACAGCGACGACTACAGCGACGACGACGACGACGCCCGACCCGGCCACCGAGCCGCCGGCGACGCCCGAGCAGCGCTTCCGTCGTGGCAAGCGCAGCTTCGAGTACCGCGACTGCCCGGCGGCCATCGCCGCCCTCGCGGATCTCGCCGTGCCCGGCCTGCTCGCCGACGAGGGCGAACAGCTCGAGGTCCACCGCATGCTGGGCATCTGCTACGCCCTTGGCGACCAGAAGCGTGAGGCGAGCCGCGAGTTCTCGTCGCTGCTCTCGCTGGATCCCGATCACCAGCTCGACCCCTTCGAGGTGCCGCCGCCGGTGATGGAGCTGTTTGAGACCCAGAAGCAGATGATGAAGACCCGCCTCGATGAGCTGCGGCGGGCCCGTGAGCGCCAGAAGGACGAGCTCGTCGACGGCGGCGTCCTCGTCGAGCGCGTGACGACGCTGAAGACGACGCCCCTGCCGGCAGCCTTCCTGCCCTTCGGTCTCGCGCAGTGGGCCAACGGCGAGCCCGGCAAGGGCGCGGTGTTCGCGTCGGTCCAGGGCGTGGGCCTGTTCGTGAACATCGTCGGCTACTGGGGCTCCATCGTCGTGCAGGACCAGGGTCCGCGCGACGGCTACGCCCAGGACGAGGTCGACCTCGAGAACGCCTTCTATTTCAGCCACGTCGCCGGCCTCGGCGTCCTCCTCGTCGGCTACGGCATCGGCGTCGCCGACGCGCTGTGGAACCGCGAGGAGCAGGCGGTGCTGGCGTCGAAGGCGACGAAGCGGCCGCTGACGCCGAAGGAGCTCACGAACCTGCGGCGCATCGAGCGCGCGCCGGATCCGCCGCCCGAGCCGGTGACGCCGCCCCCCCTCACAGAGACGCCCGCGCCGTCGACGCCGGCCCCCTGATCGGCTAGCACTCCGCCATGGCGACGCTTCTCCTCGTCGGCGCGGACGGCACCGAGACCCGCATCCCGATCTTCAAGAGCCTCACGACGATCGGCGCCGATCCCGAGAGCGACGTCGTCGTCGACGGCCTCAGCCCGTCGGCGGCCCACATCGCCTGGGACGGCCAGACCTTCACCATCGCGTCGTCGGACAAGAAAGACATGCTCGTGGGCGGCAAGACCGTCCGCAAGCAGGTCCTCGTCGACGGCGAAGACATCGTGATCGGCAGCGCCCGCTTCCGCTTCCTCGTCGACGACCGCCCGCCGGCGCCGAAGCCCGAGAAGGCGGAAGCGCCGTCGGCCGACGTCGCGGCCTGGCGTCGGCTCGTGGCCTTCTCGCGGCGCCTCGGCGAGGCCGGTGAGTTCTCGACGCTGCTCGAGCACCTCATGGACGAGGTCATCGCCCTCACCCATGCCGACAAGGGCTTCCTCGTCCTCATCGATCCCGGCGAGGCCACCTCCGAAGGCGCCATCGATGCTCGCGGCACGCCGCGCGTTCGCATGGCGCGCAACCTGAAGGGCGAGAACCTCGACGAGGCCGTCGCCCAGCTGTCCGACAGCATCCTGCGCCGCGTGCTCGAGACCGGCCAGCCCGTCGTCGTCTCCGACGCCCTGACGTCGACGGAGTTCAACTCCTCGCTGAGCGTGGTGTCGCTCAAGCTCACGAGCGTGATGTGCGTGCCCCTCGTGCGCGTCGGCGAGAAGCGCGGCAAGGACGGCTTCGCCGACAACGTCATCGGCGCCATCTACGTCGGCAACAACGCCGTGAAGGCGCTGTTCGATGAGTCGAGCCTCGAGGTCCTCACGCTCTTTGCGAGCCAGGCGTCGCTGCTCGTGCAGAACGCCCTCGCGATCAATGCCCTCACCGTCGAGAAGGACAGCCTCAAGGGCGAGCTCGAGAAGAGCCGCTACGGCGAGATCATCGGCGCCTGCGACGGCATGCGCGAGGTCTTCAAGAAGATCGAGAAGGTGGCCCGCGCCGACATCTCGGTGCTCATCACCGGCGAGACCGGCACGGGCAAGGAGCTCATCGCCCGCGAGATCCACAAGCGCGGCGGTCGCGCGAAGGGGCCCCTCGTCGTCATCAACTGCGGGGCCATCCCCGAGAACCTGATGGAGAGCGAGCTCTTCGGTCACGTGAAGGGCGCCTTCACCGGGGCCATCGCCACGCGGCCGGGGCGCTTCCAGGCGGCCCACGGCGGCACGCTCTTCCTCGACGAGATCGGCGAGATGCCCCTGCACCTGCAGGTGAAGATCCTGCGGGCGCTGCAGGAGCGGCAGGTCACGAAGGTCGGCGACACGAAGAGCGAGACGGTCGACATCCGTGTCGTCGCCGCCACCCACAGGAACCTCGAGCAGATGGTGAAGGAGGGGACCTTCCGCGAGGACCTCTACTACCGGCTCAACGTCGTGCAGATCCACCTGCCGCCGCTGCGCGAGCGTGGCGACGACGTCATCGTCATCGCCAACTACCTGCTGAAGAAGTACGCCGAGGAGCAGAAGCTCAAGATCAAGGGCTTCACGCCCAAGGCCCTCGTGGCGCTCCGGCGCTACCCGTGGCCCGGCAACGTCCGCCAGCTCGAGAACCGCCTCAAGCGCGCCGTCGTGCTCTGCGACGGTCAGTACCTCGGGCCCGACGACCTCGACATCGTCGCCGAGGACCTCGAGGACATCCTGCCGCTCGCCGACGCCCTCGAGCGCTTCCGTCGCCGCTACATCGACGAAGCCCTCGAGCGAAACGGCGGCAACCGCACCAAGACGGCCCGCGAGCTGGGCGTGGATCCGCGCACGGTGTTCCGGCACCTCGAGCAGGCCAAGGAAGGCGAAGGCGGGTGACGCTACCGACGGCTCCGGCGCAGGCGCGACCGCGGTGTCCGCGGCCTGACAGGCCTGTCGCGACATCGGCCCCGCACCAGCCGGTGGCTGCCGGAGAAATGCGCGTCTTTTCGATGGGTTGGGCGACGCTGCGGGCGCTGGCACCGGCGTTGCTGTGTATGACCGCGTCGGCCTGCTTCAACCCGACCTACATCGGGAAGACCGAGCCGCGGGAGAACCACGTGCCCATCGTCGAGGCCTTCCCACCACCGAGCTTCGAGCCCCTCCAGGCCGACGTGGGTGAGGGCTGCGCGCCGCTGTCGATCCCCATCACGACCCTCGACGACGCCGACGGCGACATCCTCACCGTGCGCTTCGACGCCCTCGTGAACCGAAACGGCCGCGCCGCCCGCGTCGAGCTGCGCGAGAACCCGCCCATCTCTCCCTCCGACGAGGGCGAGTACCCCCTCACGGCGCTCACGACGCTGGTCCTCGATGAGGAACTCCTCGCGGCCCGCCTCGGCGACCTCGAGCGCCAGATGGATCCGCGCAACAACCTCACCCAGCTCATCGAGCTGCGCGTGAGCGACACCGGCTTCGTCAACGACGAAAACGGCGATCCGGTGGCCGACGGCGACGGCGGCCTCGTCTTCCTGTCGTGGATGATCCGCCTCACCGAGTGCGGGGTGGAGCCATGAACACCGCGCGCGTTGCCTCGCTGCTCGTCGTCGTGGGCCTCGCGGCCGTGTGGGGCTGTGTGCCCCCGCCGGGCGAGGCCACCTGCGTCGACGATCAGGCCTGCCCCGGCGACACCGTCTGCGCCTTCGGCCTCTGCGTCGATCCCGCCGCGCTCGCCGCCGTCGACGTCGAGGTCGAGCCGGTGGTGGCCACGGGCCTGCCCGCCCAGGCCGTCTTCGGCGTCGCCTCCGACGGCGCCCGCGTCGACGTCACCCTCGCGCCCGCCGTCGCTGTTCGCGGCGGCGTCGTCGCCATCGACGAAGGCGGCGTCGGCGCCACCGTCACCGCGGTGCCCGAGCGCTCCATCGCCGGTCGTCGTCGGCAGCCGTCGACGACGACGCCGGACGGCCCCTTCACGCTCGCCCTCGTCGAGGGCGCGGCCTATCGCCTGCAGGCCCTGCCCACCGAGCGCGATCTCCCCCCGATCCTGCCTGATGGCCTCTTCGTCGCCGGCGTCGACGACGTGCCCGCTCTCGTCATGAGCTCGGTCCGGGGTGATGCCGGCGTCGTCCACCCCGTGACGGTGCGCGGCCAGCTCGTCGCCGGCATCGGCGTCGCGGCCCAGCCCATCTCCGAGCTCGAGGTCCTGCTGCTCGATGGCGACGGTCGGCGCGTCTCGTCCCTCGGCGTCACCGACATCGACGGCCGCTTCGAGGTCGGCCTCGCCGAGCGCTTCAGCGACGTGCGCTTCGTGGCCCGCCGCTCGGAGCAGAACGCCCTGTCGCCCACCCTCGAGTTCCCCCTCGACCTCGGCCCCGACGCCGTCGTCGACCTCGGCGTCGTCAGCCTCGGCACCTCGCTCGGCGTCGTCCGCGTCGAGGGCGAGGTCCGCACGACGAGCGGGGCCCCGGCCGAGGGCGCCGTCGTCGCCTTCCGCGGCCTCATCGGCGCCGGCGTCGCCGAGGCCCGCACCGAGACCGTCGAGGGGCGCTTCAGCGTCTCGCTGCACCCCGGCAGCTACAGCGTCGCCGTCGTCGGCGTGGCCACGGGCACGGCCGGCCTCACGGTGACGACCCTCGACGTGGCCCAGGATGAGCGCGACGTCGTCATCACCCTCCCCGAGCGCGTCGCGGCGACCTTCACGGTGTCGTCGGCGGCGGGCAGCGCCGTCGGCCTCGCCAGCGTCGTGCTCACCCGCGTCGGCGATGAGGCCGGCGTCGCCGAGCCGGTGCTCGCGGCCGCGCAGCCTGTCTTTCTTGGCAGCACCGACGACGACGGCCGCGCCGCCTTCGCCGTCGACCCCGGCCGCTATCGCATCGCCATCCAGCCGCCGCGCGGCGTCGAGGCGCCGGCGTTCTCGACGTTGATCACGGTGGGCGAGGCCGGCGTCGACCGCGACATCGAGCTGCCGGCCTCTGTGATCATGGCCGGCACGCTGCAGGATCCCGCCGGTCAGGCCGTCGTCGGCGCCTTCGTGCGCGTCTTCTCGGCGCTCACCGACGAGCTCGGGCGGGCCATCTTCCTCGGCGAGGGCCTCAGCGCCGCCGACGGCACCTTCGAGGTCGCCGTCGCCGAGCAGTGACCGACAGGGTCGTCGTCAGGTCGTGGTCGTGGTCGGCGTCGCGGCAGGCGTGGGCCCGGTGGGGCGCGCCCATCGGGCGAAGAACGCGGCGGCCTCCGGCGCAAACATCGCCGGGTAGAACGACATCGACAGCCACGAGAACGCGCCGACCTCCATGAGGACGAGGATGCCGATGTGCATGGCCACGCCGGTGACGGCGAAGAGCCAGCGCCAGCTCCGGTCGATGAGGACGACGAAGAAGAAGACCTCCCACACGATCGTGACGATGCTCAGCAGCGCCGCCGGCAGCACGAGCCAGCCCCCCGTCCACACGACGAGGTCGGGGTCGCGGGCCCACTGGGGGCTCTGCAGGATCTGGTAGAGGGCCGAGAAGCCATCCAGCGGCGTCCACGCCGACGACACCAGCTTCTGCACGCCGGTGACGGTGTAGACGATGGCGAGCTGCACGAGGACGAGCTTGCGTGGCCAGGCGGCGATCGGCGTCGGGTCGATGAAGCGGCCCGTGCGCAGCCGCGCATCGAGCGACAGCGTCTGGGTGCAGTTCGACAACAGCAGCAGGAACAGGGCGTTGCCGAGCAGCGCGTCGCCGCCGCCGCTCACGTCGCTGTTCTGGATGAAGACGATGTGCGTCGTCACCGCTGCGACGAGGACGGGCAGGCGGCCGAACAGCCCCACGACCATGAAGGCCGCCGCGATCGCCGCCGCGGTGAGCAGGCCGAGCGCCACCTCGGGGCGCGCCCCGCCGAAGAAGCGGATGCCGGGCGTGCCGACGATGCCGCGGTAGCCGCCGACGTCGTCGTCGCAGAACGCGAAGGCGACGATCTCGGCGCCGGCCTCGGTGGCGACGAAGGGCACCACGAGCAGCAGCACGGCGAAGCCGAGGGCGATGCGGACGAGCGCGATGGCAGCGCCGTCTTCGCGGGCCGCGAGGTGGCCGAAGTACCAGTCCCGGAAGCGCCGCCAGCGGCCGGGCGTCGTCGTCGTCGTCGTCGTCGTCGCCTCGCTCATGGCGTGCCCCCGCTGCCGGCCGGGGTCTTTGGCGCCGGCTTCTTCGTCGTCTTCTGCTTCTTCGTGTCGCTGTCTTCGCGGTGCTCGGTGGTGCTGCCGTCCTTGTGGAGGATCAGCTCGCGCACGACGCGATCGGGCCGCTCCTCCCGCGGTCGGTACGGGTGCTCGACGCGGCGGGCGACGAGGCGACAGACCACGTTGTCGATGTCGTCGCGGCGGGCCCGCAGCTTGCGGCCGAAGGCGCCGCACACGAGGCGGAAGGTGTTGTCGTTGCGGCTCCAGGAGCTCTGGAACAGCGCGCGGCGCACGCGGTGGTCGTCGAGGAAGTCGGGGTGGATGAGCTCGGGGTGGGCGGGCGGCCGGCCCAGCTCGAACGCGAGCTCATCGGTCGATGACGACGTCGTCGTGAAGCTCAGGACGAAGCGCTGCGGATCCCGGTCGGGGCCGGTGAACATGTACCAGCCCTGCGGCGCGTTCACGGCCTTCAGCCAGGCCTGGAAGGGCCACACGACCTTCTTGCGCAGCGCGAGCCAGCGCTCCTGCACGCCCCAGCTGAGGTCCTGGACCTCCTTCGCCGTCATCGGGTGACCGAGGGCCGTCGCGCGGCGTGCCCAGGCCTGCAGCTCCTCCTGGACGGCGGGGCGCTTCCACGCCTCGGCGTTCATGCCGCGCACCGGCGCCGGGCAGGCGACGGCGACGACGGCCAGCAGGTGGAGCGCGATGAGCAGCGCGCGCACGCTCGGCCAGCGCGGGTGCTGGAGGAGCGGCTGCAGCCAGCGGGTGAAGGGGCGGAAGGGGTCCACGCGCTGGCACTACCAGCGATCGCCTGGAGCGGAAACGTCGTCGTCAATCGACCGCGGCGCGAGGGCGCACGCGGGCGGCTTCACACACGCGCCCGTCGCTGGCGGGCACTCTCACCCGTCAGCGCCCGAGCCAGGCCTGCAGCTCGGCGCGACTCACGACGCCGCGCTCGACGAGCAGCTCGACGAGCGCGCGCACCGCCTTGAGCTGCTGCTCGGCGAGAACGCGCAGGTCGTCGACGCCCGTCGGCGGGGCCGTCCATGCCGGCTGCGGCGGGGCCGTCGGCGCCGCCCACGCGGGCTGCGGCGGGGCCGTCGGCGCCGCCCACGCGGGCTGCGGTGGCGCCGTCGGCGGCGTGGTCCACACCGGCGCGGCGGGCTGTGGTGTCGCCGTCGGCGCGGCGCGCGGCGTCTGCGACATCATGCGGCCGGAGTTGTCGACGAAGGAGAGGCCATCTTCGGTGCCGGTGACGCGGCTGTCGACGCCGCCGGCGCCGGTGAAGATGCGGGCGATGGCCTGCATGAGCTGCGTCTCGGGCGCGATCATGAGCTCGAGCCGGGCGCCGATCCGCCGGCTGAAGTCGTCGATGGCGACGACGTTGAGGGGGTCGGCGACGGCGACGACGACGGCGCGGCGCTCCTGCACCCAGCCGATCGGCAGCATGAGCAGGCGCTCGCAGGTGGCGCGGTCGACGCGGCTGCGCACGGCGTCGGGGACCTGCAGCGGATCGGTGGGTCCGAGCGGCGCGCGGGGCAGGTTGAGCTGCTTCGCGAGGGCCTTCACGAGCAGGTCCTCGTTGAGCACGCCCATGCGCACGAGGATGCTGCCGAGGCGTCCGCCCCACTGCTTCTGCTCCGCCAACGCGGCGTTGAGTTGGGCCTCGCTCACCACCTGGGCGCGCACGAGCAGGTCTCCAAGACGAATCTGGCTCATGTCTCCGACCCTACGCCTCCGCGTCGTCGTCTGCCTGTTTCTGGGCGGGTGTGTGGGGAAGGGTGGGAAGATGTCATCGTCGTCTCGCGGTTCGCGCGGACTACACTGGCTGCATGACGAGCATCGCCCTCGAGGCGCTCTCCCTCTCGCGCACCGGCGACCGCGAGGGCGCCATCGCCCTGCTGCTGGCCGCCCGTGACAACGGGCCCCTCGACGAGCCCGCCACCTCGGTGCTGTTCACGCTGCTCGGGGATCGCGGTGACGACGTCGACGACCACGCCCTGCGCGTCGAGCTCTGCGACCACGCCCTCACGCTCGTCGCCCGGCCGATGCAGCGCTCGACGTGGCATCTGCGCCGCGGCCTGCTGCACGTCGAGCGCCGGGAAGGGGCCCGCGCCCTCGTCGACCTGCAGCGGGTCCTTGCGCTGAAGGCGAGCGACGACCACCTCGACCAGGCCCGGGCGGCGCTGCTGCAGGTGGCGGCGTTGTCGCCGAAGAAGGGGCCGCGGCGCTGAGGCCCGCGGCAGAACTCAGGGCCGCAGCGTCACCACCGGTGCGCCGTCCCGCACGACGCCACCGACGGTGACGAGGACCTCGACGACGGTGCCGGCGCTGTCGGCGACGATCTCCTGGGGCTTGAGCTTCCCCTCGAGCTTCTTGATGTCGGCGCGGACGGCGTCGAGGTCGGCCTTCGCCGCCGGGTCCTTGCGGGCGGCCTCGGCGAACTCCCGCTCCTCGCGGCGGAGGGCGTCGAGCTTGCGGCCGAGGTTGCCGCCGTCGCCGGTGACGACGACGAGGACGGCGCCGGCTTCGACGCGATCGCCGGCCTTCACCTCGACGGAGCGGGCCCGCCCGGCGACGCGCGCGCGCACCACGACCGGCGGCGTCTCCGTCGCCGGCGCGGGCGGCGGCGGCGTCTCGACGACGGGGGCCGGGGCCGGGGCCGGGGCCGGCAGCGGCGCAGGCGGCGCGTCGGCGCCAGGTGCCGGCGGAGGCGGTGGCGCATCGACGGGTGGCGGCGGCGCGGGCGGGGCGTCGGCGACGGGTGGCGCGGGCGGCGTCTCGACGGCGGGCGGCGGCGCGGCTGTGGGCTGGGGGGCGGGCGCGGGCGGCGTCTCGGGCGGCGTCGGCGTGGTCATCGCCGTCGTCGCGTCGGTGGCGGTGTCACCGCCGAGCAGACCGCGGGCGAGGAAGGCGACGCCGCCGAGGACGAGGACGGCGAGCCCGGCAAACAGCCACGGGGCGCGGCTCTTCGCCGGCGCTGGCTGGTGGACGTACGGCGACGACAGCTCCGGCGGCGGCAGCACCCCGGGGGGCAGCGGTGGTGGCAGGTCGCCTTCGATGAGGTCGGCGGTCGCTGCGACCGGGCTGACGGCACGTGGCGGGAGGGTCTCGGGCAGGGGCTCGGGGTCGCGGTGCGGCAGCCGGGGGCGCTCGACGCCGCGAGTGGGGGCGTCGAAGTCGAGGGCCGGCCGCGACGTCGGCGGCGTGCCTGATTGCGGCAGCAGGGCCGTCGGCGCGTCCTCGATGCCGCCGTCTTCGAGCTGCACGCCGCGCAGATCGTTGAGCGACTCGACGACGAACTCGATGACCTCGTCGCCGAGCTCGATGCGGTCACCCTTCTCGAGGATCTTCCGCTCGACGCTCTGGCCGTTGACGATCGTGCCGTTCCTGCTCTCGAGATCGATGATCACGAAGCGGTTGCCGAGGTACTGGACCTTGCAGTGACGACGAGAGACGCCCTGGGCCCCCTTGAGGGGCAGGTCGCACTCGCTGCTGCGACCGATGAAGACCGTGCCGGCGCTCAGCGGACACGACATGCCCTTGAAGGCGCCCCGCACGACGCGCAGCTCGGCGGACTCGATGGTGTGGCCGGCGACGGCCTTCGTCTGCTCCTCGCCCGACGACGGCACGGCCACCGGCGCCGTCGTCACCCGCGGCGGCGGGCGCGGGATGGGCGGCGGGGGACCCGCGGCCCCGCCGACGACCGCGCGGTTCGGAGCCGCCACACCGCTCACCGGCCGAGGCGGCGGCTGCGATCGTGGGGGGCGCGGTGGCGGCTTCTCACTCATGGCGAGGTCCGAGCCTACGCCCGCGCGCCGACGATCAAAAGAAGTTGAACGCCATCGTCTGCTTGATGACCGATTCAAAGCGACACGGCCGTCGACCCGGGGGGTCGACGGCCGTGCGGGGCGTCGCTGGGCGACGTCGCCGACTACTTCTGGATGGAGACGAGCTCGACGTCGAACACGAGCGTGCCGGCGGGAGCGCCGGGGCGGGTCGGCGTGTCGCCGTAGGCGAGCTTGCCGGGGATCCAGAAACGATAGGTGTCGCCGACGCGCATGAGCTGCAGGCCCTCGGTCCAACCGGGGATGACGCCGCCGAGGGGGAACTTCGCCGTCTGGCCACGCTTGTAGCTGGCGTCGAAGAGCTTGCCGTCCGTCGTCCAGCCCGCGTAGTGGACCTCGACGGTGTCGGCCGCCGTGGGCTTGTCGCCGCCGGGGCCCTCCTTGATGGCCTTGTACGCGAGGCCCGAGGCCGTCTTCTTCGCCGTCGCCGGCGGCGCCGCGACGTCCTCCGGGGTCTTCGGCATCGCCGTGATCTTCACAAGCTCGACGTCGAACACGAGCATGCCGGCGGGCTTGCCGGGGCGGCCCTTGTAGGCGAGCTCCTCGGGAATCCACAGCCGACGCTTCTCGCCCTCGACCATCAGCTGCAGGCCCTCGGTCCAGCCGGCGATGACGGCGCCGAGGGGGAAGCTTGCGGTGCGGCCGCGCTTCACCGACGAGTCGAACATCTTGCCGTCGGTCGTCCAGCCCGAGTAGTGCACCTCGACGGTGTCCTCGGCCGTGGGCTTCTGCGTGCCCTTGCCGGGCGAGAGCACCTTGCTGGCGAGGCCAGAGGGGGTCTTCTCGGCGTCGGCCGGCGGCGCGGCGACGTCGGCGGGGGCGGGGATGTCACCGGGAGCGGGCACGGCAGGGTCCTTCTTCGTGGGCGTGGGCGTTGTGGTAGTGGTCGTCGTCGTCGCACCGTCGGTCTTCGAGTCGGCCGGCTGGCAGCCGAGGGCGAGGACGGACGCGCAGAGGGCGGCGGAGAGGGTGCTGCGGAGGATCATGCCGACGGGGTAGGGCGTTGTCGGTCGGCGCACAAGCCGGTGTAGCGTGCCTGCCGACGGAGGTACGTGATGCCGGGCTTCATCATCGACGGCGGACGCCTGCTGGCGGTGCCCATCATCTTCTCGCTGTGTGCGGCCTGTGCCGCGCTCGGTCTCGTGCCCTGCTGGTTCCTCTACCACGAGGTGCAGGCAGCCCTCGGCGACTTCGTCGCCTTCTTGTCGGTGCCCTTCCTCTACTTCGTATGGGGCGTCACCTATTGCGTCGCCGCCGTCGTCTTCAAGTGGGCCATCTTCTACCGGCCCCGCGAGGGCCGCTTCGGCCTCTTCACCTGGCCCGTCGTCGGCTGGGGCCTCACCGGCGCGGTCACCAACTTCGCCAACATCATGTTCCTCGTGCACTTCAAGGGCACGCCGCTTCTGAACATCTGGTACCGGGCGCTGGGCGTGAAGCTCGGCCACCGGGTCACCATCAACACCGTCCGCATCTTCGACTGGGACCTCGTCACGCTCGACGACGACGTCGTCCTTGGCGGCGACTGCGTGATCATGGCCCACAGCCTCGAGGGCGGGCAGATGCACATGCGTCCGATCCACATCGGCCGCGGGGCGACGATCGGTGGCGAGGCCAAGGTGATGCCGGGCTGCACGATCGGCGAGAAGGGCATCCTCGGCGCGTCGTCGGTGCTCACGAAGCAGTCGACGATCCCGCCGCACGAGCTGTGGGGTGGTCTGCCGGCCCGGTTCATCAAGTTCGGCAAGGGCCATCCGCAGGCCCAGGCGCCGGCGACGACGACGTCCTCGCCGACCTGAACCCGCTCACTCCGTCGGCCAGCGCGTGAGCAGGGCCTCCACCTCGGCGCGGGAGACGGCGCCGAAGTGCGAGGGCACGAAGGTCGTGACCTCGGGGTGGTCGGCGAGCAGCTGCTCGATCTCCTGCCGGTTGGCGTCGAGGTCGCAGTTGTAGAGGTGCACCGTTGCCGTCGCCGTGAAGACGTCGCCGCGGAAGAGGTCGCCGACGAAGGCGAAGGGGCCGACGACGACGGTGAGGGAGCCTGCGGTGTGGCTCGGCTGGAAGACGAGCTCGGCGTCGACGGCGGTGAGGCCCTGCAGGTCGGCGCTGTCGGTGGCGAGCACGTCGGGGTCGAAAGCGGTGAAGCGGGCGGCGGCGTCCTGCTCCACCCGGCTCTCGGCGAGGGCGTCGGTGGGGCACAGGCCCTGCGGGTCGCCGCCGCCCTCGGCGAGGATGCCGTCGTCGGCGGCGCCCACGACGACGGGGATGCCATGCTCGGCGCGCAGGTGGCGGGCGCCGCCGGCGTGATCGGTGTGCCCGTGGGTGAGGACGATGGCGTCGACGCCGTCGAGGTCGACGCCGCCCTCGCGGAAGCGGCTGGTGAGCCCGGCGGCGTTCTCCTCGTAGCCGGTGTCGATGAGGATGCGACCGCCGTTCTGCTCGACGACGAAGCTGTTGGCGAACGCCTGGCGGACGGCAACGACGCGCACGCCGCCGTCGTCGCGGACCTCGACGCCGTCGAAGCAGGCGGTGAACGTCGGGGCGAGGAGGCAGAAAGGAAGGAGGCGCGACGGGCGGGACATCCAGACTCCGGGACAGGGGCGGCGACAGCGTCACCCACCTGTGCCGCGGACGCCACTGCGGCGCCTTCAGGGTCGGGTGTAGATGCCCCGCCGGCCGACGACGGCGCTGGCGACGGCGATGCAGATGAGCTGCTGGGCGATGGCGCCGGGGCCGCACAGCTCGACGACCATCACCCACAGGGCCAGCGGCGTCGTCGCGCAGGCGCCAAACAGGGCCGCGAGGGCCGCGCACGCCGCCTGCTCCGGCGGCAGGCCAAGGGGCCCGGCGACGACGACGCCGAGGGTCGCGCCGATCACGAACAGGGGCGTGACCTCGCCGCCGATGAGGCCGACGCCGATGGTGACGGCGGTGAGCACGAGCTTGACCGCGAAGGTCCAGGGCAGCACGGCCGCGACGTCGCCGTGCACGGCCGCCTCGAGCGTTGGCAGGCTGAGCCCGACGAGGGCGTCGCCGCCGGGGACGAGGGCCCAGATGGCGACGACGACGAGGCCACCGACGAGGCCGCGCTGCCACGGGGGGCGCCCCGACGCGCGGGCCTTGATGGCGTGCAGCAGGGCGACGAAGGCGCGGCCGACGACGCCGACGACGACGCCGACGACGGCGAAGCGCAGCAGCGAGCCCGGTGCGACGGGCAGGGCCGCGAGCACGGGGTACGCGCCGTGGGCGCCGCCGAGGGCGTGCAGCACCGCGTCGCCGACGAGGTCGCCGGTGAGGGCGGCGACGAGGACGGCGGGGGCGGCTACGAGGTCGAGGCGGCGGGCGACGACGACCTCCATCGCAAAGACCGCGCCCGCGATCGGGGTGCCAAAGACGCCCCCGAAGCCGCCGGCGATGCCGGCGAGGATCAGGCGCCGGCGGGCGTCGTCGTCGACGGTGAGGTGGCGCCGCGCGACGTGGACGACGGTGTCGGCGAGGCTCGCGCCCATCTGCACCGCCGTCCCCTCGCGGCCGGCGCTGCCGCCCCACAGGTGCGTCCACCAGGTGCCGAGGAGGGCGACGACGCCGAGGCCCGGGGGGATCGCCGGCCCGCCCCGGTGGGCCGTAGCGAGGACGACGGTGGTGCCGCCGCCGACCTGGGCGTCGAGGCGGGCGAGCAGCGTGAGGAGGGCAGCCGCGGCGACGGGCAGCAGGGGGACGAAGACGCTGGCGCGGGCCTCGCGCAGCGCCGTGACGCCGGCGAGCCCGGCGAGAAAGACGGCGGCCGCGACGCCGGCGAGGGCCCCGACGATGGCCCCGCCGCCGACGTCGACGCCGACGCGACGGACGAGGGAGCCGACGCCGGGGGAGGGCGCAGGCGGGCTCACGGCGTCTCGTTGCCCCAGCGCTTGAGGTGCCCGTCGATCACGAAGGTGCCAAAGGGCAGCAGCGACGACAGGAAGGTCAGCGCGGCGCGGCCGAGGTCGAGGCGCTTCTCGACGAAGACCATGAGCAGGGCGAGGCTGAAGGCGACGAAGAGGACGCCGTGGGCCATGCCGACGACGCGGACGGCCCCGGGCATGTCGGCGGCGTACTTCAGCGGCATCGCGATGAAGAGCAGCACCAGGTAGGAGATGCCTTCGACGAAGGCGACGGCGCGGAGACGACCCATGGAGCTGGCAAGGAGACCGGACATGGGCCCCATCTTCCCCATTGGGGCGGTCTTGGCCACTGCCTCTATGTAGGTGAGTGTGGGTGGGTGGCGTCAAACGGGGCCGGTGGTGGCTGTTTTTTTGCCCCCCGATCCGGCGTGCCCTACAGACACAGGGCGACAGGTGGCGACCGGTGGCGCCATCCGGGGAGTGAGACGTGGCCCGCAAGCGGACAAAGACCTCGACGAAGCAGCCGGAGGCGACGCAGGCGCCGCCCCTGGCGGTGGCGTCGGTGTCGGCGACGGCCATGACGGCGACGGCGACGCTGCGACCGCTGGTGGTCGACGAGCGCGCGGTCCTGCTCGTCCTCGGGCTCGGGGCCACCGTCGCCGTCCTCTCGGCCATCTCCGCGGTGCTGCTGCCGCTGCTGTTCGTGGCCGTCGCGACCTTCGTCGGCGCCCCGTTCGTGACCGCCCTCGAGCGGCGGGGCATGCCCCGGGCCATCGGCAGCGGCGTCGTCGTCGTCGGCGCGATGCTGATCGTGCTTGGTCTGCTCGCCCTCGTCGTGCCGGCCCTCGTGCGCGACCTCGTCGCCCTCTTCGAGCGGGCGCCGGCGGCGCTGTCGGCGCTCGCGGCCCGCGTCGAGACCACCTTCGGCGTGACCATCCCGACCAGCGTGCGCGACCTGTCGGGGCTCGCCGCCAGCGAGCTCGTGGAGCAGCTCTCGCCGGTGGCGGCGACGGGCGGGGCCATCGTCAAGGTCGGCGCCGTCGGCCTCTACAAGGGCGCGGCGTCGGCGGTGGGCTTCGTGCTGCAGGCGACGCTGGTGCCGGTGATCACCTACTTCGTCCTCGCCGAGCTCCCCGAGGTGAAGCAGATGGTGTGGGCGCTGTGGCCGACCCGGACCCGCGCCACCGCCCTCCGCTACGGTCCCCTCATCGACGACGCCCTCACCGGGCTCGTGCGCGGCCAGGTCACCGTCGCCGCCATCATGGCGGTCATCTACGCCATCGGTCTCGCCATCTCGGGCGTGCCCCTCACCCTCGCCATCGCCGTGCTCGCCGGCGCCGCCTACCTGATCCCGTTTGCGTCGGCGACGGTGTGCCTCGTCCTGGCGGCGACCTTCTCGCTGCTCGAACTCGGCACCGGCGCCCTGTGGCCCATCGTCGGCGCGGCGATCACGTCGGGCGTCGTGCAGCTCCTCGAGGGCTACGTGCTCACGCCCCGCATCGTGGGCGAGAAGGCCGGCCTCTCGCCGCTGGCCACCCTCCTCGCGGTGCTGTGCGGCGGCAGCGCCGCCGGCTTCCTCGGGGTGCTCTTTGCATTGCCCGTTGGCGCCGTCGCTGCCATCGTCATCAGGGACCTCGCCGCCCAGGCCGGGGTCCCGTCTGCCGAACCTCCCGGGGTGACCGCATGACCGCTCCTCGTTCCTCCTCCGGCCGTCACGTCCTCGCCGCCGCCGTCGCCCTCGTGGGCCTCGTTGTCGCGGCCCCCGCCGCCGTGGCGGGCTCGCGTGCCGCCGCGGCCACCGCCGTCGACGCCGACCCGTCGGTCGCGGCCTTCGTCGCCCTCAAGAAGGACGTCGAGGCCCTGCGCGGCGACCCCGAGAAGAAGAAGTTCCGGCACCACTACGAGAAGCTGATCGTCCGCCTCCAGGCCGTCGCCAACACGTACCCGCAGGGTGGCCGCGCCGACGACTGCGCCTTCGTCGCCGCCCAGCTCCTCGAGGAGCTCGCCCAGGTGAGCGTGACCTCGGCGGATCGCGCCGCCGCCGTCGACGCGTTCTCGTCGATGGCCGATCGCTTCCCGAAGTCGAACCTCGCCGACGACGCCCTCGTCGCCGCCGCCCGCATGACCGATGACGTCGGACGCGGTCGGGCGATGGTCGACCGCGTCCTCGCCATGAAGGCCGCCGACTTCAAGAAGGAGGCGGAGCACCTCAAGAAGACCCGCTTCTCCGACGCCGCCGTCGCCGCCGCCGCGAAGGAGGCGAAGCTCGCGGCCGCCCGCCCCGAGTCGAAGCCGGAGCCGAAGCCCGAGCCGAAGTCTGAGCCGAAGCCCGAGAAGGCCGGCGAGAAGGCAGCCCCGAAGAAGGCCAACGAGCCCGCGCCCACCGTCGCGAGCGCCCTCGCCCGCGTCGCTGCACCGGAGAGCGTGCCGGCGAGCGCCCCCGCGGCCGACGACCACGACCACGACCACGACGCCACCCCGTCCGAGGTCGGCGCGCCGTCGACGGTGTCGGCGGTGCGGACCGCGCCGCCCCTCGCGCCGCTGCTCGTGCTGCCCGAGCGGCCCCCGCTCGGCACGCCGAGCCGCAAGGTCATGGTCATCCGCCACGAGAAGACCGACGCGGACTCCATCATCCGCTTCCGCATCTCCGGCGAGGTCGGCGTGCTGCGCGGCGACGTGCCCGCGAAGGAGGGCGCCGGCCGCCGCATCTTCTACGACGTCGCCCCCGCGAAGCTCGGCCAGCGCAACATCGAGCCCATCGAGGTGAAGGACGGCGTCGTCGCCCGCGTCCGCGCCGGCCAGTACGACACCGACATCGTCCGCCTCGTCATCGAGCTCGAGGGGGATCGCGAGCCCTCGCTCTTCATCTCGAAGAAGCCCTTCGAGCTGGTGCTCTCGAGCCCGCTGCCCGGGGCTGCGCCGGCCCTCGCGTCGACGACGACGCTGCCGGCCGCCGACGTCGTTGCCGGCGTCATCCCGGTGCCGCCGAAGCTGCCGCCGCCGCCCGACGCCAGCGAGGTGCGGGCCCGCCTGTCGCAGGGGCTGCCCTCGAAGCCCGGCGTCAAGGACGGCGTCAGCATCTCGCAGCAGCTCGGCCTCAAGGTCCACCGCGTCGTCATCGACGCGGGCCACGGCGGCCACGACACCGGCGCCATCGGCCCGAGCGGCATCAAGGAGAAGGACATCACGCTCCAGCTCGCCCAACGTGTGAAGGAGAAGCTCAACGCCGAGCTCCCCGAGATCGAGGTCATCATGACCCGCGAGGACGACCGCACCCTCGCGCTGCAGGACCGCACCAACACCGCGAACTCGGCGGCGGCGGACCTCTTCATCTCGATCCACTGCAACGCGAGCCCCATCAAGCGCGTCCGCGGCGTCGAGACCTACTACCTGAACATCACCCACGACCGCTACGCGATGCGCCTCGCCGCCCGCGAGAACGCCGAGCTCGGCGACGGCAGCATCTCCGACCTCGACTTCATCCTCGCCGACCTCGCGATGAAGTCGAACGTCGACGACAGCGTGCGCCTCGGCCGCTCGGCGCAGGGCGCGATGATGAAGAAGCTGCACCGCCACTGGCCCGACGTGCCGGACCTCGGCCTCAAGCACGCCCTCTTCTATGTGCTGATGGGCAACCGCATGCCGTCGATCCTCGTCGAGACCTCCTTCCTGTCGAACAAGCAGGAGGAGAAGCGCCTCGCCAGCCCCGAGTACCAGGAGGCCATCGCCGACGGCGTCGTCGACGGCGTCTGCGCCTTCGTGGCCGAGCGCCAGGCCTTCTTCGCGACCCCCTGAGCTGCTCCCCGACCCGGGGCGCGATGTCTCGTCGTGACCGGTCACACAGCGGACGCCCCGTCGGCACCGACCCGGGCTCGGGGTAGGCTCCCCGGCGATGCTTGCCCTTGCCCTCCTGCTCGCCACCCAGGCGCCGGCACCGCCGCCCGCCACCACCCCGGCCCCTCCGGTCGCCACCACCCCCGCCGCCGTCGTCGAAGGCGCCCCGACGCCCGCGGCGACGGCGCCCGCGACGTCGACGCCGACGCCGACGCGACAGCGCGTCCTCGTGCTGGACCTGCAGGGGGTCGGCGTGGCGCCCGAGGACGCCCGCCTCATCACCGGCGCCGTGGCCGCCCTCGTCGGCGAGAACGCCCAGCTCGACGTCGTCACGGGCGCAGACATGCGCCAGCTCGTTGATATTTCGGCGGCGAAGCAGAAGATCGGTTGCGATGACACCGGCTGCCTCGCCGAACTCGCCGGCGCGCTCGACGCGACGTACATCATATCGGGCGACGTCGGCCGCCTCGGCACCGCCTGGCTCGTGAACCTCAGCCTCTTCGACGCCGCCCAGGCGAAGTCGGCGGCGCGCGTGAGCGCCGAGGTGCAGGGCCTCGAGGTCATGCACCACGCGCTGCGGCCGACGGTCAACACGCTCCTGCAGCCCTTCGGCGGCATCGCCGTCGCCAACGACGGCCCCTCGACGCTCGCCGTCGCCGGTGGCGTCACGGCCGGCGTGGGTGCCCTCGCCACGGTCACGTTCGCCGGGGTCGCCCTCGTCCTCGACGGCGTCGCCAACGACCCGCGCGAGGCGTTTTCGACCAAGAACGACGCCCTCAACGCCGGCCTCGCCTGCCTCGCGGGCGCCGGTGTCTCCGGCCTCGTCACCGTCGCTGGCGCCGGCCTTTTGATCCTCGGTCTTGCGGAGTGAACGTGCAGCGCCTGGCCCTCCTCCTCTCCGTCGTGGCCCTCGCCGTCACCGCGCCCGGCTGCCGGCTCCTCACCTTCACCGTCGCCTGCGACGACGACAGCGGCTGCGGGCCCGGTCAGCAGTGCATCGACGGCGCCTGCCTCGTGCCCTGCACCGATCCCGACTCGCCGGTGTGCGACGCCGACGAAGACGGCGTCCTCAACGAAGACGACCCCGCGCCCCGCGATCCGTGCAGCCCCGAGGTCGACGTCCTCACCTGCTCCGTCGGCGACGCCGACGACGACGGCGTCACCAACGGTGACGACCCGGACGACGCCGACGCCTGCGTCCCCGACCCCGACGCGCCGACCTGCGAGAGCGGCGATGCGGACGGCGACGGCACGGTCAACGGCGACGACGCCGCCGACGCCGATCCCTGCGTGCCCGTCATCGATGTGCTGGCCTGCGGCGACGGCGACGAGGACGACGACGGCACGACCAACGGCGCCGACCCCGACGACGCCGATCGCTGCGTCCCCGATCCCGACGTCGACGTCGGCTGCGCCGCCGGTGACACCGATGGCGACGGCACGGCCAATGGCGACGACGCCGACCCTGCGAACCCCTGCGTGCCGACCATCGACGTGCTCGTTTGCGCTGATGGCGATGAAGACGACGACGGCACCACCAACGGTGCCGACGACGATGATGCCGACCCCTGCGTGCCGACCATCGACGTGCTCGCCTGCGCCGACGGCGACGCCGATGGCGACGGCACGACCAATGGCGACGACGCCGACGACGCCGACCCGTGTGTGCCGGTGATCGAGATCCTCGTCTGTGGCCTCGGCGACGCCGACGGCGACGGTACCCTCAACGGCGCCGATCCCGACCCGATCGATGGCTGCCTGCCAGACGACACCATCCTCGCCTGCGACACCGCCGACGAGGACGGCGACGGCGTCGACAATGGCAGCGAGCGGGATGGTGGGAGTGATCCGACCGACCCCTGCGCGCCGTCTGTCGACGCGCTCCCCTGCGACACCGGCGACACCGACGGCGACGGCGTCGACAACGGCAGCGAGCGGACGGGTGGTAGCGATCCGTCTGATCCCTGCGCGCCCACCATCGACATCCTCGCCTGCGCCCTCGGCGACGAGGACGACGACGGCTCCCCCAACGGTGACGACCCCGACGACGGCGACGTCTGCGTCCCCCTCGCCAACGCCTTGCTGTGCCCCACCGGCGACTTCGACGGCGACGGCGTCAACAACCTGATCGATCCCGAGGACGAGAACCCCTGCGCGCCCAACAGCGCGAGCCTCGCCTGCGACAATGACCTCGACGACGACGGCTTGCTCAACGTCGACGAGATCGCGCTCGGGACCGGGCTGCTCGATCCGGACACCGACGATGACGGCCTGCTTGACGGCGTGGAGGTCCCCGACCCGCTGCTGCCCGTCGACACCGACAACGACGGCACCGACGACGTCTTCGACGACGACGACGACGACGACACGATCCCGACACGGACCGAGTTGGAAGACAGCGCGGCCATCGGCGTGCCCGATGGTCAGTTCGATGGCGACGGCACGCCGGCCTGGCTCGACGTCGACGCCGACGGCGACGGGGTCGGTGATGTTCTCGAGTTGCGCCGTGACGTCGACGTTGACTTCCGCCCTGCCTACATCGACGCCGGCGAGCCCCTCGACATCGGCACGGGGCGCGACAGTGCCTTTGCCGTCAGCGTTGGCACCACGACGCTGCCGTCGTGTACGGCCCGGCTCCTCGGCAGCACGGATCGCACCCTCGATCTCGACACCCGCTGCGCGATGGCTGTCGGTGACGAGCTCGCCGTCGTCGAGATGACCGGGCCCCAGTCCGGGCGGCTCATGACCCGCGTCGTGACGGCCCTCAGCGGTGGCGATGACGTCGTCGTCGACGTCGCCCTGCCGGGCCTCGGCGGCGCCGCCCAGGTCTTCGAGGTGCCGCATTTCACGAGCGTCACCATCTCGGCGGGGGCGACGCTGGCGGCGCCGGCCTTCAACCCCCAGAGCAATACCGGTGGCGTGCTGTTCTTCCGCGCGCGGGAGCTCGTCACGGTGGCTGGCACGATCAGCGCCGTCGGCGGCGGCTACAGCGGTGGCGGCGGCGGCACGAGCCCGGCCGGCCTGGCGCCGCTCAACCAGATCGGCAGCCAGGGGGGGGCCGGGGGCTGCCTCGTCCCGTTCCGCCCCGGCACCGGGGGCGGCGGCGGCACCGGCGCCAACAGCGGCGGCGCTGGCGCACCCGGCGGTGGCGGCCGCGGCGCGGCCGACGGTGTGTGCCAGGGTGGGAGCGGTGGGCTGGGTGGCCGTGCGGCGGCGTCGGGCATCGCCCGTGCGGGCTCCAACGGGCAGCTTCGTGGCGGCAACGGTGGCTTTGCCCTGCTCGGCAGCGGCGGCGTCGGCGGACGCAGCGGCGCGCCCGGCGGCGGCGCCGGCGGCGGCGGCGGTGGTGGCGGTGCAGGCGGTTTGCTGCCCGGTTCGCCCGGTTCGCCCGGGCTCGTCGGCGGCGCGGGCGGCATCGGCGGCAACGGCGGCGCCGGTGGTGGCGCGATCCTCATCCATGCCGCTCGTCTGCAGCTCGACGCCGGCGGTCGCATCCTCGCCAACGGCGGCGCCGGCAGCGGCGGTGGCAGCGGCAGCACCGGCGGACGCGGCGGCGCCGGCGGCGCCGGCGGCACCGGCGACGGTCCCGGCGGCGGCGGCGGCGGCGGCGTCGGCGGCGGTGGCGGCGGCGGCGGCGGCGGCGGCACCGGCGGTCAGGGCGGCGCCGTGGTGCTGCTGTGGCGCGACAGCGTCGCCGGCACGGGGGTCCAGGCCAACGGTGGCGCGGGCGGCGGCGGTGGCGGCGCGGGCCCCGGCGGGCAGGGGGGCAGCCCCGGCGGTGGCCCCGGCGCGGCCCAGGACGGCAGCGCTGGTGGCCTCGGCGCCACCGGAGCAGCCGGGACCGCGGGCAGCGCCGGCGCCGTCGGGGTGATCAGCCTGCGCGGCCCCGGCGCCGCTGGCGTGTCGACGTCGCCCGGCGCCACGATCCTGACGCCCTGAGGTCCGGGGTCAGAACCAGGCATCCCAGACGCCGCGATCGACCTCGACGGCGTGGCAGGTCACCGACACGCGGGCCTGCCCGCCGCGGAAGCCGTTGATGCGATGCAGGCGGTACGATGAAAACACGAGGGCGTCGCCGGCCCGCATGCGTGTCGTCGTGCGGCGGACACGCGGGTCCTCGTCCATCGGCCAGTTCTCGCCGTCGTAGACCTTGTTGAACAGCGAGAGGCCGCCCCCCGACACGGGCGGCTGCAGCATCCACACGAGCGAGACGGCGCGAGGCAGGGCGTACCGCCACGTCGGAGTCAGTCCCTCAAGGTCGTAGTGGAAGACCCCGCCACGGCGCGCGACCTTCTCACCCGGTGGGAAGACGTGGACGCCCGGCCCGCAGAAGCCGTGACGACGTCGCACGATGCCGCCGACGACGCGACCGAGGACGGCGAGGGTCCGATCCTGCACGCCCGGGATGACGCGCTCGACGCGGGCGTCGCTGGCGACAGCGTCGCGGAAGTACTCGGCGGCCCGCCCCGTCTCCATGTGCGTGTACCAGGGCCGGCCCAGCGAGCGCTGCTCGCCCCCGAAGTCGTCGCCGAGGTCGTCGTCGGCGGCGAGGACCCGGGCTGCGAGGGCTGCCGCCTCGGCGGCGGTCATGGCCGCGCGCACGCCGACGGCCGCGTGGCGCTCGAGGCGCACGGCGAGGGGCTGGCCGCTCGCGTCGTCGAAGCTGTCGGTCCACCACGTCGGGCGCATGCCTGATGCTGGACCACGATCCGGGGCGTCGTGCAACGTCGGCGCTCTTGACTGGCTCTTGCTGGCGCCTCCCCTGTCTTCACGGAGTACCGCCATGGCCAGCGCCCACGTCATCGATGTCACCGACGGCACCTTCCCCGCGGCCGTGCTCGAGGAGAGCCGCCGCCGCACCGTGGTCGTCGACTTCTGGGTCCCCTGGTGCGGGCCGTGTCGCTCCCTCTCCCCCGTGCTCGAGAAGCTCGCCGCCGAGGGCGATGGCCGCTTCGTCGTCGCGAAGGTCAACACCGACGAGAACAGCCGCTTTGCCGGCGAGTTCGGCGTCCGCGGCATCCCCGCCGTCTTCGCCGTGAAGGACGGCGAGGTCGTCGACGCCTTCACCGGCGCGCTGCCCGAGGCAGCGGTTCGCCAGTTCCTCGACAAGGTGGCGCCGTCGCCGACCGACGCCGCCGCCCACGCCGGCCTTGCCTCGCTTGCCGCGCGCGACGACGTCGCCGCAAAGGCCTCCTTCGACGACGTCCTCGCGCGCTCGCCGAATGACAGCCGGGCCCTGCTGTGCCTCGCCGTGATCGCCGCCCGCGCCGGCGACGCCGACGGCGCCCGCGCCCTGCTCGCGAAGGTGGCCCAGGTGCCGCCACGCCTCGCGGCCCTCGCCACCGAGGCGAAGACCCTCATCGACGCCGGCGGCGGGGACGTCGACGCCGCCCGCGCCGCCGTGGAGGCGGATCCGTCCGACGTCGACGCGGCGCTGCGACTCTCGGCGCTGGTGTTTGCCGCCGGCGATCACGCCCGTGCGTTTTCAGCGCTGCTCGACTGTCTGGCGAAGGTGAAGGGGCCCCGGCGCGACGAGCTGCGCCGACGCCTGCTGGAGCTGTTCGACGTCGTCGGTGCCCGCGCCCCCGTCGTCGAAGAGGCGCGCAAACGCCTCGCCGCGCTGTGGTTCTCGTAGGCGACGTCGTCAGCCGAGGACGCGCAGGTACTTCATGCGCTCGGTGGCGAGCTCGGCGTCGGTGAAGCCGCAGGTGGAGTCGCGGGGCATGAGGTAGAGGGCGTCGCGGACGACGTTGCTGAAGCTCACCGCCGGGATCGTCTGCAGCATCTGGGCGAAGGTGCCACGCGTCCACAGCTCGTCGCCGACGCCGGAGAAGGCGCTCGCCAGCACCCGATCCGTCGGCGTGCCGCGCCGCGCCTGCATCATCATCGTCATCGTGAACCAGCCGCCGGCCTCATCGCCCTTCGGCTGGCGGCTGCGGTCGGTGAGGGGCAGCAGCCAGTCGTCCCACATGACGTCGCCGCTGTCGTCGTCCATGTACTCCCAGCAGCCGCGGGCCGCCTGGTCGATGCAGCCCAGCAGCACGTCAGCGACGGCGCGGTGGTTGGTCCACTTGGCGGCGGGGCTGACCTCGTCGCTGGTGCGGGCCAGCACGCGGCGGACCTCGTCATGGACGCGCTTGCTCTCGGCGAAGTTGAAGCACAGCTCGACGGAGAAGAACGAGCGGGGGACGCCTGACATCAGCCACCTCCGTACGACGACGACGACGACGAGCGGTTCCAGGAGCCGTTTCGGTAGTAGAGGGCGCCGAGGATGACGCCGCCGGCGCCCAGCACGACAGGGACCTCGCCAAAGCCCGGCGGGCGCGTGCGTCCCGTGCCGGCCACGCCTGAGAAGGCGCTGGTGCGCGGGGCCGGACGCCACGTGGAAGCCGGTGTCGGTGCCGTCGGTGGCGGCGGTGGCGTGCTCGGGAAGCCGTAGCGCGCATTGAAGGAGGCCCGGGCGTCTTCCGTGGTGGCCGCACTGTAGGCGTCGGCCAGCTGCAGGGCGCGGACATCGACGCCCTCGCCCACCAGGGCGAGGAAATCGTCGGTGAGGTCGTCGCTCTCGAGGACCGTGACGTGGTTGGGCGCGACGTAGAAGACCCGCTGGATGCCCTGGGTCCTGAACCACGCCGCCGTCGGGATGCGGGCGAGGGAGCGGTTGTCGAACTGGCTCTGGTCGTCGGTGTAGGGGTTGAGCCGGTTCCGATCGAGGACGAACAGCGGCGGCGCGGACGCACCGCGGATGGCGCGCATCTCGACGAAGCGGGGCTGCAGGGCCAGCGCCGCGGCGAGCGTGAGGTGTGCCGGGACGACACCCCGCGGGTGCGGCCAGTTGTCGAAGAGGAAGACCGGGTCGAAGGCGTCGGCGAGCTCGGCGGCGAAGGCCACGCTGTCGGGCCCGGGCCGATCGACGATCACGGCGATGCCGGCGGTGCGCCCCGCCAGCAGCGTTCGCAGCCACCGTGCGTCGATGGCCGCGGCCGCCATCTCCGGTGTGCGCAGCGGCACGATCACGTCCGCCAGCGGCACGAATGGCGATGCGGCCCGATCCTCGGTCACCGTCGAACCGGTGGGCTGATCGGTGAGGGCCTGGAAGAGCGTCGGCACGTAGGTCGAGCGATGGGCCGGCAGCGACGGCGCAAGATCCTCGGCGAGCGACGCAAGGCGCGCGGCCGTCACCGCCGGGTCGGGCTGACCGCCGGCGAACGACAAGGTCCGAGATTCATCGACGACGCCGAAGCTCCACCCGTAGGTCTTCTGCAGTTCGAGGGCGTTCTTCTTCGTCGTGTCGGGCCCGGCGATCCCGCTGACGATGCTCGTGCCCATCGCCAGCGTGGCGGCGGCCGTCGGCAGCATGAACAGGCCGCCGGTGGCGACGCCGGCAGCGATGAGGAGGTTGCGGCGTTGGTCGCCGGACGCGGCCAGCTTGAGGGCCTCGTTCCACCAGGCCTTGCCGACGACGGTGGGCGTATCGGCTTCGGCCAGCAGTCGAAACTTCGAGCTCACGAGAAGCGCTCCGCGATGAGGGACGCGAAGGCGTCGGTGAAGACGCCGTCGACGCGAATGGAATAGCGGAAAAACGGCGCCGCCGAAACGCCGTGGTAGTCGAAGTCGTTGAACCACACCGCGCGGGCGCCCGTCACCGGCCAGGCCCGACGGGCGGGCTCGTCCCACACGAACAGCGTCTTGCCGGGCACGGGGTACAGCGTGATGAACTGGTCGGGCGCGTCCTGCTCGGCGGGCTCGCCGTCCCGATGGACGGTGCCATGGTCGTGGGCCTCGAGGCCCATGATGTTGCAGCGGCCGACGCCGACAAACGGGAGCGCCTCCACGAGGGCGCAGGTCAACGGCAGGAAGGTCCGCGCGGCCCGCGTGAAGCGCTTGCCGGCGAAGGTGCTCTTGTCGGTCCAACGCTGGTTCGGGATGAGCTCGAGGTAGCCCTTCCACGGGAAGTAGACCCCGTGGCGGACCTTGAGCCACAGCATCTGGCGACGTGACAGCGGCACCGAGCGCTCCTCGCCGACGTCGGCGCGGTCGACGTCGCGGAAGTCGGCCGGGTCGTCGGCGAGGGAGACGAAGGTCTGCCACTCCGACGCCGGCAGGGCGCGTAGGACCTCGACGTAGTCGACCACGGCCTCGTCGACGCGCGACGGCGGCATGATGCCCATCGAGCGGTGGGAGCCGCCGGTGTAGTCGACGGGCATCGTCGCGTAGGCGAGGCAGACCTCGGCGTGGATGGCCTCGAGCAGCGACGGCGAGAGGTCGACACCGAGCTCCTGCAGCAGCGCGTCGAGGGGCAGGAAGGGCCGCCCGTAGAGGCCGACGAGGGAGCTCTCCGGCACGCCGCGCAGGATGCCGCCGTCGTCGGGCGTCGCCGCCGCGCGCGGGTCGTCGTCGGTGGGGGGTGACGGGTCGGGGCTGCCCACGGGTCCGGTTCTACAGTAGTTTGCGCCCCCATGGATCGCTCGTTCCTCGAGGCCTTCGGGCTCACCGTCGCCGTCTGTGTCGTCTATGCCGGGCTGTTGCGGGTGGCCCAGGGCTTCCTGCGCCGCGGTCGCGCGACCTTCACCGACGAGAACCAGGCCCATCGCCTCTACGCCGCCCTGCAGGCCGTCGGCGTGCTGTGGATCGGCGCCTCCGTCGCCCACCAATGCGCCGTCGGCGAAGACCTCGCCCACGACACCCTGTGGGCCTTCGCCTTCGGTGGCGTCGGCTTCCTGCTCTACCTGCTGGCGGGCCAGCTCGGCGTGCGGATGCTCTTCGGGGCCCGCCTCGCCGACGAGATCGACGAGGGCAACGTCGCCGCCGCCCTCGCCGCCGGCGCGCACCACATCGCCGTCGCCATTCTCGTCGCCGAGAGCGCCGCCGGCACCGACCTCTTCGGGCTCGGGCTCGCGTCGGGCTTCTTCCTGCTCGGCCTCGTGTGCCAGCAGCTCGTCGTCGTCCTGCACCGCGCCATGACGACCTACGACGACGCCGAGCAGATCGCCGGCGAGAACATGGCCGCCGCGCTGTCGTGGTCGGGGACGAGCATCGCCGCCGCCATCGTCATCGCCCGCGCGCTGTCGGGCGAGTTCCAGGGGTGGAGCGTCGCGCTGCCGGGATTCCTGCAGGTCGCGGCCCTGGCGCTGCTGCTGCTGCCGTTCCGGCAGGTCGTCGTGGGTGGGCTGCTGCTCGGTCGCATGCCCCGCCTGCGTGGCGGCGTCCTCGACGACGCGGTCGGCCTGAAGCACGACGCCTCGATCGCGGCGCTCGACGCCGCCGTCGGCATCGCCGTGGCGTTCGCCATCGCCCGCCTCGCCTGAGGGCCCCACCCATGGCCCACGACTTCGACGCCTTCGCCCGCCGCATCGTCGACCTCGGCTTCATCAATGATCCGTGGCTCGACGGCCTGCCCCGCTTCGATGCGACGCCGACGGTGCTGTCGCCGGAGGAGGCGCGGGAGCTGTCTACGGCCGGCGAGGATCTCGCGGCGGTCATCGACGAGGCGGTCCAGCTGCTCCTCGACGACGACGAACAGCGGGCCGCCTTCCTGCCGCTGCTGCCGACGCAGGCGCTGATGCTCGAGGCCTCGCAGGGGCTCTGGCACGGCATCGCCCGCGCCGACGTCTTCGTCACCGACGAGGGCCTGCAGGTCACCGAGCTCAACTCCGACACGCCGACGGGTGAGCCGGAGGCCATCGTGCTCGGGCTGCTCGGGCGGCAGGACCACCCGGAGCTCGACGACCCCTGCGCGACCCTCGCCCCCCGCCTCGCGGCGCTGTGGCAGACGATGCACGCGCGCTTCGTCGACGACAGCGCCCGGCGGGTGGCCGCCATCGTCTACCCCACGGAGTTCACCGAGGACCTGTCGCTGGTGCGGCTCTACCGCCAGATCCTCGAGGAGAGCGGCTGGCAGGTCGTGCTCGGCAGCCCCTACAACCTCGGCATCGACGACGACGACCGCCTCGAGCTCTTCGGTGAGCACCCGAGCCTCGTCCTGCGCCACTACAAGACCGACTGGTGGGCCGAGCGCCAGAGCGTGTGGACCGACGACACCGTCCTCGATCCCGCCCCGCTGTCGGCGCCGCTGCAGGCCCTCCTGCGGGCGCAGGCGGCGCGCACCGCCGTCGTCGTCAACCCGCTCGGGGCCATCGCGTCGCAGAACAAGCGCCTGATGGCCTTCTGCTGGGAGCGGATCCACCGCTTCTCGACGCCGGCGCAGCAGACGATCCAGCGGCTCATCCCCTACACCGCCCGCCTCGAGTCGATGCATGAGGTGCAGCTGCGCGCCGACAAGGACCGCTGGGTCATCAAGAGCGACCATGGCGCCGAGGGCGATGAGGTGATCATCGGTCGCCTCACGTCACCGGAGGTCTGGGAAAAGACGCTCGAGAAGGCCCGGCCCGGCCGCTTCATCGCCCAACGCTACTTCCAGGCGCGGCGCGATGCCCGCGGCGTCATCGAGAACCACGGCGTCTTCGTCGTCGGCGGCGAGGCCTGCGGGATCTACACCCGACGGGATCGCGGCCTCACCGACGCCACCGCCCTCTCGGTGCCGACCCTCGTCCGCCGCAGCTGAACGCCATCAACGCGTCGCGTTGTCGACGTCGGGCTCCGACAACGGGCGGATGCTCCGTCAACGGGAGGACGCGCAGCGGGCACACACCCCACTACGAGACCTGCATCGCGGAGGTTCGTCGATGCGGCAGCGCGCGTGGGCGCTCGGGATGATGCTGGTGGCCGGCTGCGCGACGGAGCTCGACGACGACGTCGCCGCCGACGCCCTCGTCACCGATGCCACCGCCGTCCTCGATCAGGGCGTGATCGTCGGTCCCCTCGACTGGCAGGAGGCCGCGTCGCTGCCGGCAGGCGCGCTGCGGACCGCGTCGCGCGCGGCGGGCTATGTGTCGATCCCCGAGATGCAGAGCCGATGCAGCGGCTTCCTCATCGGTCGCGACATCGTCATGACCAACCACCACTGCGTGCCGGACGCGAGCGCCGCCGTCGGCGTCACGGTCAACTTCACCTACGAGACCGCGTGGAGCGACGTCGGTCTGTTCCGCTGCGACCAGTTCATCGGTGCCAACGAGACCCTGGACTACGCGCTGGTGCGCTGCCGGGGCACGCCAGGCGACACGCACGGCAGCCTCGCCATCGACGCCCGCGCGTTGCGACCGGAGCGCGCCATCGCCCTGCTGCACCAGCAGTGCGACTACTTCACCAACGAGGCCTGCGCGCCGACGAAGAAGGTCTCGCCCGGCAAGGTCACCGGCATTGCCGGAAACCGCATCACCCACGACGCCGACATGCTCGGAGGCAGCAGCGGCGGCGGCATCATCGACCCGACCACGGGCGCCGTCATCGCCATCAACAACGCCCACGTCTCCCGCGGCACCACCGGCGGGCGCGGCACCACCAACATCGGCGTGCCGATGTCGCTCATCGTCCCCGACATCCGGGCCCGCTTCCCCGACGTCCTCGGTACCGCCTGCGCGAAGATCCCCGCCGCCGGTCGCGACCTCGACGAGGACGACGGCTGCACCACCCTCGGCGGCGACACCCGCTGGTGGCGCGCCGTCGAGGGCGCCGGCGCCGACGGCGATCTGGCCTGGACCGGGACGACGACAAACAGCGCCCCGAACAACTTCGCCCGCTGGACCCTCGACGTCGAAGTCGCCGGCACGTACGACCTCTCGGTCTGGATCGACGCCGCCACCGCCTCGGCGGGCGGGGCCCGCTACACGGTGACGTCCGCCGACGGCACGACCGCCGTGATGCTCAACCAGGCGGCGGTGACGACGAGCAGCTTCGTCTCCCTCGGCCGCTTCGCCTTCGCGCCGGGCCGCCCCGGCAGCGTCCGCGTCGACGACAACACCGGCGTCCGCGGCGAGCAGCTCGTGGTGGATGCGCTCCGGGTGCGGCCGGTCGCCACGACTCCGCCGCCGCCGACGGCCAGCTGCAGCCGTGTGCGCGTCGTCGACACCGCCGCACTCAACGTGCGGCGCACGCCCGACACGAGCCAGGCCCCCGTCGGCACCCTCGCCGGCGACGAGGTCGTGGCCCGCCTGCGCACCGTGACGGGCGCCAGCGTGCGCGGCACGACGGCCTGGTACGAGATCGAGAAGCCCGGCCTGCGCGGCTACATCTCGTCGTCGTACGCCGCCTGCGTGGATTGAACGGCGTCAGCGCTGCCGGCGCAGCAGGTCCTTGAGGAACGACGGCCGGTACACGCCGTCGACGCGAATCGAGTAGCGGAAGAACGGGTCGGCGTGGACGCCGTGGTAGTCCATGTCGTTGAACCAGTAGAGCTGGCTGTCGACGTCGGTGATCTCGCCGTCGGGCGTCTGCAGGTAGAAGCGCTTGGTGCCGCGCGGATCGATGCTGAGCGACTGGGCGACGCCGAGGTCCTTGCCCGGCTCGCTGTCGCGGTGCGACGGCGCGTGGTCGTTGGGCATCAGGCCGAACAGCACGATGCGGCCCACCTCGACGAAGGGCAGATCCTTGAGCCACGCCACGGTGGTGGGCATCAAGGCCTTCGCCTCGTCGGTGAAGTCCTTGCCGGCGCCGGAGTGCTTGTCCTCCCAGCGATCGTTCTCGAGGAGGTGCACGCACACCTTCCACGGGAAGTAGACGCCGTGGCGGTAGGTGAGCCACCGGATCTGGCGACGGTTGAGGGGATGGTCGGTCTCGTCGCCGAAGCGGGTGTCGCGCCAGCGGGCAGGGTCGAAGTCGGTCGGGTCGTCGGCAAGGGCGACGAGCTGCTGCCACTCGGCGAAGGTGAAACGCTCGATGACGTCGCCGTAGTCGATGTAGGGGTCGCTGTTCACCCACGGGGCGCAAATACCCATGTGCTTGAGGCCGCCGCCCGTCTGACCCGGCTCCAGCTCGACGAGGGCCTTCGTGACCTCGTCGTCGATCGCCGTGAGGATCTCGCCGTCCCGTCCGGTGTCGATGACGCCGTCGAGGGAGATGTAGGGCCTGCCATGGATGCCGACGAGCCGGGACATGCCATCACTGTCTACGTCGTCGGCCGCGCGCGGGCCAGCCGGGCGAGCTCGGGCACATGGGCCTGCATCGCGACGGTGCCGTGCTGGTCGACGTCGACGAGGGCGCCGACGAGGGCCACAAGGAACGGCGTCGGCGACCACACGAGCTCCTCCTCGAGGGGGTGGCTCACCCAGCCGAGCCAGTCGCCGTGGTCGGCGGGCACGCAGCCGAGCCACTCGCCAAAGCGCATGCTCTGCGTCGGCACGACCCCGTCGGTGCTGTGGGCGCCCGCCATCGCCTGCGTCGCCGCGAGGTTCCACCACGCCGTCGGCGCCGTGACGTCCTGCACGAGTGGCGTCGACCACCGGCCCCCGCCGCAGGCGCCGTCGACGTCGGCGCCGGTGATGCCGCCGACGGTGAAGAAGGGCACGGGCAGGGGCGGTTCGCGGGTGGCGAGGGCGGCGGTGCCGGGGGTCGACAGGGCCGCCAGCGTCGCCCGGGGCATCGGTGTGCGGGCCTCGAGGCGCTGGTCGGCCTCGAACACGCGGTGGATGCCGACGAGCACACCGTCGACCAGCGGCGCCGGCAGCGCCTCGCCGACGTCGACCATCACCGAGCCGTGGTGCGGGCTCGCGACGGTGGCGACGGCGCCGATGTGGTCGGCGAGCCACGGCTGCTCCACCAGAGCGGTGCGGACGTCGACGCCGCCCTGGGAGTGGGCGACGACGACGACGCGCGCGACGCCATGGCGGGCGACGAGGCCGCGGATGTCCTCGGCGAGCTCCCGCCCCCGCACCGACGGCGATCCGACCGGCGCCGGCGCCCGCTCGACGACGACGTAGCCCTGCGCGCGGAGCCGGGCTGGGACGTCACCCCAGTAGCGGCCCAGGAGCGACAGGTCGCGGAAGCCGAGGATGCCCGGCTGCAGCACGACGACGCCGCGCACCGCTTCGGTTGACGGTGCCGCCAGCGCCGCGCCCGCGGCGAGCCACACCGTTGCCACCACCACCATCACCTGTGCCCACACCCACTGCTGCTGTCTGGTCCGCATCACGTGCTCCTTGAGGCGCTTGCCCTGGAGCTGAAGCGTGAACCGTGCCGGCGGGGTGTGACGGCGCTCAATCGTCGGCGTCGGGCAGCTCGGCCGGGGCCGTCGCCGCGCCCTTCTTCTTGCGCTTCGGCGCGCCCTCTTCTTCGGGCAGGGGCTCGACGAGCTTGTGGTCCTCGAAGACGCCGCGCGGGTAGGCGGGCATCTTGCGGCGCACGATCTCGTCGATGGCGTCCTGGGGGGCCTTGAGGGCCTGGGCCTTGCCGATCTCGTCGACGGAAGCGTTGAGCTTCACCGTCAGCCGGGCCGGATCCCTGCCGTCGCCGACGACCAGGCTGCCGTTGAACTCGACGAGGAGGGGCACGCCGGACGCTTCGTCGACGAGGATGCGGCCGGTGCCGCCGGCCGGCTTCGCCCGCTTCGTCCAGTTGGCGACCCGCTTCGCGATGCGCTCACGGCGGGCGTCTTCGTTCTCGGGGGCCTCGACGGTGGTGTCGGGCCCGCCGTCGACGCCGGGCACGACCGTCGGCGGCGGCGCGGCGTCGGTGACGGCCTTGCCCTCTTCGCGGGCCTGGGCGGACTGGTCCGGCAGCTTGAGGCTGTAGCCGATCACGCCGCGGCCGGCGTGGCGGGCGGCGCCGGTGCGCTCGACGACGAGGGCGTGGGCGACGAGGTCGTAGAAGGAGGACCACACGCCCATCGCGTCGGAGCGGTACACGTTGCGCTCGCCCGACGGGTCGCGGCTCACGCGCCACTGGCCGTTGTTGTTCTTCAGGAAGAACACCTCGTTGACGTAGGCGAGCTTCTGCTCGCTGCCGTCGCCCGTGACGACGTCGATGCTGAAATCGCCGGTATCGGCCTGGATCACCCTGGTCTGCTCCGCCGACTTCAGCGCCGGCGTGCTCTCGCCCTCGCGGCCAAACGAGAGCTCGCCGCTGCTCGTGTAGACGAAGCTGCCGAGGCGGGCCGCGATCTCGCTGCCGTCCATGTGGACGACGCGATCCATCTTCTCCCGGGTCGTGAGGGCGTCGACGTCGATGGCCTCGGTGGCCTTCGCCGACGACAGCTCCTTCGGCTGCGGCTTCGTGAGCCGCTCCTTGGCCTCGATGTTCTCGGCACGCTGACACGTGCAGCCCGCGACGCTGCCCTGCAGCGCGCCCAGCGTTGCCACACCCACCATGAGGACCCGGACCGACCAGTGACGCATGGGGTGGCGATAGCCATTGCGACAAGCCCTGTCACGGGGCTGTCGGTATGCCTTCGGCGACGATGGGGCGGCTGTGGTAGCTGCCACGTCAGGAGGCATCCCATGGGCACGATGACGGCTGCGGGTGGACGGCACAGGGTGGTGGTGATCGGTGGCGGCTTCGCCGGCGTCGACCTCTGCCTCGGACTCAAGGATCTCCCTGTCGACGTCACCCTCGTCGACCGCCGGAACTTCCACCTGTTCCAGCCCCTCCTCTACCAGGTGGCCACCGGCGGCCTGTCCCCCGGCGACATCACGGCCCCGCTGCGCACCGTCGTGAAGGACTGCAAGAACGTCCGCACGGTCCTCGGCGAGGTCACCGACATCGACGTCGCCGGCCGCCAGGTGATCCTCGCGGGGCAGGAGCCCCTGCCGTACGACACCGTCGTCGTCGCCGCCGGTGTCGGCCAGAGCTACTTCGGCAACGACGCCTGGGCCACCTTCGCCCCCGGCCTCAAGACCATCGAGCACGCCACCGAGATCCGGGCCCGCGTGCTGCACGCCTTCGAGCAGGCCGAGCTCGCCACCGATCCCGCCGAGCGCGACGCCTGGCTGCGCTTCGTCGTCGTCGGCGGCGGGCCCACCGGCGTCGAGCTCGCGGGCGCCCTCGGCGAGCTCGCCGAGCACACGATGGCCGGCGAGTTCCGGCGCATCGCCTCCGGGGACGCGCGCATCCTGCTCGTCGAGGGCGCACCGCGCATCCTGTCGATGTACGTGCCCCGCATGTCGGCCCACGCCGTCTCCGCCCTCGAAGACCTCGGCGTCGCCGTGCTCACCCGCACGAAGGTGATCGGCATCGACGCCGGCGGCGTGGACATCGAGACCCCGGCGGGCCGCGAGAGCCTCGCCGCAAAGACGGTGCTGTGGGCCGCCGGCGTGCAGGCCTCGCCCCTCGGCAAGGTCCTCGCCGACAAGGCGGGCGCGAAGCTCGATCGCGCCGGCCGCGTCATCGTCGAGGCCGACCTCACCGTCGCCGGCCACCCCGAGATCCTCGTGCTCGGCGACCTCGCCCATTACGCCCACACGCCCGACCAGCAGCCGCTGCCCGGCGTCGCCCCGGTGGCGATGCAGATGGGAAAGCACGCCGTCGACGTGCTCGCACTGCGCGTGCAGCGCCCCGACCTCCAGGCCGGCGCGGGGCCGGTGTTCCACTACGTCGACAAGGGCACGATGGCCGTGATCGGCCGCAACGAGGCCGTCGCCCGCGTCGGCTTCGGTCTCGACGTCAGCTTCGGCGGCTTCCCGGCCTGGCTCGCCTGGCTCTTCATCCACGTCGCCTTCCTCGTCGGCTTCGAGAACCGCCTGCTCGTGCTCCTGCAGTGGGCCAACCACTACCTCACGCGTCACCGCGGCGCCCGGCTCATCACGACGCGATAGACTGGGCTCATGCACCGGGCCGTCGTCGTCCTCCTCTGCGGCCTCGCCGCGTGTGCGCCGTCGTCGTCGTCGGAGGTGGCGCGCCGCTGCAACGGACACGAGGCCCTCTGCGACCGGACCCTCGACGAGGTCGTCTTCGCCGGCGCCCACAACGCCATGTCCAGCCGCGACGACGGCTTCCTCGCCCCCAACCAGTTCGCGGCCCTGCCGGCGCAGCTGCGCCTCGGCGTGCGGGCCTTCATGCTCGACACGTATGCGCCCGACCCCGCCGCGGTCGACGACGGCGTCCGCCTCTGTCACGGCAGCTGCGACCTCGGCATGGTCACCCTGCAGCAGACCCTCGCTCGGCTGGGGCGCTTCCTCGAGGGTGAGCCCGACACCGTCGTCCAGCTCATGCTGCAGGACGACGCGAGCATCGCCGACACCCGTGCCGCCTTCGAGGCCGCCGGCCTCTTCGACGAGCTCGCCGTTCCCAGCGGCCCGCCGTGGCCGACGCTCGGCACGCTCATCGACGACGGCACGCGGATCATCGTCACCGCCGAGAACCAGGGGCCCGATCCGCGCGAGCCCTGGTTCATGCCGATGTTCGCGCTGTTCCAGGACACGCCCTTCACGTTCGCGTCGCTCGACGACCTCGCCGCCGACGCCTCCTGCGCCCCCAACCGCGGCGCCGCCGACAGCCCCTTTCTCCTCGTGAACCACTGGCTCGGCAATCCGCTGCCCGATGACACCCTTGCCGACGCCGCCAACGCCGCCGCGGTGCTCGACGAGCGCGTCGGCCGCTGCGCGGCCCTGCGGGGGCGGCCTCCCCACGTCGTGGCGGTGGACTTCGTCGACGTCGGCGACCTCATCGCCGTGGTCGACGGCGCCAACGGCCTGTGAGCCGGGGCTTGGCGCGGCGTCGTCGGGGTGCCAGCACGGCCTTGTGGACCTGCGCGGCGTCGTCATCTTCGCGATCACCTACGCCCTGATCTCGGCGCGTCGGCTGGGCTGGCTCGGCTTCGATCGGCCCGCCGGTGCCCTTTTCGGGGCCGTGGCCTGCGTCGTTGCCGGCGTCCTCAGCCCGGCCGCGGCCATCGCCGCCGTCGACGAAGACACCCTGCTGCTGTTGTTCGGGATGATGGGCCTCGGGGCCTTCCTCGCCGTCGATGGTTTCTTCGACGCCGTCGGCGTCGTCGCGGCGCGGGTGGCGCGGACCCCGACCCGGCTGCTCGGGATTCTCATGTGGGGCAGCGGCATCCTGTCGGCCCTCGTCACCAACGACGCCGTCTGCGTGCTGGGCGCGCCGCTCGTCGTCGCGCTCATCCAGCGTCATCGCCTGCCGGCCCTGCCGTTCCTGCTCGCCCTCGCCACCGGCGCCAACACCGGCAGCGTCATGACCCTCGTCGGCAACCCGCAGAACATGCTGTGCGCGTCGCTCGGCGGGCTCGCCTACCGCGACCACCTCCTGCTGGTCGGGCCCGTCGGCCTGCTGTCGCTGGCGCTCAACCACGGCCTGCTCGTGCTCATGTTCCGACGGGCGCTCGCCGCGGCCTCGCTCGTCGACGACGGCACGCCCCCGCCGCCGCTGCGCCGCGCGTGGATCTCGCTCACCGTCATCGCCGGCACCGCCGTCGCCGCGACCCTCGGCGCCCACCTGGCGTGGACGGCGACGACGGGCCTCGTCGTGCTCATGCTGGTGCATCGCCGAGACAGCCGGCAGATCTGGAGCCGCATCGACTGGTCCGTGCTGCTCTTCTTCTGCGGCCTGTTCATCGTCGTCGAGGGCTTCGTCCACAGCGGCGCCCCCGCCGCGTTCTTCGCGCGGGTGTCGCTGATGGGCGACGAGACGTCGTGGTGGCGACTCTCGGCGGTCTTCCTGTTCGGCTCGAACCTCGTGTCGAACGTGCCCTTCATCCTCGTCATCCAGCAGCAGATGACGACGCTGCCGGACCCCCGCCTCGGTTGGGAGCTCCTCGCCGTCGTCTCCACCTTCGCCGGCAACCTCACGCTGCTGGGCAGCGTCGCCAACATCATCGTCGCCGAGGCGGGCCGCGACGTCGGCGGCATGGGCTTCGTCGACTACGCGAAGGTCGGCGTGCCGCTCGCCCTCGCGACGTCGGCGCTCGGCACCGGCTGGCTGCTGGCGTTCAGCTGACGCGCTCGTCGAGCCGGCTCAGCCGCTCGTCACGCCGGGCGCGAAGGCGACGGTGTAGACGAGCGACAGCCGCAGGCGGGCCCGGGCCCCCAGCTCCATCGTCCAGCGCAGGAAGCCGTCCTGGTCGAGTGCAGGGGCTCCCGAGGTCTTGTCCTCGACGAGCGTGACCTTCACGTGATCGATTTCGCTCACCGGCAGGCGCTCGACGACCTGCAGCGGCTTCTCCGTCGCGCCGAGGTTCGAGAGGTAGAGGTTCACGGTGATGGTGCGACGGCGCCAGTGGTCGACGTCGTCCACCGTCTCCTTCGCTTCCGTCGTGCGGCGCACGCGGACGTCGTCATCGGGGCCGAAGCCGAGCGCCAGCTGCTCGCCCGGGGCGATGAAGAGGGTCCGGGTGCTGCCAACGGGGCCGCTCTCCATGAGCAGATCGACGGGGCCGGCGAGCAGCGGCTGCTGGCCGGTGTGCGCACAGCTCGCCTTGAGGATGGCCTTCTCGTCGGCCTCGGCCATGATCACGAGCGAGCGCGTCGCCGGCGACGTGAAGGTGGCGAGGTCGACGAAGACCGGCCGGCCGTCGGAGGGCACCGAGACCGGACGGCGGGCCTTGAGGTTCTGGATGTCGCCACCGTCGTCGACGCCCGGCAGGTCGACGCCGGTTGTTGGCGCCGGGCGCCCGCCGCCACCGCCGGCGCCACCGCGGCCGAGGCCGGCCTTTGCCACGGCGACCTCGCGGGCCTGCACGACGACGCGGTTGTCCTTCTTCTGCACCGCAAGCACGTCGTCACGCAGCAGCGGCGGCTCATGGCCCAGCGACGAGCGCGCGGTCGAGAACGACAGTGCAGCGTCGGTCCAGTCCTCGCCGGTGTTCTGCCAGACAGCCGCACGAGACGTCACCGTGAGGCTGTCGCCGACGAGCGCCGCCTCGTGCGTGGGACGCCAGATGGCGTTCGGCACGGTGTACTCCAGCGTGAGCCCGATGGAGCCCGCCTGCTCGGCGAAGACGTCGACCTCGACGAGGCAGAGGAGCGACACATCCGGGCGATCGATCCGCTCCCGCTCGGCGACGACGAAGGACGCCGCTTCGCGGATCGTGCGCAGCTCCCGGCGCGTGCCCTGCGCGCTCTCGAGCAGCCGGCGCGACTTCTGCGAGAGGGTCTCGAAGGTCTGCTTCCAGGCGTTCACGTCGCCGATGGACCAGGCGGCGTCCTGCGGCAGCTCGGCGAGCGCCTTCTGCATCATCTCGGCGACGACGCCGGCGCGGTGCTGCACCCGGCTGGCATCGTCGCGCAGCACGGCGTGACGCTCGGCCAGCTCATCGAGCTTCTGCTCGAGGGCGCGGGCCTGCTCGGGCTTCTCGCGCTGTCGGACGCGAGCCGCGCGTCGGGCGCGGGCGTCATCGACGCGGGCCGCGCCGTCGACGCTGACGCGCAGACTCACGTCCTGCAGCGCCGGCGCCACACCACGGACGGTGAGGCGATTGCGTCCCGCGACGACGTCGACGCGGCCGCGGCGCGTGACCTGGGCGCGGTCCTCCAGCAGTGTGACGGCGACGACGGGAGCGTCGACGAGCAGGCGGCTCTCGTCGACGGCGGGGTGGTGGGTGACAAGGGCGGTGTCGGCGGTCGAGGTGGTCATGGTGGTTCCGACAGGAAGTGGGGGAGGGCAGCCGGGGAGTGTCGACGCGGGTCAGGCCTCGCGGCGGTTGCCGCCCTGGACCTCGGCGTTCGAGAACAGGCGCAACGCGTAGCGGGCCCGCAGCGCGGCGCTGCCGCCGCCGTCGACGGTGATGCGCCAGCGACGACCACCCTTGATGATCTCGCCCCGCTCCTGCTGGTCCCAGGCCTCCCACGCCGGCGTCACGTCGCGCTCGTTCACCTGGACCTCGGCGTTGGGCGCGGCCACCGGCACCCGCTCACGCACCTCGATCTCGATGGCGCGGCCGAGGTGGTTCACGATGTCGACGTCGACGTCGTGGACGAGCTCGACCATCGCCACCACGCCCTCGCCCTCGCGGACTTCCTTGAAGCGCGCGTTGCGGGCCACCTTGATGGACTGCTCGACACCGAGGCCGAGCGTGAGCTCGCCGCGCGCCGCCACCATCGGCAACGTCGTCGTCAGCACGTACTCGCCGCCGACGTAGACCTCCGCCGGACCGCTCAAGAGCGGCGAGCCGAGCGGGTTCTGCAGCACCGCCACGCGATACACGAGGAGCTCCTCGCGAGGCACCGTGATGTAGCGGACCTTCGCCTCACACTGGCGGTCGCCCAGCGGCACCGAGTGCCACGCGCCGTCGGCGACGACGTCGACGACGCCATCGGCGTCCCACGCGAAGTCGTAGTTGGAGCTGAGATCGTTGACGTCGAGACAGCCGGCCGGGGGAGCGGCGCCGCCGGCGCGCATTGCGTCCGACTCGGCCTGCACGGCCAGCTGGGCGACGTCGAACGGCACCGGGCGCCCCCAGCGCCCGGCGCTCTCGGCGTAGAGGCGTCGCGTGTCGACGGGCACCAGCCGCCCGCGGGAGGCGGTGTCGTCGGGGGAGGGCAGGCGCAGCAGCGGAAAGACGATGGCGTCGACGACGTCATCGACGCCGCCGCCGGGGGCGCGGGGCTTCGCCATGGCCGGGGCGGGCGCGGCGGCAGGCGCCCGCATCGCGCGCGAGGGCGCTGGAGGCGGCGGCGGCGCCGACCGCTCCATCTCGAAGGCGGGCTCCACATCGAGCATGAGGTCGTCGTCGGCTTCGTCGGCGTACTGGGCGGCGCCGGCGTCCTCCTTGGAGGCAGCCCTCGCCAGCTCGCTGCGGTCGATGCTCATCGTGATCGAGCTCTTCGAGCCCGCGCCCTTCGCCGAGCGCTGGGCGCTCGGCCTCGGCGCCACGCGCTCCGGCATCGCGCCCGAGGTGGGTGCACCCTCAGCTTCGAGCAGCGGGCGGTGCCAGGGCCGCGGCGACGGCACCGCGGCGATGACACGCTGGCGGTCCCGGTCGAGGTCGGCGAAGAGCTGGGCTCCCCCCTTTGGTGGCGGACGGAACCCCCGCTTCGGCGCCGACGGCTGGGCCTTGCCGATCCGCACCGACGGCAGCTCGGGCAGCTCACTGAAGCGCAGCGGCGACGCCGTCGACAGCGACAACCGGACGCCGGCCCAGTCCTCACCGGTCGCCTGGGCGATGTGGGCCCGCTGGTGGATGACCGCGCTGCTGCCGTCGCGCGCGAGCTTCACGTGGTAGGCGGGCGCCCAGCGCGCCCCCGGCACGAAGTAGCGCAGCTCGATGACGAGGCGCTCCACCGGGCCGGTCGCCTGCAGCGGCACGATCACGGACTTCGACAGCTCGTCCTGCTTCACGGCGGCGGCGGTCGACGCGGCGTGCGCCCGTTCGAGGAGGGCAGCCAGCTCGCGGCGGTGTTCCTTGATGCGGCTCTCCAGGCCACGGCGCTCGAGGCGGCGGGCCTCGGCGGCGTCGTCGACGAAGGTCTCGAGGGCGAGGCGCATCGCGAGGGGGGCGGGGGGCGGCGCGCGGCCCTCCTCGGCGTCGGGGCGGTCGGGCACCGGGATCGACGTGAGGAGCTCCACCTCGTTGTCGATGAGGCGGACGAGCTCCTCGAGCTCCTCGATGCGCCGGCCGAGGTCGTCGATGGCCTGCTGCTCGGGCGCCTTCTCGGGGGGCAGGCCCGGCTTCACGTGGATGCCGATCTGCAGGCCTGTCGCCGTCACCGCAGCCGTCGCCGGCGTGACGTCGACGACGCGCACCCGGGCGCTCGGGTCGAGCAGGCTCAGCGGCAGCCCCGCGAATTCGAAGCGACCGCTCCCGTTCGCGAGGGCCGCGCCGTCGACGACGGCGTGGCGCGTGATCACGGCCCCACGACGAAACACCTGGACGCGCTCGATGCGGGACGAGACGACGACGGGATCGACCATGACCACCTCCGGCCCTGCAGCCTCCTGCAGGAGCGCCCACGGGGGCAAACCACGGCGCCGGGGGTGTCTCGCCCGTCGGCGGCGGGACCGCCGCGTCGGGGCGTCCCGCTCGTGATGGCCGACACGTGTCGTGGTGGCCGCCGCGGGGCCCGGTCAGGATGCGTTCCATGCACCACGCGCTGCGGCTCATCGTCACCACGGACCCCATCGCGCCGACCCCTGCGGTCGTGCGGGCCGAGCAGCTCTGGCGCGCCGCCTGGCTGTGCGTGGCCGGTCGCGCTGAGCTCGAGCCCCCACCCCTGCTGCCCGACACCGTCGACGAGGGGATGGTTTTCACGGCGTGGGTGCAACACCTCCGCCATCGGTTCGGCGATCGCGGGACACCGTCGACGCGGGCGCTGGTGTCGGCGGCCTGCTGGTACGGCCTCGGCCTGCCGGCGCCGGCGGCGATGGAGCCACTGCTCGCCAGCCATGTGCGCGCCTGGCGCGACGCCGGCCTCGCCGACGACGACATCGTGCGACGCCTCGCCCTGCTGGTGCAGCCCCCCCTGCGCGCGTGACCTCCGGGACGCGGTTCATGCTGGCGCCGACCAAAGAGAAGCGGGCGCACCAGGCGCCCGCTCTCCCGCGTTCGTCGCGACGACGTCGTCACCAGCCGTAGTTCGGCTTGCGGTCGAAGTGGTGCTCGGCCTCGACGGTGCGGATGGTGCCCGACTTCGAGCGCATGACGATCGAGTGGGTGTGGGCGCCGCCCTTGAAGAAGCGCACGCCCTTCATGAGGTCGCCCGTCGTCACGCCGGTGGCGGCGAACATGACGTCGCCCTTTGCCAGCTCGGTGAGGCCCCACTTCTTGTCGAGCTCGGCGATCCCCATCTTCTTCGCCCGCTCCTTCTCGCTGTCGTTGCGGTAGATGAGCCGGCCCTGGAAGTCGCCGCCGAGGCAGCGCAGCGCCGCCGCCGACAGCACGCCCTCGGGGGCGCCGCCGCTGCCAAGCAGGCAGTCGATGCCGGTGCCATCCATGCAGGCCGACACGGCGGCCGAGACGTCGCCGTCGGAGATCAGCTTCACGCGGGCGCCAGCCTTCCGGACCTCGGCGATGAGCTTGTGGTGACGCTCGCGGTCGAGGATCACGACGGTGAGATCCTCGAGGTACATGCCCTTGGCGTCGGCGATGGCCTTGAGGTTCTCGGTGGGCGACTTGTCGAGGTCGATGACGCCCTTGGCCTGGGGGCCCACGGCGATCTTGTCCATGTAGCAGTCGGGTGCGTGCAGCAGGTTGCCCTTCTCGGCCATGGCGACGACGGCCATGGCGTTGGGCAGACCAAGCGCGCAGAGGTTCGTGCCCTCGAGGGGATCGACGGCGATGTCGACCTCGGGGTCGTCGGCGCTGCCGCCACCCACCTGCTCGCCGATGTAGAGCATCGGCGCCTCATCGCGCTCGCCCTCACCGATGACGACGGTGCCTCGGACGAGCACGCCGTCGAAGGCGCGGCGCATGGCGACGACGGCGGCCTCGTCGGCGGCGTTGCGGTCGCCACGGCCCATCAGCCGCGCGCACGCCAGGGCAGCTGCCTCGGTGACACGGACGACCTCGAGGGCCAGGTTGCGATCGAGCGTGGCGCGGTTGTCGGACATGATCTCCCTCTCGCTGGTGGGTGACAGACGTCGACGACAGCGTCCGCCAACGCCCCGCGCGGCGCAAGCGGCCGGGTCAGCCGAGGGCAGCGACGGTGGCGGGGAGCCGCACCGGCCGGCCGTCGCGGTTGACGCAACCGTGGCGGGTCGTGCCGGTGGCGAGGACGTCGTCACCGCGCAGGATGCGGTAGGCGAAGTACAGCGTCGTCCGGCCCACCTCGCTCAGGGTGGTCTCGATGGAGAGGAGGTCGTCGAAGCGCGCCGGCCGCAGATACTTCACGGCGGCGTCGGCGACCGGCAGGAACAGGCCCTCGCGCTCGAGGGCGGCGTAATCAAAAGCGCGGTCGCGCATCCACTCGCAGCGACCGCGCTCGAAGAGCGTCAGGAAGTTCGCGTAGTAGACGACACCCATCTGGTCGGTGTCGCCATAGATGACGCGGTAGGCGCAGCGGACGGGCTCGCCCACGACGACGACCTCAGAACACGTACTTGATGACCGGCGCGAACGACACGCCGGGGATGATGACCATGCTGCCCGCCGAGTCGGGAATGAAGGCCACCATCACGTTGCCGTCGATGCCGACGAAGACGTCGGGGAGCAGTGTCGCGTAGCGCACGCCGACGCCAAAGCCGGCGTTGCCGCCGATGGTGGGCTCGTCGGGCGCGGGCTCGGGCGAGATGAACGCGCCGCCGCCCATGAGCTTGCCCATGATGGCGAGACGGTCGAGGACGTAGAAGCTGCCGACGACGGCGACGTTGAGGGTCGTGAGGCCGTAGTCGCGGGGGTTCTCGATGCTGTCCGGGTAGACGGCGGCGTTGGCGACGAAGCCGGTGCCGTAGCTGACCTGCACGCCGAGCCACTGCGTGATGTCGTAGCCGACGGAGAGGCCGATGAAGGGCTGCAGCTGGGACCACGGCACCGGGTTGCAGGGCTTGCCGCCGCCGGCGCTGCCGTCGGGGCAGGTGGCGGCGATGGTGAAGCCCGTCGGCGAGCCGAGGCCATTGCCGATGACGAAGAAGCCGCCGAGGTCGCTCTGGGTGTAGAAGCCCTGCTTGAAGACAAAGCCCGTCGCGCCGCCGACGGAGTCGCCGAGCACGGTGCCACCGGCCTTGACCTCTTCCTCGGGCAGGACGGAGCCGTCGTCGCTGGCCGGCTTCTTCTCCTCGTCGCCGAGCACGTCGTCTTCTGCGGCAAGCAGCGCGCCGGTGGGGCGGAGCTCGAGGCGGGGGAGGTCACCGGTGGAGTCGGCCGCGTGGGCGGTGCCGGCCAGGGTGGCGATCACAACGAGGGGCAGGGCAGCTCGGTTCATTGTGCGCGCGGGGTAGCAGGTATGCCGGCGGCGGGGAAGTGGCCTGGGCCGCGGGCCCGGCGTCCCGGTTGTCACGCTGTCGGGCCGATGCGAGAGCCCCGGCATCAGCGCGAGGGAACGCCATGAACACCGACGCCCGGACCCCGGTCCCGGGGACATTCGCCCCCCTGCCGGGAGCGGATGCGCCATTCGAGCATCACCGCAGCGCGGGGCATGTCGCGCTCGAGCTGTTCGGCATTACCGCCTCGGCCTGCGTCGCGCTCCTGCTCACCTGGCAGGTGGTTGTCGGTGTCGTCGCGGTCGGCGCCCACGACGGCAACGACGCCCGCGCCAGCCATCTGGCCATCATCGCCGGCGCAGTCCTCTGCGGCTACCTCGTCGCCGACTTCGCCAGCGGCGTCGTCCACTTCATTTTCGACCGCTTCTTCTCGGTCCACACGCCGTTCATCGGTCGCCCCTTCGTATACCCGTTCCGGCTGCACCACTCCGATCCAAAGCACATCACCCGCCACGGCTTTGTCGAGACCAACGGCAACAACAGCCTCGCAACCCTCCCGTTCCTGCTCGTCCCGGCGCTGCTGCCCTTCGACGCCACCGTCGGCTGGCAGGTCTTCCTCGTCGTGCTTGTCCTTGCCGGTGCGTTTGGCACCTTCCTCACGAACCAGTTCCACAAGTGGGCGCACCTCGACCGGCCGCCGCCCCTCGTCGCCTGGCTGCAGGAGCGGCACCTGATCCTGCCCCGGTCGCATCATCAGCTCCACCACGCCTGGCCCTACGACACGCAGTACTGCATCACGACCGGTTGGCTGAATCCGCTGCTGGGGCGCCTGCGGTTCTGGCGCCTGCTGGAGTGGCTGGGGACACGGGTCGTCCGACTCCGCCTCTACACCGAGGCGACACCCTGGGAGCACGTCCCGGGGTCGCCGGCCTGGGAGGAGCGACGGCGCATGGGACGCACGCTCGACTGAAGAGACGTCGGGACCACGTCGACTGCGTTGCCTGCCGACTCGCTCACAATGGCCAGTCCCGATCGGCAGAGATCCCCCGACAGGACCGTGCGTTTCTTCTGGCTACCACCCGTTCGCCAGGCGCAAGCAGTCCAGTTGACAGGGGAAAGGTTCTGGTGACAGCGTGCGCTCGGCGAATCTTGCCCGTGCAGACACCTGCCCGTCGTGTGCGTTGAAGGAGATCCCATGAAGATGAAGCACCTGATCGTTGCGGCCGCCGTCGCGTCGCTGCCCGCCACCACCGCCCTCGCCCAGGGCGCGCTCGACAAGAAGAAGGCCGCCGCCGAGGCGAAGGCCAAGGCCATCGAAGAGGCCAAGCAGAAGGCGAAGGAGGAGATGGAGGCGAAGGCCAAGGCCAACGCCGCCGCCGCCGCCAAGGCTTCGGCTGCCAAGGCCGACAAGGCCGCCGCTTCCGAGGAGGCCAAGAAGGCCGAGGACGAGGCGCACGCCAAGTTCCTGGGCCAGATCGAGCGCCTCGAGCAGATCGCCACCGCGACCGACAACGCCGAGCTCAAGGCCAAGGTCAGCGCGCTCAAGGCCAAGGCCGAGCAGCGCCGCACCCTCGCCACCGCTGGCTGAGACCACCTCGACACGCGGCGCCTCTTCCCCTGGGCGCCGCGCGTTGAACCACTACAAGGACCAGAACCATGAAGAACATCACCCGCGCCCTCCTGGCCACGCTCGCCGTGACCGCCATTGCCGCCTGCTCCGAGCCGCCGCCGCCGCCGCCGCCGCCGCCGCCGCCGGTCGCCGAGCCCCCGCCGCCGCCGCCGAAGCCCGTCATCCCGGCCTACGAGCCCACCGGTGACATGGCCGACATCAAGAAGGCCGCCGCCGCCGGCATCGACGAGAACAACGCGGCCGCCAAGGCCGACGCCCTCGCCACCGAGCTCGACGGCGCCATCAAGGCCCTCGAGGACGCGAAGGCCGCCGCGAAGAAGTGAGCCGCGCCGGTTCGCCGGCACGTCGAAGACGGGCGCCATTGGCGCCCGTTTTCTTTGTGCGCCCGGCATGGGCGCGATCTTGGAGGTGAAAGTCCACCCGTGAGCTGGTCACAGCGAGCGAAGCGAACCGCAGAGCGTCGAACCGCGAGGCCGGCGTGAAGGAAGCGGG
>Ga0172373_10000484_pt1 | contig 65217 bp, 57 predicted proteins | sample Lak10m_2_FD_114546 | JGI IMG/M metagenome (GOLD analysis project Ga0172373, IMG submission 114546) | Freshwater microbial communities from Kabuno Bay, South-Kivu, Congo - kab_092012_10m | ecosystem: Environmental > Aquatic > Freshwater > Lake | place: Democratic Republic of the Congo... | reverse complement strand
GAGGACATTGTCGAGGCCTGCTGCAAGGCCTGGAACTTCTTCGCCAACAACCCCGCAGTCGTAACCTCAATCACCGCACGCGACTGGGCGCGTGTCAGTGGTTAGGGCCGTTGGTATCATTCGACAGGCTGGTGATCATCTATGGCGCCGGCAAGCGCCTGATGGTCTCTCCGGAGAATCAGCAAGGGTTCCTCAGCGACCTGAAGGCGCGTCAGTAGCGCTGATAGCCGCCCCTGATCAGGGAATACCCGACGCTGGGCTTGCTCCAGTCGCAGACGCCGCCCGCGAAGATTTTTTTCAGGCGCGCCTTCTGCGCTTTCGAGAAGGTCACCGTGTAGTCCGCCATGTCGACTGGCTTCAGCTGGCACTTCATCACGTCGTTGGTGAGGGGCGCGCCGGCGACGAGGCGTGGTTCGAGATGGTTAGGATAGGTCTGGTTCCAGGAAGTCGAAGGATCCCAGCTTGCGGTCTCGTTGATGCGCCGGCCGGCGGGCGTCCAGTAGGCGTCGGTTGCATCGACCGGCTTGTGCTTCACGACCTTGGCGTGCGTCAGCGGGGCGGGGTCGGAGGCCATGTTGTCGAGCCATGTCGTCATCACATCGAGCGCGATGGGGGCGAGATTGACCTTGGGCGGCTGGCCCTGCCCCGGCGCGCGGTCGGCGACCCAGATCACCTGGTTGGCCGAGGAGCCCGTCGCCTTTTCGAGCCGCGCGCGGATCGTAAGGTCGCGATGACGATCGTGAATGTCGCCGGGCGTCGTTGTGTCGGTGTAGCCACGATAGTTGAGGATCGGAACTGTATCGAGATGCCTGAACGTGTTGAACGTGCCGGAGGCGTAGATCGCCTTGATGGCGGTTTCATCGCCCACAGTGCGCTTTGGCACGAAGGCGCCGTCGATATCGTTGCCGCCGATTTTTTCATTCAGCGTCAGGAACTCTTCGATCGAGATGTCTTTCTCATTGAGCGCCTTGAGGCCGTACTGGATGCCGACATTGTCGATCGGGCGGCGGGCGAAGCCGGTCTTGGGGTCCTTGCCATAGATGTTGACGCGCATTTCCTGCGTCGTGCAGCGGATGCCTTTCCTGTTCTTCTTCGGATCGTAGACAAGCGCCTTGTCGGAGACCGCGCAGCCTTCAGCAAAGCCAGCCTGGATGGTGCGCACGAAGGAACGCTCCCACGAGCCGCAGGTGCCGCTGGAATAACCCGCGACCGCATCCTTCTTCGCTTCGGTCCAGCCCTTGCCGGCCCTGGAGCGCCAGAAATTCTGCAGCAGGCCGCAATCGGCGGTCTGCATCGAGGAGTCCGGAAAGCTGAGTGAAGGCTGCAGCCCATCGAGCAGGCCGGGATACATCTGCGCGATCACCATCTGCTGGATTGCCCCGCCCGACCCGCCTGTGCCGACCGTCCATTTCGGAACGCCGTAGTTTTCGATGAAATGCTCCTTGAGCATCATGAGCGTCTCGCCCTGCAGCACCTGGTTGCAGTGCTGCTGGTTCACCAGCTCGGTGGAGGCCATGTAGGCAAAGCCGCGCGCAAGGTAGAGATCGGAAAGTGCAGCCTGCGCGGAATTGGCGCCCTGGTTGTACTGCGTGCCGCAGCCGCCGCCGAAGGTGACCGCGAGCCGGCTGTTCCATCCCTCGCCAGCAACGCCTTCGGTTTTCGGATCGTCGAGCACGGCGATGCGATAAATACCGCGATTGATGACGCCGCTTTCGACACGGACGATGTAGGGCACGTTCTTGCCGTCGATTGTTGTCGTCGAGGCGAGATCGGCAGGGCGTGCAGCCTTAGGATCGAAGGTCTTGAACGACGTGGCGGCGAGTCCCGCGCCCGTCGCCGGGCCGGTCGACTTGTAGAACCACTCGACCTTCGTCGACGCCGAGCAGTTGGCGTCGGTGGGGGCGCCGAGGCCAGACTGTTCCGTGCGGCACTCGTAGGGCGCCATGTGCGGGCCCGAGAGGATCGGGCCCGTGATCGGATGGTTCACCAGCGGCTGGCTGACCGAATAGCCCGAGGGGCCGCGCGCCTGCAGCCAGTTCGTCCCTTCGTCCAGGCCCGTGACGAGGCCGCGGAGCGTATTGCCGCCGACATCGAGCGTGAGGGGCTTGGCCAGCTGGCGGCCATTGAGCGAGAGCTTCAGCTCGCTGGCCTTCGCGCCTTCGCTGGCCTTGATCTCGACCAGCGCATCGGCGCCGGACACGAGGTCATAGCGCGCGGAAAGGACGCTGATTTCGATCCTGCCGGGAGAGCCTGCGCCACCCGCCTGCGACAGGGCGGGCGCTGCGACCAGCGACCCGATTGCAAGCGCGCCCGCGGCGCATCCGGCCAGCACACGCAGCCTTAGCTGTGACATCGATCTCTCCTCCCGCCGATTCAGCCGTTTGCCGGCTTCTTGTTGGCGCAGAGTTTAGCGCGGCCGTTGGCGTTGTCGCGCACGAATTGGTGAGCGCGGGCGTAGGTCCGCGCTGCCTGACCTTCTGATCGAACGAACCGTTTATTGGACACGGGCTCGCCGCAAGGCGCAATCGCGGGTCAGTGAATTGGGCAAGGTGTGTCGAGGAGTTCCAAGCCCAATTCACGAGAGGCCAATTTCACACGGCCCGCCCAATCATCTGCCCATGCCGCGCCATACTCGTCATCGAACCATAGGCGCAGGACTCTCTGAGTCTCATCATAGAGAATGTATCGGACGGGAAGCGTGTAGTACGTGTGTAGCGAGCCTGCGGCGCCCCAGATTTCGATCGGCAGAATTTCGACATGGCCTCGCACCTGGATCGGCCTGAAGCACAGCTCGGGCAACCGGCCCACAATATCGTCCAGCGGCTCGACGATGGCGTGAAGCTGAACGCCGTAGCCGTCGCAGAGACGAGCCTCTTCTTGATTTGTCTTGATGGTGAGAGGGCGGAGTTTCCAACCTGCTTCGATCATCGACTGGACATTGCACAATTCTGTGTCGGCACGCGGCGCATTGTTCAGTATCTCCCAGCCCGAACGCGTGTCGTGGCTGAACACGAATGTCAGACCGATAAATCTGCGCTCCCTGAAAGAGGTCCACGAGCAGAACTGACGGTCGGGCCGCAAGGTCTCCGTCACTTGCTCAAAGCTGGCCCCATCCGGGGCTTTGGCCTCGAAAAAGCAGACGCTCCCACGGCTGGGTCTGAACTGCGCGGCGTCGATGGCGGGCTCCTGACAGGAACCAGACGCGATGCATCCCGCTGCAACAAGAAACCGAATGGACGACAGCATCCAGCCTCCAAGAACCAGCTCGAAAGCCAACAACCCCGGAGCCAAAGCTCAGTCTATCCGACCCGTCAGGACCGAAGGTGAGTGCTACTCCAGCCGGCGTTCGATCAGCTCGACCTGGAAGCACTCGATCTGGTCGCCTTCGCGGATGTCCTGGTAATTGGCGAAGGCCATACCGCATTCCATGCCCTGCTTCACTTCGGAGACCTCGTCCTTGAAGCGCTTGAGAATGGAGAGCGTACCCTCGTGGATCACCACATTGTCGCGCAGCAGGCGGACGCCCGAGCCGCGGCGGACGATGCCCTCCGAGACGCGGCAGCCGGCGACCTTGCCGACCTTCGAGATGTTGAAGATCTGAAGGATTTCCGCATAGCCGAGGAAGGTCTCGCGACGCTCCGGGGCAAGCATGCCCGACAGCGTGTTCTTCACGTCGTCGATCAGGTTGTAGATGATCGAGTAGTACCGGATCTCGACGCCTTCACGCTCGGCCAGATCGCGCGCCTGCTTGTTGGCGCGGACGTTGAACGCGATGATCGGCGCATTGGCCGAAACGGCCAGCTGCACGTCGCTCTCCGAGATGCCGCCCACGGCGCCGAGGACCACGCGCGCGCGGACCTCTTCGGTCGACAGCTTCTCCAGCGACTGTGTGATCGCCTCGACGGAACCCTGCACGTCGCCCTTGACGACGAACGCCGCTTCCTTGAGGCCGCCGCCGGCCGCCGTTCCGCCTTCCTTGAGGCGGGCGAGCATCTGATCGAGGGAGGAGCGCGAGCCGGGCGCCACCGCCTTCTTCTTGTTCCGGTTGCGGTACTCGGTGATTTCGCGGGCGCGGGCTTCGGAATCGACGACAACGAACTGGTCGCCCGGATCGGGCGCGCCATCGAGACCAAGGATCTCCACCGGCGTTGCGGGCAGCGCCGCATCGAGGGACTGGCCGCGTTCGTTCGAGAGCGCCTTTACGCGCCCCCACTGGCCGCCGGCCACGACGATGTCGCCGCGCTTGAGCGTGCCGCGGCGGACCAGCACAGTCGCCACCGGACCCCTGCCCTTGTCGAGCTTGGACTCGATAACCACGCCATCGGCGTCGCGATCAGGGTTGGCCTTGAGTTCGAGGATCTCGGCGAGTGCGGTGATCGTGTCGGTGAGTTCGTCGAGTCCGGTCTTTTTCAGGGCCGAGACCTTCACCGCCGGCGTCTGGCCGCCCATCGCCTCGACCTGCACGTCGTATTGCAGGAGCTGGGTGAGGACCTGGTCCGGATTGGCGTCGTGCTTGTCGATCTTGTTGACCGCCACGATGATCGGGGCATTCGCCGCCTTGGCGTGCTGGATCGCCTCGATCGTCTGGGGCATCACGCCATCGTCCGCCGCCACCACCAGGATGACGATGTCGGTCGCATTGGCGCCGCGGGCGCGCATCGAGGAGAAGGCCGCGTGGCCCGGCGTGTCGAGGAAGGTGATCTTCTCGCCGGACTTCAGCTGAACCTGGTAGGCGCCGATGTGCTGCGTGATGCCGCCGGCCTCGCCTGAAACGACATCGGTCTGGCGCAGGGCGTCGAGCAGCGACGTCTTGCCGTGGTCGACATGGCCCATGACGGTGACCACCGGCGGGCGGGACTCAAGGTGATCGTCCTTGTCCTCCTGTCCTTCGAGGCCGATCTCGACGTCGCTTTCCGCCACGCGCTTCACCGTGTGGCCGAACTCCTCGACGATCAGCTGGGCCGTGTCGGCGTCGAGCACATCGGTCGAGCGCACCAGTTCGCCCTGCTGCATCATGAACTTCACGACGTCGGCCTGGCGCTCGCTCATGCGGTTGGCGAGATCGGCGACAGTGATCGATTCTGGCAGCACGACTTCGCGCGACACCTTTTCCGTGCCGCCCGCCATCTTGAGACGGCGGTCGCGCTCGCGTTCGCGGGCGCGCTTCACCGCGGCATAGGAACGCTGACGGTCCTCATCGTCGCCGAGCGCAGCCGAGATGGTGAGGCGGCCCTGGCGGCGCTTCGGCTCGTCCTTGCGCTGCGGGCGGTTCTCACCGCCCGGAGCATCGTCGGCATTGGTCTTGACGCGCTTGACGCGTCCGCCGAGTTCGCTAAGCGGCGTCAGTTCATCGGGATCGAGCGGGGCGAGCGGACGCGGTCCGCCCGGGCCGCGGCCCGGACCGCCAGGCCCCCGCGGACGATCGCCCGAGAATCCGGGGCGAGGTCCGCCGCGATCGCCGCCCGGTCCGCCCGGGCGCGCACCGCCAGGGCCGCCGGGGCCTCGCGGACCGCCGGGTCCGCGCGGACGGTCGGCATCGGGGCGCACGCGAACAGCCCCGCCAGGCCCGCGCGGCGGGGCGGCGCGATCCCCGGAGAAGCTGGTGGCCCCCGAACGCGGCGGCGAGCCGCGCGAATCGCGCCGGATCCCTTCGCGCTCGCCGCGTTCGGGGCGCTCGCCCCGGCCACGGCTGAAGCGATCACCGCCGCCATCATCGTCTTCCGCTGCAGGGCGCTGGGCTCCCAGTTCGGCGCGGCGCTTTTCCTCTTCGGCAAGGCGACGCGCTTCGTCGGCGCGACGGCGGTTCGCTTCTTCAATTGCATCCTGCTCGGCGCGGCGGCGTTCCTGGTCGGCGCGCGCGGCATCGATCGCCGCCTTGCGCGCCTTCAATTCGGCTTCCGAGAAGTTGGACTTCTTCACCGCCTCCTGCGCCGCCGTCGGCTGCGCGGCCGCTGCTGGCGGAGCAGCAGCTGCCAGCTTCTTCTCCGGCTCGGCGGGGCGGACGGCCTTGGCGGGCGCTGCGCCGGGCGCGATCTTCTTCTTCTTGACCTCGACGGCGACCTGCTTGGAGCGGCCGTGGCTGAAGCTCTGCTTCACGGTGCCTGTGTCGGCGCGCTTCAGGGTCAGCGGCCGGCGTCCAGTGTTGTCCGTGTCTTTGGTATCGCTCATTCACTCACTTCGTTTGCAGTCGACCGGTTCAGTCGGTGTAAGGTCATACCCGTTCGTCCGGAGGATCGCCCCCGGAGTGACGGGCTTCGAAATCTTCAATGTCTTGCCCGCTGGCGCCCGTGTGCGAGGCGAAGGCAGGCTGCCAGCCCGGCAGCCAGACGCGCCGGAAGCCGGAAAGCCTTGCCAGCTCCCCCATCCATGCGTGCGCTATGCGGCCCTGTTTGAGGCAAGCGTGTACCACACGCTCGCGCCCCAAGGCCATGCCCAATTCGTCGTCCGAAAAACAGGCCACAACGGGTGGAAGATGGATGGTTTTGGCCGATTCTCCGGGCTGGGGACCATGCAGGCCCCGCACCAGCGCGAGCACCTTGTTCCGCTGGTCCTCAGATGCGTTCGCAGCCGCCACAAGACAAGCCGGGCGCTCTGCGCGCACAGCCTCGCGCACCTGCTCGAAGCCGAGGACAAGATCTCCCGCCCGCCTGGCCATGCCCGCCATGCTGAGGGCGGACTTCGCCAGCAAGCTCTCGACCTGTGCGGAAAGGTCCGGGCCGGCCTTCGCCTGCGCCTTGAAAGCACGGGCAAAAGCCCCGCGCCTGAGCGCTGCCTCGAGCGCGTCTCGAGAGGCTGTGACCCAGGCGCCTCGGCCTGGAAGACGCGCAGAAACATCAGGCGTGACCTGGCTGTCAGGCCCGAGAACGAACCGGATCATCTGTTCGGGGGGACGGCGCTCCAGCGTTGCAATGCAGCGCCGTTCGGGGTGATGGGCCGCCTTGCCGGCGCGGGCAGGGCCCGCGTCGGTTTCGGCGTCCGGAGCGCCGCTCAGCTCCTCATCACTTGTCGCTCGAGGCATTCGCCCCCTTCAGGTTGAAGAGTTCCTCGCCGCGGCTGCGGGCCGTGCTGCCGGGTGTTTCGGTCGAGGCGGCGTCGAGTTCGGCCTCCTCGGCGTCGAGCGCAGCGGCGCGGGCAGCAAGCGCATCTTCCAGCGCCTGGGGTTCGACCCAGCCGGCCACAACGCGCGCCTTGAGGATGAACAGCTCGGCGTCCTCGCGGCTCATCTCGCCCTTATCGATCAGGCCCGGCACAAATTTCGGCTTGCCGTCCGGACCCGGCTCCTTCCAGCCGACGAGATCGTCCGGCACCAGGCCGGCCAGATCCTCGATCGTCTTGACGTCGTTCTCGCCGAACTTCACCGCCATGGCGGGCGTAACGCCCTCCATCTCGGCGACCTCGTCGCTGACGCCCAGCTCCTTGCGGCGGGCGACCAGCTCGGCCGTGAGTTTCTCGAGATACTCGCGCGCACGCTCCTGAAGCTCGGAGGCGACTTCCTCGTCGAAGCCTTCGATGCCAGCCAGCTGCTCGAGCTCGACATAGGCGATCTCCTCGACCGTCTCGAAGCCTTCCGAGGCGAGCAGCTGGGCGAGCGTTTCGTCGGCATCCAGAGCTTTCTGGAACAGGTCGGTGCGCTCCTTGAACTCGCGCTGGCGACGTTCGGAGTCCGCCGCTTCCGTCATCAGGTCGATCTGCCAACCCGTGAGCTGGGAAGCCAGCCGCACGTTCTGGCCGCGCCGGCCGATCGCCAGCGGGAACTGGCTCTCCTCGACGACCACTTCGACGCGGCCTTCTTCCTCGTCGATCACGACCTTGGAGACTTCAGCAGGCTGCAGCGCGTTCACGATGAAAGTCGCATCGTCACCCGACCACGGGATGATGTCGATCTTCTCCCCGCCGAGCTCGGAGACGACCGCCTGTACGCGGGCGCCGCGCATGCCAACGCAGGCGCCGACCGGATCGATCGAATTGTCGTGGCTGAAGACGCCGATCTTGGCGCGCGACCCCGGATCGCGGGCGCAGGCCTTGATCTCGATGACGCCCTCGTAAACTTCGGGCACTTCCTGCGCGAAGAGCGCGATCATGAAGCTCGGATGAGCACGCGACAGGAAGATCTGCGGCCCCTTGGCTTCGGACGAGACCTTGTAGAGGTAGGAGCGCACGCGGTCGCCCGTGTTGAAATTTTCCCGCGGGATGCCGTCATTGCGGCGGATGACGCCTTCGGCCTTGCCCAGATCGACGATGACATGGCCGTACTCGACACGCTTCACCGTGCCGTTGATGATCTCGCCGACGCGGTCCTTGAAGTCGTTGTACTGGCGCAGGCGCTCGGCCTCGCGCACCTTGCCGGTGATGACCTGCTTGGCCGTCTGCGCGGCGACGCGACCGAATTCGAACGGGGGAAGCTCCTCGCGGAATTCGTTGCCGATCTCAGCTTCCGGATCCATGCGCTTGCCGTCGGCCAGCGTGATCTGCGTCACCGGGTTCTCGACCGTCTCGACCACCGTCTGCACGCGCCAGAGGCGGGTCTCGCCCGAATCCGGATTGATCTCGGCGCGGATGTCGTGTTCCAGCCCGTAGCGCGAGCGGGCGGCCTTCTGGATCGCCTCCTCCATCGCCTCCAGCACAATGCGCTTGTCGATGGACTTTTCAGCCGCGACCGCGTTGGCGATCTGCAGGATTTCCAGCCTGTTTGCCGAAACTGCGCCGGTTGCCATTTGTCTCAGATCCTCTCGTCTTCATCATTGGCGTCGCTGTCGTCGAGACCAGCCTCGTCGTCCAGCTCTGCATCGTCCTCGAATTCATCGTCCTCGACCTCGACCTCGTCGAAGTCCTCACCAAGTTCGTCCTCGATCGTGTCTTCCGCACTCTCGGCCGGCGCCTGTCCCCTCGCCCGCGCAGCCTGCAGCAGGCGCTCGGTGAAGACCAGCTGCGCCTTCGCCATGTCGGCGACACGAAGACTTGCCTGACCGCCATCCTTGAGATCGATCACGACCTCGCCGCCGGCCTCTGCAAGGATCGACCCGTGAAAGCGTTTGCGACCATCGGCGCCGGGAACGCCAAGCTCGACCTTCACCTCGTGGCCGATCCAGTTTGCAAAATCGCCGACGCGCGTCAGCGGCCGGTCGATGCCAGGCGAGGAGACTTCGAGCGAATACTCGCCCGCGATCGGGTCCTGCTCGTCGAGCAGCGGGTTGAGCGCGCGTGAGAATTTCGCGCAGTCCTCGACATCCATCGTGCCGTCGGGCTTTTCCGCCATGATCTGCAGCACGGGCACGCCACGGCCCATCACGCGCACGCGCACGACATCGAGCCCCCGGGCTTTCGCCACCGGCTCGATCATGTCGAGGATGCGGATCTCAAGCTCGCTCTGCGCCCGCATGATGCGGAAAAGTCCCTTTGTTGTCGGCCCAAAAGCGAAGCGGCGGCCCAGTTCCCGGGGCCGCCGCTTCGATGTGAGAACTGGTTCGACGGGGCATATAGGCGCTTGGGTGACGCCTGTCCAGCGCTCATTCGAAGACGCCTGCGGAACGCCGTGCGGCGCGGCGCCGGTCTTTTTCTGGTGGTAACCATGCGCTAGCCATGGCGCCCTGGGGAATCCAGCCGGGAGCCATATCGATGAAACGCCACCTCTTTATCGCGGCCTCGACCGCAATACTCGCCCTTGCTGCGGCCTGTGCGCCCGAAGCAGCAAAACCTGAGGTCGCTGAACCGGCCCCGGCGCCTAAAGTCGCTGACCCAGGCCAGACGTCGCTGGTCATGGCGCCAGACCCTGGAACGCTCGGCTTCAACCCAGCTGCATTCGAGAAGGCGAAGGCCGACATCGAGGCCGGCATCAAGGCTGGCAAGATTCCCGGCGGTCTTTTCCTTGTCGCCAAGGGCGGAGAGGTCGTGAACATCACTGCGGTCGGCACGGAAGGCCCGGGCGATCCCGACCCGGTTACCCCGGAGACGATCTTCCGCGTCTATTCGATGACCAAGCCGATCGTGTCGGTCGCAGCCATGCAGCTGGTCGAGGATGGCAAGCTCGCGCTGGAAGACCCGATCTCGAAATACATCCCTGAATTCGCCAACCCGAAAGTTCTGGTCGGCAAGGATGAGACGCGCCCGGCCGCGCGCGAGATCACCGTGCGCGACCTGCTCGCCCACAAGTCCGGGCTCATCTATGGCGTGTTCGACCAGGAGAGCGAGCTCGGCAAGATGTATATGGCGGCGGGCGATGTCCGCACCGACATCACCGGGCTCGAACTGGCCAGGGCGATCGCGGGCCTCCCCCTCGCCTTCGATCCCGGCGCGGCCTGGCGCTATTCCCGCTCGACTGATGTGCTGGGCGCGGTCCTCGAGATCGCTTCAGGCAAGACGCTGGATGTCCTGCTGGAGGAGGCGATCTTCACCCCGCTCGGCATGGACGACACGCACTTCTATCTGGAAGCCGACGAAGCAAACCGGCTGGCCGAACCGCCGACGACCATCCCGCCGCTGTCGACCGCCAAGGTGAAGGCGCCGATGCTGTCGGGCGGCGGCGGCCTCAATTCGACGACGGAAGACTATTTCCGCTTCGTCGAGATGCTGCGCGGCAAGGGGACCTATCGCGGCGTTGAGATCATCAAGCCGGAAACGCTTGAGATCATGCTGAAAGACGAGATCGCGACAGGCGTGGATCGTTCGACCTGGTTCTACGACGCCCTGCCCGGCGCAGGCTTCGGGCTGGGTTTCGGCCTGATCCCGATCGATCCGCGCGACCCGACAAAAGGTCAGTACTTCACCTGGTCCGGCTATGCTGGCACCAACATGTGGGTCGATCCGGTGAACGACATCACGACCATCTTCATGATGCAGAACAACGAGGCCTCCCAGGATTTCCGTCCGCTCCACGGCCAATGGGTCTATGGCGGCTATTCGCCCGCGACCACGTCCGGCCCGGCTGCGCCCGCGCAATAACTCGCGCGATCGAGACGATATGCGACAGGCCCGGCCGGCAAAGCCGGGCCTGTTTGCATCTGGCGCTTGGTCGCCCACGCAATAGAGTAAGTGCAAAAGAACGAGGAGAGACCGGGATGATGAATGAAGAGCACATGAGCGAGCTCAACGACCTGCGCATGTCGGAGAAGGGCCTGCCACTCTACCAGAAAGTGAAGAACCACATCGCCGAGAACGTCGCCCCGATCCTCGAGGAGTTCGATGCGCTCGATAACGAGAAGACCGACCGCTGGTCGTGGCATCCGCGCCAGCTCGAACTGCTCGATGGCGCGAAGAGACGAGCCAAGGCCGCGGGCCTGTGGAACTTCTTCCTGCCCAACGCCGAAACCGGCGAGGGCCTCTCCAATCTCGACTACGCCTACATCGCAGCAGAACTGGGCAAGTATCACCTCGCCTCCGAGACGCTGAACTGCTCGGCCCCGGACACGGGCAACATGGAAGTGCTGGAGCGCGTCGGCACGCCCGAGCAGAAGAAGAAATGGCTCGAGCCCCTGCTCAATGGCGAAATCCGCTCGGCCTATGCGATGACAGAGCCGAACGTCGCCTCCTCGGACGCCAAGAACATCTCCACCTCCGCCGTGCTCGAAGGCAATGAGTGGGTGATCAATGGCGAGAAGTACTACATCTCGAACGCCGGCGATCCGCGCTGCAAGATCATGATCACCATGGTGAAGACGAGCCCGGATGCGCCCGCGCACCTGCAGCAGTCGCAGATCCTCGTGCCGATGGATACGCCCGGCGTGAAGGTGATCGGCCCGATGCACGTGTTCGGCGCTGACCATGCCCCGCGCGGCCACATGCACATCAAGTTCACCAATGTCCGCGTGCCGAAGGAAAACATCCTGCTCGGCGAGGGCCGCGGCTTCGAGATCAGCCAGGTCCGCCTTGGACCGGGCCGCATCCACCACTGCATGCGCACGATCGGCAAGGCGGAAGCGGCGCTGGAAATGATGATCAAGCGCGGGCTCTCGCGCGAAGCCTTTGGCCAACCGCTGATCAAGCTGGGCAAGAACCCGGAAGTCGTCTCCCGCGCCCGCTACGATATCGAGCAGATGCGCCTGATGGTGCTGAAGGCGGCCAAGGCGATGGACGTGCTGGGCAACAAGGAAGCGCGCGTCTGGGTCTCGATGGTGAAATCGATGATCCCCGAAATCACCTGCCGCATCATCGACGAGGCGATCCAGGTGCATGGCGCAACCGGCATTTCGCAATGGACGCCGCTGGCGGAGCTCTATGCCGATGTCCGCCATCTGCGTTTCGCAGACGGACCGGATGAGGTGCACCACATGGTTGTGAGCCGCGCCGAGATCCAGAAATACCAGCCCGGGCGGAATGCGCCTTAGGCGTCAGCGCGCAAGCGCGGCGCGCAGGACATCGGGGTTGTAGAGCGAGCGATCGGCTGCCTTGAAGAGCGGGCCGATGAGACCGGTCAGGTCGCTGATGACATCGGGCGGCTCATGTCCGTCGCGGATGGCGCCGGCTGCTGAGGCGAAGCGCGCGCTGATCGTTTCCAGCGCCGCCCTCGCCTCTGCGCCGGAGAAGCGCTCGTGCAGGCGTTCAAGTCGCTCTCGCGCGACGCGGATGTAGAAAAGCTTCACGTCTGCGGATGCATCCTTCCTGAGCAGGATCGTCGAAGCGGACATCACGGCGGCATAATCGTCGAGATAGTCTGCCTTCTGCATCGCGGCAGGATCCTCGCAGTGGGCGATGTCGAGGCTGTCGAGATAGGCGACCACAGCGTCGAAGACGTAGGGCGGCGGCGGCTGGCCATCGAATTCCTCGACGATCAGGCCGCGCACCTTGTCCTCGAAGGGTTTTGAGGCGCGGTCCTTCAACTGTCGCCCGTCGCGGGCGGCAAGATCGGGAATCGCCACGGGATCGAAGACGCCGTTGCCGCGGACTTTCGAGAACAGGCTGGAGGTGACATCGGCCGTGCCGGGCGCGCCGGAGACGCCAGCGACGAAGAAATCCGCATTGCCGCGTCCATTGATGTGGCAGGATGAGCAGGACAGCCCCATCCGCGCCGCGGCGCCGCCCAGCAGTGCGGGGGATTCGAAGGCGATCCTGCCGAGCGCGAGCTTCAGGCTTTCACTGTCGGGCTTGCCGGGCGGGGACAACTCGCAGGCAACCGGCGCCATTGTCAGCGCCCTCACCTTGTCTGCGTCAGCGGCGATCCAGCGCAACACACGCAGGCTGTCGGGCGTTATTGGCGCAATCGCTTCCGGCGCTGTGGCGCAGGCAGCGATTGCAAGAGCAGCCCCGACTGCAAGAGCCCTCAGGATTTCGCTCCGGAGATCCAGCGGCGCAGCTCCTCGGCTTCCTCGCAGCCGAACTTGCAGATGCGCTCGAGCGTGACGAGCTGCTGCTTTGCCCTGGCGAGCTGGCCGGTCTCGACAAAGTATTCGCCGAGATACTCGTTGGCGCCGCGGTGCTCTGGATCGAGTCTGAGCGCAGCTGAATAGAAGCTGATCGCCACATCGTAATTGCTGAGCTTGCGATTGGCGAAACCCTGATAGGTCAGCACGTCGGGATGGGGACCGAGCGCCCTGCCCGCCGAGCGCAGCGACCACAGCGCCTCCTCATAGCGGCCCTCATTGATGAGGCCGGACGCCTGCAGGTAAGCCGCATCGCCATCCTTCGCCGAGGGGAGCTGCGTCATGGAACCGGAAAGCTGCATCGGAGCGGACGGGTTGGCGATCGCGCTGTCGACCTGGGCGATCGCCTTGTCGATGACGGCCGCTTCGGCGCACGTTCCCGCGCATTTCGCCTTGAGACCTTCGAGCGCGGCCTTCTGTTCAGCGGCCTTGCCTGCATCGCCCTGCCTTGCCTCAACCGCGCCAAGCCAGCCGCGCGCCATTGCATTGTTTCCGTCATACTTGACGGCGTTGCGGAGATATTTCCGGGCGTTGTTGAAGTCTTGCTGTCCGACCTGGGCAAGGCCCATCATGAAGTTGGTGTTCGGGTCCTTGGCCGCCACATCGAGGACGTCGTCGAATGCTTTCTCGGCCTGCTTGTAGTTCTGCGCCTTGAGGAATTCGACGCCCTGGGCGTAGCGCTTGGCCGGATCGACGCGGGAACTCGACATCGAGGGGCCGCCGCTTGAGCCTCCGCCCGATCCGCCACCGCCGGCGGCGATGGCCGGGGTTGCAACGAGCGCCGCGAGCGCGGCTGCGGCGAGTAGAAGGCGGCTGGATTTCATTGGGCGTCCTCCCGTCTGGATCGCGACAGTGTATACCTGACCGGTTCAATCGGCACGCGAAAAAGCAGAAAGCGGGGAGTCCGCGATGGCCGTTGATTTCGCCGCGTCAGCGGCGTGCGCCCACGCCCGGTCGGCACGCCAGGAGACGCGGACTGCTGTGAGGCAGGCCGCGGCGGGCTGGCGAGAACGTCGCAAGAACGACCTGCGACAGATGGGGCTCGTCATCCCCCTCTCAGACTGGCTGGGACACAGTAACGGCCCCGAGATGATCGAGAGCCAGCTGTTCAGGCGGTGGCACTGGAGACAGATGCGAGACGCCGCCTTTGCCCCTCCCGATCCCGAAACGGGCGCCCGCTGGGCCCGGAAGGCGGAGAAATTGGGGCTCACCTGCGCCGAATATCGACTGGAACTGCTTGAACGCGGACGCCATCCGACGGAAGAAGATGCCTTGCGCATCCGCGCCGCCCGGCCTCGCTGAACCTGCGGCATGGATGTGCGCGATTATCTCTTGAGCCTCGCCTGCCAGTTCCCATATGAGCCCCAGCCTGGAGGGGACTTTCCGGTTTCCTGCCCGCAATCAAAGTGTAAGACCTAGGGGTCGTCCAGACCGGGTGCTGCTCGTCAGGCCCAGACCATGGATCGGACGACCGCCGCAGAAAGGACGTTTGTAGAATGGCTAAGATCATCGGCATCGATCTGGGGACGACCAATTCCTGCGTGGCCGTCATGGACGGCGGACAGGCGCGGGTGATCGAGAATACGGAAGGCGCGCGAACGACGCCCTCCGTTGTGGCGTTCCAGGATTCGGGCCAGCGCCTCGTTGGCGTCATCGCCAAGCGTCAGGCCACGGTGAACCCGCGCTTCACCTATTCCGCCATCAAGCGCCTGATCGGGCGCAACTACGACGATCCGATGGTGAAGAAAGACAAGGACCTCGTCGCCTACGAGATCGTCAAAGGGACCAATGGCGATGCCTGGGTGAAAGGCCGCGACAAGGATTACTCCCCGCAGGAAATCTCCGCCTTCATCCTCGGGAAGATGAAGGAAACCGCCGAGGCCTACCTTGGCGAAAAGGTCACACAGGCGGTCATCACTGTTCCCGCCTATTTCAATGACGCCCAGCGCCAGGCGACCAAGGACGCCGGACGCATCGCGGGCCTTGAAGTTCTCCGCATCATCAACGAGCCAACCGCAGCCGCCCTTGCCTACGGGCTCGAGAAGAAAGACTCCGGAAAAGTCATCGCCGTCTACGACCTGGGCGGCGGCACGTTTGACGTGTCCATCCTCGAGATCGGCGATGGCGTGTTCGAGGTGCTGTCCACCAATGGCGACACGTTCCTCGGCGGCGAGGACTTCGACAATCGCCTGGTCGACTACATCTGTGACGAGTTCCAGAAGCAGAATGGCGTCGATCTCCGCAAGGACCTGATGGCGCTGCAGCGCGTCCGTTCCAAGGCGGAGGAGGTGAAGAAAGAACTGTCGACGGTCTCCCAGGTCGACATCACCGAGCCTTACATCACAGCAGGCCCTTCGGGACCCGTTCACCTCAACATGAAGCTGACGCGCGCAAAGCTCGAGGCCCTTGTCGAAGACCTCGTGAAGCGCACGATCGACCCGTGCAAGAAGGCGTTGTCCGACGCTGGCAAGTCGATCGCGCAGATCGACGAGGTGATCCTGGTCGGCGGCATGACGCGCATGCCCAAAGTGCAGGAAGCCGTGAAGGCCTTCTTCGGCAAGGAGCCGCACAAGGGCGTCAACCCGGATGAAGTCGTCGCCGTCGGAGCCGCGATCCAGGGCGGCGTGCTGCAGGGCGATGTCAAGGACGTCGTGCTTCTGGACGTGACGCCGCTGTCGCTGGGCATTGAAACGCTGGGCGGGGTGTTCACGCGACTCATCGACCGCAACACGACCATCCCGACCAAGAAGTCCCAGGTCTTCTCGACGGCCGACGACAACCAGTCGGCGGTGACAATCCGCGTGCTGCAGGGCGAGCGCGAGATGGCGGCCGACAACAAGTTGCTCGGCAACTTCAATCTCGAAGGGCTTCCGCCCGCCCCACGCGGCGTGCCGCAGGTCGAGGTCACCTTCGACATCGACGCCAACGGCATCGTCAACGTGTCGGCGCGCGACAAGGCGACCATGAAGGAACAGAAGATCACCATCCAGGCCTCGGGCGGCCTCACCGAAGCCGAGATCCAGCAGATGGTGAAAGACGCCGAAGCCAATGCGGCGAACGACAAGAAGCGGCGCGAAGCCGTCGAGGCGCGCAACCAAGCCGAGGGCCTTGTGCATGCAACCGAGAAGCAGCTCTCCGAACATGGCGCCTCCATCAGCCCGCAGCTCAGGGGCGAGATCGAAGGCGGCATCGCGGCGCTGAAATCCGCGCTCGAGAAGGATGACGCCGTCGACATCAAGGCCAAGAGCCAGGCGCTGGCGGCGGCGGCCATGAAGATGGGCGAGGAAATCTACGCCAAGGGCCAGGGCGCTGAAGGCGAGGCTGGCGGCGCGGGCGCCGCAAGGTCAGGCGGGGATGATGTCGTCGATGCCCACTTCGAAGAGGTCAAGGACGATAAGAAGAGCGCCTGATCGCATTGCAGCCCTTCCAGTCAGACAGTGTCAGGCGCGCTGAACAAATTGCATGGGTCGTGGCCTTGTGGGGACTTTAATCCACGACAGCCATGGCCCATGTGTTTTCAGCGGTTGCTAAGGTTCGGCTGCAATACAGCGTTAACAGCATGCCCGCGGGATTGAGCATCTTGGTTATGGTCCGCCAAACTCCGGTCTGGGCGTCACGATGAGCGAGCGCTCCTATTACGATGTTCTCGGTGTCGCGAAGGACGCCGACGAGAAGGCGCTGAAGTCCGCCTTCCGCAAGAAGGCCATGGAGTACCACCCGGACCGCAATCCGGGGTGCAAGGTCTCCGAGGCCAAGTTCAAGGAAATGTCGGAAGCCTACGAGGTGCTGAGCGATCCGCAGCGTCGGACGATCTATGACCGCTTCGGCAAGGCTGGCCTCAACGGAAATGGCGCCCAGGCTGGCGCCCATGCGCGGCCAGAAGACATCTTCCGCGACGTGTTTGGCGACGTCTTCTCCGAATTCTTCGGCGGCCAGCAGCGCACCGGACGCGCCGGCCCTGCCCGCGGCGCCGACCTCCGCTATGACTACGAGATCAGCCTAGAAGACGCCTTCCATGGCAAGCAGGCCGACATCACCGTGCCGGCCACCGAGGCGTGCGCGCCGTGCAACGCCACCGGCGCCGAGCCCGGGACGCAGCCGGAAACCTGCACCACATGCCAGGGCCATGGCCGCGTACGCATGAGCCAGGGCTTCTTCACCATGGAGCGGACGTGCAGCCGCTGCCAGGGATCGGGCTCCGTCATCAAGACACCCTGCCGCCAGTGCGGCGGCCGCGGCGCCGTGCGCAAGGACCGCACCCTGTCGGTCAACATCCCCGCAGGCATCGAGGATGGCCAGCGCATCCGCCTGTCAGGCGAGGGCGAGCCTGGAATGAAGAACGGCCCGAAAGGCGATCTCTACATCTTCGTCTCGGTGCGCGAGCACGACATCTTCGAGCGCGACAGCCAGACGCTGTTCGCGCTCACGCCGGTGCCGATGGTCACCGCCGCGATGGGCGGCGAGATCGAGATGCCGACGCTCGATGGCGCGCGCATGAAAGTGGCGATCCCCGAAGGGGCGCAGACCGGCAAGCGCATGCGGCTCAAGGGCAAGGGCATGCCGAACCTGCGCGGCGGGCCGGCTGGCGACATGGTGGTTGAGCTCTTCGTCGAGACCCCGACGCACCTCTCGGCCAAGCAGAAGGAACTGCTCGAGCAGTTCGCGGCCGAATGCTGCCCGAGCGGGAAATGCCATCCCGAGAGCCAGGGCTTCTTCAAGAAAGTGAAGAAGTTCTTCGACCAGGAAGACAGCCGCGCCTGACGATCAGGTCGGGGCGGGATCGCCCGGCCAGATGATGAGATCGCACCGGATGTCGACGGGCTGCTTCTGCGCCATGGCGACTGGGCCTTCATAGATGCCGCAATCAAGCAGATTGTCAGCGTGCCTCCTGCGCGCCGAATAGACATTCACAAGGACCTGCGGCGCGCCTTCGATATTGGCCAGCCCGTCAGGATCGAAATTCGCCGCCGGCACGCTGACCGTGGCGTTCTCAGGCGCGACCTCGACAAAATCCTCACCCAGCGGGATCTGGCCCATCTCGTCGGCCGAGGGCTTTGCTGCAGCATTCGGCGCCCCCCAGAACATGCTGTTGACGATGACGCGCTCCTGCATTGCGGCCAGCTTTTCGGCGGCGCGAGGCGTCAGCGTCAGGCCGACATCGAAGGCGTAGGGACTGGGAGGCGCGGCGGCGTTGGAGGCAAGGCGGCCAGTCGCCGGCGCAGGGCTGCACGCCAGCATCGGCACGAACACAAGAAGGGCCACAGGCAGTTTCATCTCTGCCGACTTGGAGCGATTGGTCGGCAAGGTCAAATGCGGCCGCCTCGCCTCGCCGCGAATTCCGGGTATAAGGCGGCCCATGAACATCAGGATCGCAATCGCCGGCATTGCAGGCCGGATGGGACAGGCGCTGGTCGCCTCGGCGGGCGCGGACTTCGCAATCGTCGGCGGTACCGAGCGGCCCGGCTCGCCTGCCCTCGGTGATTCGCCGGGCGGCTGGCGCGTGACGGATAAGGCTTCAGATGCAGCGAGGTTCGCCGATGTGTGGATCGACTTCTCGACGCCGGCCGCATCGCTCGCGGGGCTGGATCAACTTGCAGACACCGGCGTCCGGGCCGCCATCATTGGAACGACGGGGCTGTCGCCGGAGCAGGAACAAGAGATTGCCGATCATGCGCGGCGGATCGCCATCGTGCGCGACCGAAACTTCTCACTCGGCGTCAACCTGATGATCTCCCTCGTGGAACAGGCCGCGGCCCGGCTAGGCGCGGGCTGGGATATCGAGATCAGCGAAGCCCATCACCGCCGCAAGGTCGATGCGCCATCGGGCACGGCCCTTATGGTCGGCGAGGCGGCGGCGCGCGGGCGCGGGGCGCCGCTCGCCCGGCTTCGGGCGCCGCCGCATGAGGGCCAGACCGGGCCGCGGCCGGAAGGGGCGATCGGCTTTTCGGTGACCCGCGGCGGCGGGATCATCGGCGACCATGAAGCAGCGTTCATCTCGGACGAGGAGATCCTGACCATCGGCCATCGCGCGCTCGATCGGGCGATCTTCGCAAAGGGGGCTCTGGTCGCTGCGCGGTGGGCGGCGGGGCGGACGCCCGGCCTCTATGCGATGCGGGACGTGCTCGCGCCCTGATGTGCGCGTCTGTTTCAGAATGTTTCCGGCCTTTCACTTTGCATGCCCTCGCCTGCCCGCCTAGACCGGGCTGGCGCAGCCGGAGATGAGCTGCGGCGGTGGAAGCGTTTCGCAAGGGGGCAGGCGCGCGGCATGACTCAGGCGCCCAACATCTTTCTGTCGGCTCGGACCCAGCTCAATCGGCTGGCCCTCGCGCAGGTGAGTGCGAGCGAGCTGCTCGAGGAGCATGTCGCGCGATACCGGGAGGCGAACCCGGCGGTCAATGCCGTGGTCCGTACGGATCTCGAGGCGGCGCGGGCGCGGGCGCGCGAGCTCGACGGCATGCTGAAGGCGGGGACCATGGCGGGCCCGCTCCATGGCCTGCCGATGACGATCAAGGACACATTCGATGTCGACGGGATGCCGGCCACGGCCGGTGCGCCTGAATACGCCAACCGGCAGGCGCGGACCAATGATGCAGTCGCCGTGGCGCGGCTGCGCGCCGCCGGGGCCGTGATCTGGGGCAAGACCAACACGCCCTATCTCGCCGGCGACAGCCAGACCTCCAATGCACTCCACGGCCGGACGTCGAACCCCTGGGACCTGACCCGTACGCCTGGCGGAAGCTCCGGAGGCGCCGCAGCGGCCCTGGCTACGGGAATGACGCCACTGGAGCTCGGGTCGGACATTGGCGGGAGCCTGCGTTTTCCCGCGCACTTCTGCGGGGTCGCCGCACTGAAGCCCACCTTCGGCCGAGCGCCGATCATGGGGCATGTGCCGCCGGCCCCGGGATCGCTGGCGGTCCGCGATCTCAACGTGGCCGGGCCGATGGCGCGTAATGTCGCCGATCTCCAGCTCATGTTCAGCGTGCTCACAGGCTCGGCCGACACGGGCTCTCACCGGCGGGCCTCGCTGCGCGCGCTGCGGATCGGGGTGTGGGCCGAGGACAAGGCGTTCCCGGTTTCCGCCGAGGGACGATCCGCAGTCGAGATCGCGGCAGAAGCCGCACGGGATATCGGAGCACAGGTCCTTGTCGCCAAGCCGGATATCGATGGCGTGGCGCTGATCGATCTCTACCTCCAGCTTCTGCTGCCCCTTCTCGCGACCGACATGCCCGGACCGCTGGTGAAGGCGCTCGAGGCGGGACGGCCGATCGCAAAGATGATGGCGCGCGGCGAGCCCTTCGGGCGCGGCAAGTGGGCTGCTTATTCGGCGGCCACCCACCATGACTGGCTAAAGGCCGACGAAGTGCGGCGGCGATTGAAACGCACCATGGCCGATTTCTTTTCGCGCTGGCATGCGATCATCACTTTGGTGGCGCCGACGCAGGCTTTCGAACATGTCGAGACAGGCGATTCGGTGACGCGCGTGCTCAATGTCGATGGCAAACCGATCCCCTACCACATGCTGCACAGCTGGATCGCGCTGGCGACAGTGTGCCACCTGCCGGCGGTGGTGATCCCAGCCCCGCGCCGGCCCGGCCAGCTGCCGTGCGGGGTTCAGATCATCGGGCCGGAGGGAGGCGATGAGAACGTGCTGGCAATCGCTGCCTCAATCGAGGCGCAGATGGGAGGTTTCCAGCGACCGCCGGAGGAGGCGATGACATCGCAGCCTGCGCTGGTGAAGGCCAAGCCGAAGGCTCAGCCCAGACCGACGAAACAAGCGAAGGAAAAACCGGCAAGAGCCGTCAAGGCGCCCAAGCCGCCCAAACCGAAACCGACGCCGAAGGCGAAACCCACCCGGCCGGTAAAGCGATAACCAGGCTACCAGCTGCCGATGTTGGGTGCGCTGGCCCAAGGCTCGGCAGGAGCAAGCGCATCGCCCTTCTGCAAGAGCTCGATGGAAATGCCATCGGGAGAGCGGACGAAGGCCATGCGCCCATCGCGCGGCGGCCGGTTGATCGTGACGCCCAGTCTCTGGAAGCGTTCGCAGGCGGCGTAGATGTCGTCGACGCGATAGGCAAGATGCCCGAAATTGCGCCCGCCGGCATACTCGCGCTCATCCCAGTTGTGGGTAAGCTCGACCATCGGAACACCGGGCGGCAGGCGTTCCTTCCCATCATAGCCGGCGCGCTTCACATCGTCCGGCGAGGCGAGGAAGACGAGCGTGTAACGGCCCTGGGGATAGTCATTGCGTCGGATCTCGGTGAGGCCGAGGCCGTCGCAGAAGAATTTCACGGCGGCGTCGAGATCGCCGACGCGGACCATGGCGTGGAGGAATTCGACGGTCATTGGCGATCCTGCAATTCACGATCTGGGGCGTGGCGCTCGCGCTTTGCCTCGCTGATCGCCTGCATCAGACGGCGCGCGAAGGTTTCGCGCTCGCGGGGCGTGAGAAATTCGCCGAGGGGATACTGCTGGGCGGAGGTGGCAAGCCGGAGGGCGTTGGAGCCCGGGGCCGCCCGGTCGAACTCCACGCGCGCGAAATGCGCAGCCATGCTGGCCCGCCGCTCCCTGCCCCAACCGTCGACCTTGCGTACATCGATCTCGTCGGCGGTGACGCGCACATAGGTGCGCGCCATCTGAGCGCGAAACGACCACTGGAAGACCAGCCAGACCGCCAGGATTTCAAGACCGAGAAATCCGGCGACAGGCCAGGCGCCCGCAAACAGGAAGCCGAGGCCGAAGACCAGCGAGGCCGCGCCCATGATCAGCATGACGCGGTTGAAACCGCGCGTCGTCAGCGAGCGGGGCGGTTCGAGCACGGCGTCGAGATAGACTGTGGCCATCGAGGCGAGATTAGGATGTCGCCCGTTGCGCGCAAGGCCGGATGACAATCGCGCTGGTCTGGGCTTTAGAGGGGCATGGCGAAGGCGGTGACGAAAAGGACACGGAAGCTCGCGACGGGCTTCACGCCTGAGATGGCAGGTGAGCTTTTCCGGCGGCTGGCCGAGCATCGTCCTGATCCCAGGACCGAGCTGGTCTACAAGGATCCCTATACGTTGGTGGTCGCCGTCGCTCTGTCGGCGCAGGCGACAGATATCTCCGTGAACAAGGCGACACGAGACTTGTTCAAGGCGGCGGATACGCCGGCCAAGATGGTGAAGCTGGGCGAAGAGGGCCTCGCCGGTTACATCAGGACGATCGGACTCTGGCGCAACAAGGCGAAGAATGTGATCGCCTTGTCGAAGATCATCCTCGATCAGCATGGGGGCAAGACGCCGCGCACGCGGGCCGAGCTGGAAGCGCTACCGGGGGTGGGCCACAAGACGGCGAGCGTCGTGCTGAACGAAGCTTATGGCGAGGCCACGATTGCAGTGGACACGCATGTCTTCCGCGTCTCGAACCGTACGGGGCTGGCGCAGGAGGCGACGCCGGAGAAGGTCGAGAAGCGCCTGCTTGAGGTGACGCCCGAGCGCTACAAGCGCGGGGCGCACCACTGGCTGATCCTGCATGGGCGCTACACATGCCTGGCGCGAAAGCCCAGGTGCCCGGAGTGCATTATCCGCGATCTTTGCCAGTTTGAGGCGAAGACCGGCGAATAGCTATTTCTGAGCATACGGGTAGCAGCGTATCCGAGGCAGCGGGATGCGGACATGGCGGGCCAGCGCCTCGATGGCGTCGGCGTGGTCGGGGTAAGGATCGGCATTTTCAGGGCCGACAATGATGATTGTGAAATCGCCTGAGGGGCTCGGCCCTGGCGGCAGCATGGCGGTGGCGAGGCCCGAGCCATCGTCGGCGCGGAGGGTCATGAACACCGGCATCGTACGGGCAAGGTGAGCCTTGAGGCCGATATCACGCTCAAGCCCCTGCCCCGGCACGTAGGAGCGGCGGGCCCGCTGCTGAGCCGACAGGAAATGCTTCTCGACGGCGTGGCGCATCAGGCGCGATTCGGCTGCGGCCTCTGCTTCGGTCTCGATACGAAACCAGGTGCGCCCTTTGGGGGCGTCGCAGACAAACTGCATGTGTCGACCTCTCCCGCGCAGAAGGTAGGCAGGCCGGGGACAATGCGAAAGGGGAAAGGTGCAGATCTGCCGGCGTCTTCCCGAGCGCTGACTTCGCGAGCCTCAGGGCAGGCGCCGCGCGAGTGCAGCGCCGAGCAGGGCGCCAATCCTGGGCCCGTCCTTTGGATAGAAGAAGGGTTCGATGACTTCGAGCTCCATCAGAAGAAGTTCGCCGCCCTCGCCGCGCACCATGTCGACGCGCGCATAGAGCGGCAGGAGGTCGAGTGCGGAGAGAACCTGCTCTGCGGCGGCGCGATCCTGCGGGGCAGGATCGGTCGCCTGCGATCTGCCGCCATAGGCCTCCTGGATGCGATAGTCGCCCGACTTCGCCCGCTTGACGAGGGCGTGGCTGAATTCGCCGTCGATGAAGAGGAATGAGTATTCGCCCTCGGTTGCGATGGACGCAATGAAGGGCTGGATCATGCCGGGGCGGTCCATGACCGGGCCGTCCGCGGGGAGATTGGCATGCGTGTAGCGGACCTGCGCGCGGGCGCCGCCGCCGACCTGGCGCTTGAGAACGACGTCCGCGACGCCGAATGCGGACATCGCGTGGAGGATATCGCCGGCAGCGGGCGTCTCGGGCCACAGCGTCGGGATGACGGGCACGCCACGCGCTTCGAATTCCTTAAGATAGGTCTTGCGGATGTTCCAGCGCACCATCTCAGGATCGTTGAAAACGGGTACGCCTAGGGATGCGATGCGATCCAGCGTGGCGAGGAAGTCCTCGTGCCGGTCCTGATAGTCCCAGGCGCAGTTGACCAGGACCGCGGCAAAGCGCGTCCAGTCGATCGGGTCGATCCAGCGCACGGGCGTGAGCGTCAGGCCATGAGGCGACAGACCCTGCCGGAGGATGTCGAGCTGGAGATCGAACAGGTGCGCATCGGCGCGGCGGTCGGGCGCGTCGGAGACGAGGTTGGCCGCCGTGAGCAGCGCAATTTCAGGCATGGGCACGTGCTTTCTGTGGTCTCACTTGCGCGGGGCGCCGGCACAGTCTTTAAGTCCGGCCAGCCGCGCTTTCCATCGGGGATTTCGCCGCGGCGCGGGGAAGAAATCTCATGCCGCTGAAGTATGACGTCGTCGCGCTCGGCAACGCCATTATGGACGTCATCGCGCAGGTCGATGACGACTTTCTGGTGCGCCACGACATCCCGAAGGCGCGCACCAACCTGATCTCGCCGGAACGGTGCGACTATCTTTACAACGCCCTGCCCGCGAGCCGCGTGGAGACTTCGGGAGGATCGGCCGGCAACACCGTCGCCGGCTTGAAGAGCCTTGGTGCGCGCGCGGCCTTCATGGGCAAGGTGGGCGAGGACCAGATCGGGCGCGACTATGTCGCCGACATGCGGCGGATCGGGGCGGACTTCTTCGGCTCGCCTCTCATCGGCGGGGCATCGACGGCGCGCTCGATGATCGCGGTGACGCCGGATGGCGAGCGCTCGATGAACACCTATCTTGGCGCTTCGACGGAATTCGCGGCGAACGACGTTGACAAGGATGCGGTGACTTCGGGCGCATGGCTCTATCTGGAGGGCTATCTGTTCGACAAGCCGGCGGCCAAGACAGCGTTCGTGCATGCCTCGGAAATCGCGCAGGCTGCGGGGCGGAAGGTGGCGATCACAATGTCGGACGTCTTCTGCGTTGACCGGCATCGCGACAGCTTCATTCACCTTATCCGCACGCATTGCGATCTGGTATTCGCCAATGAGGCGGAGCTGCTGGCGATCTACGAGACCACCGATTTCGACAAGGCCGTGAGCCAGATCCGCAAGGACAGCCAGATCGCAGCGATCACCCGTTCATCGAAAGGTTCGGTGATCGTGGCCGGGGCGGACACGTGGGAGGCGCCTGTGGCGCCGGCTCATGTGGTGGATGCAACCGGCGCGGGCGACCAGTACGCAGCCGGCGTGCTCTATGGCGTGACGCACGGACTGTCGCTGCCTGAAGCGGCCGCGCTTGGCAATCTCTGCGCGGGCGAAGTGATCTCGCACATCGGCCCGCGGCCGGAGTTGAACCTGCGCGACCTGGCAGTGAAGGCGGGATTGAAGATCTGAGCGCCGTTGTCGTCGACTTCAGCTTCCGTAGAACTCGCGCCGGGCGAGCATGACCTTGGTGACGAGGTCGCGCTCGCGCTCGCTGAGATAGGGATTCCAGACGTCGAAGATCAGGATGATGCGGGCCGCGTCAGCATCGTTCCAGGCTTCATGCTCGATCGTGTCATCGAACACCCAGGCCTCGCCCATCTTCCACGACCGCGTTTCGTTGCCGACCCGGAAGCGCGCCGGACCCGGCAGAACGAGCGGGAGGTGCGCAATGAGACGGACGTTGGATGAACCGGTGTGGGCGGGAATTGTCGTGTGGGGATCGAGCCGCGAGAACATCACAGTCGGCCCGAAGCCCTGCTGGTGCGCAAGCGGAAGTTCAGCCAGCAGTTCAGCGGTCCGCGGACAGATGGCGCAGGCATCCTCGCGCTTTACCCCGTCCTTCCAGAGAAAGAGCGTGCTCCAGCGTTCCGAATGGTTGAGCTCGGCCCACTGATTCACGGGCGAACCAGCCGGATACTGGATGTAGGGCGCAAAACTGCTTCCGATGGACTCAAGCGCAGCCGCGAGCTCCTTGCGGATCATGTCTGTCGCTGCTTCGAGGTTTTCCATCCAGGGGAACATGTCACGCGGATAGAAGGTGATCGCGGGCAGCTGCGGATAGTGAAAGAAGAGCGGCTCCTGCACGAAGGACCTTGCCCGGCCGGTCAGGATGTCGACGCTTTCACGAAAGCGGAACGGCGCATCGGCCAGCGCCGGGCCGAGCCTTGCTTCAAGGAAGGCGGTGATCGCCTGGCGGTCAGCCTCCATCACCTCGCGCGCATGCTGGACCTGCGCGCGCAGCGCCGACGGCAGTACATTGTCTGGCGGGGCGACCTTAAGGGCGTTGCGATAGGTCGCAGCTGCAGCCTTCGGGCCCGACAGCGCCTCGATCGCGGCGGCTTTCGAAATCAGCGCGAAGAAATGATAGGGGTCGAGCTGAAGCGCTTTCTCGATGGCGGCGAGCGACTGTACCTGGTCGCCAGCCATGCGCAGCGTGACGGCGCGGGCCATGTGGATTTCAGGATGCGGCGGAGCAGCCGCTTCGGCCTGAGCGATCAGGGCCAACGCGCCTTCCCTGTCGCCCTGGCGCAGGACATGGCTCGCCTGCGCCAGGAGCTGGGCGGCAGCGGACGGAAGCGGGGCAGACATGTTGCGGGACACCGTGCAGACATGCCGACTCTCTCACCCGGCCCTGCACAATCAAGCGGGATCATGCCCCGACCCCGGGGGGCGTGACGTTGTGCCCTCGGCGCGGGCCGGGGGCCTTACGCTTGGGAAAGCGCATCCTCGACAAAATCGAGCCGGTCCTGCCCGAAGTGCATCTCCTCGCCGTCGCGTGTCTGGACGAAGAAGGTTGGCGCGCCGAAGACGCCGCGCGCCACGGCTTCCTCGGTCGTGGCCTTGAGCTTGTCCTTGTTGGCGGGGTTCTCGGCGGCGGCGAAGAAATCCTCAGCGGAGAAGCCGGCGTTCGTGAGAACCTCACCGAGCACCGCCTTGTCGCCGACATTCTTCTGGTCCTGCCAGGACGCGTTGAAGATGGCGGCGAGATAGCGCTCGAAGTCGGGCCGGTCGACCCATTCGGAGGCTGCGCGCTGGACCATCAGCGTCATCATCGGGAAGTGCGGATTGAAGCTGAAGGGCGTGTTGAACTTTTTCGCCCAGCGCTGGAGGTCGGCCGACATCCACTTGCCTTTCGCCGGCAGCGTTCCGGGCGGCTTGTTGCCGGTGGCCTGCATCACGCCCCCGAGGAACATCGGGCGGTATCTCACGCTCGCGCCTGTCCGCTTGAGAATGTCGGGCAGCCGCCGCCAGGCGAGATAGGCTGTCGGGCTGGTGAAGTCGTAGAAGAATTCGACGGTCTTGCTCATGTGTCCCTCGTTGCTACATCAGCCGCCTTCGGCGGCGGCCCCCCTCCGTCGGCAGGGCCGACACCTCCCCCAGCTGCGCCGGTTGAAGCCGTTCAGGCCATCTTCTCCATCCATGGCCGCAGATCGAGTTCGTGCGTCCAGGCGTCGCGCGGCTGGGCGTGGAGCATCCAGTAGGCGTCGGCGATGTGGTCGGGATTGAGGATGCCGTCCTGATCCTTGAGCGCGTGGCGTTGCGGGAAATTCTTCGCGATCCATTCGGTGTCGATGGCGCCGTCGATGATGGTGTGTGCAACATGAATGCCCTGCGGGCCGAGTTCGCGCGCCATCGACTGGGCGAGCGCGCGCAGTGCGAACTTGGCGCCGGCGAAAGCCGAAAACCCTTCCCTGCCCCGGATCGAGGCGGTGGCGCCGGTGAAGATGATCGTCCCGCGGCCGCGCGGGACCATGGCTTTTGCGGCTTCGCGTCCGGCGAGGAAGCCAGCGAAAGCGGCCATCTCCCACACTTTCCTGTAGACGCGCGATGTGGTCTCGCGGATCGGGAAGTTCACGTTTGCGCCGATGTTGAAGACGACGACTTCGAGCGGCGCGATGTCCCGCTCGATCTTCTCAAAGAGGGCGATGGTCTGGTCTTCGTCGCGGGCGTCCGTGCCGAAGCCGTGGACCTCGCCGTCATCGGCGCGAATCCTAGCGAGAAGCGGCTCGAGGCTGGCCAGTTCGCGGCGGGTGACGACGGCGGCATAACCCTCGCGGGCGAAGCGGCGGGCGATTGCGCCGCCGGTGGCGTCGCCGGCGCCGATGACAAGGGCTGAGCGCTTTTCGGGCATCGGCAAGGCTCCGTTCAGAAACAGAACCTATACACTTCCCTTGCGAGCGCAATCGGTGCAGGGTGCAAAAATGGTACGGGCACGAGAGGAGCGGGCAAGCCGCTGGGACGAGCTGGCGACGGACTGGTGTCCGGTCGCGCGGGCGCTGTCGGTTATCGGCGACCGCTGGACCCTGCTGATCGTCCGCGACTGTTTTCTCGGGAAATCAAGGTTCGAGGAATTTCAGAAAAGCCTGGGTGTCACCCGCCATGTGCTCTCGGAACGGCTCCGGCGGCTCGTTGAGCAGGGCGTTCTGGAAAGGAACGCCTACTCGCAACGCCCCCTGCGTTTCACCTACAGCCTCACCGACAAGGGACGCGACTTTGCACCGGCGCTGGTCGGGCTGAAGGACTGGGGCAAGAAACATATGCCGGTGCGCAAGCCAGCGGCGGGGTAAGTGCTGATTTGGAACGCAACTACGCCGTGACGCCGCCGAGACCGCCATTCAGCATGATCAGGTAGCGCTGGGCGACGATGTCCGCATAGCGCTCGTCCGCCAGCTTGGCCGGGTTGAGGCGCTGGTTGATGGCCTTTTCCTGCGCCGGTATCGACTGGATGGCGATCTGCTTCGGAATGTTGAAGGCGACAGAAACCACCTCGCGCGCCAGCGGCGAGCCGAGAATGTCGATGGCGGTCTCGAAAGTCCGCGCGACCTGCTTGAAGAGGACCGCCGAGCCGAGGCCGGGCAGCTGCTGGTCGAGCATGTCGAGCCGCTTTTCCGCGATGTAGCTGTCGCTGACGTCCTTGAGCGCGTCCGAGAAATAGGGCGTCGCGGTCCAGCCCGCAGCGATGGGCACGCCGTCGTCGGCCTGAGCGCCGGACAGGCCATCCGGACCGAGCGTGCCGGTGAGACGGCTGGTGTGAAGCTCATCCGCCGCATCGCGCCAGAGCAGGCCCAGGGTGATGTCCTCGCCGTCGACTGAAACTGGCACGGCGACACCATCGATCTCGGCCTGCCAGCTTCCGCGCACCTGCCTGATCTCAAGCATGGCCTCGATGGTTTCACCCTCGCGGTCGAGATTGATGCGCCAGCGACCGGCGAGGCCATCCATCTGGGGATAGAGCCGGTCGAGGCCGTATTTGGCCAGATCGAACTTGCGGGCGAAATCGATCCAGGCGCCGTTGATGCGCGACATCTGCGCGGCGACCGATTTCGGATCGGAGGGGTCAGACAGCAGAGCCCGCTTGAGGAGGCCGATATTGTCGACGTCCGCCTTGAGACCGTTTGCGGTCATCAGCACCTTCCGGGCGATGGGATCGTCAAGCACGTCCTCGATCGTTTTGGCGTTCCGAAGGACTTTCTCGTAGCGCGTGAGGTCGCGAACGATCTGAGGATCCTTAGCCACCTGGGCCAGCTGTTTGGCTTCGTTCTTCTCGGCGCTGGCAAGGGCGACCTTGATCGTACCGGCGCCTGCGGTCCCCGTTGCCCCCGACCCAGCGCCCTTTGTGATGAACGAGAAATCGATCCCGCCCGACGCCTGTGCCGAGCCGAACAGCATGCTGATTGTGGACAGCGGCATCACCATGACTGCAGCCTGCCACAGCGCCGTTAACTGCCGCTTAACCCGCCACCTGCGGCGGCATGGAGGCCCCCAGAATCCGATGTCACGGGGCTGTTACACGGCGCAGCGTGAGGTTGATGCGCCCTCCCCCTGGAACGAGCGTCGAGCTGTCGGGATAGATGCGGTCGACGCCGTGATAGGCGCGCCGGGACAGTCCACCGAGCACCACGACATCTCCGGACGCCAGGCGCATCGATGAGGTGGGACTGTTGCGCGCAAGGCCACCCAGGCGAAACAACGCGCGCGAGCCAAGCGATACCGACACGACCGGCGCGTCCCGCGCGCTTTCGTCTGCATCGATGTGAAGACCAAGACGCGAGCCTGCTTCATACCAGTTCACCAGACAGGCCTGCGGCGGCGCTGGATCGTTCGCAACCTCGGCCCAGAGATCGAGCAGCGCCTCCGGGATGGGGGCCCACGGCCTGCCCGTGACGGGATGCACAGGCTGATAGCGATAGCCGTTGATCTCGCTCACCCAGCCCAGCGGGCCCAGATTGGTGTTGCGCACCGACAGCGGCTTGCCCGTTCGGGGCATGGCGCCGCGATAGAGCGGGTTGTCCTCCAGCAGCTGCAGCACTTCGCCGAGAAGCGCGCGCTGCTGTGCCGGGTTGAAGTACTCGGGGAGAAAGCGGAAGCCTTCGATCATCCAGCCAAGATAGGATCGCGCCGCCCGTCCGTCGCCGGGAAAGCGATGGCAATGACACCCGCAACACCCGTCGGAGGCTCGGGTCGCCGATGCGTTCGAGACCCGACCTGGCGGCAGATTCGCGGTTGCCCGGCGCCCCGGAGAGGGTTCGCCGCGCCGGGCGCGCCCTAGCGCATGCGCGCGTGTTGCGCGACAGTGCGCCCCAAGAGCACATGAAAGGGCGTGGCCGATGACTTACACGACGATCGAACTCGAGCGCGACGGCGATGTCGCGATCATCCGGCTCAACGATCCGGCGACGCTGAACGCCGTCACCGTGAAGACGATCGAGGAGATCGGCGCCGCGCTTGATGAGATCAGGGGATCGGCGCGGGCCATGGTGCTGACAGGCGCAGGGCGCGCTTTCTGTTCGGGCGCAAACCTTTCTGCAGGCATGGGCGATCGCAGGAGTGACGGCCCCTATGATTCGGGCAGCGTCCTCGAATCTCACATCAATCCCCTGATGCTCCGCCTGCGTGACCTGCCATTTCCCTGGGTATCGGCGGTGAAGGGGTCTGCGGCCGGCGTCGGCTGCTCCTTCGCGCTGGCTGCAGACATGGTGGTGTGCGGAGAGAGCGCCTTCTTCCTGCAGGCGTTCGCGCGGATCGGCCTGGTGCCGGACGGCGGATCAAGCTGGTTACTCGCGCGCAGCATCGGTCGCGCGCGGGCGATGGAAATGATGCTGCTGGGCGAGCGCATCCCGGCGGCGAAAGCGCTGGAGTGGGGGATGATCAACCGGCTTGTGCCGGACGAGCAGGCCATGCCTGCGGCGCTGGAGCTCGCGCGGGCGCTGGCGGCGGGGCCGACGAAATCGCTGGCGATGATCCGGCGCATGGCCTGGTCGGCGGCGGACCAGTCGTTCGAGGAGGCGATGACCACGGAACGCAACAACCAGCGCCTGGCCGGCCAGACAAAGGATCACCGCGAAGGCGTCGCGGCATTCCTGGCGAAGCGTCCGGCACAGTTCACCGGTCAATAGTGCAAACGGCCCGAGCAGGACCTACGCCAGATCCTTGAGCTTGCTCACGAGGTCCGTCTTTTCCCACGAGAAGCCGCCGTCGGCTTCGGGCTCGCGCCCGAAATGGCCGTAGGCCGCGGTGCGGGCGTAGATCGGCTTGTTGAGGCCAAGATGGGTGCGGATGCCGCGCGGACGCAGGTCCATCACTTCGCCGAGGCGCTTTTCGAGCTTGGCGAGATCGCACCTCTCCGTGCCGTCGCAATTGGCATAGATGGACAGGGGCTCAGGCACGCCGATGGCGTAGCTGAGCTGCATCACACAGCGCTCGGCGAGGCCCGCAGCGACCACATTCTTGGCGAGGTAGCGCGCGGCATAGGCCGCCGAACGGTCGACCTTGGTCGGATCCTTGCCGGAGAAGGCGCCGCCGCCATGGGGAGCTGCACCGCCATAGGTGTCGACAATGATCTTGCGGCCGGTGAGGCCGCAATCGCCGTCAGGCCCGCCAATGACGAACTTGCCGGTCGGGTTGATGTGCCAGATGCAGTTCTTCGCGATCGGAAGCACCTCGCCCAGCGCCTTGCGGATATAGGGTTCGACGATTTTCCGGATGTCCTCGGAGGTCTGTTTTTCATCCGTGTGCTGTGTGGAGAGCACGATGGAGACGGCTTCCTTGGGCTTGCCATTCTCATAGCGCACGGTGACCTGGGATTTGGCGTCAGGCGCCAGGGTCTTTTCCTTGCCCGAGTGGCGGGCATCGGCGAGCAGTTTCAGGATCTTGTGGCTGAACTGGATAGGGGCCGGCATCAGTTCCGGCGTCTCGTTGGTGGCGTAGCCGAACATGATGCCCTGATCGCCCGCGCCCTCCTCCTTGTTGCCGGACGCATCGACGCCCTGCGCAATGTGCTCGGACTGCCCGTGGAGAAGGACCTCGATGTCGGCATTGCGCCAGGAGAAGCCTTCCTGGTCGTAGCCGATGTCCTTGATGGCCATGCGTGCGTGGTGGGCGATCAGGTCCTTGGTCACGGCGTCTGTCCCGCGGAACTCGCCGGCGATGACGACTTTGTTTGTGGTGGCAAGGGTTTCCGCCGCACAGCGCAGCGCCCAGACGTCAAGACCCTGCGCGATCGTGGTGCGGTAGTAGAGATCGACCACCTCGTCGGAAATCCTGTCGCAGACCTTGTCGGGATGGCCCTCGGAAACGGATTCGCTGGTGAACAGGTATTCGGAACGCGCCACGCGGAACTCCCCATCAGGCAACCGGGACGTCCTAGCCCGGGCCGACATATAAGGAAAGCTTTATATGATTTAGCGGGACCAAACCCAGCGTTGAGCCTATCGCCTGCGCGATGGCGCACGCGCCCCGGATTTCGCCGGAAGCTTGGCCTGTTTCTTGGCGAGATCGATCACCGCCTTGCGGGCGCCTGCTTGCTGGATGCGGCGAAACGCCCCCAGCAGTTCGAGCTCCTCGCCCGTGTCGGGACCGCCGAACACGGCCTGCTCCTCGACGCCGCCACGGCGGGACAGGACAAGACGGGGGGCTGTTTCGTAGAAGTACTGGACCGTCACGCCCAGCGCCTTGGCGATCTCATAGAGCCGACCCGCGGAGACGCGGTTGGCGCCGTTCTCGTATTTCTGGACCTGCTGGAAGGTGACGCCGACACGCTCGGCCAGTTCGGGCTGAGACATGCCGAGTTCATTGCGGCGCGCAAGAATGCGCTCGCTGACGATGCGGTCGATCTCTGACGGGTCGCGCGTTTCCAAGGTATCGCCCCTGCCTGGCTGCTGCCGGATTGCACAGCCAGAAGTTGCGTAACCCCTAGCCTATCGACGCGGCAGGACGAACAATCCCAGGTTGAGTGCAAGAAAAATGATCCAGAAAAGCCCGTCACGCCAATTGCTGAAGGGCGTCGCCGGAAGGGCCTCGGGAATGCGGGCGTCGACAACCGCCGAGCGCCAGCCTTCGGGATCGGGACCATAGGTGGCCGGATCGACGGTCGTAGCCCTTGCCGTCCAGCGGCCGTAGGCGTCGATCATGCCGTTTTCTCCACGGCTCGCCACGCGCGCCATCGGGAGCCCCTCCTCGATGGCGCGATAGCGCGCCTGGGCCGCGTGCTGTCCGGGTCCGAACAATTCACCGAACCATGCGTCGATCGAGATATTGACGAGCCACTGGGGACGGTCTGCGCCGTTTGGCGACAGCCCCGGGAAGATCGCCTCGTAACAGATCAGCGGACCAAAGGGCGGAATGCCCTCGGCCGTGAACGGGACAGGCCGCGGCCCCGGCTCGAATCCGCCCGGCGCGAGATCCTGCAATGTCTTGAGGCCCACCGATTTCAGGAGGCTCGCGAAGGGCACGAACTCGCCGAAGGGCACCAGCATGTGCTTGTCGTACCAGCGCGGCATCTCAGTGGCGCTGCCGCCATCGATCACGGTGAGCGCGTTGTAGGCGCGCTCGTCCGGGCGGCCATAGTTCTCGAAGCGCGCCGAACCGACGATGAGCTTGCGGGTGCGGATGTTGTCGGTGAGGACGCGCAGCGCCTCGTCCCACTGGAACAGCGCATAGGGCAGCGCGCCTTCAGGCCAGATGATGATGCGCGGCGCGGACGCCGTGTCAGGTCCGGTGAGGTCGAGGAAACGCTGGACCACCCGTTCGGCATTGTTCGGGTCGTGCTTGTCGGCCTGTGGAACGCCAGCATCGACAAGCCGCACGAGGGCGCCGGTCGGCTCCGTCATCGGGGCTTCGCCGAGGCGGCGTGCGCCCCAGCCCCAGATGGCGCCGAAGACGATCGCAGTGACGATGAGCGGCGCAGCGCGCGAGAGCACCGAGCCGCGCGGGCGCGAATCGGCAAGCACAGCGGGCGAGGACATTGCGACAACGGTAAGAACCGAGAGGCCATAGATGCCCCAGATCGATGCTGACTGCGAGATAGCCTCACCCGGCGCCCAGATCATGCCCGGCAGATTCCACGGGAACCCGCCGATGCCGGCAAGCGTGCCACGGAACCATTCGGCGAACATGAAGGCGAGCGCGAACAGGATGAGGCGCGCCGGCCCCTCGCACCAGAAGCGATGAGCAATCCAGAGGCTGCCGGCGAGGATGGCGGCGAGCAGGCCCGGGAGTGCAACCAGCGGCATCCAGATGAAGATGAGATGCGCGCCGGGGTTGACCAGGAAGGCCCAGGCGATCCAGTGCAGGCCGACCAGGTAGTAAGCGAACCCGAATGCCGCAGCGCGCCAGAAGGCCGCCCTGCGCGGACGTGGCGCAAGGCGCGCGGAATCGAGGCTCCAGATCAGGCCGGAGAGGCCCAGCGCGAGCGCGGGCCAGAGGTGGAAAGGCGGAAAGGCAAGATTGGCGACTGCTCCCAGCGCGCCGCAGAAGACCAGCGCGCGCCAGCCCTGCAGCCCGGCGACCCACAGATAGGCTGGCGCGAGCAGGTGTCCCCGGCCGTGAGCCTGTTGCGAAGCGCCCGTCGACGAGTCCGTCATCGCCTCTCCCCGCTTTGCCCGGCCCGATCGTGCAGGCGGCGACGCATCACCGCTCTACCGCCGCAGCCTTGCCTTCGGCAAGCGTGGATGGCGCCGGACGTGGCCCGCGCAGCTTGGCGCGGATCACGCGGCGCGGGTCGGCTTCGATGATCTCGACCGTCAGGCCGCGCGGATGGTCGATCGTCTCGCCGGTCGCCGGAACGCGCCCGGCAATGGCCGACACCAGCCCGCCGAATGTGTCAACGTCGGTTTCGAAATCCTCGACCAGCACCGGCAGACCGGTTTCACGCATGACGTCATCGATCGTCGCGAGACCGTCAACCTCCCAGCTCGATTTGCCACGACGAATGATGAGGGGTGGAGACTCATCATGCTCGTCCTCGATGTCGCCGACGATCTGCTCGACCAGATCTTCGAGGCAGACCATGCCGCCCGTGCCGCCATATTCGTCGATCACCAGCGCAATGTGGATGCGGCTGGCCTGCATGCGGACCAGGAGATCGGCCAGGGGTGTCGATTCGGGGACGAACATGATCTCGCGCACCAGCCGGTCGAGGGGCTTTGAGGCTAACGCCTCCGATGTCCAACCGCGGCGCGCGCCTTCGGCGACCACGTCCTTGATGTGGACGAAGCCCAGCGGCTCATCGAGTGAGTCGCGATAAACCGGCATGCGCGAGTGCGCCTCGGCGGCGAACAGGTCCATCACTTCGCCAAGCGTCGCCTCGATGGAGACTGCGGCGATATCGATGCGCGAAGTCATCACGTCGCGCACCGTCGCCGTCTCGAATTCCTTCAGGCGGAGGCGGATCGCCGTCGGCGCCGTCACCGAGGCCCCGTCGGGCGGTGGAGCGGATGCAGCCACCTGTCCGGCGATGAGGCGCGCCAGGCGCTGACGAAAGGATTCCCTCTGCGCGGCTCGTCCGTCGTTCGGCATGATCAGTCCCCCACCCTGTCGTCGCCCATGCCGCCTTCGGCATAGGGGCCGGACGCGTAGGGATCCGGCCAGCCGAGCCTGGCCAGAATGTCGGTTTCGAGGGGTTCCATCACCTGGGCATCTTCCGGTTCGATGTGATCATACCCGAGCAGGTGGAGGAAGCCATGAATCAGGAGGTGGCTTGCGTGCGCCTCAAAGGGCCTGTGCATCGTTTCGGCGTCCTTAAGGGCAGTCTCGAACCCGAGCGCGATGTCTCCAAGAAGGCGCGGCTGGCCTGGCAGGTCTGGCTGGCCAGAGGGGAAGGACAAGACGTCCGTCGGCTTGTCGAGCCCCCGCCATTGCCGGTTGAGCGCCTGCATTTCCGCGTCATCCGTGAACAGGAGCGCAACTTCGCCTCCAGCCAGCATGTGCCCCGCCGCGAGGCCAAGAACATGCGCGGCCAGGCCCTCAGGATCGCCAAGCACGCTCCAGCGCGGGTCGGCCACCCGGACGTCGAGCGACAGTTCGTGCGTGTCGGCGGCTTCGCTCACTTGCGCGAAGTCCCCCTTGTGGCGTGAGCCTGCGCGTCCTTGTCGTAGGCGTCGATAATGCGACCAACCAGTTCATGCCGCACCACGTCGGCGCGGGTGAGTTGTTCGATGGCGACGCCCTTGACGTTCTTCAGGATCGACATGGCATGGCCAAGACCGGACTTCATGTTTCCGGGCAGGTCCGTCTGCGAGGGATCGCCCGTTACCACCATGCGCGACCCGCGGCCGAGGCGCGTCAGAACCATCTTCATCTGGGGTACGGTGGCATTCTGCGCCTCGTCGATGATGACAAAGGCGTTCTTCAGCGTCCGTCCACGCATGAAGGCAAGCGGCGCCACTTCGATCTCGCGACGCTCTTTGCGACGGTCGACTTCCTGCGCGCCCAGACATTCGTTGAGCGCATCCCAGATCGGAAGCATGTAAGGGTCGACTTTTTCCTCCAGTGCGCCGGGCAGGAAACCGAGTTTCTCCCCCGCTTCGACAGCAGGCCGCGCAACGACGAGACGCTCGCGCTTGCCTGCCTTGAGTTCGGCGGCGCCTATGGCGACCGCGAGATAGGTCTTGCCCGTGCCGGCAGGCCCGACGCCGAACACCAGGCCGAGATCGTCCTGCCGCAACTTGTCGAGATAAGCGCGCTGGCCCGGCGTCTGGGCCATCACGGGCTTGCGCAGGCCCTGGATGACATCGCCTGCCCCGGAGGGTGCTGCGGGGCTTGCCGTCAAGCGGATCGCAGCCTCGAGTTCCGCAGGCGTGGCTTCTGCGCCATTGGCGATGCGGCGGGCGAAGGCCTGCAGGGCCTCGGCGGCAAGCCGCGCGCCATCGCCCTCGCCGGTGATGACGATCTCGCCGCTCTGCGCCTGGCTGTCGACCCGCACGCCGTCATCGGCAAATGCCTGTTCCAGCAACTGGAGATTGGCGTGCGCGGGACCACACAGATCGCGCAGCAGCTTTTGGTTGCCGACCGGAACCGAGTAGCGCTGCCCGCGCGGCGAAGGCGTCCTTCGATTCACGCGCCTGCCCCTGCTGCAACCGGCGCGGCGCCAATCGCGCGGCCGGCAAGGCTGGTCATGCTGGCGCCGACGATCTCGACGTCAGCGATGCGGCCGGAGAGATGCTCGCCATTCTCGACATGAACAGACTGCATCCAGGGCGAATAGCCAAGCGCCTGGCCTGCGCGCTTGCCCTCACGCGAGAACAGCACAGGCAGGCGCCGACCGACCATCGCCTGGTTGAAGGCGCGCGCCTGTTCATTGATCAGCGCCTGCAGGCGCGCGAGGCGTTCGTCCTTCACGGCCTCTTCCACCTGAAGCTGCATGCCTGAGGCTGGCGTGCCGGGGCGCGGGGAATACTTGAACGAATAAGCCTGCGCGAAACCAACTTCCTTCACCAGCGCCAGCGTGTCCGCAAAGTCCTTCTCGCTTTCGCCGGGAAATCCGACAATGAAGTCGGAAGCAAAGGCAATTTCAGGCCGGGCTTTGCGCACGCGCTCGATCGTGCGGAGATAGTCCGCCGCCGTATGCCCGCGGTTCATCGCTTTCAGGATCCGATCAGAGCCTGACTGGACGGGCAGATGCAGGAAGGGCGCTAGCGTTTCGACGTCGCGATGCGCCGCAATCAGGTCCTCGCTCATGTCGCGCGGATGGCTGGTGGTGTAGCGGATGCGGGGAAAGCCGAAACGGTCCACGTGACGGATGAGATCGCCCAGGCGCCAGGTCCCCCCGCCTTGCTGGGAAGCCGGCGCGGCGCCATGCCAGGCGTTCACATTCTGGCCGATCAGCACGATTTCCTTCGCGCCCTTCGAGGCAAGCTCGCGCGCCTCGGCCAGGATGGCGTCCGCACCGCGGGAGAACTCGGCGCCGCGCGTATAGGGCACGACGCAGAAGGTGCAGAACTTGTCGCAGCCTTCCTGCACCGCGAGATAGGCGGACGGCCCCGAGAGCTCGCGCGATGTCGGCAGGGCGTCGAACTTCTCTTCCGCTGCAAAGTCGACATCGAGCGCGTCCCCGGTCTGGCGCGACAGGCGCGCGATCATCTCGGGAAGACGGTGATAGGCTTGCGGACCCACAACCATGTCGACAGCGGGCTGGCGGCGCATGATCTCCTCGCCCTCGGCCTGGGCGACGCAACCGGCGACGGCGATGCGCATCGCACCGCCGGTCGCCTGCTTCAGCTCCTTCAGCCGGCCGAGCTCGGAGAACACTTTCTCTGTCGCTTTCTCGCGGATGTGGCAGGTGTTGAGCACGACGAGATCGGCAGCTTCGGGCGCCTCCACCGGCGCATAGCCGAGCGGCGCAAGCACGTCGCGCATGCGCTCGCTGTCATAGACGTTCGCCTGACATCCGTAGGTCTTGATGAAGAGGCCTTTGGTGGCCTTGGGTTCGGACACGTTACTTCTTTTCGTCCTCGCTGAGCGGGACGCCATAGAGTTCGAGCCGGTGGTCGATCAGCCTGTAGCCGAGCTTGCGCGCAATCTCGACCTGCAGCTTCTCGATCTCCTCGGACTTGAACTCGATCACCTGGCCGTTCTTTGCATCGATCAGGTGGTCATGATGCTCCTCCGGCGCTTCCTCGTAGCGCGAGCGGCCATCACGGAAGTCATGCCGTTCGATGATGCCGGAATCCTCGAACAGCTTCACCGTGCGATAGACCGTGGCGAGCGAGATGTTGGAATCGATCGCAGCGGCGCGGCGATGCAGCTCCTCGGCGTCCGGGTGGTCCGCCGCCTGGCTCAGCACGCGCGCGATCACGCGGCGCTGGTCCGTCATGCGCAGGCCTTTCTCGATGCACCTTTGCTCGATCACGAGCACCTCCGTCCTGGCGTCCGGCCAAATCGTCCGGCAGGCGCCGGACGGCGGCACATATGCGTGTCAGGCGCCGTCCTGTCCACCGGCGGGACCTACCGCACGCGACATCATGATGGCGTCGATGCGACCGCTATGGGTATCATAATAGGCTTTCCGGACGCCGATTTCCATGAATCCTTGCGACTGGTAGAGCGTGCGGGCGGCAACATTGTTGCGCGCGACCTCGAGAATCCAGCGCTCGAGGCCGCGGGTGTGGGCCTGTGCATCCAGGGCGCGAAAAATTTGCCTGCCGCGCCCGGCGCGCCGCAAGTCCGGAAAGGTGGCTATGCTCAGAAGTTCGGCATCGCTGCCGGCCTGAAGCGCAAGACCAAATGCGACCGGTTTGCAGCCCTCCTCGGCAACCACGGCGATGGCTTCCGTGCGCGCGAGCCAGATGGCGAAGTCCCGTTCGGTCCAGCCTGTTTCAAAGGATGCGGCGTGAATGCGGGCAAGGCTGGCCGCATCAGCAAGTGCAGCGGGCCGCACAGTCATGGCGTGCGCATCGGCGTCGCATCCGGCTCTCGCACATAGACCGGCCGCGCCGGCGGCAGACCGTGTGCGGCCAGGCGTGTAGCGAAGAGCGCTGCTGCAACAGCGGAGGGCGCGCCATGGATCCGTCGCGTCCCGAGGTCGGGCAGGTCGTCCAGCTGGCCGCACAAGGCGTCGGTTCCGGCGGCCAGGGCCGCAAGTTCTGCCTCGCTGGCTTCGAAAGGATCTGCACCGCCCCTGCCCATATCGATCAACTGTCCCCACCAGCTGCGTCCAGGCGGACGGCGTTTGGCGGGCAGCAGGCCAAGAACGTAGCCCTGCCCAGGCAGGCCTTCGATCGCCTCGAGGCTCGTCACGCCGACGGCGGGGATGTCGAGCGCCAGCGACAGGCCGCGGGCGAAGGCGACGCCCACGCGAACACCGGTGAAGGAGCCCGGGCCGACGATGACGGCAACGCGATCAAGCTCTGCGAAGGCGACGCCAGCCTCGCGCATGACGTGGTCGACCACGGGCGCAAGGCGTGCATCGTGTCCCTGGCTCATGGGCTCGGCAAGCCGGGCAACGGTTGCACCGTCACGGATCAACGCTGCTTCGCAGGTGTCAGCCACCGTGTTGATGCCGAGGACCCGCATCAGACAACCCGGCAGGCGTCGTCGAAATCGAGGCGCGGCGCGCGGGGGCGCAAGCGCGTGTCGTCGCCATGGCCGATATTGACGAGGAAGCTGGAGCGCCAGCTCTTCATGACCGGATCGGAGGCGAAGAATTCCCGGTCGACCCCTTCGCGGCGAAAACCGTTCATCGGCCCGCAGTCAAGACCGAGCGCACGCGCCGCGAGGATGAGATAGGCGCCCTGCAGCGTGCCCGACTGGATGGCGTTCCATTCGGCGTTCTTTGGATCGGCGAACCAGTCCTTCGCGTTGGGCGCGTGCGGAATCAGTTTCGGCAACTGTTCGACGAAGTCGAGATCGTAGGCGACGATGGCAGTCCACGGCGCGGCCATGGTCTGCGGGCGGTTGCCCTCATCGAGATATGGTTCGAGACGCGCTTTGGCCTCGGGCGAGCGCACGAACATGAAGCGCGCGGGGCAGATGTTCGACGCCGTGGGCCCCATCTTCAGGAGGTCGTAGGTCGCGCGGATCAGGACTTCCGGCGTCTCTTCCTCCCTCCAGCCACGCCGCGTGCGCGCGGAACGGAAGATCTGGTCGAGGTCAGCATCCCCGATCGGCTTGCCCATGGTCATCGCCCTAGGCCGCCGCCTCGACGGCGGTGACTTCGGGCACGTAGTGGCGCAGGAGATTCTCGACGCCGGACTTCAGAGTCAGAGCGGAAGACGGGCAACCCGAGCACGCGCCGCGCATCGAAAGGTAGACCACGCCGGTTGCGGCATCGAAACGCTTGAAGATGATGTCGCCGCCATCATTGGCGACGGCGGGCCGCACGCGGGTGGCGATGAGTTCCTTGATCTCGGCGACGATCTCGGCGGTCTCGCCGTCATAGGCCACGTCGTCCTCGGACTCGGGCGCACCCGATGCCTCCGCGCCATCGGCGAGCAGCGGTGCGCCTGAGACGAAATGGTCCATGATTGCCGCCAGCGCCTGCGGCTTGATCACGGCCCAGTCGGCGTCCTCCTCCTTGGTAATGGAGACAAAGTCGGACCCGAAGAAGACAGCTGTGACGCCAGTGACGCCGAACAGGGCCGCCGCCAGCGGCGAGGCGATGGCTTCATCCGGGCTGGCGAATTCGTACGGGGTGGCCGGCGAGACCTCCTGCCCCGGCAGGAATTTGAGGGTCGCCGGATTGGGGGTGGGCTGGGTCTGAATGAACATCGGATATCGCCTCTTCTGCCCGCTACATGGCCCTGCACGAGCTGACGTGCAATCGCGAACCGGCCTGCGCGCGAAACCCGCGGCGGCGTCAGCCCGAGAATCCGCCGATTTCGGTCAGTTGTTCGTCCGACAGCCCGCCGGGGATGACGGTGACGGCGATCGGCCGGCTGGCGATGGGCTTTCCCTTGGCGAGGCGGGAGACCAGCGGGCCAGGCCGCCAGCCCGGGGCGGCTGCAAGGATGAGAACCTTGATTGCAGGGTCATCGACGATGAGTTTACCGATCGCATCGACCGGCTCCTCCTCGCTGATGACAATCTCGGCCTTAAGGCCGACCTTGTCCTCAACGAGGTTCGCGTGTCCGACGGCCTTGAGGCGCGCAGAATCGATGGCGTCCTGACTGATTTCCCGGTCGAGGCCAACCCAGCCGCCAAGACCGGGGACGCGCGCGCAACGCAGCATCACCAGGCCGGCGCCCACGGCCTTGGCGCGCATCGCTGCAAAAAGAAGCGCGCTGACACACTCCTCCGTCTCGTCCGACACGGCGAGGAATTTTCGTGACACGCTTGTCATGACGCCATCAGGCTCTCTCGGAGCGGCGAGGTCAAGCGCGACCCCGGTGCGTGTGCGGGATCAGGGAGCGGCGCCTGACGCAGCGACCGTCTGCGCCGTCGCAGGCGTCTCAACAAGGTTTCGGAGCGCGCGTGTCGCAGCCTCGGCTTGCCCGATGAGGAAGCTCATCGATGCGGGGTGGTTGCCGAACAGCGAACCGTCCGCATCGCCATTGAACACGATCAACGGATGAAATTCGGCGACCGCGCGCCAGGCCTTGAGTGCGCCATCGCGGGCCTTGCCGACATCGGGACGGTCGGGCCAGTTCAGCGTTGCGAGGATAAGCCAGGACACTGTCGCGCGCCCCTTTGCAGCGTAGACGGCGCGGGTCGCCTCCTCGTCCATCGGGCTGCCGCCGATGGTTGAGGCCGACGTGACGATGCCGGACTGGCTCATGGCGGCCCAGGCCGAGATCAGGGCGAGCTGCTCGGCGGTCTGTGCGGCGGTGAGATCGGTGGCTGCATCGCGGCGGCGGAGGCGGCGGTCGTAATTCACCAGGGCATCGCGTGCGGCGCGGAGCTGGATGCCCGTCGCGTCGTCGCTGACGAGACGGGCGGCGGCGGAAAGATCGACATCCTCGCGTCCGGCTGAAACGGCATGCTGGTCGGCCAGGCGCAGGACATCGCCCAGCGCGCCGGCCAATGCTGTCTGGTAAGCGGGCTTGCCGGTCAGGCGGGCCATGGGTTCCCAAGCCTCTGCGTCCGTTGCCCAGCCGAGCTGGTTGAAGTGATCTCCCATCAGCATGGCGGCAGCGCCGACAAGCGGAACGGCCCAGTCGGCCCGATTCACCAGCCGGTCGAAATCACGATCGCCGATATCGCTCGAAGCGACGACCGCAGCAGGATAGGCCGCGAGCAGCGCAGTGATGACCGAGGCGTTGACCCAGAACTTGATATGCTCAAAGAGCGTCCGGCCATGAGCTTCGGCCTCGTGCGTCTCCTCGTTTGGCGCGCTGGCGATCGTGCCTTCGATGATCGATTCAGGCTCGGGTTCGATCTGGCGGAGCGGGAACGGCCGATCGGTCTCGCCGGCCTTCTCCGCCGCGGGCGTGTGGTCGGCCACGACCATGTCGCGACGAAGTTTCAGAACAGACATCGCCCAGCCCCAGCTAGCGCAGTCAGACCCTGAATGAGCCTGTCGTGAAGCTCAACCCACTAATCCTTTAGGCGGCGTTACCTTACCGGTCACGGCGCCGGCGCGCCAGCAAAAGCGATGGTCTGGACGCCCCCCGACTCTAGCTCGATTTGAATCGGAAATGTGGCGCCGGCAGCCAGGGGTTGCGGCGCGATCACCATGAGATGCAGCCCGCCGGGTTCAAACTTAACGGTTTTTCCGGCCGGCAGCTCAATCTCCGGGCGCTGTTCCATGCCCGCCATTCCCTGGTCCGACCTTGATTCATGAATTTCGACCGCGCGCGCGCGAGGTGAAGATACCGCAACGATTCGGTCGGCGATGTTCGAGGTGATCGAGAAATAGGCAACACCACTTCCCCCATCGACCAGCGGCGGCCGATAGCGTGCATCATCAACCCTTAGGCTCACGCTCTGCCCGCCGCTGCAGGCGGCCAGAACGATGAGGGCGGCGGCAAGCAGGTGTCGCATCATGGCCGCCAGAAGCCGATGACGCGGCGGACCTCATCCATCACGGGCGCCGCGATGGCGTTTGCGCGCTCACCGCCCTGCTTTAGCACGCGATCGACCTCGGCCGGGTCGCTCATCAGCCGGCGCATCGCGTCGGCGACAGGGCCGAGCTTGGCCACCGCAAGATCAGCCAGCGCCGGCTTGAACTTGCCAAAGCCGTGGCCGCCGAACTCGTCGAGCACCTGCTGTTCGCTCTGGCCATTGAGCACGGCGTAGATGCCGACGAGGTTGGCGGCCTCAGCCCTGCCCTCCAGCCCCTTCACGTCAGTGGGCAGGAGATCGCTGTCGCTGGTCGCGCGCTTGATCTTCCTTGCGATCTCGTCGGGCGTGTCGAGCAGGTTGACGCGCGAGGCGTCCGAAGGGTCCGACTTCGACATCTTCTTTGTGCCGTCCTTGAGCGACATGATGCGGGCGCCGGGCCCCTGATAGATCGGTTCAGGAAGCGGGAAGAATGCCGGTGCGCTGAAATCGCGGTTGAACTTGGCTGCGATGTCGCGGCTGAGTTCCAGATGCTGTTTCTGGTCCTCGCCGACTGGCACGTGGGTCGCCTTGTAGGCAAGGATGTCGGCGGCCTGAAGCACGGGATAGTCGAACAGACCGACGGAGATGTTCTCGGCGTCCTTGCCGGATGACTTGTCCTTGTACTGGGTCATCCGCTCGACCCATCCCATGCGCGCGACGCAGTTGAGGATCCATCCCAGCTCCGCGTGCGCCGGTACCGAGGATTGCGCGAAGATGATCGCCTTCTGGGGATCAATCCCGGCCGCAAGGTAGGCGGCGGCGATCTCGCGTGTCTGTGCGGCGAGCAGCTTCGGGTCCTGCGGGACGGTGATGGCGTGAAGGTCGACCACGCAGAAGATGCACGGGTATTCGTCCTGCATCGCGACGAACTTCACCAGCGCGCCGAGATAATTGCCAAGATGCAGGCTCCCGGAAGGCTGCACGCCCGAGAAGACGCGCTTGGGGCCGGAGTATTCGAGCTGCTTGTTCTCGGTCATGGGCGGAGACTTATCAGCCCTCGCTGCCCGACGGAACCCCGGGAGCGCCCTTCTCGCGCCGCAGAGCGCCCTTGATCTCGCCAAGCGTCACAGCGCGAAGCGCGAAGGCGGCGAGGCCATAGATAGCCACGCCGAGAATGATCACCACGAGGACGGCAACTTCCTTTCTCCAGAGCAGGTCGGCCAGCAGCGGATACTGCCAGGCGCAGATGCCGGCGAAGACACCCATCAGGGCGCTGGCGATCATCAACCGCACCATGCGCGTCCAGACCGATGCGCCCATGGTGTAGGCCCCTTCCCGCGCGAGCGCGCCAGCCAGAAGGAAGACATTGACCCAGGCGCCGAACGAGGTGGCGGCGCCGAGACCGATCGCGCCGTCAATCCCCTGGGTGGGGAGCCAGTACCAGAGACCGGCGCCGACAATCACGGTGATGGCCACCGAGACGAGCGAGAACTGCATCGGACGCTTGGACTTCTGCCGCGCGAAGAAGGGCGGGGTAAAGACCTTGGCCAGCACAAAGGCGGGTACGCCCCAGGCGAACTGGCGGAGGACCTCGGCCGTGCGCAGGGCATCTGCGCTGGTGAAGGCGCCGCGCGTGACAGTTGCATCGATGATGAAGAAGGGCATGACGAGCAGCGCAACGGCCGCCGGAAGCGTGAACGCCATAGAAAGGCCAATCCCGTCGTCCATCGTCCGCGAGGCGCCGGCCTGGTCGTTTTCTGCGAAATGCCGAGAGAGTCGCGGCACGAGAGCGAGGCCCACGGCGACGCCGATGAGCCCGAGCGGCAGCTGGTAGAGCCGATCCGAATTGTAAAGCACGGAACGGGCGCCCTCATCGGAGCCCGACAGCGCCTGTGTCACCAGTGAGGAAACCTGCAGGGCCCCGCCGGCGATAGCGCCCGGGACAGCGATCGCCAGCATGCGGCGCACGCCTTTCGTCAGCACCGGCAATCCGACGCGCAGGTCGACGCCGAGCTTGCGCGCCCCCCACCACAGCAGGGCGCATTGCAACAGGCCAGACACCGTCACCGCAGCAGCCGCCCATTCGGCGGCTTGTTGCTCGGAAGGTGCGATGAGCAAGGGAATGATTGTGCAGATGTTGAGCAGGATCGGCGCTGCAGCCGTGAGCGCGAAGCGGCCCAGCGTGTTGAGCACCCCCGACAACAGCGAAGCGAGCGTCATGAAGACGAGATACGGCATGGCGAGCTGCGCCATCAGCGTCGCGGTCGCCAGCGTATCCGGATCGTCGGTGTAGGCCGACAACAGGAAGGGCATGATCCAGGGCATCGCGACCTCGATGCCGATGGTGACAAGGGCTACCACCGTCATGATGAAGGCCATCGCCTGCGAGGCCATGCGATCAGCCGCCTCGGCGCCTTCCTGAGCGCGCGCTGCTGCAAAGACGGGCACGAAGCCCTGCGCGAAGGCTCCTTCCGCGAAAAGGCGGCGGAACAGATTAGGCAGCATCTGGGCCGTCGCCCAGCAATCCATCAACGGCCCCTGCCCGCCGAAGCGTGCGTTCAGAGCAAGGTCTCGGGCAAAACCGAGAACCCTGCTGCCGAGCGTGAAGAAGGTCTGCACGAACACGTTGCGCGCAAGGGACATGGAGGAGCGTCCGACCTAGCGGTTGAAGGAAGCCGGCGCGCGCGCCAGCGTGTGGGCGGGCGTGCGCGGCGCATTCGGCGCATGAGCCCGCAGCACTTCGACCAGGCGTTCAGTCAGGGGTTCATCGAGCGCTTCCGGCATCGGGCTTCCGTCCAGCATCTCGACATAGAAGACATCGTGGACCCGCTCGCCGTACGCGCCGACATGGGCCGAGCGGATCGAGATATCCATGTCCGCCAGGGCGCGGGCAATCTCGTGAAGCAGACCCATGCGATCACGACCCGACACCTCGATCACGGTGTGGTCCGCCGACGCCGTGCGGTCGATGCGCACCAAAGGTGCGATAATGAAGGCGGCATGGCGGCGCGTCGGCGCGGGGGCGCGGCCGGGGCGCTTGACGCCCTCACCGCCGGCCGCAGCGAGGCGAAGGTCGGCCACCAGCCTCTCCAGCGCATTGGGATGGTCCGCCCCGATCGGCAGGCCGCGAAGATCCTGGATGTCGAAGAGGTCGAGCACGCGTCCATCGCCCGCATCATAGAGGTGAGCGGCGACGATGTTCGCGCCGGACGCACTCAGGGCGGCGCAGAGGTCGGCAAACAGGCCGGGCCGGTCGGGCGCCGAGACCAGGAGCTCGGTCGCCGATCGGCCGCGATCGACGCTGGCCGAGACCATGATGGGCTGGCCGGCGCTGCGCGCCAGCACCTCGGCGTGGCGGGCCTGCGCTTCGGGCGAGAAGCTGATCCAGTAGGCCGCCTCCACGGCTGCGAGTTGAGGGGTCGGGCCGATGCGGTCGGCAAGGACGCGGCGCGCCTGTTCGGCGCGTTCTGCGAGCTGGGCCCGGACGCTGTGCTCGTCGGTGCGACCGCCGCGCAGGGCGGCTTCGGTCGAGAAATAGAGATCGCGCAGGAGCTGGCCCTTCCATCCATTCCACACGCCAGGACCGACAGCGCGTATGTCCGCCACGGTAAGGATCAGCAGCAGACGCAGACGTTCGAGGTTGCCGACCTTCTCGGCAAACCGCGAGATCGTCTGTGGATCGGAAATGTCGCGGCGCTGCGCCGTGTCGCTCATTTCGAGATGGTTGCCGACAAGCCAGGCGACGAGTTCGGCCTCGTCTTCGGGAAGGCCAAGGCGCAGCGAGGCCGACCGGGCCTGCTTGGCGCCCTCGATCTGCTGGTCGCCCTTGCCCTTGCCCGTGTCGTGCAGGAGCATGGCGAGATAAAGGGCGCGACGGTTCTGGATCTTGGGGAAGATCTCGGTAGAGAGCGGGTGCTGCTCGCGCTCGAGGCCGCGCTCGATATCGTGGATCGTCTCAACGGCCTTGAGCGTATGCTCGTCGACCGTGAAATGATGGTACATGTTGAACTGGGTCTGCCCGACGATGCGACCGAACTCAGGCAGGAAACGGCCCAGCACGCCGGCCTCGTTCATCAGCGGCAAGACGCGGCCGGGATGGTTGCGGCCAGCCACGATGTCGAGGAACATCGCCCGGGTTTCCTCATCATTGCGCGCCTGGCGCGTCACGGCCCAGAGCGAGCGGCGCGCCGCCGTCATCGCCTCCGGGTGAATGTCGACCTGACGCTCGTTGGCGAGCCAGAACAGACGCATCAGCTTGCGCGTGTCCGACATGAACATGGCGGGGTCGGTGATGGTGATGCGGCCGCCATCGAGCGCGAAGCCCTCTTCCTTGAGCGGCTTGGCTGGCGGCTGCGACTTGAGCCAGGCGATGCCGGCCGGACGCTTTTTTTCGTCGACCTCCAGCTTGGCGCAGAGGATGCGGGTGAGCGCGCCGACTTCCTTCGCCGCAAGGAAATAGCGCTTCATGAAGCGCTCGACCGCGGTCGCGTTGTTGCGCTCCGTGTAGCCCAGACGTCGCGCCATTTCGGGCTGCAGGTCGAAGGACAGGCGTTCCTCGGGACGGCCGGTGAGGAAGTGAAGGTGGCAGCGGACGGTCCAGAGGAAACGGGCCTCGCGCAGAAAGATGGCCTTGTCGGCGGGCGAGAAGGCGGCCTTGTCGAGGACCTCCTGCAGGTTGGCGCCGCCATGGATGTACTTGGCGAGCCAGAACAAGGTCTGCAGGTCGCGCAGGCCGCCCTTGCCGTCCTTCACATTGGGCTCGACGCGGTAGCGTGAATCGCCCTCGCGCGCATGGCGGTCGGTGCGTTCCTGCAGCTTGGCTGCGACGAACTCGGCGCCACGCCCGGTAATCACGTCCTTCTGGAAGCGTTCATTGAGCTTGTCGAACACGCTCCGGTCGCCGAACAGGAAACGCTTGTCCAGAATCGATGTGCGAATAGTCACGTCTTCCCGCGACAGCTTGATGCATTCGTCGATGGTGCGGAAGGCGTGCCCGACCTTGAGGCCCATATCCCACAGCGCATAGAGCATGTACTCGATCACGCTCTCGGCCCACGCCGTCTGCTTGTGGTTGCGAACGAACAGAAGGTCGATGTCGGAGGACGGCGCCAACACGTTGCGGCCATAACCGCCGACGGCCACCACCGCCATGCGCTCCGCCTCTGTCGGATTATGGGCGCGAAAGATGTGGACCACGGTGAAGTCGTAGAGCGCTGACAGCGCCTCATCCATCACGCCCGAAAGCAGCGTTGCAGTGTCGAGCCCGTCTGCGCCCTCTTCCAGCCGGTCCTGAGCGATCATGCGGCCGCGAAAGAGGGCGGCGTGGATCAGGTCAAGCGCGCGCTTGCGTTGAGCGATCGGATCCGAGCCGTTGTCGAGAGCTGCCGCGGTGAGCTGGATGCGCAGCTTGCGGCCATCGACGATGTCCGCGATCCGCCACGGGCCGGGCTTCACCGGCCCGGTCCTGGCTCTGCTTGCATTGGAAGCCGGCAAGGCGTCGTTCATGGCGCACTGTCTAGCCGGGTTTGGATGGATGGGACAGTTGGCGGGTGAAGGGCGCTTTGTCGCCCGCCATTGCGCCTGATTGCGGCGCAAGGCAGGTTTTGGCGGGGATTGCTGGGACAGGAAATGACCGATCCGCTTGAAATTGCGGCGACGGCGCTGACGCTCGTGTCGGTGATCCTGTCGGTGCAGCGCAGCCTGTGGCAGTTCCCGACTGGACTGGCCGGCGTGGGCCTCGGCTTCTTCGTGTTCTGGGGCGCGGGCCTTTACGCCAGCGCCGTCCTTCAGCCGATCTTCGTTGCGACGCTGATCTATGGCTGGTGGTACTGGATCAGGGGAAACGACAACAAGGCGCCGCCGATCCGGACCACCCCGCTCGCGATTGTGCTGGGCGCCTGCGCCCTGGCGCTCATTTTCGCGGCAACCGGCGCGTCAGTTCTGGACGCGCTGACCGACGCCAACATGGCGCTGGCGGATGCGGCCATACTCGCGCTCAGCATTGTCGCCCAGGCGCTCCTCAGCCTGAAGCGGATCGAGACATGGCCGGTCTGGGTCGCGATCAATGCCATGTCGGTTTTCGTCTATGCGAGCCAGCAGCTGTGGCTCTACACAGGGCTCTACGCCTTCTTCTTCTTCAACGCCTTCTGGGGATGGTGGGCGTGGCGGCGGGAGATGAACGCGTTGGCGGACGGCGGGGAACGGGCTGAATGACGGCGACGCATTCGGGGAAGCTGAAGCGCGTAACGCTGTTCGGCGCGGAATCGACGGGAAAGACCACGCTGGCCAACCGGCTGGCGCGTCATTTCGTGACCGTCGTTGCGCCCGAGTATGGCCGAACCTACACCGAGATCCACGGCCAGGACGCGTGTTCGAAACAGGACATGCTGAAGATAGCCAAGGGGCATCTGAAGCTGCGCCGGGAAGCCGAGGCGCACGCCCATCGCGTGCTGTTCGAGGATACCGACCCGGTCCTGACAGCCGTGTGGTCGGACACGCTGGCGGGCGGTCGCGACAGATGGTTCGACCGCTTCAGCGACTATCCGGATCTCTACTTGCTCTGCGACATCGACATGGCGTGGGTGAGGGACGGCGTGCGCTATTTCGGCGACCCTGGTGAACGCAAGAAGTTCCATCTCGCCTGCGAGGCCGAGTTGATCCGGCGTGAAGTCCGCTTCGTCAGGATCGGCGGGCCGCCGGAACAGCGCCTGCTGGCGGCGATCGCTGCGGTGGACGAGCTTCTTGCGCACGCCACAACATGAAACCGGCCAGCCGGGGGAGCAGCTGGCCGGTTTGTCGGCGTGCTTTCAGGTAGAGGGGAAGGTTCAGGCGACCCCGCCGCCCAGGATGACCGTCGCCATCGTGTAGAGCACAGCCGCAACACCAAAGAAGGCAATGGTGAATGAGCCGAGGAAGTGGAGCGTTTCGAGCTTCGAGTTCTTGATCAGACCGTACATTGTTGTTCTCGTCTTCTGGTCTTGGCCTGCGGGTGGGCCTTCTGTCGGGCTATGCCGCAGGGCGGAAAGTGGGAGGGGCGGGCTTAGGCCACGCCGCCGACGAACATGTAGAGGACCGCAACGACGCCGAAGAAGGCGATGGCGAAGGAGCCCAGCTGGTTCACCGCGTCGAGCTTCGAGTTCTTGATCAGACCGTTCATTTTCTGTCTCCGTTTCTTGTTGTCCGGCTGCGCCACTCTGTGTTGGCCTCGCCGTTGAAGACTTGAATGCAACCGGCGTGCCAGAAATTGTTAACCGCGTGAGTGATTGTTTCTGTTGGGTTTTATAGCCTGCCCGCCGGAGGTCTCGGGCCGGCCCCGCGAGCGCTCGCCACTTGTGTGGCGAAATTCGCCTTGGATTTGGCGAAAAAATGCGCGCCCGGTTGTCCGCCTTAGCGCTGGGCCGCTGCAGCCTTGAGGCGATAGACCAGTTCCAGCGCTTCCCTTGGGGTCAGCGTGTCCGGATCGAGGGCGCCAAGCATGTGCTCGGCCTCAGATAGCTTCACCGCTTCAGCCGGCGTTTCGGCGAAAGAGGCGAACAGGGGGAGCTCCTCAAGCCGTCGCGCCCCGCCCTCCTTGGTTTCCAGTTTTCGCAGCACCGCCTCGGCGCGCTTGACGGCAGCAGCTGGCAGGCCAGCAAGTTTCGCAACCTGCACGCCATAGGACCGGTCAGCGGGCCCGGGCTTCACCTCGTGCAGGAAGATAAGATCGCCTTTCCACTCCTGCGCACGGAGGCTTGCATTCGAACACGCCGACAGCGTGTCGGCGAGGGTCGTGAGCTCGTGATAGTGCGTCGCAAACAGCGCGCGGCACCGGTTGACCTCGTGCAGGTGTTCAACCGCCGCCCACGCGATGGCGAGGCCATCCCATGTCGATGTTCCCCGTCCGACTTCGTCGAGGATGACGATGGAGTCCTGCGTCGCCTGGTTGAGGATGGCCGCAGTCTCGATCATCTCGACCATGAAGGTCGAACGACCGCGCGAGAGATCGTCCGAGGCGCCGACCCGCGAGAAGATGCGATCAGCAAGGCCAAGGCGAAGTTTCTTCGCGGGAACGTAGCACCCGGCCTGCGCGAGGATTGCCAGGAGCGCATTCTGGCGCAGGAAAGTGGATTTACCGGCCATGTTGGGGCCGGTGATCAGGGTGAGGCGCGGCGCGGATGATCCACGTGCATCAAGGCGGCAGTCATTGGCCGTAAAGCCCTGCCCCTGGGCGCGAAGGGCTGCTTCGACCACGGGATGACGCGCGCCTTCGGCCTCCAAGACGGGAGCATCGGCGATCTCAGGGCGCGCAGCCGAGAGGTCACTGGCCCATTCGGCGTTGGCGGCGGCGACATCGAGACGCGCAAGACCATCGGCCACTTGCGCAAGTTCGGGGCCGAGCGCGTCGGCTTCAGCCACAAGCCGGGCGAAAATCTCCAGCTCTCGGGCGAGCGCCTCTCCATCTGCGCGCGAGATCTTCGCCTCTAGCTCGTTAAGCGAGGTGGTGGAGAAACGCATCGCGTTCGCCATGGTCTGGCGATGGATGAAGGTTGCAGCGAGCGGCGGCTTCATCAGTGCATCGCCGTGCCTGGCGTTCACCTCGATGAAGAAACCAAGCACGTTGTTGTGCTTGATGCGCAGGCCTGAGATCGCTGTCTCCGCCGCATACTGCGCCTCGAGGCGGGCGATCACGCTGCGCGCATCTTCCTTGAGCGCGCGCGTTTCATCGAGCGCCGGATCGTAGCCGGGGGCGATGAAGCCGCCATCGCGCGCCTGCACGGGAAGATCCTGCCCCAGCGCCGCCACGACATCGCGCAGGAATGCTGCAAGGCGCGGTTTGTCGGCAAGCGACAGCGCAGCACAGGCCGATGCGATTTCGGCAGGCGGCGCCTCCTGCGAGAACAGGTCTGCGCAAATCTCCTCGCCAACTCGGAGACAGCCCGCCAGTGCGGCAAGATCGCGCGGACCGCCGCGGCGAAGGGACAGCCGCATGCGCGCACGCTCAAGATCGCTGGTGCGTTTCAGAGCCGCGCGGGTGAAATCACGGCGCTCTCCTGCATCAAGGAAGAAGGCCACGGCGTCGAGGCGCTGCTCGATCTGGTCCTTGCTGCGCGAGGGACGGCTGATGCGCTCGGCAAGAAGCCGCGCGCCGGCCGCTGTGAGCGTGCGATCAAGGGCGGCCACGAGCGAGCCCTGCCGCTGCCCGCGCGCGGATCGATCGATTTCAAGGCTGGCGCGCGTCGCCGGGTCAATGGCGAGGAAGCTGTCCGGCGAGGTACGGACCGGCGGGTCGAGGCGCGCGTGAGCCCCAGCCTGTGTGACAGCAAGATAGTCGAACAGGAGGCCGGCGGCGATGAGTTCGGCGCGGGTGAAAGTTCCAAACCCGTCGAGTGTGGAGACGCCGTAGGCCTCCCTCACCAGCCGTTCGCCCAGCTTTGCGTCCGCGCGAGCGGAAGGACGCGGAGTGACTGTGAGGCCCTGGATTGCAGCGGCGACATCGGCGTGAGCCATTGCATCGTCGGCAACGAGGAGTTCGCGCGGAGCAATCGCACCGATGATCTCGGCCAGCGTCGAGGCTGGAAGGCTGAAGATTTCAAGCCGGCCGGTGGACACCTCCGCCAGCGCCAGCCCCGCCTCGCGCCCTCCCCCGCCAAGACCGATGGCGGCGAGGCAGTTTGCGGATCGGGCCTCAAGGAGCGCGTCCTCGGTGAGAGTGCCGGGCGTGACGATGCGGACGATTTCGCGCCGGACAACGGCCTTGGAGCCTCGTTTCTTCGCCTCGGCGGGATCTTCGACCTGCTCGCAGACGGCGACGCGATGCCCGGCCCTGATCAGCCGGGCGAGATAGCCCTCGGCGGCATGACAGGGCACACCGGCCATCGGGATGGGCTGCCCATTGTGCTGACCGCGATAGGTCTGGGTGATGCCGAGCGCCTGGCCGGCGAGAATCGCATCATCGAAGAAGAGCTCGTAGAAATCGCCCATCCGGAAGAACAGCAAGGCATCCGGATGGCGCGCCTTCATCTCGAGGTATTGCGCCATGAAGGGCGTTGCGCCTTCAGCGGAGGGCGCGGTCTGAGCAACTTCCTGCTCCGGCGAAGGGGTGGTCGGCCCTTTCACGCTTGATTCCAGCCTCTTTTGCGGCTCAATGCCCGACTGCCTCGCAGGGCGGCTTACGTCGCTCGCGAAACCTGCCTAGTGACACGCGACGCCGCCCTCAAGTCCCAAAGACGCCAGCCCCACCCATGACCTCCAAACGCCCCAGCTTCACCGACGAGGAAGCCCTCGCCTTCCACCGCTATCCACAGCCTGGGAAGCTGTCGGTCACGCCGACCAAACCCATGGCGACGCAAAAGGACCTGTCGCTGGCCTATTCGCCCGGCGTCGCCGTGCCTGTGCTCGCGATCGCCGGCAATGCCGAGCTGGCCTACGACTATACCTCCAAGGGCAACATGGTCGCCGTGATCTCCAACGGCACGGCCATCCTGGGGCTGGGCGATCTCGGGCCGATGGCGTCGAAGCCGGTAATGGAGGGCAAGTCCGTGCTCTTCAAGCGGTTCGCGGATGTCGATTCGATCGATATCGAGGTCGACGAGAAGGACCCGCAGAAGTTCATCGCCTGCGTTCGCGCCATCGGCGCGACGTGGGGCGGGATCAATCTTGAAGACATCAAGGCGCCCGAGTGCTTCATCATCGAGAGCGAGCTGCGCGAGAAGCTCGACATTCCGGTATTCCACGACGACCAGCACGGCACGGCGATCATCGCGACGGCCGGGCTGATCAATGCCTGCCAGATCACGGGGCGGAAGCTCTCGGATGTGAAGGTGGTGATTTCGGGTGCAGGCGCTGCAGGGCTTTCGGTGGCGGGGCTGATCCGCCACCTCGGCGTCAAGCGCGACAACATCCTGATGGTGGACCGTCAGGGCGTGATCTACGAGGGCCGTACCGAAGGCATGGACCAGTTCAAATCCGCCTTCGCGGTGAAGACAAAGAAGCGCACGCTGGCCGAGGCCTTCGAGGGCGCCGATGTTTTCATGGGCCTGTCGGCCAAGGGCACGGTGACGCAGGCCATGGTGAAGTCCATGGCGAAGAACCCCATGGTCTTCCCGATGGCCAATCCGGACCCCGAGATCACGCCGGAGGAAATCCGCGAGGTTCGTTCCGACGCCATTATCGCAACCGGCCGGTCGGATTATCCGAACCAGATCAACAACGTGCTCGGCTTCCCCTACATTTTCCGCGGCGCGCTCGACGTGCGGGCGCGCACGATCAACGAGGAGATGAAAGTGGCCGCCGCGCAGGCGCTTGCGCAGCTGGCGCGCGAGGATGTGCCGGATGAGGTGGCCGCCGCCTATGCCGGCGCGCGGCCGAGCTTCGGACCGGACTACATCATCCCCGCCCCGTTCGATCCGCGCCTGATCTGGTATGTGCCGCCACTCGTTGCACAGGCGGCGATGGATACCGGCGTTGCACGCAAGCCGATCGCCGACATGCAGGCCTACCGCGACTCGCTCGCGCAGCGGCTCGATCCCGCCGCCAGCTTCCTGCAGCGCATCTACGGCAAGGTGCGATCGGAATCGCGCAAGCGGGTCGTGTTCGCCGAGGGCGAGGAGCCCGCCGTCATCCGCGCGGCCTGGCAGTTCAAGACGCAGGAGCTGGGCGAGCCTATCCTTGTCGGCCGCGACGAACAGGTGAGCCGCAACATGGCCCTGCTGGGCATTCCGGCTGGCGAGCTCACGATCATGAATGCGCGCGTCTCGGACCAGAACGAGGCCTACACGGAGTTTCTCTACAAGCGCCTGCAGCGCAAGGGCTACCTGCAGCGCGACGCGCAGCGGATGATCAACCAGGACCGAAACGTGTTCGCCGCAACAATGGTAGCGCTGGGCCAGGCCGACGGCATGGTGACGGGCGTCACGCGCAATTACGCAACCTCATTGTCAGACGTGCTGCAGGCCATTGATCCGCGCAGGGATGTGCGCCCGATCGGCGTCTCCATCGTGATCGGCAAAACCGGACCGATCCTGATCGCCGACACCAGCGTAACGGAAATGCCCGGCGCCGAGGAATTGTCAGAGATCGCGTGCTCGGCAGCGAGTGCAGCGAAGAAGCTGGGTTTCTCGCCGCGCCTTGCCTTCCTCTCCTACTCGACCTTCGGCAATCCGCCGGGCGAGCGCATGGCGAAGGTGCGCGACGCTGTCGCCATCCTCGATGGCAAGGGCGATGTCGGGTTCGAATACGATGGCGAGATGGCGGTCGATGTGGCGCTCAACCCCGAGGCGCGCCGGCTCTATCCCTTCTGCCGCCTGACGGGACCGGCCAATGTGCTGGTGATGCCGGCGATCCATTCGGCGGCGATCTCCACCAAGATCGCAGCGACGCTCGGCGGCGTCACCGTTCTTGGACCGCTCCTGGTCGGCCTCACCTCTTCGGTGCAGATCGCCCAGCTCGACGCGACCGCACAGGACATCGTGAACCTCGCGGCCTTCGCGGCGTTCAACACGAACGGATGATCGGACGGCCGGGATCTACTCAGCCGGTTGAGGGGCCGCAGCGCCGGAATCGACGGCGGGCTTCCTCAGAAAGGCCTGGCGCGCCCATTCGGCGGCGGAGAGCGCGACGGCGATCATCCCGATCCATACGGTCAGGATGAAGAAGTCATGGTATCCGTTGGTCTCGATGAAGACGCCGAGCTCGGCCCGACCGAGCGAGCCAATCAACATCACAAGCGAACCGAGCAACGCATACTGCACGGCTGCGAATTTGGGGTTCACCATCGCGGTAAGGTAGGCGACGAAAGCGACGCTCGCGAAGCCGCCCGCGACATTCTCGATGGCGATTGCGACGATCAATCGCGATAGCGCCGGATCGCCAAATCCCGACAACGCTGGACCGATACCCGTCATTGCGAGAAATGCGTCCATGCCCCCGCCACCTGCAGCAAGGTCCGCGAAGATCAGGTTTGTCAGCGCCGCGATCAGCGCCCCAAAGACAAGGCACGGCAGACGGCCGATAGCGATCAGAGCCACCCCGCAGATCACAGACCCCGCCACCGTCATGAACACGCCGATAGTCTTCGAGGCGATAGCGACATCGGTGTTGGAATGCCCCAGCGCGCCCTGGCTGACGGATGGGTTGCCGGTGAGGCCCACCGCCGGGTCACCGAGGTAGAAGGGATAGGCGAAGCCGCCCCAGATCAGGTCCACGAACCGGTACATCAGCACCAGGCCAAGCACGAGGATCACAGCCCAGCGCAGGCGCTGCACGAGGTCCATCAGCGGATCGAGGATGGTGTGGAACAGGGCGTCGGACGCCTTGCGCGTCCACGATCCCCCTGGTGACACATGAGCGGCCGGCGCAGGCTGCCGCCGCAACAGCCATGCGGCGATCAATCCCGGCAGGAGGATCAGCAGCGCGACGATGATTGGCGCCTGAACACGTGTGAATACCGCAGCAGAAGGCGGCGGGGTCTGCGTCAGCGAGTCGACGAAGAACATGGCGATGAGAGCGATCGCAACCGCCCAGCCAGCGGCGACGAGAGCGACCGAGGCCTGCACCGTGTTTGGAGTGAATGAAGCCGCGAATGACGGCCGCGTATCGTGCCCGCCCCTTTCAGTTGATGAATGATCAGGCTCCTGCGCAACCAGCGTGCCCGATGCTGCAACCGCCATGCCGGCCGCGATGATGAGATAGACTGTCGTCCACGGAATGTGATCGGCCAGCGTCAGCGCGAAAAGGCCGGTGAAGAGGCCCGCGAAGCGATAGCCCATCTGGTAGACCGCCGACATGAGGTCCTTGTCCTCGTCGGAGTCCGCGATCTCGATCCGCCACGCTTCAAGAACGATGTCGTGTACGGACGATGCGATCGCCACGATGACGCTGATGCCGGCGAGGTAGAGCACGCCCTCGCTCGGGCGCGACAGCGCAAGAAGGGCCAGTAGTCCGGCGATGATCAGCTGCATCACCAGCAGCCAGCTTCGGCGCGGCCCGAATTTCTCGAGGAAGGGAATGCCGATGCGCGGGAACCACGCCTTCTGGAAACCAGGCGCCCAGATAAGCTTGAACGAATAGGCCAGGATGATGAAATTCAGGATGCCAATCTGGCTCGGCGTCACGCCTTCAGCCGTCAGCCACGCATTTAGCGTACCGAGGACGGCGCCGTAGGGAAGCCCAGCCGCCAGCGACAGCAGGAGCATCGCCAGCATCTTGCGATGGCGCAGGGCCTTGAGGGCGCGCAGCCAGCGCGGCGCCGGCTTCGATCCGGCTGGCGCGGTTGCAACCGCCTCGCTCATTGGCCAACCCTCGCGTTGCGGCGCGCCCAGCGTTCGGCGAGCTGGCGCAGGCGCGGCGGATCGATGGGCTTGGCGGCGAGCTGGGAGACGCCAGCCTCGCGCGCGCGGGCTTCGAGCTCGGGATCAATGTCCGCGGTCAGCGCCACGATGGGCGTCTGGGAGGCTGGTCCGTCGAGGCGCCGGATGCGCCGGGTCGCCTCGAGGCCATCCATGACCGGCATGCGAATGTCCATGAAAATGATGGAATAGTCGCTTTCGCCCAGTCTTTCCAGCGCCTCGGCGCCGGTTCCCGCAGTATCGACGCGGAAGCCGGCCGCAGTGAGCGCGCTGCGCGCCAGCAGCGCATTGACGGCGTTGTCGTCGGCAATGAGTGCCGAACCGGCTTCGCCCGGCTTCCGCGCGGGGGCGGCCTCCTCGGACAGGTTGTCCTGCAACGACACGCCGACCCGTTCGCGCAGCGAAGCTGCCCGCAGCGGGCGGATCAGATAGCCCGCACAGCCCATCTGCTTGAAGGTTTCGATCCGGCCGCGATCGGACGGGCGCAGCACGACAAGCGTGCGTTTCGCCCGTGCAATCATTTCGATGTGCGCAGGCGGTAGCGCAGCGTCAAGGATGACAACATCGGCAGCATTCCAGTCCGCAACGAGGCATCCACCCTCGCGACCAAGCGCCGCCATGGAGGCCAACGTGGTCGCCGGGGGAAGATCGAGCGCAACACGCAGCGTGCGGGTCGGCTCCTCCCGCGGCTCGTTCTCGGGCGCCGACTTCATCGGCAGTTCCACCACGAACATGGCGCCGTGACCGTAGGCCGATTGCAGCGCAACACGCCCCTTCATCGCCTCGACCAGCCTTGCGACGATGGCGAGGCCGAGCCCCACGCCGCCGTCGCGCCGCGCGTCGGCGGCGCTGGCCTGAGAGAAAGCATCGAACAGACGAGCGCGCGCCTGTTCGGGAACGCCTGCGCCAGTGTCGCGGACGACAAGCGCAAGACCTTCGCTACCGGATACCGGCCGCGCCTCAATCAGCACGGCGCCGCTGGCGGTGAACTTGATCGCATTGCCGGCCAGGTTGAACAGGATCTGGCGCAACCGGCCGGCATCACCGATCATGCGCCGGGCCAGGTCCGGATGAACGAGGCCGGCGATGTCGAGGCCGGCGGCATGCGCGCGGGGCGCCAAAAGCTCAGCAACATCCTGCACGAGGTCGCTGGTGTCGAACGCCGCCTCGTCGAGCGGGATGTCGCCTGACTCCATGCGCGAATAGTCGAGCACGTTGTTGAGGAGGTCGAGCAGGCGCGATCCTGACTTGCGGATGGCGTTAGCATAGTCGCGCTGTTCGGGCGTGAGGTCTGTCTCCTCCAGCAGCGCCGCCATGCCGAGTATGCCGTTGAGCGGCGTCCGGATCTCGTGGCTCACTGCGGCGGTGAAGCGATGGGCGGCGTCCGGCTCCTCGCGCGTTTCGGAGGTTGCAAGCCGACGTCCGTCGACGGGTTCCGACACGCGCCAGCGCCGGCCGGCGTGATCGACGATCTGCGAGGCAATATCGACCGACGGCAGGGAGAAGGGCGCACGCATACCCTTGGTGAAGCCCGAGAGCGAGCTTGCGGCGATCACCACGCCGGCCGCATCGACGACCAGCGCGGCGCCGGGCCAGCTGCGCGCAATCGCGCTCAGCGGATGGGGCGCTGCGTCGTTGGCGGCGATGGCGGGTCCGGCCTGCGGCTTCATCGGGGCGAACCTGCAGGCGCCCTGCTGACCAGACGATTAACGGGCCATCAGGCTGGGAATCTCGCCAAGATCGCCGCCGGCCTCGCGCGCGAACATTTTTCGCGCCGGCGGGATCGCGCCCGCGAGCGCCATGGCGACGCCCGCCGCCAGCCGCACCGACAGGGCCGACGTGAAGGTGCGGGCAAATCCCTCCATCGCGGCCGCGGTCGCCACCACATCCGCCCGTCGCCAGCGCGTATAGGGCTGAAGCGCGCCGGCTGCGCCGATGTCGAGCCCGGCATGCGCGGCGGCGTTGATCACATCGACCAGGGCGGCGACATCCTTGAGGCCGAGATTGAGCCCCTGCCCGGCGAGCGGATGAATGACGTGCGCCGCATCGCCGGCGAGCGCCAGACGCGGCGCGTCGAACCGCTCGGCGATATAGAGACCGACAGGAAAGCTGAGGCGCGGCCCGGCGAGTTTCGCGCCGGTAACGAAATCGCCGGCGCGGCGCGCCAGCTCCAGTTCGAAGCTGCGCGCGTCGAGTTCGATCAGGGCTGCGGCGATCGCGGCCTTTTCAGTCCAGATCAGGTTGGCGCGGTCGCCCTTGAGCGGCAGGACAGCCATCGGCCCGTTGGGCAGGAAGATCTGCCGCGCCGCGCCGCTGTGAGGCTTCGCGAGCTGCACGGTCGTGGAGACCGCAGCAGCGTCATAGTCATGACCCTCGAATCGCAGGCCGGACTGACGGCGGACGAAGGAGCGCGCGCCGTCGCAGCCGACGACCAGCGGAGCGTGAACCTCGCCGCCTGCAAACGCCAGCACCGCACACGGATCGCCAAATGTGACGCTGTTGATCCGCGCGCGGGAGAGAAGCGTTATGCGCGTTTCGCGTTCGACCGCTGCATGCAGCGCTGCGGTGAGCGCGCCGGCTTCGATCATGTAGCCAAGCACAGGTTCGCTGCAGTCTTCGGCTATGAAAGTTATGCCGCCGATACGGCCCCGCGCCTCGACCTGCGTGACCGGCTCCGCGTCAGCGAGCAGCGTCTCCTCGAGCCCAAGCGCGCGGAAGATGCGCCAGCAGCCATAGGCGATGAACCAGGCGCGCGCATCGGCCGGACCTCTCCCAACCGGCGCGGCGGCGGGCGCCGGTCCCGCGTCGGCAACCACAACATCGAACCCTTTGCGGGCAAGCGCGAGCGCGAGCGTCAGTCCGACAGGACCGCCCCCGGCTATGGCGACATCGCAGCGGTGGAGTTTGCCGGCGTCTTGCTCTTGCATGCCCAAGACATAGACCTGTGGAGCCGCAAAGAAAAAGGGGCGCGGCCGAATGACCACGCCCCTCCAGCCCTTTCCCTCCCCGGTATCGTCGCGCCGGCAGCGACCGCGCCTGGAGGAACGACGCCCAGCTACTTAGGTGTGGTAGGCGGATTCGCCATGTTCGTTGAGGTCGAGGCCTTCCTCCTCGATCTCTTCCCTCACGCGTCCGCCGGTGACCAGCTTGACGATGAACCAGACGATGGCCGAGCCGACGCCAGACCACACGATGGTGACGCCGACGCCTTTTAGCTGGGCGATCACCTGCGTCACCGCATCGGAGTAGATCGCAACGCCGCCATTGGCGTAGTCGACGATGCCCGCGCCGCCAAGGGCCGGGTTGACGACGATGCCCGTGCCGATGGCGCCAACGATGCCGCCCACGCCGTGGATGCCGAACACATCAAGGCTGTCATCATAGCCCAGCATGTTCTTGAGGCCCGAGCAGGCAAAGAGGCAGATCGGTCCGACAATCAGGCCGAGCACGATGGCGCCGAACGGACCTGAGAAGCCAGCGGCAGGCGTGATCGCGACCAGACCCGCAACTGCGCCGGACGCCATGCCGAGCAGGCTTGGCTTCTTCTTGAATGCGGCTTCGGCAAGCGCCCAGGAAAGGGCGCCTGCGGCCGTCGCAACAAAGGTGTTGATCAGCGCGAGACCGGCATAGGCGTTCGATTCTAGGTTCGAGCCGGCGTTGAAGCCAACCCAGCCGACCCACAGAAGACCCGTGCCGATCAGCGTGAAGGTCAGGTTATGCGGACGGATCGGCTCGGACTTGTAGGATTTCCGTCTGCCGAGGATAAGCGCGCCAACCAGAGCGGCGATGCCCGAGTTGATGTGAACGACGGTACCGCCGGCAAAGTCGAGCGCGCCGAAGGACCAGATCAGGCCGGCGCCGGCGGCAAGCGCTTCCGCGTTTGCAGGGTCGGACGCCATGATCGGGCCGCCCCACCACCAGACCATATGGGCCATCGGGTAGTAGACAACGATCGGCCAGAGGACCGCAAACAGCACAATGCCCCAGAATTTCGCACGTTCGGCGACGCCACCGAGTACCAGCGCAGTGGTGATGCACGCGAACGTCATCTGGAAGGCGACGAAAACGATCTCGGGAATTGCGACGCCGACAGAGAAGGTCTCCACGAGCGTCGAGGTATCGACCCCGGCGAGGCCGACCTTCGAGAAGCCGCCGACGAAGGCGTTGATGCCGCCGCCATCAGTGAAGGCCATCGAATAGCCCCATCCGACCCAGGCGATCATGCCGATCGCTGTCACGATCAGAACCTGGCTGAGAAGCGAGATCATGTTCTTCGAGCGGACTAGACCACCATAGAACAGGGCGAGGCCCGGAACGATCATCAGCAGGACCAGCACGGTCGAGACGAGCATCCAGGCGACATCGCCCTTGTCGACCGTTAGTTCTACGGCTGCGGGTTCCTCGGCTGCGGGTTCGGCTGCGGCAGGCGCCTCGGGCGCGACCGCTGTCGGATCGACTGGCGCTTCAGCGGGCGCCTCCGCGACGGGTGGCGCATCCGTTGCCGGCTGCGCCGAGGCCGGGCTCAGGCTCGACAGCATGATCGCTGCAGCGACAGCCGCGACTGCCGCCTTCAGGCTGGCCCCCAATGTCGTAAGTCGATCCAATCGACTGATTTTGCTAAACATTCGTCTCCCCTAAGATTGGCAAGCCTAGCCGCGCACGTGAACACGCCCCCCTCGACCCGAAACGCCCCGGGAGGTCTGCCTGCGATAGGGGCCGGGGCTCCGGGTGGCGACAAGCGACCGGCGATCGCGCCTCGTCGACTCACCGGTGAATGCACAATTATTGGGCGCCAGCTCACGCGCCCGCCGCCCTTCAGGGCAGGATTCTTCCGCAGAGCAGCAATCATGTCGGCCGGCCGCGGCGCGATCGGCGGTTCGGGATAGATGGTCGCCATGAGCCGCCGGAAGGCTGGATCATGGGGTTTGTCCCGGCCGCGCGAGGGCGTGGCCGGGACTTTTTTGCACGCCTTCCAAACAGCTTCGTAACGATATTTTCCCGTCCCGATGCTCGCCGGGCGACCCTTTGGTAGCGCCCCGTTAAGCCCCGGCGCGCCAGTGTCGGCCCGCTCACTTAACCTTGTTCCAGCGAGGACGAAGGCATGCCGCAACCGCGTGCGCCCCATTCCGAGGACGACGCCTACGATGCGCGCGGCTCGGGCGCCTTCGGCCGGTTCCTGAGCGGACTTGGCGCCTTCTCAGCGGGCGTCTTCATCTGCGGCGCCTGCTCGTCCTACGCGGCGGGGGATCCGAGCTTCAACATGGCGGTCGCGCGCATGCGCGATGCAGCCACCGGGCTCGTCAGCGAGGCGGGCCCGGAAAACATGTTCGGCCATGTCGGCGCGGCCTTTGGCGACATGCTGATGCAGGGCTTTGGCTGGACCGCGATCCTGATCGGCTTTGCGCTGATGATCGGCGGCGTGCGCCGCGCCTTCGGCATCGGCCAGCGTGATCCTGCAGCCTGGATGTGGGGTCTTGCCGCCATTCTATTCGCCGCCTGCTGTCTGGCCGAGTGGCCGATTCCGAAATCGTGGGACATGTCCGCCGGTCTTGGCGGCGTCGTCGGCGAGCTGATGCTGGCGATCGCGGCAACGCCCTTCGCCGCACTCAAGATCCCCGAAGCGCAGGTCTGGGCCTCCGCCTTTGCAGGTCTGGGCGCGATCCTCTTCGCCGCCATGGCGATGGGGCTTGGCGCAAGCGACGCCACCTCGCTTTGGCGCGCACTTACCAAGAAACCCGAGTCCGCGATGGAGCCGCAGACGGCCATCGTCGGCGTGCCGGCGCTGGCCTCCCGCCCCGTCGCCGGCGGCGGTCTTGTCCAGTCCTTCCTGCGCCTGGTCGGGCAAAAGCCGCGCGAGGTGATCGAACCGATCGTCTTCACCGAGGAGGATGGCTTCGAGGATGGCGAGCGTGGCTTCTTCAATTCGGTCGAGAACGCCGAGACGCAGAACCGCCAGCGCCCGATCGTTCCGCGCGTGCTCGAAGGCCGGCCGGTTCCCGAAGCCGCGCCGGTGGCGCCAGCCGCTCCGCGTACGGTTGCGCGCTCCGCACAGCCAGCGCAGCAAAGCGTACCGCAAGGCGGCCAGCAAGCCGCGCCCCGCCCGGCCCAGCAGCAACCCGCGCGCGTGCGCGACCCTTCAAGCGCGGTCCCGCCGATCGATCTTCTCGACATCCCCCCGCCTCGCCGTTCGGAAGTCGACGAGGCGCGCCTGCTCGACATGGCCGACCGGCTCGGCAATGTGCTGATCGAGTTCGGCATCAAGGGCCGCATCACCGAGGTTCGCCCTGGTCCAGTCGTCACTCTGTTCGAGCTTGAGCCCGCCGCAGGCGTGCGGTCCTCGAAAGTCATAGCGCTGGCCGAAGATATCGCGCGCGCCATGTCGGCAACCTCGGCGCGCGTTGCCGTCATTCCCGGCCGCAACGCCATCGGCATCGAACTGCCCAACCCCAACCGCGAGACGGTCTATCTTCGCGACCTCTTGAGCTCGAACGAGTTCACGCGCGCGCGCATGGCGCTGCCGCTGGCGCTGGGCGAAAGCATCGAGGGCCAGCCAATGATCGGCGACCTCGGCAAGATGCCTCACTTGCTGATCGCGGGCACCACCGGCTCGGGCAAGTCGGTCGGCATCAACGCGATGATCCTGTCGCTGATGTTCAAGCTGCCGCCCGAGAAATGCCGCTTCATCATGATCGACCCGAAAATGCTCGAACTGTCGATCTATGAAGGCGTGCCGCACCTCCTCTCCCCCGTCGTCACGGATCCGCAGAAGGCCGTTCTGGCGCTCAAGTGGGTGGTGCGCGAAATGGAGAGCCGCTACGAGCTCATGTCCAAGATGGGCGTGCGCAACATTGCCGGCTTTAACCAGAAGGCGGAAGACGCCGCTTCCAAGGGCGAACATCTCACACGCCAGATCCAGACCGGCTGGAACAAGGAAACCGGCGAGGCAATCTGGGAGACCGAAGCGGTCAAGCCCGAACCGATGCCGCACATTGTCGTGGTGATCGATGAGATGGCCGACCTGATGCTGGTTGCAGGCAAGGATATCGAAAGCGCCGTGCAGCGCATCGCGCAGATGGCGCGCGCGGCCGGCATCCATCTGATCACGGCGACACAGCGCCCCTCCGTCGACGTCATCACGGGCACGATCAAG
>Ga0172373_10000481_pt1 | contig 65340 bp, 67 predicted proteins | sample Lak10m_2_FD_114546 | JGI IMG/M metagenome (GOLD analysis project Ga0172373, IMG submission 114546) | Freshwater microbial communities from Kabuno Bay, South-Kivu, Congo - kab_092012_10m | ecosystem: Environmental > Aquatic > Freshwater > Lake | place: Democratic Republic of the Congo... | reverse complement strand
TTTTATGACATGCCCATTAATTTTAAGCCCATCACTTAAAACTTCCACTGTGCCTGGAAATATGCCATGGACCGAATCATACTTAAAAAGATGCGCGTTATCTTCAATTGACCCTAGGTCATTGAGCGCTACAACTTCAATATCAGAGCGACGATTTTCAAGAATCGCCCGTAAAACGAGGCGGCCAATACGGCCAAATCCATTAATAGCTACCTTAAGTGTCATGGAAGAGTCCTTTCAACAGTTTCTACAATATTCTCAGGTGTGAAGCCAAACTCGCGGTACAGCCTCTCGTAAGGAGCAGAGGCTCCAAAGCGCCTCATTCCAATGATAATTCCTTGATCTCCTACATATTTTTCCCACCCAAAGGGAGAAGCGGCTTCAATCGCCACACGGAGAGTATCTTTTCCTAAAACAGACTCTTGATAAGCCTTGTTTTGTTTTTCAAAAAGCTCCCAACAGGGCATGGAGACAACAGCTGTAGGAATTCCTTTCTCTTCTAAAATCCCCTGCGCTTTTAGGGCAATTTCAACTTCTGAACCTGTTGCAAGCAACGTTACCTTACGCGTGTCTTTTGCTTCTTTTAGAACATATGCCCCAAGGGCAGAAAAGTTTTGAGAAATATCATCTCGCAAATGATTTAGCTTTTGACGCGTCAAGGCTAAGACCGACGGAGATTTCTGTGAAGAAACAGCCAACATCCAACACTCTGCAACTTCAACTTCATCAGCGGGTCGGAAAACGAGAAGGTTCGGAATAACTCTTAAAGATGCAAGTTGTTCGATCGGTTGATGGGTAGGACCATCTTCACCAAGACCAATGGAATCATGGGTCATAACATAAATAACGCGAATTCCCATCAACGCCGAGAGACGGATTGAAGGACGACAATAATCCGTGAAGATTAAAAAAGTGCCTCCATAAGGAATGAATCCTCCATGGAGAGCGATTCCATTCATGATGGCTGCCATCCCATGTTCTCTTACTCCATAATGAATGTAGCTTCCTTGGTAGTCACCAGGCGTAATGGTTTTCATGTTTTTTGCTTTGGTATTATTAGATCCTGTAAGGTCCGCCGATCCTCCTACAAGCTCAGGAAGAGCAGGAGAAAGGGCCTCTAATACCATTTGAGAGGATTGCCGGCTGGCAACACTTGTTTTTTCAGTCACAAATTTTTTGAGAAGGGATTGAACGCCTTCTGCCCAATTGTTAGGCAAAGTCCCCTGAAGTCGTCGCTCAAATTCACCTTTTTGGGAGGATTTTTCTAAACGACTTTCCCACTCCTGACAAACTTTAGAGCCTTTTTCTCCCACTGCTCTCCAAGCTTTCAAAATATCTTCAGGAATCTCAAAAGGAGCATGGGGCCAGCGAAGGTTGTCACGCGTGGCCTGAATTTCTTCGGCTCCCAAAGGAGACCCATGGGCAGCAGACGTTCCTTCTTTACGAGGAGCCCCTTTGGCAATTTGAGTTTTACAAGCAATAAACACGGGTTTTGTAGCGTTTTGAGCCTGTCGAAGCGCTTCTTCAATTTCTGTAAAATTATGCCCATCAATGCGCATCACCTCCCAGTGAGATGCTTTAAATCGCGCCAGCTGGTCATCAGACACAGCCAACTCTGTGGACCCATCAATAGAGATATGGTTGTCATCAAACAGGACGATAAGGTTGTTAAGACGCAAATGCCCTGCCAGAGAAATGACCTCATGAGAAATGCCCTCCATCAAGCATCCATCCCCCACAATCGTATAGATTTTATGGTCAACCAGGTCTTCTCCAAACTGAGCCTTCATCATCTTTTCAGCTAAAGCCATCCCCACAGCATTGCCCAGACCTTGCCCTAAAGGACCCGTCGTTGTTTCAATTCCAGGAGCATCTCCATACTCAGGATGTCCTGCTGTTCGGCTTCCCCACTGACGAAAATTTTTAAGCTCTTCCAAGCTCATCTCTTCATACCCTGTTAGATATAAAAGAGAATACAGGAGCATAGACCCATGTCCCGCCGATAAAACAAACCGATCACGATCAGCCCATTGGGGAGCTTTAGCATCAAATTTCAAGAATTTTGAAAACAAAACAGTGGCGACATCTGCCATGCCCATCGGCATTCCGGGGTGGCCAGACTGCGCACGTTCCACCGCGTCCATTGCAAGCACACGAATCGCGTTGGCCATCATAGGAAAGGAGGGTAAAGGAGGAGTCATGAGGTATACATCTTTCTTAGATTAAATGGAATAATAGGATCCTTATACCACTATCATTGTTCTAAGACAGCCTCTTTTTCATTAAATGCTTATCAAAGGCGTGAGAAGATCACTCCTTCATCTTAAGGTCCACACGCTCACCAAACGTACTTTTAAGGGTGGTAGCCACTCCAGCACTATGCCTAGGCGACACCTCTCTAAAGACTACAGTAAATTGCCGTGTTTTATCTTTCCTAATAAAGTTTTTAAAATTATAAGTAAAATCATTTAGCTGATCTTCTCGAGGCAGTCCGTGAAAGGAAACTGTTTGAAGAGATTTGCTTTCAGTTAACTTTTCAATTATATCCCCTAAGGAAATCTTGATGTCTGGCTTCCCAGCCCCTTCCATGTAGACAAAGTCAAAAGGATCTTCAAAGACTATCTCTCTCAAGTTAGGAGCTGCAGCGAGAATATCTAAAAGACGATTCATATGATTTGACGCGGGGCTTCTAAAATTTTTAGTGGAAATTCGAGTGCTTACCGACTTAGATTCCATCAGAGCTTTTTCGTAGAAAGCTAAGCTTTCCGAACCCAAAGGAATGAGCTTATTACCCTTCAGGAAATTTTTCATTGTTTCCAGTATCTTAGAGGCTGTTTTTTCTCTCTCGCCTTCATCATCCTTCTCAGAAGCACCAAGTATGAGCGCTGCTGACCTAGATAAAGCTGGAGACATTTCCCTTCGTGCTGCCCCTAACTCCGAAGTGCTCCTTGGTGGCGTCTGGCCTGGGAGATCAAGCGTAAGTTCTTGAAGCGCTCCTACCTTTGTTTTGATCGGTTCTGTTGGTTTTTCTAATGCTAAGGGACTACGAGGCGTCAGTTTCGGCTCTTCTTCTGTTTTTAGTCTTGGCGTTTGCAAAGCATTTAAAGGAGCGACCACGACGGAAGTTACCTTATCTTGTTCACTCTGAAGAGGTTTGACTTCCACAGATTTTGGGACAGTATTGATTGATTGTGGAGCGTCTGTCCTTGCTTCTCCTGGGGAACTAACAGTGATTAAGAGCGCCTGCTTCTTTTGGGGCTCTGGCAGGGGGAGGAGTTTCTGTTTCTTTTTTGTTAACCCGCCTTTTTCTGTGGGTTCTTTCCCTTTTAGAGGAGCCGGGCGTGTTCCTGCCCCCTCTGCAAAGGCTACTCTTGGTTTACCTTGTCTCTGTGAAGAAGGCTGTGTACCGTTCCTTGAACCTGCAGCTGTGGCAACCTGGGGTTTTTTCTTTAATCTTCTGGGTGGTAAAGAGTGTGAAGGCTTGTCAGTCCCGTGTGACGCTCGTGTTTGCGCTCCTAAGGTTTCACGTTTTTTCACTCTTCTTTCTCTCGCAGCTTCTGTTTTTGATCGGGGAGGAGGTTGTATTATAGAATTCTTCTTCCCAGTTGATTGCTTCTCTATCGTTGGTTGTGCTTTTGGCGTTGCTTCTATTGCTTCTTCTTTTGCAGGCTTGTTCTTGCTTGGTTCACTTTGCTGAACGGGAGTCGTTGCCCCTGCTCCTCCATTTTGGATTTCTTTTGTCTGCGTGATGTTAAATTGGGATTTTGTTTGTGTTTCCGAAACGGCGTCATTTTGACGCTGTTCTTGGGATTTGTGAGCAAGTTGCGTACGATATGAATGGGATGGATCAGTTGTATCAGCAGTTTCGGGAGGTGCTGCTTTAGAGGACCCACATCCTCCTAAGACCTGGTTCTTTCCTAAGAGAACAAACAAAACGAATAATACACTTATTTTTTGAAGATTTATCATACCACTTTTTCCTTTAGAACACACTCTATCTACTTCTTGCATTATAAATAATAAAAATATTTTTATATTGCAAGAAAAAACAACAAAAGAACTGTATTATATTCTAACAATACATATACAATCTTATGCTAAACTATCCCTGTTTCGTACCTTGAACAACCCCAATCATAAGGAAAAACTTTTGTAGTTAAGGGCTCATTTCTCCTCTTCCTTGTCAAGAAAAGAAAAATAAGTTATAAGTATATATAATAAATAGAAAATTCTTACCCTTTCCTTTGGTAACCTTGGGCTTTCGTCAATAATACTATGTCTGGTTTTAAGGGCGGTATGGGGAAGAGCCACCTGATTATGGGATCAATCCATGCGTCGTTCATTAGACATAGCCCCTTCTAAAACCCTGTCTGGGTTTATTTGGTTTTTTCTGAAAAAACAGTGGGCAATCCTGCTATTAACGCAAATATTGTGGTGCGCTTGGTCTCTTGACCAAACCATTTTTCCCCTTCTTTTTGGCAAGATTATTGATGGCTTTTCTTCCTATGTAGGAGACAGAGGCCAGGCCTGGAGTGTTTTAAAAACCCCTATATTTGCAGCTCTTGCCTTGTGGATTGGGATTGAGGTGTCCTTTAGAATCGCGGGATACTTAATGGCTTTTGCCTTGCCAAAACTAGAAAAGCAAATTCGGATGTATATCTTTTCCCATATGCATAACCAATCTCATGCTTATTTTTCGACGCATTTTGCAGGCAATATCGCAACAAAAATCTCTGATATGGTCGATAATGTCAGTCATATGATGCATCTCATCATTACACTTTTTGTTCCAGCTTTTGTAAGCGTGCTGATTGCTTCTTTCACTTTCTATCAACTGAGTCCTTTTTTTGCGTCTCTGATCATGGGCTGGGCTTTAATTCATATTGCAATCTCAATTGCTTATGCTCCTCGCTGTTCTTATTATGCTCACACCCATTCCGAAACGCGAAGCCAGCTCAATGGCCGCATTGTAGATAGTCTCACAAACTATCTGGCTGTTAAGATTTTTGCTAACAAACGATCAGAGCTTGTCTATGCCGGGGCTCTCCAAAAGGAAGAACAGAAAAAAAATACAAAACAACTCGTCTACATCGAGAAGATACGCCTTCTTTTAGGAGCTCTTGCTCTCATCGGACCCGGGATCGCTCTCAATGGATATGCCTATTGGTGCTGGACTCATCACCTTATTTCTGTAGGAGATATCGTCCTTATTTTTAACACTTCTTGGAACATCATCATGGCCTTGTGGTGGGCGAGTATTGAGCTTCCTAACTTTTTTAAAGAAATTGGGATTTGTCAGCAAGCCCTCACCTTGCTTCAAGATCCTATTTTCTTGTCTGATGCACCTAACGCCAAAGAATTAAAGGTATCTGAAGGGAAAATCCAGTTCCAAAAAGTCCATTTTCAATACAAAGGAACAAACGCTCTTTTCAGTAATAAATCTGTCCTCATCCAACCGGGGCAAAAGGTAGGACTCGTAGGATATTCAGGGAGCGGAAAAACAACATTCGCTAACCTTATTTTACGACTTTTCGACATTCAATCCGGACAAATTCTCATCGATGGGCAGAACATTGCAGAAGTGACGCAAGACAGTCTCCGCAGAGCCATTAGCCTTATTCCTCAAGACCCCAGTTTATTTCATCGCACGTTGATGGAAAATATTCGTTATGGAAACATAGAGGCCTCTGACGCCATGGTCATAGAAGCCGCTCAACGCGCTCATGCGCATGAGTTTATCATGTCTCTCCCGGAGGGATATAACACTCTGGTAGGAGAAAGAGGGATCAAAATTTCTGGAGGGCAACGTCAGCGTATTGCTATTGCTCGTACTATCTTAAAAAATGCTCCTATCCTCATCTTAGATGAAGCAACAAGTGCTCTCGACTCTTTTACAGAAGCTCAAATTCAAGAAAGTTTTACAAGTCTTATGGCAGACAAGACAACCATCGTTATTGCCCACAGACTATCAACGCTTTTAACCATGGATCGGATTTTAGTTTTTGACCGCGGAAAAATTGTAGAAGACGGAAACCATAAAACCCTTCTTGCACAAAAAGGAATTTACGCATCTCTTTGGAAAGCTCAAGTGGATGGTTTCCTGCCCGATACGCTAGAAAAAACAGAACCAGTTTAAAATTTGAGACCCTTAAAGCGACCTTCAAACTTAGCAAGCTGCCCTGCCGTATCAAGAAGGCGGTGAACTCCCGTCCATGCTGGGTGCGATTTAGGATCAATATCTAAACGAAGCGTATCTCCGGGGTTCCCCCAAGAAGAACGGGTTTTAAACTCAGTACCGTCTGTCATTAGCACAGTAATTTCGTGGTACTCTGGATGAATCTCTTTTTTCATGGTCATATCTCCTAATCTTAAAGAGTTTATAGAGAATTTCTTAAAAAATGTCTACGCTTGATTTAAAGGTGAAAGTTTTCAAAGAAAAACATTAGCATTGGTTCAGCGGGGCTCTTATTCTTGTGAGAAGATTCTCGATCTAAGAAATTATAAGTCAAGAATGACAAATGTGGTTAGAAACGTCAGGTGTTGAGTCGTCCGCTTAACTCTTACTGGCTTCGGACTTATTCAATAACTTCTTTAATTTTACTGATCATTAACCCTTAGGATATACAATAAAACAGGAGGTTGAAAATGCAACACGCTGAGGGCCATATTGTAAAATTTATAGAGAAAACCTATGAAAGGTATACTGGAGATATAGATGTTAATAACTTGCCAGATATAGGCAATTTTCTAGCACCTGCTTGTAAAATAATTTTTGATAATAAGGAGTTAAGCGTAGATGCAGCAAGAAAGCTGGAACAAGAAAAATGTAAGCAGCTTAAATACATTAAAGTTAATATTATTAATATTTTTACATTAAATAAAGAAGTCGGCTATTACTTAATTTTATCCAATTGGCTTCTGAAGACAATAAATGATGAGGAAATGACGGCGCCTAAAATGGAAGTCTATAAAATTGTAAATAATCAAATAACCGAGCTGTTTGGGCTTATGGACACAAATTAAAGATTTATATCAATAGTTTTGGGTGAAGCAGAAGAAAAAAGAAGGGTATCATTATGCATAAAACAAAGCTTCAAACATTATTCTTGAGTGCGGGAGCTTTCATAGGTGTTCTAGGACAACTTTTAAGCTCTGACGCTCAAGCTTGGTGCCTACCATGCTACCAAAATACATCGGATGGTTCGTGGTTCTTTCAGGGGGGAGAGGGAAATATAAACCAATCTGGGTCCTTGCAATCTTTAACAATAACTTTTGGTCCCTTTCAAACAGTTGATGCTTGCTCTCGCTCTCCTGCGCAAAAAATTTGCGGCGGACCAACGAAGAAGCCAGCTGAGTCAAAGAAAAGATAATGTACATTCTTACCACCCATCAATTTCTGGTTATCTTGTCACCACCTATGATGACAAGATAGAAAAAGGCAACTCAAAAAATGTCAGATGTTAAGGTGAAAGTCAGAAAATAATTTTTTCCTCAAAGAAAAAAGGATATACTTTTAAAAGTGGCGAAATTGCCCCTCAACAACACGAAGGCCTACATAAAAGGCACATATCTATGCAACACAATCCACAAAAAGTTTTCTTATCCTATGCAAAAATTCAATGGGGAATTGCATTTTTTGTTTTTTGTATGGAAGTCATCTGGATTCATTATGCTTCCTTTTCGTTTCATTTCTCAAAAAAAGAAGTTTTACAAACAAGCCTTAGTTTGATCTTCCTTTTTTTAATCTATCTCTTTTACAAAAAATTTCGTTACGATTTTAAGATTACCTTTCTTTTAGAATCGACTTTTTTTTTATGCGTTTATGCAGGACTTATGCTGGTCTTGTCTTATTTAGTCGCGACTCTTCAACAACCGTTTATAGATTCCATCCTTGCTGCTGCAGATGAGTATCTGGGGATTTATTCCCCTTCTTTGGTATTTTGGTTTAGAAGCCATCTCTGGTGGAACATCATTTTTACTCTTATTTATAACAGCTACATCATCCAATTCCCCCTGCTCATTATTTATTTTTGTTTTCGAGGAGAAAACATTGTCCTTCAGCGGTTTTTAATGCTGTTCGTTATTGCAACGCCTCTTACAATCATACTGAGTGGTTTTTTTCCTGGAGCGGGCCCCTATGTTTGGTATCATTATCCTCCTGATGTTGTCTTAGGCAATGCACTCAATCATTTGTATGAGCTCCGCAATAACATTGTCGATATAAGCAAACGAGACGGGATTATTATATTCCCCTCATTCCATGTGATCCTTGCCCTTCTTTATACCTATGCCTGTCGGAATGAGAGAAAGAGCTTTTTTTTCTTCATGGTGGGATTAAATAGCTTGGTCATTTTCTCTTGTTTACCCATTGGTCAACACTACTTCGCTGATATCTTAGGTGGATTTATTGTATTCTTTATAACCGCATTCATAGAACGGTCTCTGTTTTCATTTTATACTTCTCGGCACTAAAATAAAATTGTTCGATTGGTCCTTATCCAAAATGGAGTCGTCGGTAACTTAAGGCTTCTGCAATGTGCTCCTTCAAAACAGAATCAATTCCAGCCATATCAGCTAAAGTACGCGCCACGCGCAAGACTCGCCGATATCCCCGTGCCGAAAGCTTAAAAGATGTCGTTGCTTTTTTCAAAAGTGAAAGCCCCTCTTCATCAAGAGGTGCCACTTGATCTAATAGCTCCCCATCTGCATGAGCATTTAATCGGATGGATTCACCCAGAGTTTGATACCTTTTCTCTTGAATATCGCGCGCCCGCTTAACGCGTTCCGCCACTTGAAGGCTTCGCTCGCCTATTCCCGGAGAAGACAAATCTTCCGCCGATACTTCTTCGACCTCCACGTGCAAATCAATGCGATCAAAAAGGGGGCCTGAAATTTTTGATTGATAATCTTGAGCACATTTAGGGGCACGTGAACAGGCGCGACTCACATCTGATAAATACCCACACCGACAGGGGTTCATCGCAGCTATAAGCTGAAATTGAGAAGGATAAGTTGCATGCGCATTGGCTCGAGATACGACAGCTTTTCCTGATTCAAGAGGTTGACGAAGAGCTTCTAGAGTCCCACGAGCAAACTCAGGAAGCTCGTCTAAAAACAAAACGCCACGATGAGCTATGGAGACTTCTCCTGGCTGAGCTCTTAACCCTCCTCCAACGAGAGCGGGCATAGAGGCTGAATGATGAGGATCTCGAAAAGGACGCGTACGAATGAGCTTTCCTTCATTTAACTTCCCTGCAAGGCTATGGATCATTGTAACCTCCAAAGCTTCCGCAGGCGTTAAAGGAGGCAGGATGCCTGATAGACGAGACGCCAACATAGATTTTCCAGCTCCTGGAGGACCTAACAGCAATAAATTATGCCCCCCGGAAGCGGCCACTTCCAGAGCGCGCTTTGCTGTTTCTTGTCCTTTTATATCCCGTAAATCGAGAATTTTTTGATCCCTTGTCTCTTCCATCAAAGGCTGAGGAGGCGATAAAACCTGAGTGCCTTTAAAATGATTGACGAGAGATAGAAGGCTTTCTGCCGCTAAAATAGAAACATCGCCTGCCCACGCCGCCTCTCCTCCACACATCTTAGGACAAATAATTCCTTTTCCAAGAGAAGCTGCATGAATAGCTGCGGGTAATACGCCCGAAACAGCGGCGAGTCGGCTATCTAAGGAGAGCTCTCCAAGTGCAATATACTCTTCAAGAGTATCGGGAGGAATCAAGCGCATAGCTGCTAAAAGCCCAAGCGCAATAGGAAGATCGTAGTGGCTGCCTTCTTTTTGAACATCTGCGGGAGCCAAGTTTATGGTAATTTTTTGAAAAGGAAGAGAAAGCCCCATAGCATGAAAAGCAGCATACACCCGCTCCCGTGACTCTGCCACCGCCTTATCCGGAAGTCCCACGATTGTGAAGCGATTCATTCCCGATGAAATCTGCGCTTGCACATCAATGGTGATAACGTCCACCCCTTGAAAGGCGACCGTATTAAGACGTGAAAACATTTCTCCTCCCTTAAATGTTTTTTATCGCTTTTGGGGGACCCCCTTCACCTCGATCAAATTCACAACCTTTCTTACCCCTGTGATATCATAAGCAAGTTCAATAACGCGTTTGCTTTCTTCTTTTGTTTCAGCCGTTCCAAAGACATAAATGACTTTATCGAACGTGCGCACCAAATAGGCGGGGGCATCTATTTCATAGTCTGCATATAAATTCGCCTTTAATTTTGCTGTCATCCAGGCGTCACGGGTGTATTCGGAAAGTCCATCTCCTCCTTGAATATTCATCCCATCAATGATGTCTTTAACACCTGAAACCCCCTTAGCAATACGGATGGCTTCCGCTCTCGTTTGTTCGCTTGGCACAATCCCCGTCATTAACACGCGTCCTTTATAGATAGTCAGCTCAATCGCTGAAAAATCCCAGACTTCGCTGGTAAGGGCAAAATTAAGCTTTACGCGTAACACTTGATCACTCGCAAATCCTGTGAAGCCACGCTCTTGCACCATGCCAACAGGGGTGGGCTCTGGGGCTGAAGTACAGCTCACAAGGGCAAGAGACAAACACATAACACATTTTTTTAGCATACACGTCTCCATATTAAAGGGGTTTGCCGTTATTGAATCTACTTTTGGCCTCAGTATATAATTTGAATTCAATTAAAGTGAATTAAAAAATGATCCTTTCTTAAATTATTTGTTTGCACATCTTCTCTTTTCCCTTAAAAGAAAGACATGATGATTACAGAAGAACAATTTCGTAAAACTCTTGGCCTTTTTCCGACAGGCGTTACCGTTATCACGGCCTCTCAAAAAGGAGGGCAAGATATTGGCATCACGATTAGCTCATTGACATCTTTGTCCTTATCGCCTCCTCAAATTTTATTTTGTCTGTCTAAGCATTCTAAAACCATGTCTGTCTTCACAACTTCTCCTTATTTTGCTGTTAATATTCTAAGTGCATCTCAATCCCATCTTTCCGATGGTTTTGCAAAGCGTGTGCCTCTTGAATGGGAGACCGTAGATACATACCGCCATACTGCAACAAACTGTCTTTTACTCTCAGATACCTTAGGCCATATCATTTGTGAGAGAAGCGCCATCTATGACGGGGGAGATCATGAAATTATTATAGGAAAGGTGATGGATTTAAACGTAACATCCTCTGCGTCTCCCCTTATTCGACAAAGAGGGCAATATTTAACCACACAACCCATCCACATCGAGGCTCCCTGTGAGCATTCTTACAGAAAATCCGGCAGCTTCTAATGCTTTAATAATCACAGCCATGTGATCTTTGCCGCGCGCCTCTACCATAATATCAAGCTCCGCCATTTTTATAGGGATTTCGTAAATAAGGCGCTGGTGATGCACTTCCAGAATATTTCCTTGATGGTCTGCAATAATCCTTGAAATTTCTGCCAATACTCCTGGAATATCCCGAACGTCTATCCGCAAAAGTGTAAACCGTCCCTCATGAATTTGCCCTCTCATCATAATAGCGGAGAGAAGACGCGCATCAATATTGCCCCCACTGACAACGATTCCGATCTTCTTCTTGGCGAAAAGAGAGGGATCATGCAAAAGCGCAGCAAGCCCTACAGCTCCAGCACCTTCTGCAACAACGTTTTGCTTGCGTACTAAAAGGTCAACAGCGCGTTCAATTTCTTCCTCTTGCACAATAAGGATGTCATCAAGAAGCGTTTTCAAAATAGCTTGAGGAAGTTTACCAGGTGTTTTTACCGCAATGCCATCGGCAAGAGTTGCTTCGCTTGTTCTTTCCTCTTGGAGTCCGTAAAGAGCTTGTGCCATAGACGCACATCCTTCTACTTCAACGCCATAGAGTTTAAGAGACGGCTTTAATGACTTAGCTGCCACAGCTATTCCAGAACAAAGCCCTCCCCCTCCTATGGGTACAATAAGAATGTCTAACTCAGGGACTTCTTCTAACATTTCAAGACCGATGGTTCCTTGTCCTACAATGACAGATTCATCATCATAGGGATGGATAAAAGTAAGGTTTTCCGTTAATGCAATCTCTTGAGCCAGCGTTTGCGCCTCAGCTAATGTTTCTCCCGCAAGGATAACTCGAGCTCCCCACTTCTCTGTATTTCTTACTTTTGTGGGGGGCGTCAAAAGAGGCATAACAATGGTTGCGGGAGTTCGTAATTTATGAGCATGAAAAGCGACTGCTTGAGCGTGATTTCCAGCAGAAACAGTAATAACGCCCCTTTGAAGAGTCTCAGGAGATAAGCTCTTAAGCTTTATGTAAGCCCCCCTCTCTTTAAATGAACCTGTTTCTTGAAAATTTTCCATTTTCAGGAAAACATCTGCATCGTAAGTCCTTGAAATATAAGAAGAATAGAGAAGTGGCGTTTCAAGAACAATGTCTTTTAATAACGCTTTAGCTTTTTGAATGTCTTTAAGAGCAGGATAGGTCATAATAGACCTATCTTATCCTAAAATGAGCGTCCCCGTAAGGCTATTCGCAGAAGCTTTTTCTATATTAATATTAACGCATTTTTCAAAAAGCTCAGGCGTTGCTTGCACGTAAACCGATTGAAAATGAGGTGTTTTTCCTAAGAATTGACCGTCCTTCTTACCTTGACGATCGAAAAGGACAGAGACAGTCGTTCCAATACTTTTTTGGTGAAAAGCAAGGTGTTGCGTATTGAGAAGCTCTTGAAGCCGGGCAAGCCGCTCCGCTTTTATGTCATCTGGAATTTGGTTGTCCATGAGAGCTCCTGGGGTCCCAGGCCGGGGACTATATTTAAAAGAGTAAGACTGGGAATACCCTACTTCTTCCACAAGAGATAATGTCTGCTTGAAATCGTCCTCTGTCTCTCCAGGGAAACCCACAATAAAATCAGAAGATAAAGCGATATCAGGGCGATAGGTGCGCAACTTTTCAATGCAGGCCAAATAATGCTTTCGTGTATGTTTGCGATTCATGGTTTCTAAAATTCGGTCGGAGCCCGATTGAACAGGAAGATGAAGAAAAGGCATAACTTGCGGGATATCTCGATGGGCCGCCATGAGCTCTTCATCCATATCACGTGGATGAGACGTCATATAGCGAAGTCTTTCAAGACCTTCGATATCGGCGAGGTATTCCAGAAGCTTTCCTAAACCCCACTCTTGTCCTTCGGGACCTTCTCCATGGTAGGCATTGACATTTTGCCCCACAAGAGTGATCTCTTTAGCCCCTCGCGCACACAAACGCGCTGCTTCTTCTCTAATAGCGCGAGCGGGTCGAGAATATTCAGCTCCTCGTGTATAAGGCACCACACAAAAGGTACAAAATTTATCACAACCCTCTTGGATAGCAAGAAAAGCTGAAGATCCTACATGAGTATGCTCTTGAGGAAGATAGTCAAACTTAGATTCAACGGGAAATTCCACATCCAACACCCCACACCCTGGCCCCTTTCTCTTATCTTGAGCCCGATGAGCACGTGCAATCATTTCCGGAAGACGATGATAGGTTTGAGGCCCAAAAACAACATCCACATAAGGCGCACGACGCATGATTTCTGCGCCTTCTGCTTGCGCCATACATCCTGCCACCGCTACAATCATTTTGTTATCCTTATGGGGGCGGATACGTCCCAAATCTGAATACACTTTTTCTTCAGCTTTTTCACGAATGTGGCATGTGTTTAAAATAACAAGGTCTGCCGTCTCTGCTGTCTCCGTCAGCTCATATCCTAAGGGTTTTAAAACATCAACCATACGGCCTGAATCATAGACGTTTGCTTGGCACCCATAGGATTTAATGTAAAGACGCTTTTGAACCATTTTTAACTCATTTTCTTTGAAAGAGGCTTGGCAAAAGCCTCCGCTAGTCCATGTTGTACAGCTTGAAAGCTTGCTTGCGCAAGGTCTTTTCGAGAGGCAAAGTCTTGCGCTTTGAAAGGAGGATGCAGATCAACAACAGCTTGAACTGTCCCCAACTGGGCAAGAAGCCACAGATGAGAAAGCAGATCCACATCTGGACTCGCCCATCCACACAGCTTACGTATATACCGCGGCATAGGCAAAGAATCCCATCCCGCATAGGTTATCGTGATAGGCTGAACAACTAGATTTTTTTTAAGCGCGATATCAAAAAAAGAACTTCCGAAAGGAAGAACGCGACATCCATCAGAGGTGGTGCCTTCTGGAAAAAGAATCAGGCTTTCTCCTTTATCAATATAGTGCGTGAGCTTATCAGCACCATCCGCAATAGCCGTACGGCTTCTGTCAATGTAGACAGACCCTTGAAGAGTTGAAAGCCAGCCTATAACAGGCCATTTAGCGACTTCATTCTTTGCAACAAATCGCGCAGGAATAAACGTCCCTAAAACAAGAATATCCACATAGCTTGAATGATTGGCAACAAAGAGAGTTGGCTTTGTAGATGAAAGCTCCCCTCTAATGATAAGCTCATGTCCAATAGCTTTACGCCAACTTGATAAGATAAGACGCCCCCACCAAAATCCTAAGGGTTGGTAAGTTTTACTTAATATCCAATGAATAGGTCCATAGATGACACAGACTAAACTCGCTAGGAGAAAACGCCAAAGCGCAAGTCCGTAAGCTTGTGGCATTAGGCTGCCTCATGGGGAGAAGAAGAGGGGGAATATCTTTCAGAGTAACGTTTTGCCACCATTTCTTTTTTGACAATAATGCACACATCGATAGAATTAAACTGAGTATCAATGAAGGCTCCGTCCCCCACAAAACCACCCAGACGCAAATAACCCTTAATCAAGGGAGGGAGCTGGCGAAGGGCTTCTTTAGAATTCACTTGAGAGGCAGGAATCAAATCCATTTTTTGATAATGGATAGGAAGGGCTTTTGCTCTAAGTTCTGGAGGAGCTAAGTGGTTATGGTAAAGATAGGAAAGCGCTTGCTTGTATAATGATATATCCGTGCCACTAAAACTCCCACACCCAAAGCAGAGATTGACTTGATTAAGGCGGATATAAGCCCCAATTCCTCGCCATAAAAGCTGCATCGTTGGTTTTGTTCGATAATTTTTATGAACGCAAGAGCGGCCTAGTTCCATAATCTGACCTGGGGTGGAGACCAGCTTACTCACATCAAATTCGGAAGCCGTGTAATACCCTCCATAACGAAGAGCCGCCTCTCGCAGCATAAATCGGTAAGTCCCAACGATTTTGTTACACGCATGATCAATCACTAAAAGTACATCACAAAAATCATCAATAGGAGAAATATCCTGTTTTGATAAAACCATCGTTTCATCAGGTTGAGCGCCGCATTCCTCGTAAAATACTTCATAGCGGAGAAGCTGAGCAGCTTTTACCTCCTCTTCTGACTGTGCAAGGCGTACTTCTAAAGAGCCTGCTTTCAACAAAGGAAGTGACTTTGAAAATCGATCAAAGGAAGATGTGGGATGTTCAGCTATCATAGTGTTCAAATTTTTTTCCTCAATCCTTTTAAAGGACTACCATATAATTCAAGACGGTGACCAACAAGACGATACCCCAAGTCCTTCGCTATTTCTTTTTGAAGAGCCTCGAGCCGCTCATCATAAAATTCGATGATTTGACCCGTATGTGTATCAATCAAATGATGATGATGCTCATTTGCAGCTTCTTCATATCGCGACTTCCCGTCTCCAAAATCATGACGGTTCAAGATATGTGCTTCTTCGAATAAACGCAAGGTTCTGTAAACCGTGGCGAGACTAATTTTAGGATCGACTTGGCTTACTCTTTTATAAAGAACATTTACATCTGGGTGGTCTTGGGACTCAGATAAAACACGAACAATCACACGCCTTTGTTCAGTCATTCGCAGTCCTTTTGTCTGGCAAAGCTGCTCCAGAGTCATATACAATGCCCTAATCAACCGACTGATATTTAACGAGACTTAAGCTGCGACATCACGACGTTCGCGACGAGTGCCCAGTCCAATGTTTTTTGCTAAATTACTGCGACGCTTTGCATAATTTGGAGCTACCATGGGATAATCTGCTGGTAATCCCCATCGCTCCCGATATTGGTCAGGAGTCATATTGTAAGATGTTTTTAAATGACGCTTAAGCATTTTCAAACGTCGTCCATCTTCAAGACATACGATATAATCAGGTTGCACAGAGTCTTCAATTGAAACAACGGGATCTGGACGATCATGTAATAAGAATGAACATCCAGAATTTACATTACACAAGCTGCGATAAACCTGTTGAATGAGTGCAGGCAATTCCGAAACGGGGACTTCATTGTTTGCAACATAAGAAGCGACAACTTCAGCAACTAATGTCATCACATTTAAGGATTCCTCTTTTTCTGTCATTTCTCAGCCTTTCTTTTAAATGAACTTTACTTTTATATATTACATATAAAAAAAACAATCAATATATTTTTATATTTTTTAAAAGTACTACCCATGAATTTACGGGCTTCCTTATACGAGATCTTTAAAAAAATTCAAAGCACAAATATATCGGCCATTATCTCGCGGATAGTAATGAGGGCGTTTTCCACAAAAAGTAAAGCCATGTTTATTATAAAAAGGGATAGCTGCTTCGTTATCTTCAGCCACTTCAATAAAAAGGTGTTTGATTCCCTTGTTTTTTAAAGTTGTAAAAAGAGCCTCCAAAAGAATACCACCCCACCCTTTCTGTCGGCTTGAAGGAGCTACAACGAGTGTCAAAATTTCTGCTTCGTCCTTTACTTCTCGCCATAAAATATACCCACACAAGTTATTATTTTCTTCAACCTTCAGACCAAACACAAAGGGGCTTTTTAAAAACTCCTCGAATACAATTGCGTCCCATTCCTTAAAAAAGGACTGCTTATGAAGAGTTGCCGCATCTTGACAATCCTTAAGAGTGAGGGAAAACACAGTCATATTACTTCATTGAGATAAAAAAATTATTTTATATTTTATTTTAATTATAGTTCTTGAAAAAATCAATTTTTCTGTTTGGGCATTTAAATTAGCGCTTCCTCTTTTGTTTAAAGTATGTATCATTAAGATGATCTTTTTAAGAAAGATCTTAATGAATAGAGGAGAATCTCATGCATCGACATCATCATGGCCATATCATTTTGCAACAATTTTACCTACAACCCTGTAATCGACTAAGGAATCTAAAATGTACTTTTTTAACCCCCTGATCCAAACGTTTAAACTTATCACCTGCTTACTTCTTATTTCTCTCTCTTCCGCTCAAAGCGCCCCCGTTAAAATTTCCATCCTTCAGCTTGTTGAACACCCTGCCTTAAATGCAACGCGGGAAGGTTTCCTCGAAGAACTTAATAAATTAGGATATAGGGAGGGAGACAATCTCATTTTAGACTTTCAATCCGCCCAAGGAAACCCCTCCTTAGCAACACAAATCGCTCAAAAGTTCGTCTCAAACAAGCCAAATGTGATTGTGGCTATTCCAACGCTGGCAGCGCAAGCAGCCATGTCTGCCACGAAAGACATGGATATTCCCGTTGTCTTTAGTTCTGTAACAGATCCAGTAACAGCAAAGCTTGTTACAAACTTAGAAGCTCCCGAGGGGAATGTCACGGGTGTATCTAATTTTGTGCCCGTTGAACCACAATTCAAGCTTTTCAAGCGTGTTCTTCCTACATTGAAGACCTTAGGAATTGTTTACAACCCAGGTGAAGCTAATTCCATCGCTCTTAATACCATGATGGAAAAAATAGCCCCATCCTTTGGTTTGACCCTGGTTTTCGCACCCGCCGCTAAAAGTAGTGATGTCTTGACAGCGACACAAAGTCTCTGTGGAAAGGTCGATGCCGTTTTTGTTAATAATGACAATACAGCCCTCAGCGCTTTTAAGAGCGTCGTGCGCGCAGCAAAAGCTTGCAGGATTCCTGCCTTTGTCAGCGATCTTGATATCGCTGATCAAGGGGCTCTCGCCTCTCTTGGACCTGATCAACGAGAGGTAGGCCGTCAAACAGCCCGGATGGTAGACTTTATTTTAAAAAATCCTGAAGCCCCTCTTCCGGCCGTTGAATTTCCGGGCAAAACGGAGGAATTCATTAAGAAGGACTGAGCCTCACAGTTCATGAAAAAGCGGCTTTTTTTGTACGAGGGATTTTAAAATCCCTCGTCAGAATGCCTCAAGGCACCATTACCGTTGCATTTCCCGGTTCATCAATATGAATGGCTCCGGCCCAAATACACATCACAATAGATGTTGTATCAAGGGCTGGCATGACCTCAACAAATACATCCAACGCTTCAGATACCCAGGGGTCAACCACAATGGGTTCACAGGGCATGGGCGTCAAAACTCCCATGGCGGCTGCGGTAGCAATAATGACTTGGGGATTAGCAAGCGATACACACTCACCAAAAGTTTCAATATTCGCAATGGGAATCATATCCGAAATATTTCCCATCAGCGAAAACTCTGCTGTAATTGTGCGATCAGGCAACACAATTAAAGGTGTGGGCACAAGCCCAAAAAGGCACTGGATTAATGAAAGATCCCCAACAACCGCAAGACTCATCTCTCAACCCCCGAAGACATGGGGTTCCCGTGAGAATCATAAAACTGGGGTTTTCGAACAAGACGTCCCATGTCAAAAACAAGAACTTGTCGCACAACCCCATTTTCATAATAGGAAAGAAACTCCCCATGGCGTTTGCCTTGCACATAGAACCCTGACGTTAGAAGAGCCCCGTTTGGGTAATAATCCATCGTAGGGCCTTCTAAAATACCATTATGATAATGAGAAACTCTCTTTACACGCCCTAACAGATCATACGTTACTGAAGGGCCATGCTTCGTTCCATGCTCATATTGGGTCCGTGCTCGAACAGCTCCCCCGGGGTCATAAAAGGTTGTTTCTCCATGAGGCTTACCTTCATGAAATTGGGTAAAAAGGGAAGGCTCTCCTCCTTTATAAAATTCCGCAGGACCATGAGCCACCCCCTCATGATAAGTTATTTTATCTTTAAGACGTTGAGACTTGTCATAACGGCGCGCCTCTCCATGAAGACGGCCTTTTTCAAAGGGGTGAGAAGAGATGAGACTTGCGTTTTCATCATATTTTTCAACCACCCCATGTCTTTTATTATCGATAACTTTTCCTATAAAGCGGCGTTCTCCCGGTACAGGAGCCTCCTGATCTTTTGTTTTCTCGTCATCTGCTAAAATCTCTTTTTCAGGCTGATCATTCATAAGGTCTTTATCCATTGAGACTTATCGTTAGCCCCTCTACTGAAACAGCTGCTGTTGCGGATATTTCAATGGCTGCACCTGCGGAAAGGCTGGCATTTCCACCTGCAGAGAACGTGGCTGCCCCTCCTCCCGCAAAGTTTGCATCTCCTCCTCCCGTAAAGGTGGCTTCTCCTCCACCCGTACAGGAAATATCTCCTCCAGCGGTTATCGTTGCACTTCCTCCTGCATTGACGCTAAAGTCTCCGGAACATTGAACCGTCATATTTCCTGTAACATCAAAAACTACATTTCCTTGAAGGCATGTAATACTAATATTTCCATTTGAAAGGGTAACCGTATAATTTCCTTGGTCAATTGTTAAAGATTTATTGCCATTTGTTAAGGTCAAACTGTCGTTACCTTGTCCTCCTCCCCCTTCACCACCTTCTCCTCCTCCTTGGGCTTGCAGAGCAACGGTACGACTTCCTCCGACAAGGGTAATACTTTGGTCATTCTCAATTTTGATATTAAAGTCCTTTTGAGCATGGATATAAATCTCTTCGGAGTCTTTCTTATCTTCGAATCGAAATTCATTATATCCTACAGCACCTTCACCTTCGGCTTTGCTGGTTTGACTTTTGATGGTTGATTTTGTTGGCTCATCTGGCAAATAGGGGGGTTTGTGATCTCCATTATAAACAGACCCCACTACTAAAGGATAATCAGGATTGCCATCAATGAATGAGACAACAACTTCTTGCCCAATGCGGGGCGTAAATAAGCTTCCCCAGGCTTTCCCTGCCCATAAGGTGGCCACCCGAATCCAACAAGACGTACTATCATCTTCCTTGTCTGAGGGATCCCAATGAAATTTGACCTTAATGCGCCCATATTCTTCCGTATAGATTTCTTCCCCTTCTTTTCCTGTTACCTTAGCCGTTTGAGTACCATAAATATGGGGCTTTGGCGTAAGCTGAGGAGCTTTAAAAGGTATGGTTGCTGAAAAAGCACGGTAACTATTTTTATAAATATGTTCTGTTTGTCCCTCTGGTTCCAAGTATGCCTCATGAATCGTTTCATAAAGAACGTAATCCTTGTTGGCATCATCTCGTGGGTGCTTCTGTAATGTAAATTTATACCCAGCCAGGAAAAAGGGAACTGTTGATACACCTTCTACCATTTTTTGAGGTAGTTCTTCCGATTGAAGCTGTATCTTCGCAAGAGCGTCTCCCCGACTTTGTTGATCAAAAATCTGACGATAGCGCGTGATGCTCCCTCCTCCTGCATCAGAATTTCCTGTTGCCAGAGATTTTAAAGCTGTTTGCGGTGTTAAATAATTATAGCTTTTCAATGTATCGTTTTGAAGAACCAAGCGTTGAGTAATAAAGCAAGACCCTACCTTCAGCATCATCTGATCTTCAAGAGCACTATCTTGAAAACTTGCGGTTGCCGCGTTCGGGCAAGGCACATGGGCACTTGGTGAATCAGCTAAGACGAGTTTGTGGGTTTCTTGGTCTTGTTGAAAAAAATAAAAAATACCTTCTCTCTCCATCAACCGAGAGATAAAATTAAAATCCGTTTCATCATATTGAACACAAAAGTCTAAGAGATCCTGGCCACAAGCCGTCACTTGATTAGAATAAATGATTTGCGTTTCATCTAAGACACTCTTAATAATATCGATGGTAGATTTATTTTGAAAAATACGACACTGCCCAGACATGGTCAAAAGCCATAGTTTGGGATAAAGGATGGCTCGATAGGTTGTTGAAGCTGTTAAAGGCTGAAAAGGTGTCCCTTCTTGCTCAAATCGTCCAATGATCCCATTATATGTCCGCTTTTCAGACCCCACGCTCACGGAAACAGTAGCGCTTTGCCCCATAAGCGTACTAAAATCCACCTCTCTGCTTTCAGCGAACAACATAAGATTATATTCAAAAAGAGAAGATAGACGCTCTGTTCCCTGAAAATGAGCAATAAGAAATGACGTACTTCCAGGCATTTTGACGTCTAAAAAAACTTTTGCATCTGCCATTTTTATTCTCTTTATAACCCCTACCAGTTATTAATCGCAGAGTGTAACAGAGATCCCAAGAACCGTGTAGGGGAAATCTTCCCCGCCCCTTTTCATAAACCAGAGCATGTTGACTGAAAGAAAGTAAGGGAGCTGATTAAAAAAGAAGGGGTACCTTTAAACGTCTACACCAATGAAGTTTTATTTCGCCCTGCCCAGAAGAGGCCTATTCTTTCACGGGAAATCTGGTTCCCAGTTGAGTTTCAATAAGCCATTCGGCAAACCTAAGATCTGCTCTTCGTGGCTCTTCCTTTGACGAATAAAAATAAACTTTCTTTACAATATCCAGATACTCATCAACAGAGACTTTAGGATCACAATCTTTTACGAGCGTTAAAACGGTCTTAGAACATTCCAGCATAAGCTCGGGATAATATATAGGTGGACTCATCTTTTTGCTTTGAGCCAGAGAAGCAAAATCATCACCTGATGCGGACGAGGCATTGATAAGATCCATAAGGGAACATTCCAACGCCTCAGCTATAGCTTGAAGAGATTGGGCACTTGGTTTTTTAATTCTACCTTTAAGAATGTTTCTTACAGAATGGATACTTAGGCCGGCACGCCTCTCTAGTTCAGCAATTGAGAGGTTTTTGGCCTCCATGCGTTCAATAATTTTCTCTTTTAATGCAGCTGTCATACACTTCTTTACCTAAATCAATCTCCTATAAACATTAATCCATAAAGACGGTTGTGGTAAGCCTAAAATCGCATGATGCGAAAAAAAGCTAGCATTTATAAAATTTTTGGTATACAAAATACCAAAAAAGGTTAATCTAAAAAGAAGAAGATAGGACGTTTTTTGTGACTAATCTTCTTAAAAAAAGTGTCTCTGAACCTATTTTATTAGAAATCTCAGATACTTAATAAAAAATTAGAACCCATAAAAGGTCACAATCGTAGGGAGGATACATCAACTTTTTCTAAAAGTCTACCTTCCTATAAAACGGCCTTTTGCGGACTCAAGTTTTAACAACCAGAGCGGGAGAGTCTATGCTTAAGTTTGAGATCATTGAATCGACTCAACGAATTTTTAAAAATAAGCTTATCAAGTTAACAACCGAAAAAATGAAACTTTTTCATGGAATTGAACTTTCTTTGAAATATCACATCCCTCCAACCTTCATTATTGCAAAGAAAGACAACAAGACAATCTTTGGAGGAGCGTGCCTTCTTAAAAAGAAGCTTGTTGATATTCAAGAAGATCTTGGAGAGCTTGTTGCAGCGCTGACTGTTCATAAAAATGCTGTTTGGGAATGTTCTACGATTTACTTTGAAACTTTTTCAACCCATCTCCCCTCTCACTCTCCTGAAGAAGAGATCTTTTCGAAACACTTTTACCGAGGACTATATGAAGAACTTGTTACCTTTGGCTCACAAAAAAGAGTGAGCTTTATTATCATGAAACTGCCCCCAGACATTTATGTTGCTACAAAGAAATTTGGATTATGGCCGTACGTTGTAGAACTTAAGCCCCAAAATTCTCCTGATGGTCTTTTCCATGGCATTTTGCCTCTAACAGGAAGTCAATATGAGGCTTATCAAAACATTTTGAATACTTAAAGCAGAATCTCTTATTTCTTCTTCGGTGTTGGCGTTGGTGACATTGAAGACTGGGGCGTAGCAGAAGGAGGTTCAAAACCTGATTGATTCAGGAGAGATGTATTAGAGCTTCCTAAGGCTTGTAAGCTTACCGCACACCCCATCAGCTTAAACTGAACTTCTTTTCGGCAGACTTCTGTTGCAGACTGAAGAGCATCCATAACAAAACCATCTCCCTGAGTTATCCCTTCTTGCTGTTGTTTTAAAACAGTTTGTTGAAGCATTCCATAGCGTACACATGCTGTTTCCGCCTCACCACACACCAGAACCATTTGAGCATTAGAATAAGTCCAGTTTCTATTTAAAAGGGCATCACAAGTGAACACTCTTGCCTTAGCATTTGGGGTTATATAATTTGACGTCCCCAAAAGTGACGAGTCTATCGTTGAAGGAAGCATGATGGTTGGAGATTGCGAGGGGGTGGAAGGAGAAGAAGTCGCATATCCCTGAGCCTCTATTTTTCCGTTACAAAGAAGGCAAAGCGCGCTTAAGAAAAAATAGTATTTCATGAGACATTGCCTCCAAAAGAGTTGAATTTCTTTTTGTAACGGTTTAGAAAAGTGTATCACTTCTTTTAAAAGAAGGAAATAGTTGCTGTTACCCTATTTTTAAGGTACACAAGCGACACTACATTAACATTCATGAGAACGATAGGTTACAACAATGGCGGTTCCTAAGAAAAAAACTTCTCCCTCTCGCCAAAAAATGCGGCGAGCTCACCATGCTCTCACACCAGTGGCAAGTGTTGAGTGCTCTCATTGTGGAGAGCGCAAGCTCCCTCATCATCTATGTCCCTCCTGTGGTTATTATAAAGGGCGTCAGGTGATTGGACAAATGTCAGACTCATCTGTTGCTTAACACATAAGTCTTTCATCAAGAGAGAGTTTTTGAGTGGAAATTATATTATCTGTTGATGCCATGGGAGGCGACAATGCCCCCAAAATGGTTATTCAAGGTCTTGCGGCAGCCTCTCAACGCTATCCTTTTGTGCATTTTCTTCTTTATGGAAACAAAGAAATTGTTGAGCCGTTTCTTGTTAAAGAAAAAAAATTACGAGAAAAGGTCACTCTTATTTCTTGTGAAGAAGTTATTACCCCAGAAACCAAACCAAGTGCGGCTGTACGGGGCTTTCCCAATTCTAGCATGCGCCAAGCCATCAGAGCTGTAGCTGAAGGACGCGCACAGGGCGTTATTTCCGCGGGAAATACAGGGGCTTATATGGCTCTTGCAAAAATAATTTTGAAAACCATACCCGGAATTGATCGACCTGCTTTAGCAAGCCTCGCCCCAACTTTGCGAGGAGAAGTCGTTATCTTGGACTTAGGGGCTAACGTAGAGTGTTCTTCTAAGAACCTTGAGCAATTCGCAATCATGGGAGAGCTTTTTGCTCGTCATGTCCTCCATCTCCCTCGGCCTAAAGTAGGACTCATTAATGTGGGGTCCGAAGATATCAAAGGGAGCACAATCGTGAAGGAAGCCGCTGAGCTTATTCGTGGCTCTTCTATTAAAGATAATTTTTATGGTTTCATCGAAGGCGATGATATTCCACGGGGAACGGTCGATGTTGCTGTTATGGATGGCTTTACGGGGAATGTCGTCTTAAAAGCAGGGGAAGGCGTCATGCAGCTTGCCATCCATTATTTTAAAGAAGCTTTTAAGAGTTCATGGAGTGCAAAACTTGGCTATTTTTTCGCGCGTCACATGTTAAGGAAGCTTTCTATGCGTTTAGATTATCGACGTTATAATGGGGGCATTTGGCTAGGTCTGGGAGGTATTGCTATTAAAAGCCATGGAGGAACAGATGCTCTCGGCTTTGCACACGCCATCGATCTTGCTGTTGATATGATAACGTCTCAGATAAACACCCATTTTCTTAAGGAATTTTCTTCAGAAGTAGCCCCTTCATCCAAGGCAGTAAATCAATGACCATTCGTTCTGTTATCCTCGGCACGGGAAGCTATCTCCCCAAAAAAAGAGTCACCAATCACGATCTGCCCTCGCATCTTGATACCTCCCATGAGTGGATTATGGAGAGAACTGGAATTTGCGCGCGCCATATCGCAGCTCCAGAGGAATATACCTCTACAATGGCTGTTGAAGCAGCTCAAAAGGCATTAATCGCTGCTCAACTAACATCTCAAAACATTGATATGGTTATCCTTGCCACCTCAACACCAGACCATACTTTTCCTTCAACAGCCATTCGTGTTCAAGAAAAATTAGGAATTTCTAAGGGGTGCGCCTTTGATCAAGCTGCTGCTTGTAGTGGCTTTATTTTTGCGCTTGCCACCGCAGACGCTTATCTTAAACAAGGGATGGCAACAACAGCACTTGTTATCGGGTCTGAAACGATGAGTCGTCTTGTTGATTGGAACGATCGTGGAACAGCTGTTCTATTTGGAGATGGCGCGGGTGCCGTTGTTTTACAAGCCCAATCTCAAACCGACCGTGGGATTTTGGGAAGCCTTCTTCGAACAAATGGCTCCGGCTATGATCAACTTTACGTTAATGGAGGTCCGAGCACGACGCAGACGACAGGAACAATCCAAATGAACGGAAGAGAAGTTTTTAGAAATGCAGTTACGCGCTTAGAAGAAGCCGTCGAAGATATCTTAAAAATTCATAATATCTCTCAAGAAGAAATTGACTGGCTTGTCCCTCACCAAGCTAATAAACGCATCATTGATGCGACAGCAAAAAAATTAAGCTTACCCAATGAGAAAGTTATCCATACAGGCGCTGATCAAGCCAACACGTCTGCCGCCTCCATTCCTTTGGCCTTAGACCAGGCTGTAAGAGATGGGCGCATAAAAAAAGGAGATCTTATCTTGTGTGAATCCTTCGCAGCTGGTTATGCTTGGGGATCAAACTTAATCCGAATGTAACACCTCTAAAGGGGAAGAAAATGAAATATCGCATTGCTGTTGTCGGCGCCACAGGTAATGTGGGAAGAGAGATTCTTAATACCCTTGCAGAGAGAAAATTTCCCATTGATACTATTTATGCCGTTGCTTCTTCTGACTCTATAGGTCAACGTGTCTCTTTTGGAGAAGATGAGGTTTTGGACGTTCTCCCCATTACAGACTTTGACTTTAGTAGGTGTGACTTTGCTCTTTTTTCAGCAGGAAGCACCGTCTCAGCAGAGTTCGCCCCTATAGCTGCCCAGGCGGGATGTATCGTGATTGATAATTCCTCTCATTTTCGTCAAGAGCCCGAGGTTCCTTTAGTTGTCCCAGAAGTTAACCCAGACTCTCTGGCAAACTATCGTGACTGTAATATTATTGCGAACCCTAATTGTGTCGCCCTTCCTTTAACGATGGCTTTAAAACCTCTTTTAGATGAAGTGCGGCTCAAACGCGTCGTTGTTTCCACCTATCAATCTGTGTCCGGAGCAGGGCGTGCGGCTATGGACGAACTCTTTAACCAAACGCGCGCTATTTATATGAATCAGCCTGTTATTAAAGAAGAGATGACAAAACAAATTGCTTTTAACGTTATCCCTCAAATTGACAACTTTATGCCTGATGGAACGACGTTTGAAGAAACAAAAATTTCTCTCGAAACACAAAAGATTTTGGGAACTAACATGGGAATAGCTGTGACATGTGTACGGGTTCCTGTTTTTATTGGCCATTCTTTAGCAGTTGCCGTTGAATTTGAAAGCCCCTTATCTGTAGGTGAAGCTCGTGCCTTATGGCGTGAATTTCCAGGTCTTTCTATTATTGATTACCATCAAGAAGACGGCTTTGTGACACCAGCCGAAGTAGCCGGTGAAGATGCCGTGTTCATCAGTCGTATCAGACGAGATACATCTGTTCCTCATGGACTCCTTTTTTGGGTTGTCAGCGATAATTTGCGGAAAGGGGCAGCCCTTAATGCTGTTCAAATTGCTGAGAAGCTTATCTGTGACTATTTAGACCCTAACTGTCCTCAAAAAATAAATTAGAGCCTTTTTTTGCTAGCCTAAGAAAGGGGTTCTTTTTAGCACCCAACGTGAAAACAAAGGAGAGACAGAACGATGAGAAGCAATGATGCGCACCACTTAACGCTAGAAGATATCGAATTTTATCAAGAAGCTCTCAAAGAAGCCAAGCAAGGATTGTCCGAAGGGGGAATCCCCATCGGTGCCGTTCTTGTGCATCAGGGGAAAATTATAGGCCGAGGTCATAATCAACGCATCCAAAAAGCAAGTTCTATCCGTCACGGAGAAACAGACTGTATAGAAAATGCGGGCCGCCAACCCGCCGCCCTTTATAGAAACTCCACTCTTTATACTACCCTTTCTCCCTGTGCTATGTGTTCAGGAACTGCGCTCCTTTATAAAATTCCTAGAATTGTCATAGGAGAAAACAAAAATTTTATGGGGGAAGAAGGGCTGCTTAAAAGTCGTGGCGTTACTGTGATTGTCTTAAATGACCCCGAAACGATTCAAATGATGGAAGAGTTTATTCAAAATAATGAGACACTTTGGAATGAAGATATAGCTACTCTCCTATAGAAGGATAAACATGATCAAAACCCTCATTGAAGAAAAGCTTCAGCTCGAATTTTCTCCGACTTATTTAAAAGTCATCGATGAATCTCATCATCATGTGGGCCATACCAACTACCGACCGGGAGGGAATAGCCACTTCAGTGTAACTATTGTGTCCTCTCTTTTTTGTGGCATGAGCCGGATTCAACGTCATCAAAAAGTATACGCGTGCCTGGAAGAAGAACTTAAGGCCGGAATTCATGCGCTCCGTTTAAAGATTCTTTGCCCTGAGGAGGGGGAGTCACCCGAAGTTGAGTAATTTGGTGGCGATGACGGCGTAAAATATCTACGCGAAACCCATAGATCATGAACGATTGTCCTATTTCAGGGATTTCTCTGGTTTCATGAAGTACCAGTCCCGCTAAGGTCGTTGCATGCTCATCGGGCAAATCCCATCCATAAAGACGATTAAGATCACGCAGAGTCAGAGAGCCATCAATAACATAGGTTCCATCAGAGGTAATTCGAACGCCAGGAATCTCCACATCGTGTTCATCCACGATTTCTCCTACTATCTCTTCTAAGATATCTTCAAGAGTCACCATCCCTTGAAGGTCACCATATTCATCAATCACCAAAGCAAAGTGCTCACGCCTTTGGCGAAAGGCCGCAAGTTGCGAGAACAACGTTGTTGTTTCAGGAATAAACCAAGGAGGGGTGGCGATTTTTTCAATATTAAGCTCTTCTGGATTTCCCTTATAACCCTGGACAGCCCTCAACAAGTCCTTCGCATGGAGGACCCCAACGATATTCTCGGGGTTTCCTTTCCAAACAGGAATCCGTGTATAAGAAGCTTTTAGGACTTGTTTGATAATCTCTTCATTGGAATCCTCTATATCAATCATAAACATGGCCTTGCGATGGCGCATGGTCTCGGTAACTTCAACAGTTGTTAAATCTAGAATGCTTCGTAACATCGCGCGTTCATATTCGGCCTCTCCTGAAGAACCGGTATGAAGCTCAATAGCACCGCGCAATTCTTCTGCTGAAGCTGCTTCCGAAACCTCTTGCTTAATTTTAATTCCCATCACATGAAGTGACTCTTGAGCCATAAAATTAATGGCTTTCGTCAAAGGAGACATAACGGCTAAGAGAAGCTTAAAAAAAGGTGCAAAAACCAAAGCCACCTGATCAGGACATGTATAAACATACATTTTGGGGAGAACTTCTGCATAAATCGTAATGAGAGCTCCCATCCCAAGGGCTGCATAAACGGCTCCAGCTGCTCCAAAAAGATGGGTTAAAATACCTGTGGCGAGGGCTGTTACGATGGTAATAGACCACGTATTTAAAAGAATGATGGAACTAATAAATTCCCCTATTTTAGCCTGTAATTTTAAGATAGAAGACGCATTTGCATTTCCTTTTTTAGCCAAATGATAAAGGCGTACACGAGACGCTGCTAAAACAGCAGCTTCTGAAGCCGATCCAAGTGCTGCCAAAAGAATGAAAAAAAGAATAGCGAGTAGGGAAAGAGCCGCAGAAAAAAGTGTCATCGAGGTCCTTATGTGGTTCTTAAGAGAAAAATACGAACAAAGTTTACATTTTCAAGTTGGAGCAGTATATCATTTTAAAAATCAACAATCCAGACTCAGGCACGCGTGTCCTTAATACCTAACAAATTTTCTATCGTGTTTACCTCCCTTGTCACTCCAGAGCTAGTAATGCATTGTTTTTCAAAAAAAACATTAGAATTACTTCCTCGGGGGTTTTATTTCCGCAACAAGATCTTCGGGTCAGAAACGCTAAGATTTGCTACGCAAATCAACCGTTTCTAGCCCAAGGATGACACCAGATAATGAGACCCATGCCCCACCTTCCTCCCCCCCTCGGTATTGACTTTCTTTTAAGCAACGAGGATCTTATTAAAGATCTCTCAAAAAAAAATGTTGGCCTTATCACAAACCAGAGTTCTCTCACCCAAAACTATGTCCCATCAGCTGATGCTCTCCGTCAAAAACTTGGAGGAGCCTTAAAGTGTATTCTCGTCCCTGAACATGGGTGGAGCGGGATGATCGGAGAAGGAATAGGAATCACCGATGGATTCGATCCGCACTTAAACCTTCCCATCCTGAGTCTGTATGGGAAGAATAAGAAGTTTATCCCCTTCCTTATCGACAACACTATCGATGTTATTCTTATTGATCTCCAGGATATTGGCTTGCGGTGCTACACCTATAGTGCAACCTGCGCGAAGTTTTTAAAAGCATGTGCAGAGCTTTCTCTCGAGATCATCGTGTGCAATCGCCCGAATCCTCTTGGAGGAGACATAAAAGGCCCTCTTTTAGACCCTCATTTTCACTCTATTTTAGCTTATCTTGATGTCCCTTTCCAACATGGGCAAACTCTGGGGCAACTTCTTTCAGATTTCAACAAAACTCTGGAAACCTCCCTTTCTCTGACCGTTCTACCCTGCCCCCCTGTACATCACCCTTATCAGTATCCTTGGACGCCCCCCTCCCCTAACCTCCCCTCATGGGACTCAGTACTACTGTACCCTGCGTTGGTTCTTTTGGAAGGCGTCAATGTGTCAGAAGGGCGCGGAACAACGCTTCCCTTTACCTCTCTCGGTGCTCCTGATCTTGATCATTATGGTCTCGTTGATTTTTTGAATGAAACACAAAACTCTGTTCGCGCCCGTCCCATTACCTTTACACCTCAAAGCGGTAAGCTCAAAGACAAGGCTTGCCAGGGCGCTCATCTTCTGGTGACAGACCCTTCTGGTCTCGATGCCCTTTCTCTAGGCACCCATATTCTTCGTTTTTTAAAAGAACATTACGCCCCTTTTGAATGGACACCTATGGCTCCCTCTCCTTTCTCCGAAGGAAAAGAGAGGTATTTTATAGATTACTTGTTAGGAACAAGCTCAGTGCGGAAAAAAATAGAATAAAAACAAAGGAGTGAAGCAGGGAGCAACTCTAACGTATACATATACTCTGCTACTTGCAACCAAGGTCACGCAGGAACCTATAATATCTGCTGTTTTAAAATGCTGATAAATTCCTCAAAAAAAGAAGCTCAGCCCTCACTTTTCTGAACAAACCTAGCGCCAATCAAGCCTGAAAAAGCGACTTTTTGTTGACAGTGATGGTGGCTGCTTGCTACAGCATATGTCAGTTTAAAAAGGAGAATTTGCATGCTTATCGGTGTTCCTAAAGAAATTAAAGACAATGAATTTCGGGTGGGCCTTGTCCCCTCCTCTGTGCGTGAATTGGTTCACCATGGACATCCTGTTATTGTAGAAACAAATGCAGGCGTAGGCATAGGCGCGAGCGATGAAGACTACAAAGCCGCAGGAGCAACCATCGCTCCAAGCCCCAAAGAGGTCTTTGCCTCTTCCGATATGATCGTCAAAGTCAAGGAACCACAACACAGCGAGTGCAAACTCTTACGTTCTGGCCAAATTCTTTTCACCTACCTTCACCTTGCGGCTGATCCTGAACAAACCAAAGACCTGCTCAAATCAGGATGTATAGGAATTGCTTACGAGACAGTCACCTCTCCCAAAGGGGGGCTTCCTCTGTTAATGCCCATGAGTGATGTGGCAGGACGGATGTCCATTCAAGTTGGGGCTCACTGTCTGGAAAAGGAGAAAGGCGGATCAGGTATTTTGCTGAGCGGCGTTCCTGGTGTTAGCCCTGGAAAAGTCACAATCCTTGGAGGAGGCGTCGCCGGAACAAGCGCTGCGCGTATGGCCATGGGGTTGGGAGCACAGGTTACTATCTTCGACAAATCTCTGCCTCGCTTAGTTGAATTGGACGCCCTTTTTGGAAAGGCCTTAAATACTCTTTATCCCACTGTAGAAGCCATAGAACGCGAAGTGATCACATCTGACCTTGTCATTGGTGCCGTTCTTGTCCCAGGTGCCGCAGCTCCAAAGCTTGTCTCAGAAGCTCTTGTAAAAAAAATGCGCAAAGGATCTGTACTCGTCGACATCGCCATTGACCAAGGGGGTTGTTTCGAGACAAGTCATCCAACAACGTTTACTCATCCTATTTATATCGAACATGGTGTTATTCATTATTGCGTCACCAATATGCCTGGTGGTGTGGCTCGAACTTCCACCTTTGCTTTGAACAATGCCACTTTACCCTTTGTGATTGCCTTGGCATCAAAAGGCTATAAGCAAGCTCTCCTCGATGATCCTTATCTCATGGAAGGTCTTAACATTTATCGGGGACATGTCACCTATGAAGCTGTCGCTCGTGACTTGGGATATACTTATGCAGAGCCTCGCTCTCTCTTAAGAGATCAGGCCGCTTAAACGATTAGTGCGTCCCGAAAAGACGGTCGCCTGCATCTCCTAACCCTGGGAGAATGTAGGCCTTTTCATTGAGCCGCTCATCCAAGGCTGCCGCATAAATAGGAATATGCGCATATGTTGCATTAAATACCCGAACTCCTTCAGGAGCGGCCACAAGCGCCATAAACTTAATTTTTGAAGGATCCACGCCGTGGTGAATCAGCGTATCAACAGCGGCTACTGCTGAGTTTCCCGTTGCCAACATGGGGTCAACCAGAAAAAACATACGCCCTCGTGTAGGAGGAAGCTTAACCAAGTATTCGACGGGCTTTTTCGTAAGAGGATCCCGATACATCCCGATGTGTCCTTCATCCGCCTCGGGCATCAATTCTAACAGTCCATCAGCCATGCCAAGGCCCGCTCTTAAAATAGGGATAATTGCTGGGTTTGGACCCGCAATAACAGGCGCTTCCATCGAGGCGAGAGGCGTGATGATAGGCTCAATCTTCAGAGGTAAGTCCCGCGTAACTTCATATCCCATCAAAAGAGCAATTTCGCGCAACAGCTGACGAAAAGCGTGCGTAGGCGTCTCTGTTTTGCGCATCTGGGTCAGCTTATGCTGAATGAGAGGGTGATTAATAATATGAAGATTCGGAAAAGGTGAAGGAGTCATTGGGGCCAACTTTCTTGCTTTAAGCTATACTTACGCCAGAAAGTCCCGTCTTATCAAGGTGTAAATTAAACCTTACTCTCTGAAAGCGCCCTGTTGCTCCATACTGAAGAAAAATTAGCAATCATGCGATAATAAAAATCATTACTAAAGGGTTAACGTCAAGTGGCATTGAAGTCTTTTTTTCTACTGGGATCTCTTAGAACACCATTTTATTCTATCAATATAAGCACGCACCCACCTACTTAGGCACGCAGCTTATTAAACGTGAAACAAAGGAGAATGGCTATGAGAAAAACAAATAAAGCTCTCTTGTCCGCATTTACAATCACGTGCGGGTTACTAACGTCCCAAGCTAATGCAGGCATCATAAATGTGGTGAATACCGCCCATAGTAGCATTACGACAAGGGTTATCCCTGGATCTGATGATGATAACTCTACCTATTGCTGGAGCTGCTTTTCTAGCTGCTTACGGTCCGACCTCTGTCGTCAAAAAAAGCTTTTTATCTCTCCTGAAAAGACAGGAACGAACAACTTCACCATTGTGGGAACAGAAGGCGGCATTCTTTTTACAGGAACATGCAGAAATCTAAGTACCTATAAAAATTATGAGATTGTATTTTTTGACACTTCTTTAGGCATAGGGTGCAAAAGCACCGAAATCTAAATCTCCTAACAATGAGAAAGGAACAGAAAATGAAAAATCTTCACCATACCCTTAATCAAGGAACTGCTATGAAAGCCCTATTGATTGCTGTAAGCATCCCCTTCTTCTTAGTCGGATGCAACACCATTGAAGGGGCAGGCACAGACATAAAATATACAGGGCAAGCTATAGAAAATGCTGCAGAGGAGGTTAAAAATCCTTGTCCTCCAACAGCCACCTGCCCTCCCACGCGATCACGCATATCACGTTAAAGAAGATGTCCTTCTCTATATATCGCGAGAGCTTATATAGAGAAGGACAACTCTAAAAGTAAAATAAGTGTGCATAGTGTATCTGAAAGGAGGAAAGCATGTCTAAAACTCACAAAGATAAGAAACAAACTCTCCACACAGAATCGTCTAGTTTCGAAGAAAAAAAGCGAGAAGCCTATTCCAAAATGGGACAGCTGGGAGGTATGGCACGAGCTAAACAAATGGCTGAGCAAGGTTTCACGCCGAAAACAAATACGAATGTTTCAAATCAACCTAAAAGCTCTAAAGAGTCTTTAGCAAAAAAACAGATGACCTCAAAACAAGTGTCAAAAAAAAAGTAAGGAGAGCTGTGAAATTAAGACAGGAGAATCTCATGACCATACATATTTTTAAAATAAGCTGGCGCGCATTTAAAGAAAGAATAAAAGAAAAATGGATCCAACTTACCAACAAAGAACCTCCTAATACGGAAGGTATATTTTGATCCCTCACCTACAATAATTAAAAATTATTATTTAAAAAGTGTGTCACAAGAAATTGCAAAACACTAAAAAAGGAAAGGATACAATATGGGTAAGATAAAATTCTTTATAATAGGCTGCGCCTTAACATGTGCGTTAGCTTCACATTCTTCTAAAGCCTTAACCTCTAAGGAAGCTGATGCTGCTTTTACCGGCCTTATCGTATGTGATGGGTCGCAAAAAGCAGAAAAAACCTGCAAAGAAAAATGTACAGGGGATCACCCACTTCTTCTTATAGAAGGCACCTGTAAGGACCAAAAGGTATGGGATTACTGCCGCAGTATTTGCCGCAAAGACTGGATTGAGGATTGTGCGCGGACATCAACAAAACACACCTTAACTGGCCTTGCCCAATGTCAGTGAAGACTTAAAACACACCTAAAAAAGGAGATTTACTATGAAAACGACAACTTTATTAATCACATCTGCCTTGCTCATGAATATCCTGAATGCAGCAAGCGCCCAAGCGTCTAACGGATCTCCCCTTCCAGCTGTACCCGTTCCTGCAGTTCCTCTTAAAGGAACATACGTGACGCTCCCTACAACCTCAGATAATCATATCGAATATTATGCTGGGATCGAAACATATCCTTATGTTTATTATGGTGGATATTTTTGGTACCCAAAAACAGAAGCTACCGTCCTTACTGAGTATACGCCTACGTATTGGAATGGGTATTATTGGTACGCAAGCCGCGTCCACCCTCACCAAGTTTATATAGAAAAACAGGATGCTTTGTACCTCATTCCTATGGAACCCAAGGGCGTACTTGAATAAAAAGGACTGACACCTACCTTTTAAAAAGATAGATGTCAGCTACAACTTACTGCTAATAAGAGACAATAAGAGAATTATCTTCTTTATGTAAGTATTCCGAAACTAATTTTATAAGCTCTGATTTGTTTTGAACACCACATCTTAATTTTATTAAGTTTATATAATGTTCAATTGTGCGTGGAGATAAATTAAGGAGTTGCGCGATTTCTTTGGCTGTTCGTCCACGAACTAAGTGAACAAGACAAATAAGCTCTCGTGCTGAAAGGGTCACATCGCCCTGCGGTAGCTTAAAGACATGCTGGTTAATTTGTGTGTCATTAAAGAAGATTTTTTTCTTCTCATTGTTAATCTCGTTTCTTTCTTGTTGGAAAAGGATGAAGAAATCAGTAAACGCAGAGCGATATTTTTCTTGAAATGAAGGAAAAATTTCAGCAGCTTTATAATTAAAATAATTAATAAAATGCCGAGCGACTTCTCCAAAATTAAGAAAAAAACTAATAATAGATTGATCTCGATCGGCAATAAAATGCCACGCCTCTATAAATTCATTTCGTTTCTGAATAATTGTATAGGTATTGTTCATATTTAACTCAGAAAGTTTTTTTATTAAAGGCGGTGAAAAAGTAAGGGGCCAATAGGTATGCCATTCACAGTGCTTTTGGGTTAGAATGTGAGGATCTTGAAAAAGTAGGTTATCGAGAGAATAGTCATAAAAGTTCTTTAACCACTCACTATGAGAGCTAAGAGCAATCATACTTTTATCATTTACGAGGAGCTGGTAAGAAAAACCAATTAAAGGAAAGACTTTAAAAAGAGGCTCACAAATTGTGTTTATTTTTTTTTCATTGGCACAATTCTTTTTTACCAATTCTTCCACTGACCGTTCTTTCATAAATTTTCTCTTGATGTGAAATTTAGTATCTTACTAGGAAGCTACTATAGCACATGTGGGCCTGAAAGAATGCCCTCAAAAGCGTCTAATCCAAAATCAAGCTCTTCTTTCGTAATAATGAGAGGGGGGGCAAAACGAACAACAGTTCCGTGCGTCTCTTTTGATAAAACACTTTTTAAAAGAAGCTTTTCGCAAATCTCTCGCGCACTGACACGCTCCGGATAAAACTCTACGCCTGCCCATAGACCCTTGCCACGAACTTCTTTAATCAGCGGAGAGTGAATACACCTCAAACGTTCCAACATATAGGAACCTAGCTCAGCGGAATGTTGATCCAACCGCTCTTCCTCAAGAAGACAAAGAGCTTCATATGCAACAGCGCAAGCAAGAGGATTTCCTCCAAAAGTTGATCCATGACTTCCTGGAGTCATTAAAGAAAGAATGTCTCGACGACTTAAGACAAGAGAGATAGGCATCATTCCTCCTCCCAATCCTTTTCCAAGCAACAGCATATCGGGCATTATATTTTCATGTTGGAAAGCAAACATTTTTCCCGTACGCCCTAGACCTGATTGAACCTCATCAAGGATCAAGAGAATATTGTGTTTTGTACAAATCCGTCGAATATCCTGCAGCCATCCTTCGGAAGGGACAATAATGCCTGCTTCTCCTTGAACAGGCTCCACAAGAAAAGCACAGGTATGCGGGGTAATGGCTTTTTCCAAAGCTTCCGCATCTCCAAAAGGAATGATCTTGAAACCAGGCGTGAAAGGTCCAAAATCTTTTCGATAGAGCGCTTCTGTTGAAAAACTTATGATTGTTGTTGTGCGTCCATGAAAGTTATTAGCCGCGACAATAATTTCAGCTTTATCCTCAGGGATCCCTTTAACTTCGTATCCCCATCGGCGTGCAATCTTAAGAGCGGTCTCAACAGCTTCCGCGCCCGTATTCATGGGAAGTCCCATATCAAAGCCAGATAAAGCACAGGCTCTCTCTAAAAAAGGCGCCAACTGGTCTGTATAAAAAGCTCTTGAGGTTAACGTCACTTTTTGGGCTTGCTGCGTTAAGGCTTTTACAAGGCGAGGATGACAATGACCAAAGCTCATGGCCGAATAGGCAGACATCATATCAAGGTACTTACGTCCCTCAATATCCCAGAGCCACGCTCCTTTGCCTTGACTCAACACAACAGGAAGGGGGGTGTAATTAGGAGCACACACTAAAGCTTCGCGTTGGATGAAGTTTTTTGTGCCCATTTTTTTCTCTGTTTCTTAGGTATTCCTTCCTGATATCATCCCTAAAGGAGGTAAAATATTTATTAATAAGTCCCTTATAAGGGACAAAGTCCTATCATCCTTATCACGTTCAGGGTTATATTCCACAATTTCAAGGGCTTTTAAATCTGGGTCATGCTGAAGACTTGTCAAAGCAGGCAAAACTTCTTGCACTTCGAGTCCCTGAAATTCAGGTGTTCCCACGCCAGGAGCCTCTCCTGGATCAAAGGCATCGAGGTCAATAGTCACCCCAAATCCATCTGTATTTTGTTTCACATAGTGGAGGGCTTCTTGAAAAACCGTATCAAATCCCCTCTCTTGAATATCACTCATATAATAAATACGGACTCCCAGACGGTTCAAAAGTGCTTCTTCTCCTTCCTCATAACTGCGAATCCCTATTAAGCAAACATGCTGAGGGTTTAAGACGGGCCCATCTTCTAAGATGTTCACAAGGGAGGGGTCTCCATGCCCCAGCAATTCGGCTAAAGGCATGCCGTGGTAAGCTTTCGAAGGACTCGTTGCCATCGTATGAGCATCCATATGCGCATCAATCCAAAGAAGACCCAGCTTTTGTTTGTTTTTGAGAGCAAAAGCCACACCAGCCCAGGTTCCTGCCGCAACCGTATGATCCCCTCCGATAACCACAGGAAAATGATGACTTTGAAGGACGTCAACAACGGAAAGAGCTGTTCGTTTACATATATCTTCAATATAAGGAAGTGTTTCCCTTCCTGATGGCAAATGAAGGTCTTGCGCTAATTTAAGAGGAAAAAGTGTTTCCTTCCACTCCCACGAACAAGGGAGTGTCGACAAAATTCCCGATTGATAAAGTGCTTCTGGCCCACGTTCCGTTTCACGAACTTGAGCTCCCCACCCAGATGCAAATCCAATGAAAGATATGCGGTCCGGAACTTTTATTTCTTGCCTCAAACGCCTATTCCTTTTATTTTAAAGAAAAAACTTTAGGAAAATATAAATGACAGCACAAGCTCATAAAAACAAAGATACTCTCTGGGAAAACATAAAAGCTCTTTTTTATGCTGTTTTGTTGGCGGTTCTTATTCGCACACTATGGCTCCAACCCTTTCATATTCCCTCAGGATCTATGATTCCTTCCCTTTTGATCGGTGACAATCTTTTTGTTTCTAAAACAGCCTATGGTTACAGTCGTTACTCCATCCCCTTTGGAGGAAGTATCAACTATTTTTCAGGCCGCATCTGGGGAGCAGAACCTACGCTCGGAGAAGTCGTTGTGTTTCGCCCAGTAGCTGACCCCAATACAGACTTTATCAAGCGGGTTGTGGGATTGCCTGGCGATCGTGTCCAAATGAAAGAAGGCCTTCTTTACATTAATGATGTTGTGTGCCCTGTGGAACCAAATGGAGAAGCAGAATTCGTGGATGATTCAGGAAGAGTTTTAAAAGCGCCTCAGTTTATAGAGACTCTTCCCAATGGTGTACAACATCTTATTATTAAAAAAGATCCCTTTGGATTGGGAACCTATGATAATACTCCCGTTTATCAAGTCCCCCTCGGCCATTATTTTATGGTGGGCGACAACCGGGATGGATCCAATGACGCACGCGCTCAAGGGATTGTTGGCTATATTCCTTATGAAAATTTAATAGGACGGGCCAGTTTTATTTTCTTCTCAACGGGGGGAAAAATCGCTCTCTGGGAGATTTGGAAATGGCCTCTCACAGCCTATTATAGTCGCATTGGGAAAGTCATCCATTAATGAAAAGTATAGAAAAGAAGCTAGACTATACTTTTCAAAACAATCTTCTCCTTCAACAAGCCCTTACTCACCCCAGTGCTTTACCTCCAGGGCAAGGGCGCAATTTTGAACGTCTTGAGTTCCTGGGAGATCGTGTTCTTGGTCTTATCATCGCCACATGGTTATTTGAAGCCTTTCCCTCTGAAACAGAAGGAAACTTGGCGAAACGATTTGCAAACCTTGTTCGCAAAGACATGCTCGTAGACGTAGCAAAAGAGATATCCCTTAATCAGGCACTACGCATAAAACATGAGAAAAGCTACTCACACCATAAACGTCTCGAAACCTTACTAGCGGATGGCTGCGAAGCTCTTATTGGAGCCCTTTATCTGGATGGGGGTATGGAGGCAGCTCAGCCCTTTATCCATCGTTACTGGCAAGCTTATATAAATACCTCTACTCCTCCGCACGACCCAAAGTCCATGCTGCAAGAATGGGTCCAAGCTCGAGGGAAAACCCATCCCACCTATGTAGTCGTTCACTCCTGCGGTCCTTCTCATGCTCCTCACTTTGTTGTAGAAGCACGGATCGAAGGTTATGAACCGACTCAAGGAGAAGGCTCCTCCAAACAATTGGCAGAAAAAAATGCTGCCCACAAGATGTTGACTTGTTTAGGGGCATTTGAGGAGAAAGATACCGAATACTCTGAAAAGTGAAACAATTCCAAGCATACTTCTTGGATTTCAAAAGACACTTGTATCTACAGAAGAAGAAAAACTAGAATCCATAAAAAGAACCCGCTTCGCTTTCTGCTTAGACCCCCCTATTCCTATTTCTATGTCTTCCGCACGCCCTTTCCAATAAGCTATTCTCCAAAGAGCGAACTCTTCCCTATCAATTAAAGAATGACCCGTCCTAAAGTGAAGAACGTCCGCTACCATAAAGCACTCCGGATATAACTCAAGGTAGCGGAGGGCTTCCACGAGTTTAAGGCTTGACGCTACAATTTCAAATTCTCCGGTTTGCGAATTTTGTCTTACAATATGACGAGTGTCCTCACCCATATGAGCATCATGGGTCATTTCACAAATAGAATCATCGTCAAGACCCGTATCCTTTTGTGTCATGTGTTGAAGTTCAATTCTATATTTTCTTTGAGTATGCCTAATTCTTTGAACTTGGAATTTCGATAAAGCAACTGAGGTATCTCCTTTAAAAATTCCTTTATGTCCAATAGGAGAAAGTCCTCTTTTCATTCGTTCAAGGTTTGTTTCCCACTCTCCATCTCTATTTAAAACAAGAGCATAGGAATCAAAAAGATTATCTGCTTGAAAAACTGTTTTACCATCAAATCGAATGCGAGATGAAAAAAAATCTCCCGTATCTGTCTCTCTATAAATCTTACGGACTATGGGAGAAGTGAGCCCCGCATCTGATAAAACACCTAACTCTATGAATTTCTCTTTAAACGGCTTCCAAAACCGACGTTCCGGCGTTTCTGGCAGAATGCCTGATGAGAAAGAAGGGGAAGTTTTAGAAGGAGAAGACAAAAGATTATCTGAGAGAGGTAAAGAAGAATTTTGGAGAGTGGCAAGGGGTTTTCTCGTGTGCTGACCACCTTGCTTTTGCGGCGAAGTTTTGTCTTCTTCGTCATGACAAGGGGACTTTCTTTTTTTCGAAGAACAAAGAGTATTCTCACTTCTATTCTCCTTACCCACATTCATACCAAGACAAGCGCTTAACGAAAAAATATTCACACCCGCAACTAAGAAACAAACACGCCACATCACCAAAAACCCTGTAAAAACAATTAAATATTTTTACGACTATGAGGCGACCATAAATTAATAAACAATAAGAATAAAAGAAAGCATGATATGCTTAATTTTTATAAAGGATTATAAAAATTTAATTAAAATTTTATGTTATATTGATATCAATGCCAATTTAAGAGACGACATTGTGCGGTTTGCCAGATAAAAACTCTTGTATATTTTCTATCACTATCTTAAGCAATCGTTGGCGTGCTGCCTTAGTTGCCCAACCAATGTGGGGCGTAATAATGCAATTTTTAGCCGTAAGGAGGGGATTGTCAGCAGATGGCGGTTCCTGACTTAAAACGTCTAAGCCTGCTCCTGCAATACTGCCGGTATTAAGTGCTTTGGCGAGGTCTTCCTCTACTATAAGAGGGCCTCTGCTTGTATTAATAAGAAAAGCCGTGTCCTTCATTAATCCAAGTTTTTCAGCCGTTATTAACCCTTGAGTTTCTGAACTAAGAGGACAATGTAGGCTTACAACATCACTCTGTTTAAATAACTCTTCTAATCCTACAAAGGTAATATCTTCATTGGATTGAAGAGGCGTCCTTGTATTTACTAAGACCTTCATTCCAAAGGCATGTGCCAAAGTTGACACAGCTTTACCCGTATTGCCGTGTCCAATAATCCCCATTGTTAACCCCGCAAGCTCGATAAGCGGAGAATCCCAATAAGAAAAATATTTACACCTCGCCCATTTTCCTGAACGCACACCGTGAGAATGATCACCTACATGGTGCGTTAATTCTAATAATAAGGAAAAAGCCAATTGCGCAACCGACTGCGTGCTGTAATGGGGTACGTTTGTAACGATAACACCTTGTTGTCGGGCTGCATTTACATCTACGTTATTATAACCCGTTGCTAGCACACCAACATACTGCAGCAGAGGAAGCTGGGTAAGGATATGTTGATCAAGTATTATTTTGTTAGTGAGGATAATCTGCGCGTTTTTTGCCCGACTTATAATCGAGGAAGAAGGTGTATGGTCATAGATAGTACAGGTTCCTAGCGATTCCAAGTCCTTCCATGATAAATCTCCTGGATTTAAGGTGTGTCCGTCTAGAACCACAATTTGTAATTTCTTTTTCATACGTCCTCGATCATTTCTGCCACAGCTTATTTATTGCTTCAATCTTAATAACTGTATGTTATTCTATCTACTCTCTTTCGAAAAAGGTATATCTCTGGGTCAGCAAATGGACTATTATCCCCGGCAAAATAAGGGGAGAAAAGTGAAACAATTTGTTTTCATAATATGCTGGGGGTGTTGCCTAATAGGGTGTACGCTTGGCCCTGATTTCAAGCCGCCATGTTCTCCAAAGACAACATCTTATACTGAATCACAATTATCTCTAAAAACAATTGAGTCAAAAGGACAGGGAGGAAAAGCTCAGAATTTTATTGCTGGGGGAGATATACCTTCAGAATGGTGGCGCTTGTTTCACTCGCCTACTCTAAATAATCTGATAATAAAAGCGCTCAAAAACAATCAAAATCTGCAGGCAGCTCAAGCAGCCTGGCGCCAAGCAGAGGGTGGGCTGCGTGCTTCCACGGCGTTTCTTTTTCCCATGGTTTCTTTCGAGTCTTCTGCTCAGCGGATGGGTTTTAACGGAGCTCAATTTGGACCTGACAATGTTCTTGAGGTGCCTTCATCTACATTTAATCTTTATAATACTTCAGTTAATGTTGCCTATGACTTAGATTTTTTTGGAAAGAACCGGCGCCAGATTGAAGCTTCAGTAGCTCAACTTGATTATCAAAGGTTTATAGTAGAAGCTACCTTTCTAACACTCACCTCCAATATAGTAACTTCTGCTATCACAGAAGCCTCTCTTCAGGCCCAAATCCAAGAAACGAATCAATTGATCTTATTGCAAGAAAGTATGCTCCGTGTAATGGAAAAGAAGTTGCAAGTGGGAACCATCTCTCACTTAGACATACTAGCCCAACAGACTCAACTTACTAAAACACAAGAGTTTCTTCCGCCTTTGCAAAAAGCGCTTGCCCAAACGCGGCATACTCTTTCTGTGTTGATTGGCGAGCTCCCCAGCGAAAGCAAACTTCCTGTTTTTAATTTGACTGAATTAGAACTACCGCTAGATCTTCCTGTGAGTCTGCCTTCATGTTTTGTGCGGCAACGTCCCGATGTAAGAGCGGCTGAAGAATTTCTTCATGCTACAAGCGCTCAAATTGGCATCGCAAAAGCTAATTTTTTCCCCCAAATTACTCTTGCAGCAAGTTATGGTTTTTCTTCGAACGTGTTAAATGGATTTTTTGATCCCCAGAATACTGTGTGGAATGTCATGGGAAGTCTTCTCCAACCTATTTTTCAAGGAGGGGCTCTTGAGGCAAAATACGACATTGCTATTGCTGCCTTTGAGCAGGCTTTTGCGCAATACCGACAAACGGTTCTACAAGCTTTTAAAAATGTTGCTGATACCTTGCGAGCTCTTGAGCTTGATGCGAAGCAACTTTACCTTCAAACTAAAGCTGAAGATGCTGCGTGGAAAACATTTGTCTTAACACAAAAGCAATATCAAGTAGGGACAGTAAGTTATCTAAGTATACTTGATGCAGAACGGCAGCTTTTGGAAGCTCGTATGTCTCGCATTCAAGCACAAGCGAACCGATATGCAGACACAGCAGCTCTTTTCCAAGCCTTAGGGGGAGGATGGTGGAATCGCAATTTAGTTTGTGAAATGATGAGCAAAAACGATAAAAGAAAGTTGTTTGAGGAAGATCTATAATGGTTAGACCCTATTGCACTTTCTTTGTCATTCATAAAGTCATTGTGATTTCTACCGCGGACACTAAAGTTTCTACAATAAGGTTTTTTCAAATTATACCTTCTTCAGCGAGACTCAGATCTTCAACAAGATTCCTGCACGGCAATCGAGAATAATAAAAATGATACATCTTACGCAAAAAGAAAAATATTTTATCTTCACGGGCATAACAGGTCTTGCGTTGATCGGCGGTCTTTATCTTTTGATCCTCCTCTGGATCCCATCACACAAACAAGATCACCTCGTACTTTACGGAAATGTTAATATTCGGCAGGTTGATCTTTCCTTTCGGGTTGGAGGGCGAATTGAGAAGATGTTCTTTGAAGAAGGAGATGAAGTTAAACAAGGAGATCTCCTCGCTATTCTAGATAAAGCTCCTTTTGAAGCTGACTTTGCCGCAGCTAAGGAAACCCTTGCTGAAAAAACAGCAAATTTTCTTAGATTCAAACATGGGAATCGCCCGCAGGAAATCGAAGGAGATCGTGCTCTCGTACGCGAACGACAGGCGGCTCTTGAAATTTCGGAGATCACTTTTGAACGTGAAAAAGAGGAAATAAGCTCAGGAGCAACTTCGAAGCAAGGCTATGATATGGCTCTGGCTAGGCTAAAACAGGATAAAGCGCTTCTTCAAAAAGCAAAAGAAGATCTGAGTCTCGCTGAAGAAGGTTCTCGCCAAGAAGATATTGAGGCGACACGCGCTATTATGGAAACAGCTAGAGCACGCCTCGAAAGTGCTAAAATTAATTTAGAAGATACAAAGCTACACGCTCCTGCAGAAGGCATCATAATGACGCGCGTTGCAGAGCCTGCTACCGTTGTTGGACCTCAGTTTACTGTTTACACACTTACTCTTCCTAGTCCTGTGTGGGTGCGCGCATATCTAATGGAGCCCGAGCTCGGGCTTGTTAAGCCTGGAATGGAGGTTTTTGTTTTTACGGATACCCATCCTGATAAACCCTTTAAAGGACAAGTTGGCTTTATCTCTCCCCAGGCAGAATTCACACCTAAAACTGTTGAGACAACCGAATTACGAACGGAGCTTGTTTATAGAATTCGTGTCACCGTTGATGATCCGAAAGGTCAACTCCGTCAAGGAATGCCTGTAACACTTAAAATAAAATTGGGCAATTAACTTCATGTCAAAGAAGGGTTCGATCGAAAACGCGATTCAAATCACCCATGTCAGCAAAACATTTAAAGGCATGGAAAATCCTGCGCTTGATACTCTCAACGTCTCAATTCGCAAGGGGGTGATTACAGGTCTTGTCGGACCTGATGGGGCAGGTAAAACGACTCTCATTCGACTCATGACAGGATTAATTCTTCCAACAACGGGTAAAATTACGATTATGGGGCTTAATACTGACTCGGCTCATATTCACGATATTATAGGGTACATGCCTCAGAAATTTGGGCTCTATGAGGACTTATCTGTTATAGAAAATCTTGAGCTTTATGCCGAATTACGCGGCCTCTTTGGATCAAAAAAAAAAGACATAGTAGAGGAAATGCTCACACTCACCTCTTTGAGGCCATTTGTTGATCGCCTAACAGGGAAACTTTCAGGAGGCATGAAGCAAAAATTGGGGCTTGCTTGTGCGCTCTTAAGTCGCCCACGAGTACTTCTTCTAGATGAACCAAGTGTAGGGGTCGATCCATATTCACGGCGGGAATTATGGAAAATGGTGCAAGAGTTAACGCATGCGGGAATGACTGTTGTATGGTCCACATCTTCTCTTGATGAAGCTGATAGGTGCGAAGAAGTTCTGCTTTTTGACAAAGGAAAGCTCCTCTTTTATGGTCCGCCAGAAGCACTTTCAAAGCGTATGGAAGGACGAGTCTTCCAAGTAGAGGTGCCACTTAAAGATTCCAAAAGAGCTCTTACAGCACTATTAGATAGATCAGATGTTATTGAAGGGGTGCGTCAGGGAAACAAAATAAGAATAGTCTGTTCTTCCGCTGTACAAGACTCTTCCTGGACAAAGGTCAAGCCCCGCTTTGAGGATGCTTTTATGGATATTTTAGGAGGTAGTCAAAAGGGTAAGTCTGTTTTGGCTGAAAATATGCCTCGTAAAAAAGAAGGTTCTTCATTCCCTATTAAGGTACAACATCTCACAAAATGTTTTGGAAATTTTACAGCGGCACATGACATTTCATTTAGTATTAAACAAGGAGAGATTTTTGGTCTCCTCGGCCCTAATGGAGCTGGAAAATCAACTATTTTTAATACGCTATGTGGACTTTTACACCCCACAAAAGGAGAAGCGCTCGTTTCAGGAGACAGTCTTACAACGGCCCCCTCTATAGCCCGTTCCCACATAGGGTACATGGCCCAAAAGTTTTCTTTATATGGAAGCTTGAGCGTTAAAGAAAATCTAAACTTTTTTTCAGGTGTTTATGGGCTTCGAGGACAATATCGCAAGGAAATGATTGATCTCATGGTGAGTATTTTTGATCTTCATTCCTACCTTACCAGCAAAGCAGGATTGCTTCCTCTTGGATACAAACAACGTTTAGCTCTCGCCTGTGCAGTCATGCATCATCCTGATGTTTTATTTCTGGATGAGCCCACCTCGGGCGTTGATCCAATCGTCCGTCGTGAATTTTGGTCACATATTAATGGGTTAGCAGAAAAAGGTGTTACCATTATGATCACGACTCATTTCTTGGAAGAAGCGGAATATTGTGATCGGATCGCTCTTATTTACCAAGGTGTTAACATCGCAACCGGAACACCTGATGCTCTTAAAAAAATGGTAGAAACAAAGGATAGACCAAATCCTACTCTTGAAGATGCTTTTATTACCTTACTTGAAAAGAATGGCGTCCAATGAGCGTAACAGCTAGACTCTTTTTCCTGCTAGCGTCTCCGAACTTGTTGTACGATCGTATGCCCTATTCAAAAGATCTTGAAACAAATGCATGATAACAGAGAATGATTGCCAATGACTTCTTTTTCATTTCAACGATTCTTTGTTTATTTCAAAAAGGAAAACAAGCAAATCCTTCGAGATCCAAGCACAATTCTTATTGCTTTTATTCTCCCTCTTTTGATGATTTTTATTTTTGGATATGGAGTTTCTTTTGATACGACTAAAATGCGTGTTGGAATTGTTATAGAAGATACGGCAAATGAAGCTAGAAGCCTTGTAAATTCATTTGTTGGGTCACCTTATTTTGAAACCAAAATAGGATACAATTACCGAAAATTTGAAGAAAATATGATTTTAGGTTATCTTCATGCAGTTATCACGATTCCCCAAGATTTTTCAAAAAACCTACAGCGCGGGACTCCTTTATCTCTCCAAGTCATTCTTGATGGAAGCCACCCCACTGTAGCCAAGTTTATCCATAGTTATACAAGGGGTGTCATAGCTAATTGGGCTATTGCGAGATCTATCGAATACAAAGAACCGTCTCTATTGCTCGTTAATCCAGAACCTCGATTTTGGTTTAACTCTAAACTTCGAAGCCGAGATGTTATCATGCCAGGTTCCCTCGCCATTATCATATCCCTCATTGGCACACTTCTTACAGCGATTGTTGTGGCTCGGGAATGGGAACGCGGAACGATGGAGGACATCATGGTTACTCCTATCCAACCAAGCGAAATGTTGCTTGGAAAATTAGTTCCTTATTTCTTCTTAGGGCTAGGATCGATGGCGCTTTGTGTGCTGGTTGCAATTATTTTATTCCACGTACCTTTTCGTGGCTCTTTCTTTGTTCTCTTCCTCTCTACATCTGCTTTTCTTCTTCCTTCCCTTGCCCAAGGATTATTAATCTCTTCTACGACCCGAGATCAATTTGTTGCCTGTCAGGTCTCTATTATGCTTGGATTCTTACCTGGATTACTTCTTTCAGACGTTGTTTTTGATATTAGTTCTATGCCTTGGCTCATCCAAGTTATTGCCTATGCATTTCCTCATCGCTATTTTGTGATAAATCTTGAAAATGGGTTCCTCGTAAGTGGAACATCCTGGAACCTTATTCTTCCAAACATTTTTTTTATGCTACTTATTGCATTCTTTTTGCTTGGACTCACGAGATATAAAATGAGAAAAAAATTGGATTAACAATGACTAGATGGCTCTATATTAAGACCCTTATTATCAAAGAATTTTTTACTGTGTGGCAGGACAAGAAAATTCGGTTTACTCTTATTGCACTTCCCCTTCTTCAGCTCATCATCTTCACTCGTGCTGCAACATTAGATCTTTCTAATATTTCTTTAGGAATCTATAATCAAGACAGTGGCCCATATAGTCGTGAGCTCATCCAACGTATCAAAGGTTCCCCTCCTTTCAAGCATGTTTATGAATTCAAGAATTTATCCGAAGTAAAAGAAGCAATTGATAGAAGAGATATAATTGTTTCTCTACAAATCCAACAAAATTTTTCTGCTCTTATTTCTCAAGGAAAATCAGCGCCTCTACAAATGATCCTCGATGGAAGAAAACCAACTTCGGCTCAAATTGTTAGCGGCTATATCATCTCTATCCTTCAAAAGTTTGATGAAGACATTCCTACAAATAAGGGTGTAGAAATCCTCAATCCTATACGCGTTGAATTTCGTGCGTTTTTTAATCCTAATCTTAACTTTGTTTATTATAACATACCTTGCCTTGTTGCGATTTTAAGCATGTTCATTGCCTTAACATTAACAGCGTTGTCTGTTTCTCGAGAACGAGAACTTGGTACTTTTGCTCAACTCCTCGTTTCTCCTCTTCAACCTTGGGAAATTCTGGTTGGAAAGTTAATTCCTGCATTGATCATTAGCATTGCTGAGAGCACCCTTCTTATGATCGCTGCACTCTATGTCTTTAAAACATCTTTTGCGGGATCATTTACATTGCTTTATTTTAGCATGATTGTTTTTTTGCTTTCTATTGTTGGCGTTGGTCTTTGTATTTCTTCTATATCTCAGACGCAACAACAATCTATCCTAGGCTCTTTTGTTTTCGTGGTACCTGCAGTGTTATTATCTGGATTTGTCACTCCCATCGAGAATATGCCCGTATGGCTTCAATCTTTCACAAACATTCTACCAATTAAACATTTTCTAATCATTATTAAGGGGCTTTTTTTGAAAAATATGCCTGCTTCAGCTGTGCTTACGCATACTTGGGTAATGGCTCTTATTGCTCTTTTTACCTTATCTCTTGCGGTTTGGATGTTTAAAAAACGTATAGAATAGCTTAAAAGCTAAAGAGAGGATGGGATTTGGTAGCTATAATTTTACCACCCGACGGAATGTAAAACTTTATCTTACAGAGCCTACTTCACGATGAACATGTTATATCCTTAGGACTCCCTACGATCATTCTTGTTTTTTTACTAAACCCATGACAAGTTGAGATCTATTCATAGAAAGCAATATCATCATGACTCACCCTAAATGTGGCTTTGTTGCCGTTATCGGCGCCCCGAATGCAGGAAAATCCACTCTCATCAATGCCCTTGTGGGAAGTAAAGTCACCATTGTCTCTCCAAAAGTCCAAACGACACGCAACCGGGTTCTAGGGGTTGCCCTTCAAGGAGAAACTCAAATCATCCTCATTGACACCCCAGGGATTTTTTCCTCCCCTAAAAGACGCCTTGAAAAAGCCATGGTGCGTCATGCGTGGGATAGTCTTGGTGACGCGGATGGCATCATGATTATAATAGATGCGAGTCGCAAAAGTTTTGAAGAAACGGATCTTATTTTAGAACACCTTGCGGATACGAAGAAAAAATCAGTTCTTGTGCTTAATAAAATTGATCTTATTCCAAGAGATGACCTATTGGCTTTAGCGGAAAGATTCTCTCGCCCTTTCATCGACAGAATTTTTATGATTTCTGCTTTAAAAGGCGATGGCATTGAAGACATAAAAGCCTACTGGGCGACCACCTTACCCGAAGGTCCATGGTTGTTCCCCGAAGATCAACTCAGCGACCTTCCCTTACGACTTTTGAGTGCAGAAATTACACGAGAAGAACTTTTTCTTCGTCTCCACGAGGAACTCCCCTATTCTCTATGGGTTGAAACGGAATCATGGGAAGATTTTAAGGACGGAAGCGTTAAAATTTCCCAATGTATTTATGTACAACGAGAAAGTCAGCGCCCTATCGTTTTAGGAAAGGGCGGCCGACAAATCAAAGCCATCGGTGAAGCGGCTCGTAAACAACTTATGTTTGTTCTGGAGAGACCCGTTCATCTTTTTCTTCATGTCAAAGTCAAAGCAGATTGGGTCAATGATTCCAGACTCTATGCAAGCATAGGATTACCTTTTTAAAAGAAACCCTATAGCTCCTTATCTTGTTCTAACCCAAACGCCTCCTGGTCTCATAGGCATTGGTCTCATAGGCATTGGTCTCATAAACATAGGGGCGCCCCATACTCCTCTTGGAAAGAAAGGTGCTGGAGCTAAGAACCCTCCAAATCTTACTGCGGGTCTACAGAATGGTACTGGAGCTCCATTCAATCTCATCAAGAGAGGACCACAAGCTCTCCTAGCATAAAGAGCTGGCCCTCCGAAAACCATTCCAGGACGCATGGACACTGAAATAGCTCTTCTTCCTTCCCACGGATGATGAGGTCGAAACGCCTTCTTCACGCACAAAGGTCTAAAGCCATCACAGTCTCTAGGCCAGACCGCAAAAGCATCTTCTTTAGAAAAAGAAATAACAGCTATAATTAAAGCAGCAATTTTATGGAAACGTGACATCAAAAACTCCTTAAACAAAAAAGAAAACCAGAAAAATATTTAAAGAAATATTATTTCTTACTTTCTAGATAGTGTTCTTTTGTAATAATGTCAAGCTGTTGTTGTTTTTTAATGAATCTAATAGGAGCTGTTTAACAAAGCCTCTTCAAACCCCTTTCGCTAAGAGAAAATCAAGAGCGAGAGAACGAGCCTCTTCAACATAGCCTACTTTTTTGAGAGCTTCTATAAGACGCGCGATTTTATCAGGAGGCACATCTTTCAATGGCATCTCACCAATAATGCTGAGAGTAAGAAGAATCACTTCTCCTTTTCGGTGGCTTTTTACAGCAGCTTCTAAAAGCTCTAAACCTTCTCCTTCAAAAAGAGCTTTTTCCTGTCGCCAAGAAGCGGGAGAAGATTCTCCAGCCATAGAAGGACCTGGAGATTCTCCCAGAGCTTGGAAAAGGCGCCGAAGGACATAGGAATGTTGAGTGGCTTCTGAGGGATTTATACGCTTTTGATAAGCTTGCCAGGCTTGAAGATGAGTTTCTTTCCACTTTATATCAGGAAGAGCCAGGTAAAGAAGAGGCAAAACAGCAATGGCTTCCTCTGGCGCTTCTCTCATGTAAAATGCTCCCCATTTTTTTAGGAGGTCTTTCTCTCGACTCTCTAAAAAGGCGTGAATAAGAGGAGATGCTAAAGAGAGCGTCTCTAGGGAGGGTTCTACCTTTGCAAAATGCGATTTAAAAACCTTTGCAATAAACCCTAAAGTATTCTCTTGCGAAGCTCTCTCAAGCAAGAGACGGAAATCTTCTACATTTTGTGTTTTAAGAGCAGAAGCGACTTTTCCTAAAAGACTCTCTGCAGGCGCATTTTCCACAAGCTTTACACATTCCTCTTCCTCCAAACTTCCTTCAATAAAAGCTCTCTCAGCAGCAAGAAGACGTGTCTGCTGAGGTACTTTTGGTAGTTTCATCAAAAGATTTAGAGCCGCAGGAGACAGATTCTTGAGCTCATCTTCTGGAATTTCTTGTTTTGTTTCACTCCAAACTGTTAAGAGAAAAGGAGATTTTGCGAAATCTGGAGAAAACGGAGGAGGAGACGAGAAATCAAAAAGAGTATTTAAAAGAGAAAAATCGTCGGAATTTGATTCTTTTAAAAGCTCGAGAGCAATCTTTCCACGTTCTTCTTCGCCATCTGCATACAAACAATAAATATTTTCTTTTCTCCACTCAAGGTCAGACGAGGAACGAATAAGATTTGAAACCTTTTCACAAGCCTTTTTTGACTCTCCTTCTTGCCATTGAAGATCAAGAAGTAATGCCTCTTTGTCAGGAAGAGAGGTTTCTAAAAGCAACTCTCGTGCTTCATCAAGGTGTCCCGTTTCTTTAAGAAGGGTGAAACGTTCTTTTTCATAAGAAGAATTTTGAGCAAGTGGCGGATATTTTTCTTTTAAAACCACTGCACGCAAGACGCGTAAGGTAGGAGACGTAAGATGAACGGGAAGTTTTGAAAAATAAGATTTAATGAGAGAAGGGGGCGTTCCTTCCCAAAAGTCCCCTCTTTCTTCTTCTTCAAAAGAAGGAAGGGTAGACGTGATAATGTCTCCCTCCGGTTGCAAAGTACGGGACTTTTGAGGAATCAGTTGAATGGGCTGCGCTACGACATATTCCCCTAAAAATGCGCAAATTCCTCCCCAAAAACAGACTTTATGAAGGAAGCTTGTCATTGGGAATAACTTTTTCAATATGTGTAGATGGAGCCGGAATCCCCCACATGGAAAGAACAAGCAACCCTGCTAGAACTAAAAGTGCCATCATTCCCCATAAAGCGCGTACCAATGTCATCGTGTTCTCCGTGTTATTGTATCGTCTTCACTTTTATTCCGAATCCCAAAGAATCTCAAGAGAAAGTAGGAGAAGCTCCCTGTATTCTTTTCCTTTTTCTTATCCACATATGCATAGGAACACCAAAGAGAAGAAGAATCAAAGATAGTCCTATCATTTTCAAACTCACAGCCCAAAGAGCCCATAAGGAAAACATCAACGCCCCTAAGCCAATGAGAAGTTGCACAAAGGTGTATTTTTTCTCTCTCCAGAGAAGTTTAAAATATGCAAGCACTGAAATGGCATAAACAAGCAAAATTAAGGTCACGGCGATGTCCACAATAAACTGAAATTGTTCAAGTAAGGTGCTTTGTAAAGACATAAGCAAAAAGGGCATTGTACAGAGAGAAGAAATTAACACCCCCCAGTAAGGCGTTCCATGGCGTGTTTTCCTTTTGAAAATTTCTGGAAATAGACCGTCATGGGCTGCTCCATAAGGAATACGTCCCACTACGATCAACCAACCATTAAGGCTTCCAAGACAAGTGACAATAGCCGCAAGAGCCACAGGGATCCCCCAATTTCCCCCAAAAATAGCTTGCGCCGCATCTGCGTAAGGAGCTTCAGAGCAAATAAGATCTTGAGGAGGGACAACGCCCATCACAACAATAGTTCCCATAAGATAAACAGTGGCTGCAATGACGGTGCCAATAATCGTCGCTCTCGGAACGGTTTTTGACGCATTATAAACTTGCCCTGCAGGAACCGTCCCCGTTTCAAGCCCTACAAACCCCCACAGCGTTAAAAAGGCAACCGTATTGAGGGCATTTCCAAAAGAGAGTCCAGAAGTGTTTACATGAGAAAAATTATCAATATTGATAAAGAAAATCCCAATAAGAGGGACAACAAGCAAGGGGAGGACCTTCATCGTTGTAATAAAGAGTTCCGTTCGTCCAGTTACTTTGAAACCCAAGAGATTAAACAGCGTAAATCCAGAAAGAATGACAAGTTCTAAAAAAAAGTTTGTCCAAGGACTCAACCCTCCAGAAAGAACAGAAATATACCCAACCGCAGCTATGGCAAGAGTAGGATTACTAATCCAGGATAACATCCAATATCCCCAACACACATAGTACCCCACCGTATCTCCAAAAGCTTCCCGTGCATAAAGATAGGGGCCTCCTGTTTTGGGAATGCGCGCACTGAGTTGAGCAAACACCAAAGACAGCAAAATAGCTCCCAGGGAGGTGATGATCCACCCAAAAAGACTAATACTTCCATACATAGCAAGAGTTGCAGGCAATAGATAAACGCCTGATCCTACTAAATTGCCTGTCACCAGGGAAACCATGGGCCACAGCCCTACTTTGTCATTCACTTGACCCGTTGTCATCACATTCTCCAAAATAATACTAGTCATTACTGTATAAATAGCTCATAAGCAACTTTCTTAAGGTGTTAAGAGCGATAAAAAAGAAAAAGGGGGGAAAAAGACAAGGATGCGCAGCTTAGCCGCGCTTATTCAGAGAAGCAATCTTAGATACGCAAAAGGTGGCAATAAAAGTCAAAAAATCTCTCCTGGAGAGGTTAAATACAGTTTCATACTTGAAAACATTGGGAACGAGATGTCAAGAAGAATTGCTAGAGGAGATTCTTTTCTCTCTTGTTTAGTAATCGCATACGAGCACACAATATTATCTCAACGATAGACTTCTTTGCGATTACCTATTTTTACAACAAGGATTTGCAGGGTGCTATCCTCAATGCTGCTGATAATGCGATAATCCCCTACTCGATATTTCCAAAGGGTATTAAACCGCGAGCCTCTTAAGGCTTCTCCAATACTTCGTGGATCATCTAAATGAGAAAGGCGATCAAATAAAAATCGTAAGATGCGTTTTGCTTGCGGAGGATCAAGCTTCCCCAACTCCCTCTCCACGGCAATGTCCAACTCAATGGTCCATGTCATACCGTTTCATGACTTTTTGAAGAGGAACAGTTTGCGAGCGACCTGCACGAATATCCTCTAGCCGTTTCTCAGCAAGATAAATATCTTCGATTTCATCAAGATGCTCAATGATCGCTTCTTTAACATAAAATGATTTACTTCTACCTGTCAGTGTGGACAAGGTCTGAAGGCGTTTTTCTACATCATGTGGCAATCGAATCGAATAGGTCATAATCAGCAACCTCTCAGTTGTAATGCATATAATACATTATGGTCTTTTTTAGTTCTTTTTTCAAGAAAAAAGAGAAATTGAACGGATTTCTCTAAGGTGATTGCTTAGAAGAAGTATCTCCCTCCCCCATCCCCTTAATAAGAGATGAAAGATTAAATCTCATCATTTTTAAATAAGTGTCAGCTTCGGTTCCGGGAGGAGAAAGGGCATCAGAATACAAAACCCCTCCAACATGGGTTCCTGTTTCCTGCGCAATTTGCTCGATAAGACGTGGGTTGGAGATATTCTCAATAAAAACCGCTCGGATATTTTCTGCTCTCACCTTCTGGATAAGAGACGCAACGGTCTTGGCGGAAGGTTCAGCTTCTGTGCTCATACCTACAGGGGAGTAAAAGGCAATATCGAATTCTCGCCCCAAATATCCAAAGGCTGCATGACCCGTCATGACTTTTCGCTTCTCTACCGGGATAGAAGCCAGCTTTTGAGAAACGTCTTTTTCAAGAGCTTTAAGAGATTGTGTATAGGCCTTTCCCTGAGCTTTGAAGAAGGCAGCTTCCCCAGGCATCAATGTTGACAACCCGTTGACAATATTGTCCACATAAGTCGCGGCGTTTTTTAAACTATGCCAGGCATGCGGATCAATAAATGTGTGCCCCTGTAACGTACTTCTTAAAGGACGAACGCCTGTTGTCGCCACAAGAACAGTTCCTTTAAATCCAGAAGCATCCACAAGACGGTCCATCCAGCCTTCAAACCCAAGCCCATTGACGACAACAAGATCTGCACGCTCTAGCTCTTTTGCATCTTGAGGGCGCGGTTCAAAAATGTGGCAATCTTGATTGGGCCCGACCAGCGTCTTAACATCGATTTTATCCTGGCCAATTTCATGCACCATATCTCCTAAAATGCTAAAACTAGTGACCACAAGCGGCTTTGCAAAAGAAGGTAGGGAGAAAAGGAGTAACAAAAGAAAAGTACGCATTAGGCCGCCACCCCTTGTTGCTGTTTGAGCGTTCCAAAAGGCGCCATAAGAAGAGACACCCCATAAATGACGCCCGCCACTAAAATAATAGAAGGCCCAGAAGGCCATTCAAGATGATAAGACAATAACAGCCCGAAATAACCAGAAATAACCGCAAAAAAGCTAGAGAGAAGAAAAAGAGACCAGACGTGACGCGCCCAAAGCCGAGAAGAAACCGCCGGCAACATCATCATCCCCAAAGCCATTAAAGTTCCTAAAGCTTGAAAGGCTGCCACAAGGTTCAGAGCCACCAAAATCAGAAAAAGAGAATGATAAAGGCTCCCTCTTCCTCCAATCACGCGTAAAAAACCGGGGTCAAAGCATTCAATTAAAAGAGGACGATAGATCAACGCCAACACAAAAAGAGTAAAAGAGGTAATGCTCGCCACGATAAGAAGGGACATACTATCCACAGCCAGAATGGTTCCAAACAAGATGTGCATCAAATCTACCTGATTTCCTTGAGTTGAGACAATCAACACGCCAATCGCTAAGGAGATAAGATAAAAACCTGCAAAACTGGCATCCTCATTTAAAATCGTAAAGCGAGAAATGGCGCCCGCCAAAAGAGCGACTAGAAAGCCTACCAGAAATCCACCGAGCCCCATGGCAGGTAAGGAGAGCCCCCCTATTAAAAATCCTAAGGCCGCTCCCGGCAACAGAGCATGCGCTAAGGCATCTCCCATTAAGCTCATGCGCCGTAAGACAAGCAAAACACCGACAGGCCCACATCCTAAAGCAAGAGCAAAACAAGCCATAAGAGCACGCCTTAAGAAGATATAGTCTAGAAAAGGCGAGAAAAAGAGGTCAATCATGGTGTGCCCCCTGTATTTTCCCATTGGCGTGAAGCTGCAACGGCTTCGCGCATATGCTCCTTTGTTAAGACCTTTTTTGTGGGTCCGGCTTTATAAAAATGACGCGCGAGTAATAGCATTTTTGGAAAGTGCTCTCGCGCCAAATCTAAATCATGAAGAACCGCAAGAACAAGGCGCCCCTCTTTAACCCACCGATGCAAAAGGCTCATTAAATCCTCAATGGTTCTTCCATCCACGCCTGTAAAAGGCTCGTCTAAAAAAATGACAGGCGCATCTTGAAGGATCAAACGTGCAAAAAGAACCCGTTGAAATTGCCCTCCCGAAAGGGCTTGAAGAGGCGTTTTGGCAAAAGAAGCCAGGCCTACCTGCTCAAGAGCGTCTTGCATCTTGTTTCTCTGCGCTTTTGTGTACCTCCGAAAAATTCCCACTTCCCGGAAAAGGCCCATGGCAATCGTATCTCCTACTGTCAAAGGAAACCGGCGATCCAGTTGATTTTGTTGAGTAAGATACGCCACATCACACGGACAAAAGCCACGGAAGGTAATTTTTCCTTCCTTAAATTTTTGAAGACCAAGAAGAGTTTTCAAAAGGGTGCTTTTCCCTGCCCCATTGGGTCCTGCAATCGCCCAGAGCTCCGGGGCTTCAAAGTGACACGCAAGATCAGAAATAACGGGATTATCCGGATATTTTACAGAGAGGTGTTGAATGTCGATAGAAATAGGACCTTGGAGAGTAGAATGAATCGTTGGATGTTTTTTTGTAAGGCGACCCCAAAGTGAAGAAGGAGAGGGTTCCATGTTATGTTAAAGAGCCCAAAAAACGCCTGCCCACAACCCTACCAAAATACTAACCATCCATCCTGTTCGATAAACAGCACCTTGAAGAAGGGGATTTCTATAGGCATGCATTTTTTTCACCATCGTGTAATTAAGAACCATTCTTAATTATATATTGGCATGAAGCGAGCCCAAGTCAAGGGGGAAGTTTGGAAAGAAGCCGCCAACACTTCAGACACTTCTTTATTTTTAATCCTTAAGAAGTATGTTTTTAGCCAGCGGATGACAAAAACTGCATGTTTTTTGAATGCTAATAAATGAGAATATCCCACCAACTTCCCACTTGCATTATACGGCAAAAACTGTTGTCCTTCCCTTCCGAACTTTAAGACAGTGGTATATTAAAAATGACGCAACCTTCTTCTTTAAAAATTGTTTCCTTAAATATAGAGCAAGATCGCCATTTCGACCGTATCATCCCCTTTCTCAAGCACCACAAACCTGATGTCATCTTGCTTCAAGAAGTTCTCGATGCCGACATGGCTTTCCTTGAAGAAGAACTTCACATGAAAAGTGCTTTTTCTCCTTCTTCCTATCTTATTCGGGAGAACAGCCTTCCTCAAGTTGGTGTTGCCACATTGTCAGCACTGCCTATGATTCATCAGAAGGTGTTTTATAGGGGGAGTGAGGAAAATCTTCCTGCCATTAAGGAGGGAGAAGCCCATAAAATGGCGCGCTCTCTTCTTATCACAACTGTCGCTAAAAACGACGCCAACTTTCGCTTGGTCAATGTTTATTTCACTTGGTCTCCCAATGCACAACCGAATGCTATGCAATATGAAGACTTAGACGCCATTTCCAAGGTGTTGTTGCCCCTCTCTCAATTTGTTTTGTGTGGAGATTTTAATTCCCCTCGAGGGACTCCTATTTTCGACGCCTTTGCGGCACGCTATAAGGACAATATACCCCCTCACATCACCACCACCATTGATAAAAGTCTCCACCGAGCTGGCGATTTGAATATTGTCGTCGATGGTCTTTTCACCACACCCTCTTATGAAGTCACTTCCATCGAGCTTTGTGATGGCGTAAGTGATCACTGGGGGCTTGTGGCAGAGGTGGTGCTGAAAAAGTAAGCTTAAGTTTTATTAATGGAAGAAAAACTTAAGCTTGCCATTGTTTCTTTTTTATTGGCAACAGGGCTTTTTTAACACGTCCAGAAATTGCAATCTTTTCCTGGCGCTTCCTTTTCTTCCACTTCAGGATTTTTCTGATTATTTTTTATCTTCTTTATAGAATTTAAAGCCGTTAGGCTGGAAGTTTTAGAAACTTTTATAATATATTGAGGTCCTTCCTTATCATGTGCTGCTTGCACAGTTAAAGCGGATGCAATTAGAAAAAGGTTAGCCATTAAGAGTATACTTGGTGCTTTCATTTCTCTCTCCTCAAGGATGTAAGGCTTCATTGAAGATCATACCATTTATGAATTAAAAAGTGATTAACAATAGGAATAATTTCTGTTAAAGTACTTAAGAAGATAACCTAAAAATAATTATAAAGGGAGTCTAATGGGGTACAATTCTATTCTTAAGATAATCATTTTTATGGTCTTATCTTCCTTTTTTCTTCTTCCCGCAAGTGCGATGGATGAGGAAGAAATAGTTTTTTCTTCTCCTAATCTCTCTCCTCAGTTGAAAGAAACATCCGCTCTTCTTCTCATACAGGAGGAAGGTAACAGTTCATCTGCTTCTAAAGAACTTCGAGTCATAAAAACAAATTGGACCAGTAAGATCAAAGAACTAAACAACAGAATAGTACTTTTACGTCTGCCCCATGAAGGGATTCCTGTTCAAACTGCTCTAGTTAAATATACAGAAGCACAGCTCGAGTATGACTATGAAGAACACGAGTCCCGCACCTCTGAAACGAGCCGTCCTTATCTCGTACTAAAGAGCCTTGAGGCACCTGTTTTTGATGAGGAAGTTGAACCAAGACGTATTTCACACTGTTGTTCCCCTTCTGTTCGTACGGTCTTTAAATGGCTCGGAGCAGCAGGAGGGGCTTTTTTAATCGGCACTGTTAACGCTGGCCTTAAAAACGGAGCTGGACGATTCTTTAATTATGAAGAAGGTGGGGCCATATCTTATACTGTCGTTGGCGTTGCTTTTCTTCTTGATGGCCTTATTGGTGGAAAGATTGGTTATAATTTTGTAGAGTTTATTTTAGAGAAACCGAGAACTATTCTCCTTCGCATGGAAGAGAGCGAAGTTGGAAAAACTTTAACACAAGCACGGCTTTTTCCAAAGTCTAATGGTCAGCGATTCTGGGAAGTTGCCTTAGTTCCTGCAGCCGGAATGTTTGCTCTTATCCCGATATCTGCATATCTTAATTATGAAGCATCGCATTTAGTCCCAGCAATATGTTTCTCTGTTGCTGGCTTAGTATATTTTGGGAAGCCTTATTATGAAAAGGGGCTACGAGTCCTAAAAAAGATATATGCAAATAATTTTTCTACAGAAGATCATCGCACAAGAGAAATTCGCCGCGCTCTAGACGCAAGTCTTGCTGATTTGGAAGAACTGTTGCGTAAAGACAAAAATACAAAAACAAACAGAAACAAACTATTAAAGTCCATATGGTCCATTCTTGACGACAGAACACGTCATTTTGGTAAAGATGGGCGAATCGAAGAGCTCGAGGAAACAGAAATAGTTTCCGCCTTGAGTGTATTATTTACAAATGTTCTTGCTACAAACGAGGAACCTGAAACTGAATACGAAGCAAATTGGAATAATATGCTTGCTCAGCGCTCTATCAAAGAGAAATCCTTTAAGGAGAAGGTTATAAGTGAGTCAGCAACGGGGTTGACGTGGCTGAACCTATACCCTGGGATTGTGATGGAGTCCTATGCTATTTCGAATCCTCTTCAAGCAGCTGGTGTACCATCGGAGTATGCGGTTCCCATAGGTTATGCTGTAGCTGGACTCTTATCAACGAGACTCTTTTTAGAGCGCGAGTTTCACCACGATACATTACATAGACTGGCCTACCCCTTAACATCCACGCCAGATGATACTGTGGGCATTAGACGGGCTACAAGGATCTTCCATTCTGCGCCCTATGCTGCTTTTAATGCACTTGTCTTTTACGTTTTATATTCTTTAAGTAGTGCAAGCATGAGTGGCCCATTATTTTATATAATGATGCCATTTGTACTACTGCGCTATCTTTCGTTATTTTACAGCATCTCCGCAGAAGAAAGTGATGATGCTATTACAAGAGTGCAAATAAGAAGCAAAGAAAGTCGAAGTCTCAATCAAAAAAGCGCGCAAGTTAATAACTTTATCGCCCGAGCAAGAATGCTCGTTAGGTCTGGGCTATCTAATGAGAGCATTCTTGAATTATCAAAAGTCATCTTTAGGGGGAATTAAATTTAGAGAGGGAGTTTAGCATTATAAGGGAGCTATTCTCTTACGTAAAAAGAACATGCTTTTCGTAAAGAGAGACCAATGCTCATTTCTCTCTCCCCAAGAATTTCGAAACCCTCTAAACAAATCGGTTGTCCCGCGCACAAGATATGGGTATGCTAGGGGGTATAAAGTTGCCTCTTGGAGACATGACGTGGGTCGCGGGCCATAAGGAAAATGAGATTTTGCCCCGAAATTTTGTCATTCCCCAAGAAGAATTTAACTAAACACGCAATTAGAAACCAATGACATGTTCGATTTTGTCACCTATGACTAAAAGACCAAACTATGAGGAACGAGCTTTTATGAAATCATCTATACCCTATCTCGCCCCTCCTTTTTGTCTGTGTTTTCCCCGTTTGGCTTGTCTTTTACATGAGGGTCTAGGGATTTAATCGAAACGTCCACGGTATCATTGCCAAACACATCCTCTTTTGAGGATTAGTATGGAGTTGACCATGGGAACACGAATGTTAATCGACGCTGCCCATCCTGAAGAATCACGGGTAGCGATTTTAGATAACGACCGTCTCGAAGAGTTTGATTTTGAGACAACCACAAAAAAACAGCTTAAAGGAAATATCTATCTTGCGAAGGTCATTCGTATTGAACCTTCTCTGCAAGCTGCTTTCGTAGAATTCGGCGGCAATCGCCACGGCTTTTTAGCTTTCAACGAAATTCATCCTGATTATTACCGGATTCCGGTAGAAGATCGGGAAGCTTTGATGAGCCAAAGAGAAGAAGAACCCGAGCTTTCTTTTGAAGACACGCACGAGGCCTCCTCTCCTCATAATGAGGTTGAAACCTTAGGAGGAGAAGACATTGAAGAAATAGACGCTCGTCCTCAGCGCCCTCGCCCCTCACGGCAATATAAAATCCAGGAAGTGGTTGCTCGTCGGCAGATCATGCTGGTCCAAGTGGTTAAGGAAGAACGAGGGGGAAAAGGGGCAGCCCTTACAACGTACCTCTCCCTTGCAGGACGTTATTGCGTTCTTATGCCGAATGCCGCCAAGGGAGGCGGCATCTCTCGCAAAATCACGAATGCCGCTGATCGCAAACGGTTGCGCGAGATCATTGGATCCATCAATTTGCCTGAAACCATGTCACTTATTGTGCGTACCGCCGGCATGGCCCGCAATAAAGTTGAAATTAAAAGAGACAGCGATTACCTCATGCGTCTTTGGAATGATATTCGCGAAAAAACCCTTCATTCCGTTGCCCCTTGCCTTATTTATGAGGAAAGCGATCTGATCAAGCGTGCCATTCGGGATTATTATACGCGTGATATTCTAGAAATTTGGATTGAAGGCAATGACGGGTACAAGGAAGCAAAAGATTTTATCCGCCAACTTATGCCCAGCCACCTCAAAAAAGTGAAGCAATATAAGGACGAAAAAATCCCTCTTTTTCATCGTCATGGCGTTGAACGGCAGATTGATGCCATGCATAACCCCATCGTTCAGCTAAGATCGGGAGGCTATATCGTTTTCGGAACAACAGAGGCTCTCGTTGCCATTGATGTTAACTCAGGCAAAGCCACGCGTGAGCGGCATATCGAAGAAACTGCTTTTAAGACAAACTTAGAAGCCGCTGAGGAAATTGCTCGTCAATTGCGTCTTCGAGATCTCGCTGGCCTTGTTGTTATCGATTTTATCGACATGGAAGATTCTCATAATGTAGATGCTATCGAACGACGCCTCAAAGATTCCATGCGTCATGATCGCGCCCGCGTGCAAGTGGGACGGATTAGCCCTTTCGGACTTTTGGAGCTGTCGCGTCAACGCCTCCGCCCTAATATTATTGAATCGACAAGCCTTCCTTGCCAAGCCTGTCGTGGAAGTGGCATGGTTCGTTCTGTGGAATCGTCCTCTCTCCATCTTCTGCGCGCCATAGAAGAAGAAGCTATTCAACAAAAATCATCAGAAATTACGGTCTACGTTCCAACGCCTATTGCTTTTTATCTCTTTAACCACAAAAAAACTGCCCTTCAGGAAATTGAAACACGCTGGAATGTAGCCCTATATGTATCGCAAGACGATTCCCTCATTCCTCCTGACTATCGTCTGGAAAAAGTGCGTCGTCCTCAACCTGTTTCTTCTCTTCCCGCCTCTGAGGAAGAAAGGGAAGAGCAGCCCAAGAAGCAAGAACCCTCTGAACCTCATCGTCCTGCCCCTCAGCGTCAGAATCGACGTCCTCAACGGCATCGCTTTCCTGAAAAACAAAAAGCACGCCCTCCTGCAGCAACCTCTGCTACAGAAGAGGCACACCCACGCAATGAACTCCCTCAAGACTCTCAAGGAGACTCAGGAGCTCCACGTAGCAAACCTCCTCGGCGGCGCTTTCGTAAATTTGATCGGAGAACCCCTCGCGAACGCGCCCCTCATCAAGGGGGAGAACCATCTGCCTCTTCTCCTTCGGAAGCCGCTCCTTCAAAAGCGCCTTCTTCTGACGCCACTGCGGCCTCCATACCTCCTGTGAGTCCCAAGGAAGCCACACCAAAAAATGACAATAAAAAGAAAGACACAAAGGCAGCCCCTCCTCCACCCGAAAAGAAAAAGGCCACCTCCCGTAAAGGATGGTGGCAGCGGTTGTTGGAGTAGAGAGGTTAGCTCTTCCTTGTCATCCCCTGCTGTAGCGGGGACCTATGGCAAAATCTGTTATGCTGAACTCGTTTCAGCATCTCCTTGTCAATGAGATCTCGAAACAAGTTCGGGATGACATTACCTGGATCCCCGCTTTCGCGGGGATGACAAGGAGTGTAGGGTCCAGTTTCCCTAGAAGCGCTTGCTCTCCTCGCCTTTACTTTCTGCTGCACCCGCACCAGCTCCTGTTGACCCTGTTCCTTGCTGTTGTGAAACGGGGGCTTCTATAGCTTTCGCCTTTGCTGCTTTGGAAGCAAGTTCCGTCGCTAATATCGCAGTTTTTAGTGCGTCTAAAGCACGCTGTGTTGCTTCCTGTTTTTCTCTCCGATGAAGCTCTGCTCTCCGAACTTCTTCTTTTGTGCTTTCCACCTTTCTTAAAATTTCTTGCCAGGTGGGACTTTCTGCATTTTCTGCAGCAAGCAAAGTTGCAATAGCTCTTTTGGCATCAATTAAAGCTCTTTTTCGAGCATATTCTGCTCTTGCAGCTTCAATGACTGCAGTCGGTATATCTCTTATAGATTCTTTATCCTTAGCACGTATTCTGCTCTGAAACAGCTCTGCTTTGCTTTTCTTTGATTCCGCACTAGCGCTTGCCGTTGCCCCCAATGCACGTGCCAGAAGCTGTGTTTCTTGCTCTAGCTTAAGGATGGTCGTTGGAATAGCTTGTTCCAAGGTTGCTGCCAAATCACACGCGACTCTTCCGCTTGCTTCCGCATCTTCTGCCTCATCCTCTAACTGTGCTCTAGCGTTTATGTCTATTAAAAGTGTTTCCCAAGCTACAACGACTATCCTTGAGGCGGCTGCCGCCTTTGCTACAGCTGCTTTCCATATTTTAACTCTTTCTTTTGCTAAATCTGCTTCTCTTGCTGCAACTTGTATTTTTTCTGACTGCTCTCGCATCGCCAGTATCGCTTGCCACTTTGCATTTTTGTCGTTCTCTTCAGCAGCGCACAATTCTCCAATTGCTTTTTTTGCACGTAGTATTTCTTCTCTTACAGCATTTTCTATTTCTAGAGGTAACTTATAATCGCGTGTGAAGAAACTTTCCACTCCCATATCGCGCAATGCGAATTCAGCCCTCCCTGAATGCATTCCTCTTGAGTCATCATATGGCAAACGAGCGTTCTTTTCTGCTGCTTCGCGCTCATTTGCAAGTTCTTGTGAGAACTTTAAGAGTTCGTTCTCCGCTGAAGCAAGCTCCTTATTAAAAAGCTCTGCATTGTGTGAAGCTGTTCTTTTTGCTAAGTCTAATTCCATTTCTAAAAGAAATTTCCAGACTGAGGCTCTCGCCTCTATTGAGTCTATTTCTCTTAATAATTCTGCTTCCCAAGTTGAGTTTGATGCTGGCACGTGTGCTTTATCTTGCCCTTTTGACTCAAAAAGTTCTCCTTGAGCAACCTTTTGCGCAGCCATCCCTTTTACTTTACTAAACCCTTCATCAGCTGCTGTTTTTTCCTTAGCGATTCTTCTTGTTCTCTCTAAACGTAATTGAGAAAGCTCTACATCTTCCAATAGTTTTACTTTTCTGTGTACTTCTGCTAAACCTGCTTTGTTTGAAGATCTTGCCGCAAGCGTATCCCATAGCTGCAACGATCGATCAAGTGATCCTGTTGTTTGTGGATTTCTTACGACAAGTCCTGTGCTCACGGGCTTTCCTTCTGTTGAGGTTATGACCTTCAAAAGGTCATCAACTATTTTCCGTATATCACTTCTCTTGTCCTCCTCAGGTTTTTGCCTCACAGGAGAGCCTGACCGTTTATCCTCAGGCTTTTGTTTTACAGGAGAATCTGATCTTTTGCCGTCGCCTCTTTTGCTCTCAGCCAGAGCTGAAGAAATGGATTTTACTCCCTCTTTCAAGGCTTGTGCTGTTGAATTTTCTTTATCTGGTTCGCCCCTTAATGTTGCATCTCCCGCTCCGGGAGTGCGTGTAGAGGACCGAGTGCCATCATCAGCTGTATCGCTCTGCCTGAGAACCACGGCACGAGTCATAGCGGTGTCTTCCAGTGCAAAGACTTGATCCGCTAAAATTGAAGTCCCGAGAAGAGCAACCAAACCAAATTTCTTTGTATAAATCACGAAATATTCCTTTCAAAAATAATACTGAGTTCAAATAACATACTATATAAAAAGTTTCCCAAGTTTCTGGTCTGGTTTCCCTAGGAGCCCTTGCTATCACCTTTACTTTCTGCTGCACCCGCACCAGCCCCGGCTGATCCCATTTCTCTCTGCCTCTGGAGTGCCGCTTCATCGTCTCTTGCAATCTGTTTCGCCACCTCTTCGTCTCTTAGAATTTGCTTTTCTCTCTGCGAAGCCGTGTCCTTGTTTGTTTCTGATGCACTCGCACCAGCTCCGGTTAATCCCATTCCTTGCTGTTGGGAGGCGGGGGGTTCTATAGCTTTCGCCTTTGCTGCTTTGGGAGCAAGTTCCGCCGCTGCTATCGCAGCTTTTAGTACACTTAAAGCCCTACTTGTTTCCTGTTGTTTTTCTCTCCGATGAAGCTCTGCTCGCCGAACTTCTTCTTTTGTGCTTTCCACCTTTCTTAAAATTTCTTGCCAGGTGGGACTTTCTGCATTTTCTGCAGTAGATAAAGTCGCAATAGCTCTTTTAGCGTCAATTAAAGCTCTTTTTCGAGCATATTCTGCTCTTGCAGCTTCAATGACTGCAGCAGGTATAGCTCGTATAGATTCTTTATCCTTACCATGTATTCTGCTCTGAAACAGCTCTGCTTTGCTTTTCTGTGATTCCGCAGTAGCGCTTGCCGTTGTCCCCAATGCACGTGCCAGAAGCTGTGTTTCTTGCTCTAGCTTAAGGATGGTCGTTGGAATAGCTTGTTCCAACGTTGCTGCCAAATCACACGCGACTCTTCCGCTTGCTTCCGCATCTTCTGCCTCATCCTCTAACTGTGCTCTAGCGTTTATGTCTATTAAAAGTGTTTCCCAAGCTACAACGAC
>Ga0172373_10000479_pt1 | contig 65440 bp, 62 predicted proteins | sample Lak10m_2_FD_114546 | JGI IMG/M metagenome (GOLD analysis project Ga0172373, IMG submission 114546) | Freshwater microbial communities from Kabuno Bay, South-Kivu, Congo - kab_092012_10m | ecosystem: Environmental > Aquatic > Freshwater > Lake | place: Democratic Republic of the Congo... | reverse complement strand
GGCAAAATATCTCTTGTGGGTTCATTGGTTTCTCGCGTGATTTGGAAGTCGCAAGAGTTTGCCAGTGAACCCCATTTTTTGCAAGCTTTATGTTCCTCCACGCTTTAGTGGAGTGCTACCTTGGAAGGGCAGCTGGCTCTTTTCCCGCAATATAAAGCGGATCTGGCTCCACTCCTGCGGACGGTGCTTTCTTTGGCGCGTATTCGTAACGTCAATCCTTCGCCTGCCTTTGCCGCCTATACACATGAAGCCTTGCTCCATCACATCGTGACTCATCCTCGTCCGCAGCCTCAGCAAAAAAGGATCACAGTCTCAAGGCAGATGTCTTATGCCTTTACCTTGTTAATACTTTTGGTGGGTTTGTTTACGGGAACGGTTCAAGCTCAATCTGCCCTGCCAGGTGAAACTTTTTATCCCTGGAAGCGGGTGAGCGAAGAACTCTGGCGTGTTGTATCCATTGACCCTGTCTCTGCGGATATTGTTCTGGCTGACCGCCGCCTAAATGAATGGCTGTTGGTGGTAGATGACCCGCTGCACAAAGATGTGGCCAGGGATGACTATTTGGAAGCCCTCGCCCGATTGAAAGCCGCCAGCGAGACGGATAACTTTGAAGTGATCCTGCCTGTGCTTCAGACCCAGCAGCAGGCGTTGGCCGAGGCAGGGCTGTCTGCCCCTGAGTTGACCACCTATCTGAACGTGGTTTCATCTTTTGTTCCCACGGTTGTATCAACCCCAACCCAGTTTATTCCTATGACGGCGTCTCTCACTCCGTTCATCCCAACTTCAACGGCGCTCATTCCTAATACTCCAACCGAGATCATCCCAACCGATACGGCTGCGCCGACTGAAACCTTGGTTCCCACCGCAACTTTGCTTCCCACTGAAACTCTGACGCCAACGGATATCCCGCCCACAGCGACAGACATTCCGACGGAAGTCCCGCCGACAGCCACAGACGTTCCCACCGAGATCGTCCCTGTTGACACGCCGACCCCCAACTGAGATCGTCCCAGCACCCTTATTCCTTCCATAAAACGATTGAACAGGTTTACTGTTTTGGGGGGAAGTTTGCCGATTCTGCAAATGCGTCTATAATTCAAGCAGCCTATGTCCACAATAGATGAGATCAAATCCCGCATCGACATCGTAGACCTCGTCTCTGAGGCTGGTGTCAAGCTGCGTCATGCGGGGAAGAACTATACGGGATTCTGCCCCTTCCATGATAACAAGCACACGCCTGCGTTCGTGATCTGGCCTGAGTCGGGCACGTGGCGCTGCTTTGGTCAATGCAACGAGGGCGGCGACATCTTCAAGTTCGTGATGAAGCGCGATGGTCTCGACTTCAAAGATGCCATGCAGAAGCTGGCGTTGCGCGCAGGCGTGGAGATCAAGGAATACCAGCGCGAAACCCCGCAGCAAAAGGAAGCCTACGAAAACCTCCGCAAATTGCTTGAAGATGCGATCATTTATTACCGCACCCAGCTTTTTGCGAACAAGGATATTTTGACCTACCTGCGCGAGAAGCGCGGACTGACCGACGCCACCATCGAAACCTTTGGGCTGGGGTTTGCTCCGAGCGGCTACGACAACGCCTTGAAATATTTCACCCAACGCGGCTATTCCCAACAGGATTTAATAGATTCAGGCTTGTTGACGGTTCGCGAATCCGATTCCCAAGTCTCGAACTCCGAATCCCGCGTGTACGATAAATTCCGCAACCGCATCATGATCCCCATCCGCGATGAGAACGGGAAGATGGCGGGCTTCGGCGCGCGCATCGTGGACCCGAACGATGTTCCCAAATTTTTGAACTCCCCCGAAACGCCGATCTTCTCCAAAGGCAGAATCCTGTATGGATTGGATCGCGCCCGCAAGCCCATCCGCGCTGCCGATCAGGCTGTGATCGTGGAAGGCTACCTCGATGTCATCGCGTTGCATCAGGCGGGCTACGAGAACGTCGTCTCGCCGATGGGTACGGCGCTCACCGAAGATCAACTGCGCCTGCTCAAAAAGTCCACGCGGCGGATCGTGCTGGCGCTCGACCCCGATGCGGCGGGTCAAAAGGCTGTGCTGCGCGGACTGGATGCCGCCCGCTCAGCAATGGACCGCGAAGGCGAACTCGGTTTCGATGCGCGCGGTTTATTGAAGAATGAAGCCCGCCTGCAAGCGGACTTGCGCGTGGCAACCATGCCCGATGACCTCGACCCTGATGAGATCGTGGCGCGTGATAAGGAAGAATGGAAGCATCTCATTGAGAACGCCAAACCCATCGTTACGCATGTGATGGATTCGCTGGCGGCAGGGCAGGACTTGAACGATGCCAAGATCAAGAATCAGATCGCGGCGCAGGTGCTTCCTTTAATTGAAGACCTTCCCAATCCGCTGGAGCGCGACACGTACCGTCAGGCGTTGTCGAGAATGCTCAAAGTGGATGAGCGCTCCTTGACGAGCACTCAGGTTCAAGGTCCGGTGGTGAGGCGAAGGCCGCGGGAGTCAGTAAAAACTCCAATTGTGGGAGCGCCCGTGGTGGCGGTCAATCCCAGGCTGAAAATCGAATCCTATTGTTTGGGTGTTCTGTACCGCAAGCCCGAGTTGTTATATCGTTTGGATCGAAAGCTGCAGGAGTTCGGGCTGAGTCCGCTGGCAGTGGAGGACTTCGAGTATACTGACCATCAGTTGTTGTTCGGTGTTGTGAGTTTGGCGGTGCGGCAGGATGAGAAGGAACACCAGAACTTTATGCTGGGCGAACTGCCCGAGGAAGTGGCGGGCCTTTCCAAAGAATTGCTCGCGCAAACCGAAACGCTGGATACGCTCGACGATAGATTGCTTGAAGAATTGCTCTCACGCTTTTTAGACCTGCGCCGCGCGCATGCCATGATCAATGTCAACCAATTGCGATTTTTGCAGGAGGATGAACAGCTGCAAGGCGGTGCAAATTTAAAGGTATATCAGGAACAAGCCATTCAGTTTACCCGCCTGCTGCATAGCCTGGATCAGGCCAAGCGCAAGGCTGTAAAGAGATAACGGGCTGTTCCATTGGTTTGAGTTTTACACACATGCATTTTGGAAAAGGGAAACCAATGCCCGCAAAAAGCAAACCAGCCGCAAAGGCAAAAACAAAGACAAAAGCCAAAGCAAAACCGAGCGGTAATAAAGAGCAGGTGGTTCGTGAAGCCAAGCCCATGAAGATGCTGCTTTCGGTGGATGTTGTTTTAGACTCCCTCGTTGAAGAAAAAAATATTTTAATTCCAGAAGATGTCATTGAGCCAGATGAAACCCTGCTTGCACAGCAGGAGGAAGAGTTTGATGATTCGCTGCCCGTCCGTTCGCATGAGGTAGCTGCCGAGCTTTCTGAAGACCCAGTGCGCCTGTACCTGCGCGAGATCGGGCTGGTAAAACTGCTTGGCTCGGATAGTGAATTTCGGCTTGCCACCATCATTGAGGCGGACCGTTTGATCGGTACGCTTCGTAAAATGAAGCAGCACAAAGGGATCTCGCTTTCTGCTTCCATTTATCGTTCGCTCATCGCGGATATGCTCGTTTCGTGGGATCGTCTTGTGGAAGATGCCGAGCGCCTTGAACATGAACTGCCCGATCTGGCGATGTTGATCGCTGAGGCCCAGTCACTGCATGCTGGCTGGGAATTTGACTCTCCCTCCTTTTTAAGAGCCTATCTGGATAACGGCCATTGGGGCGTTGACCATCTTTGGGATAATCTTGCCCGACACGCCTACTCGGTCTATCTCAGCTTATATTTGCTTCCGTTTAAGTATGCAGAGTGGATGCTGACGGTTGTCCGCGAACAGCACGTCTTCCCGCAGCAGCGCACACTCTTCCGTAACCTGCCTGTGGATGATGATCTGCTCACCGAAATGGACCTTATCCACTCGCGTGCGGTAGATGCGAATCAGGCACTCATCCGTGCGAACCTGCGTTTGGTGGTCAGCGTTGCCAAGCGATATTTGGGGCGAGGCATTTCCTTCCTCGATCTGATCCAGGAAGGGAACATGGGTTTGCTGCGCGCCATCGGCAAGTTCGACCCGCGCCGTGGATTCAAATTCAGCACCTACGCCACCTGGTGGATCCGTCAATCGATCAACCGTTCCATTGCTGAACAGGCGCGTACCATTCGCATTCCTGTTCACTTGTTTGAATCCATCTCCCGTATTTTGCGTGCGCAGCGCCACCTCACACAGGTGCTGGGGCGCGAGCCAAATAATGAAGAGCTTGCTCTTGAAGTGGGTTATCTTTCTGCGGGAGATATGCAGGAAGTTCTACGCGCTCATGCCGAGGGGAAGCCGATCAATCCTGAAATTCAGCAGCGATTGGATATTGCTTCGCAGAAGATCCACCGCGTGCTGCGCTCGGCGGAGGAACCTGTTTCCTTGGAAGGTCCCGTGGGCGACGAGGATTCCAGCACGCTGGGCGATTTCATTGAGGATGAAGATGCGCCTTCTCCAATGGATGCTGCCGCCAAAGAGATGCTGCGCGAGCAAGTGCAACATGCCCTCGCTTCTCTTTCTGAACGTGAACGCGAAGTGTTGGAATTACGATTCGGTTTGAAGGACGGCAAGGAGCACACGCTCGAAGAGGTGAGCCGCTACTTTGACGTCACCCGCGAGCGCATCCGCCAGATCGAGGCCAAGGCCTTGCGGAAACTGCGTCACCCCGCGCGGAGCAGGGAACTGCGCGATTATTTGGGAGATTGATGAATTTCAAGTGACAGTCACCTTCAAGGTGACTGTCACTTTTTTGAAGCAGTGAAATTTTTACCCTGAATTCGATTACATAGACCCAATATGACTAATATCACCATTTTTGTGAAAAGTGCCACTTTTTCTAGCCTGTAAAAATCTCTTGTGATATACTACGCCGAACTGTGCCAGATTTCACGCATCAATGAGGTGTTTAAATGTTGGTGGAATATATTGCCATCGCGGTGATGATCGCGGTAGCCACTTTGATCGCTTTTATCGCAATTGGGTTGGGGGAATTATTTGGTCCAAAGAAAAAATCAGAAGCAAAAGATATGCCGTACGAATCAGGCATGAATCCATACGGCGAAGGGACCCGGCGCATGCCTGTTCGCTTCTATTTGATTGCCGTATTGTTCATCCTCTTCGATATTGAAGTGGTGTTCTTTTTGCCTTGGGCAATTGCCTTCCGCAGTCTGGGTCTCTTTGGTCTGGCAGAGATGGTGATCTTCATCATCATCCTTCTTATTGGTTATGTATATGCTTGGAAAAAAGGAGCACTTGAATGGGAGTAGAACAGAAACTTGGAAATATGGGCGTGGTCACCACCACGCTTGAGTCTGTCGTTAATTGGTCCCGCACGAATGCCATGTGGCCGATGTTGTTCGGCCTGGCTTGCTGCGCCATTGAGATGATGTCGGCACAGGCGGCGCATTATGATATGAGCCGCTTCGGTATGGAACTCATGCGCGCCAGCCCGCGCCAGTCGGATCTGATGATCGTAGCAGGACGTGTCTCGAAGAAAATGGGACCCGTCCTTCGCCGTTTATATGATCAGATGCCCGAGCCGAAGTGGGTGATCGCCATGGGCGATTGCGCCTCCTGCGGCGGTGTCTTTAATAACTATGCCATCTATCAGGGCGTGGACGAGGTTGTTCCTGTGGATGTGTTCGTGGCGGGCTGTCCGCCGCGCCCCGAAGCTTTGATCCATGGTGTGCTCACCATTTATGAGAAAGTAAAGGGCGAGAAGTTTTCGGACCTGGCAAAGGGATAATAAATAACGCCCCCTCACCCTAGCCCTCTCCCAAAGGGAGAGGGGACTCCCTTCCCCTTCGGGGGAAGGGTTGGGGATGAGGGCGTGGAGTGATTATGGATAAAAAACTCGAACCAATCGTAAAAGAAGTGCAGGTCAAGTTCGGCGCAACCTTTGAAGAGTTCCGCGATGAGGTACATTTGTTCGTTAAGCCCGAACAAATCGTGGAGGCGTTGACCCTTCTGCGCGACGAACAGAACTTTGAATTACTCTCGGCGTTAACTGCAGTGGATTACTATCCCCAGTCAACGCCGCGTTTTCATGTTATTTACCAGCTCACCTCGATCGCAAAAAATCTATCAGTGCAGTTGAGAGTCCCAGTAAACGGAGACAGCCCCAAAGTCCCGACAGTGACGCGGGTGTTTGGCTCAGCGAACTGGCGCGAGCGTGAATTATTCGATATGTTCGGCATCGAGGTTGAAGGTCACCCTGATCCGCGCCGTATTTTGATGCCTGATGATTCCGAAGGACATCCCCTCCGCAAAGATTATCCGCTCGGCTATGAAGAACCGCAGTTCACATTTAACTTCGATGAGATCAACCTGCGCAAGCCGTACGCAAAGGAATAATTTATGACCCAGATTGAAGAAGTCAGTTTAGATCAATATAAACATCTAGTTTCTGAGCGCGCGTTGACGGGCGAGACCATGTTGTTGAACATGGGGCCGCAGCATCCCTCCACGCATGGTGTGCTGCGTTTGCTGCTGGAGTTGGATGGCGAGATCGTTGTCAACTGCATTCCCGATATTGGATTTTTGCACACGGGTGTTGAAAAGAACATGGAAGCCAAGACCTACCAAAAGGCTGAAGTGATGACCGACCGCCTCGATTACATGAACACGATGGGTAATAACCTTTCGTACGTGATGGCAGTTGAGAAATTGATCGATGTGGATGTTCCCGCTCGCGCGCAGGCATTGCGCGTGATTTTGGTGGAACTCCAGCGCATCGCTTCGCATCTCGTTTGGCTTGGTACTTCGGGTCTCGACCTCGCAGCTATGTCCATGTTCTTGTACTGCTTCCGTGAGCGCGAACAAATCCTCGATATTTTTGAATTGGTCTCCGGCCAGCGCATGATGACAACCTACATCCGCCCAGGCGGTGTGTGGCGCGATGTGCCTGTTGAATTTGAAAAAGCCGTCCGCGACTTTATCAAAGTCTTCCCGAAGCGCATTGACGAATATGAGACCCTGCTGACGAAGAATCCGCTTTTTATTGACCGTATGGTGGATATTGGTTACCTGAGCAAAGAGACGGCTCTTTCCTACGGGGTAACTGGTCCTACACTACGGGCATCAGGCGTCAACTGGGACCTGCGAAAAGCCCGCCCGTACATGGGCTATGAACAATATGATTTCAATGTGCCTGTTTTGACCGAAGGCGATACATACGCCCGTTACCTCGTCCGCATTCAAGAATTACGCGAGTCTTTGAAGATCGTGGAACAAGCCTTGAACAAACTTCCGCTTGGCCCCGTTCGTTCGGAGAATCGCAAATTTGTCCCGCCGCCCCGTTCAGAGATCGGTGTGAGCATGGAATCTCTCATCCATCACTTCAAGTTGTGGACAGAAGGTTTCCCAGCCCCGAAGGCATCCATTTACAGCGCAGTTGAATCTCCGCGTGGTGAATTGGCAGTCTTCCTTGAAGGCGATGGCGGACCCAAACCTTTGCGCGTTCACATGCGCACCCCATCCTTTGATAATTTGGGCGTAGTTCCAGAGATCGTAAAGGGGTATCTGGTGGCAGACCTTGTCGCCATCCTTGCCTCGGTTGACATCGTCCTCGGAGATATTGACAGATGAGCCTTGAGAAAACCTATCCGAAGGAAGTAAAACAAATCCTTGCCAAATATCCGCCGGAGCACAAACGCTCAGCGGTCATGCCGCTCCTGTACCTTGCCCAGCGCGAGGAAGGTTTCATCAACAAAGCCGCCATGCAGGATATAGCGCAGATGTTGGATATCACCGAAACAGAAGTCGCTTCGATCGTCGGTTTTTACTCGTTGTATCACGATGAAAAAGCTGGCAAATATCGAATGCAAGTCTGCACGGATTTGCCCTGTGCCTTGCGCGGCGCGGATGAATTCCTCAATACCTTGTGCGGTAATCTTGGCATTAAAGTCGGTGAAACAACCCCCGATGGTCTCGTGACTGTGGAAGCCGTGATGTGCCTCGCTTCTTGCGATAAGGCCCCCATGTTCCAAACCCAGGGACCTGATGGCATCAAATATCATGACTTGATGACAATCGACCGCACTATGGAATTGATCGATGCCCTCAAGCAGGCGAACAAGGAGGAAAAGTAATGGCTTACGTCCTTTTACGCCATCGCGATGTTCCAAACATCAACAAGATCGATATCTATAAAAAGAACGGCGGCTTTGCTGCCTTCAAAAAAGCTGTGACCAAAATGCAGCCCGTCGAAGTGACCAATGTGGTCAAAGACTCGGGCTTGCGTGGTCGTGGCGGCGCGGGGTTCCCCACTGGTGTGAAGTGGTCCTTCATTGATAATAAGAACTGGCCGCATTATGTCGTTGCCAATGCGGATGAATCCGAGCCGGGTACATTCAAAGACCGCGAGATCATGGAAAGCAATCCCTTCCAGTTTTTGGAAGGTCTTGCTCTTGCTAGTTATGCTGTTGGTGCCAACGCCGCTTACATTTATCTGCGCGGTGAATTTTGGCAGGTAGCTGCCTTCCTTGATGAAAAGATCGCGGAAATGGAAGAAGCGGGCTACCTCGGTGATAACTTGTTTGGCAGTGAATACTCGCTCAAAATTTATACCCACCTGGGCGCGGGCGCGTACATCTGCGGTGAAGAGACTGCTTTGCTCGAATCCATTGAAGGCAAACGCGGGCAGCCTCGTGTTCGTCCACCGTTCCCGCCTTCGTACGGTTTGTATGGCAAGCCGACCATTATCAACAACGTGGAAACATTCACCAACGTGCCAATGATCCTCGCAAATGGTGCGGACTGGTACAAGGCGATGGGCACAATGGACAGCGCAGGCGTGAAGGTCTTCTCCCTCTCTGGCCGTGTGCGCAAACCTGGTAATTATGAACTTCCCTTTGGAACCACCTTCCGCCAGTTGATCTATGAACATGCGGGCGGTGTACAGGATGGCCGGCCTGTGAAGGCGATCATGCCTGCGGGCGCCTCCTCCTCTTTGGTGGTCGTGGATGACAAGGTGTTGGACACGCCAATGGATTACGCATCTGTCCGCACGCTGGGAGCTGATCTTGGTTCTGCATCTGTGATCGTGCTGGATGACACCGTAGATATTGACTGGGTCATCAACAAGACCATCAAATTCTTCAAACATGAATCCTGCGGCAAATGCACACCCTGCCGCGAGGGTAATTATTGGATGAGAAACCTCACTAACCGCATTCATTCAGGCAAGGGTTCATCGGAAGATGTTGATCTGCTTCTGAATGTGGCCAAACAGATGCAAGGCAAATGTTTGTGCGCGTTGGGTGAATTCTCCACAATGGCTGTGGTGACTGGTATCGAACGCTTCCCGCAGGATTTTAAAAAAGTAGTAAAGGCTTAACGGAGCACGCATGACGAAACAAGTCACGCTTTCAATTAATGGATTAACTGTAACTGTGCCAGATGGAACTCTGGTGGCAGATGCCGCAAAGATGGTGGGTATCGATATCCCTGTCTTCTGCCATCATCCCAAGCTTGAGCCTGTTGGCATGTGCCGCATGTGTCTGGTCGAAATTGGCCGCCCCATGCTGGACCGCGCCACTGGACAGGTAGTGATGGAAAACGGCCAGCCCAAGATCCAATTCATGCCCAAGCTGGAGACCGCTTGTACCAACCGCGTTTCTGAAGGCATGGTTGTGATGACGATCTCGGATAAGGCAAAGGATGGACAGAAGGGCACCGTTGAATTTTTGCTCACTTCGCATCCGTTGGATTGCCCGGTCTGTGATAAGGGTGGCGAATGCCCATTGCAAAACCTGACCATGCAATTCGGTCCGGGAAAGAGCCGCTTTAATTATGATGAGAAACAGCATTCTGATAAGCACGTCCCGCTGGGTGAGTTGATCTGGCTGGACCGTGAACGCTGCATCCAGTGCGCGCGCTGCATCCGCTTTCAGGATGAAGTTGCGGGCGAGGCCGTGCTCGGCTTCGATGAGCGCGGACGCAATACCCAGATCGTTTCACTTTCGGACCCCGGGTTTGATTCTGTTTTCTCAGGCAACACCACCGATATTTGCCCCGTCGGCGCGTTGACCACTGCGGACTTCCGCTTTGGCGCACGCCCATGGGAGTTGAAGGCACAGGCGTCCATTTGTACGCAATGTCCCGTGGGATGCAATACCACGCTCAATACCCGCCGCGAAGCAAAAGCCAACGGCGATATTGTGGTGAAGCGCGTTATGCCGCGCCAGAACGAGGAAGTGAACGAGATCTGGTTGTGTGATAAGGGACGCTTTGCCCATCACTACACCGAAAGCAAGAAGAGACTCACCAAGCCGCTGGTTCGCAAGGAAGAAAAACTTGCCCGCGCTTCGTGGGATGCCGCTACAAAATTGGCTGCGGAGAATTTCGTTGCCAATAAAAAAGATTTCGTTGTGCTGGCTTCGGGTCGTTTGGCAAATGAAGACCTGTTCAACCTCAAGTCTCTCGCTGACCATGCGGATGGTACCGCCATTTTGTACTCCGATATGGGCGGCGGTGACCTGACCCAGTTGGTGGGTGTAGGCGCTGGCACGAACATCGGCAAGATGGGTGCAGGCGATGCGATCCTCGTGGTGGCTTCCGATTTATATGAAGAAGCACCCATTTGGTGGTTGCGTGTGAAGCAGGCTGCAGACCGCGGTGCTACCTTGATCGTAGCCAATCCGCGCGAAACCAAATTGGATAAATTCGCAAAGTTCGTCATCCGCTATGCATATGGCGATGAAGTAAAGACCATCAGCGATTTCAGCAAGAAGAGCAAGATCTCGGATGAATTCGCGAAGGCAAAGAATGCGGTTGTGTTCTACGGCAGTGAGGGACTGGGCTTGAACGGCACATCCACACTGGCTTCGGAATGCGCCGAACTTTTGAAGGAAACAGATCACATCGGCAAGCCGAACAACGGTTTGGTCGGTGTCTGGCAGCGGGCCAACGATCAGGGCGCGTGGGAAGTTGGCTTCCGTCCCGTGCCTGACTTGGAGAAGGCTCTCAAAGGAAAAGCGGTGTACATCGTGGGCGCTGACCCCGTTGGTGATGATCCGATTTTGGCGAAGGCTTTGAAGGGCGCCAAGTTCATTGCGGTGCAGGATGTGCTTGAAACCGCCACCACCGAAATTGCAGATGTGGTCTTCCCTGCCCAGGCGTACACCGAACGTGAAGGCACTTATATTTCTGGCGAACGCCGCGTGCAGCGCTTCTATGCCGCCGTGCCGCCAAAGGGTGACTCAAAACCCGATTTTGCAATTACCTCCCAGCTTGCCAAACAAATGGGAGTCATTCTTGAAGGCTCGTCGGTGTCCGTGGTCTTCGATATTCTTGCGAACTCCATCGATGGCATGGCGGATCTGAGCTACGAAAAACTTGCCGAGGTACATGGCCAGTGGCCGATCGTCGGACGCGGTGACGTGTACTATGGCGGTACGACGTACGAGAACACACAAGGTTTGGGCGTCCAACTCCTTCCGATGGCTCAGGCTGGAGGAACAGTACGCATCTCCAAGGTCAGGAAAGAAGCGGCTCTTCGTCCCAAGGAAAAGGAATTGATCGCCGTCCCTGTCACCAAATTATATGATCGCGGTGTGACGATTAATCCTGCACAGTTGTTGAACGAACGTGTGGGTGAGGCGACCATTGCCATGCACCCGGCCACCGCGAAGAAAATGGAATTGGAAGCTGGCGCGCAGGTCAAGATCAGTTTTGAAGGCGTGAATGGGGAAGCCTTGCTCAATTTGGACGATACGATCTCAACGGGTGTAGTGTTGGTGCCGCGCAGCATGGGCATCGCCATTCGTGAGCCTGTTACGACGCGCGTCCAGATGCAATCCGCATCTGGGAAGGTGAAATAATATGGATTGGACAATCTGGCTTGAATGGGTAATAAAAGGGTTTGTTCTGTGCCTGATCCTGTTGACGGGATTTGCGTACCTGACCTTGTATGAACGTCGCGCGCTGGCTCGTATGCAGATCCGCGTGGGGCCGAACCGCGCCGGGTATCAGGGCTTGCTCCAGCCGATCGCGGACGCGGTCAAGTTGATCTTCAAAGAAGAACTGACGCCAGGACGTGTGTACAAGGTTGTCTTCATCCTTGCGCCTGTGTTGACCGTGGTGCCTTCGTTGATCCTTGCGGCTGTCATCCCTCTGGGCAGTTCATTCACCATGTTCGGACGTGTGATCACCCTGCATGTCGCGGATATCAACGTGGGTGTTTTGTATATCATGTCCATTGCTTCCATTGCGGTGTACGGCATCGTGCTGGCGGGCTGGTCGAGCAATAACAAGTACGCTATGTTGGGCGGCATTCGCTCCTCTGCGCAAATGATCTCGTACGAACTTTCGCTGGGCTTGTGCTTCACCATTGCCATTCTGCTCGGCAACTCGATGAACTTGAATGAGATCGTCAACGCACAGAAGGATATGTGGTTTGCGGTTATTCAACCTGCGGGCGCGCTGGTCTTCATGATCGTGACGCTTGCAGAAGTGAACCGTGCTCCCTTTGACATGCCCGAAGCCGAACAGGAATTGACCGCAGGTTATCACGCGGAATATTCAGGCATGAAGTTCGCCTTGTTCTTCATGGCCGAATATCAGAAGATGATCGTCATTTGCATGATCGCCGCGACCTTGTTCTTCGGCGGTTATCGCGAGTTTTGGTTCCTGAAAGACACCTTCCTGAGCGTGGACCGCTTCTGGTTCCTTGGTCCGATCTACTTGCTCTTGAAAGTCGTTGTGCTGCTGTTCTTCATGATCTGGATCCGTGCCACCTGGCCACGCATCCGCTACGACCGTTTGATGGCGTTCGGCTGGAAGATCCTTTTACCGTTATCGTTAACCCTTGCCTTTATCACTGCCACGGGAATTTTGCTGGCGCAGGAATTGAATAACCAAATTTTCTTCTGGAGTATTCCAGTCCTGTCCATTATTTGTGTGCTTGTGGCGGTTGTCTTTATTAACCGCGACTTGAGGAGAAAATCTCATGGGCGTATTTGATCCCATTATCGAGCTTTCAAAGGGATTGGGCGAAACGCTTCGCTCCTTCCTTTTTGAGAAGACTGTTACCTATCAATATCCCGAAGAGAAACGCCCCGTCCGTCCGCGCTTCCGTGGCCGCCACGTGTTGAAGCGTTACGAGAACGGTCTCGAAAAATGCATTGGATGTTCGCTTTGCGCGGCAGCCTGCCCTGCGGATGCGATCTTCGTGGAAGCCTCCGAGAACACGGATGAGAAACGCTTCTCTCCCGGCGATCGGTATGCATCCACCTACGAGATCAATATGCTGCGCTGCATCTATTGCGGCTTCTGCGAAGATGCCTGCCCGACCGAAGCCATCGTCCTCGGTGACAATTACGAGCTTTCCTTCACAGACCGCAGACAGGCCATCTACCCCAAAGAGATGCTGCTTGAAGCCGTCCCTTCGGCGGATATGACCACTCCGCGCAAGGTGGAGCCAGGTGTGTTCAAGCGCTCTGTGCCTGAGATGAAAGACTCAACGGATTAGTTAATTCGTCATTGCGAGCCGCGTTCTTTGCGGCGAAGCAATCTCTCTAATAATGGGATTGCTTCGTCGGGAAAATCACCCTCCTCGCAATGACAGGATAATGCTTATGAATTCTGACCTGATTGTTTTCCTTGTCCTCTCCATTGTCTCCATTGCAACCGCATTGGGCATGGTGTTCAGCCGCAACGCGGTGTATTCAGCATTGTTCCTGGTGCTGAATTTCGTCACGGTGGCGGTGTTCTATCTCCTGCTCGGCGCGCCGTTCATTGCCATGTCCCAGGTGACGGTGTACGCCGGCGCGATCATGGTGCTCTTCCTCTTCGTCATCATGCTCCTCGGCGCGGAAAGCATCACGTCCACGAGCGACCTGCCCTGGCAGAAACCGCTGGCGTTCACGCTGGCTCTCGTGCTCGTGGTCGAATCGATCTACCTGATCGTCTCCCGCGCGCAGATGGACAGGGTCATCTCAGCTCCTGATGCTTCCATTAACAATGTAGAAAACCTCCGCAATATGGCGTTGGCCCTGTACAGCCAGTATCTCCTTCCGTTCGAGATCACTTCCATTTTGCTGCTGGTTGCGATGGTGGGCGCGATCGTTCTGACAAAACAGGAAAAGGCAGGGTAGGAAAATATGAACACAGTACCTGTTGATTATTACATTCTTCTTTCCGCCGTTTTATTTACGATCGGGGCGATGGGTGTGCTTATCCGCCGCAATCCTTTGATCATTTTCATGTCCATTGAGTTGATGCTGAATGCAGCCAATCTTGTTTTTGTGGCCTATGCCAGCGTCTTCAAATCGTTTAGCGGCCAGATTTTTGTGTTCTTCGTCATCGCTGTGGCCGCCGCGGAAGTGGCTGTGGGTCTCGCGTTGATCGTGCAGATCTTCAAGTCCAGGAAGAACATCAATATTGATGAGTTGAATTCCTTGAAGGGATAGAGACTTCGTCATTGCGAGGGCAGTGTTCTTCTGCCCGAAGCAATCCCCTTCAATAGGCTGGAGATTGCTTCGTCGGGGAAAGCGCCCTCCTCGCAATGACGAGATACTCGGAGAAATTTATGCACTTAAGCGAATCAGTTAGTACAGGTTTTTTCTTTCTCGCCCCGTGGCTGGTCTTTGCACCGCTCACCGGCTTGCTCATCAACGTCATTTTCGGGAAGCGATTCAGCGAAAAGATGGTTGGGACGATCGCAAGCCTGGCTTCGGGCACAGCCTTTGTCGTCTCGGTGCTGCTGGCATATTCCGTCTCCCTTAATCATGGGGAAGTGGTGCGCTGGCAGCTTGCCCAGTGGATCCACGTCGGAACCCTTGAATTGGACTGGACCTTCCGCGTTGACTCTCTCTCCACCACGATGATGCTTGTCGTCTCGGGTGTCGGGACTCTCATCCACATCTATGCGATCGGGTACATGCACGAGGATGTCCGCTTCAAGCATGAAGAGGGACGCTTCACCCGCTTCTTCATCTACCTGAACCTGTTCATTGCAGCGATGATGATCCTCGTCTCTGGCGACTCCTACATGATGCTCTTCGTCGGCTGGGAAGGCGTGGGACTTTGCTCCTTCCTGCTGATTGGCTTCTGGTATGAGTTCGATACCCTCGGACGTTCCTCATGGGCAAATTCCAACGCCGCCAAGAAGGCTTTCATTACCAACCGCGTAGGCGACTTCGGTTTCCTCATCGCTGGCTTCCTGATGTTCTGGTATCTCGGCTCCTTCCAATTTGATGTGGTTTTTGATAAAGCTCAAGAAATTGCTCTTTCGGCTCCATGGGTGATCGTGGCCATTACATTATTTATGTTGGTGGGCGTTGCCGGTAAATCCGCACAGATCCCGCTCTACATCTGGCTGCCAGACGCGATGGCTGGCCCAACACCTGTCTCTGCTCTCATTCATGCTGCAACGATGGTGACCGCGGGCGTATACCTCGTCACCCGTTCGGCAGCGATCTATACCCTCGTCCCACAGGCGCAATACATTGTTGCGATGGTCGGCGCAGGGACAGCTCTCTTCGCCGCGACGATCGCGGTCGGTCAATACGACATCAAGAAAGTTCTGGCTTACTCCACTATTTCCCAGCTTGGCTTCATGGTTGCTGCTGTGGGTATGGGCGCGTATGTGGCTGGGATGTTCCACTTAATGACACATGCCTTCTTCAAGGCGTTGCTCTTCCTCTCCGCTGGTTCGGTCATCCTTGGCTTGGAACGCGGTCATCATGCCCATGCTCATCACGCGGCGCACGACGATCATGGAAAAGGAAAGAAGAAGAAAGACGAACACGGTCATGCTGAAGAAGAGCACAATAGTGCTGTGCATGGCGAAGTCTTCGACCCGGGCGATATGCGTAACATGGGTGGACTTCGCAAGACCATGCCTGTCACGTTCTGGTTGTACATGATCGGCACGCTGGCTCTCGCGGGTATCTTCCCCTTCGCGGGTTTCTGGTCAAAAGATGAAATCCTTTTGGATGCAAGCCTGCATTATCCAAGCGTTTACTGGCAGTTGACCATTGCCGCATTCTTCACCGCCTTCTATATGGGACGTCAAATTTGGATGGTCTTCTTCGGCGAAGCGCGCAGCGATGCGGCGAAGCACGCGGAAGAGAGCCCAAAGGTGATGACCGTGCCGCTTATGGTGCTGGCAGTTCTCAGCGTAGTTGGAGGCGCGTTAAATCTTCCCTTTGAAGGTTTCCACAATCTCGGCCATTGGCTTTCGCACACCATCGGCGAAGTCGAAGGTCTCCCGCTTAATTTGCAAGTCGCTGGTATTTCCACTGCGTTGGCGTTGCTTGCCATCTTTATTTCATGGTTGATCTACGGACGCAACCCGCTCAAGGCTGGTCAGATCGACCCGCTCAAGAAGCCGCTTGGTTTCATCTTCACGGGTATGGAAAACAAATGGTTCGTGGATGAAGGATATTTTGCCCTCATCATTAACCCGTTCAAGAAATTATCTGCCTTCCTTGCGGATGTGATCGACTGGCGCTTCTGGCATGACTTTGTGCATGATACGGTTATTCTGGGAACATACAACTGGCTGAGTGAGATCGCGTTGAATGAATACGCCGATCAAAAAGGCATTGATGCGTTCGCCAACTGGCTCGGCTCTGCAACACAATCGGTTTCTGCGACATTACGGAAATTGCAAAATGGTTTTGTGCGTTCGTACGCGCTCTCCGTTTTGTTTGGTGTGGTTTTGATTTTAGGATATCTCATCTTTAAATAGTTGAAAGTCGCAGGTTGCAGGTTTAAGGTTCGGACCTTCAACTTGCAACCTTCAACCTGTAACTTTTGACGATCTTGCATTCGAGGATAGAACATGGAATTTCTTTTACAACCTCTTACACTCCTGACCTTCTTCCCGCTCGTGGGCGTGCTTGTGATTCTCTTCATGAATTCCGAGATGAAAGCCGCCATCCGCTGGGTTGCGCTGGTCACATCCCTGATCACTTTTGGCATTTCCCTGTGGGTGCTTTCGATGTTCACCGCATCGAACGCCGACCTGCAGCTGGCCGCCAAATATTCATGGATCCAGGTCGCTGGCTGGAACATCTACTACTATCTTGCAGTGGATGGTTTGAGCATCCTGCTTGTGCTGCTCACCGCCTTCCTCACGCCGATCTCCCTGCTCTCCACATGGACAGCCGTGGAAGACCGCGTGAAGGACTTCATGATCTTCTTCCTTCTTTTGGAAGTAGGCATGATGGGCGTCTTCCTCGCGCAGGATCTCTTCCTGTTCTACATCTTCTGGGAATTCACCCTCGTCCCGATGTACTTCCTCATCGGCATTTGGGGCGGACCTCGCCGCATGTACGCCGCGGTCAAGTTCTTCCTTTACACCATGGCTGGTTCCATTTTGATGCTGGTTGCCATTTTGTTCCTCGGCATTCAGACGGGCACCTTCAACGTCCCTGACATGATCGCTAAATTGCCTGACCTGTATGCTTCCGGCGCGATTGCTTCCGGCACACAGATGCTCCTCTTTGTGGCTTTCGCCGCCGCCTTCGCCATCAAAGTCCCGATGTGGCCTTTGCACTCCTGGTTGCCCGATGCCCACGTGGAAGCTCCCACCGCTGGTTCCGTCATCCTGGCGGGTGTTTTGCTGAAGATGGGTACCTATGGTTTCCTGCGCTTCAACATTTCACTCTTCCCGAATGCCACCGTGGCCGCCGCCCCGTGGATCGCGCTCCTCGCGACCATCGGTATCATATACGGCGCGGCAGTCTCCTACGCTCAACAGGATGTGAAGAAACTGGTTGCTTATTCCTCCGTAAGCCACCTTGGATTCGTCATGCTCGGTTTGTTCGCGCTCAATCCCCAGGGTGTGGCAGGCGCTATTTTGCAAATGATCAACCACGGTCTGAGCACGGGTGCGCTGTTCCTCCTCATCGGTATGATCTACGAACAGACTCACACCCGTGAGATCAAAGTCTATGGCGGTTTGTGGAAGATCACCCCGATCTTCGGCACCATCATGTTGATTGCTTCGCTTTCTTCGATGGGCTTGCCTGGCTTGAACGGCTTTGTGGGTGAGTTCACCATTTTGCTTGGCGCGTTCGGTTCCAGTGCCATTGGCAACCCGTGGTTTGCCGGCATTTCAGCCATAGGCGTCATCATGGCGGCCGTGTATATTCTTTACATGTTCCAAAAGGTCTTCCTCGGCCCTGCTGGCGAGATCACACACCATCACGAACTCAAGGACCTCAACTGGCGCGAGCTTATCACCGTCATTCCTTTGGTCATCTTCATGTTCTGGATAGGCATCTACCCCACGCCGTTCTTCCATATCCTCGCACCTGCGGTTGATAAGTTGCTCTTACCAATAACAAAGATTTTGCTGCTGCACTAATATTTTGTCATTGTTTTTGGAATATCAACATCGCAATGACATAACGGAGCGTTCATGACGCAACCTCAATTAACAATTAACGACTACATAACAATTCTTCCGTTCACCATCCTCGTCGTGTGGGCGTCTTTGCTTTTGATTGCAGACCTCTTCATTCCAAGGGGAAGCAAAGGCATTACCGCCTTCCTCGCGGCATTTGGTTTGGCGGGAACGTTAGGATTCTCGATTAGCCAGATTGGTCGATCTACCATCGGCTTTAATAGCATGGTTGTTTTGGATGGCTTCTCCACCTTTGCGAACATCCTGCTGTTGCTCAGCGGCTTATTCGGTATTGCCCTCGCTCACGGCTACACCCAGCGCCTGGGGATTGAACGCGGCGAATACTACACTCTCCTGCTTTTCAGTGTCAGTGGCATGATGCTCATGGCGCAAGCTGCTGATCTCATTATCGTCTTCCTCGCGCTTGAGTTGTTGTCCATTCCGCTGTATGTACTTGCCGCTTTCAACCGCAAAAACGACTCGGAAGAAGCGGGCGTCAAATACTTCCTGCTCGGCGCATTCGCCACTGGATTTGTCGTCTACGGCACTGCTCTCGTTTATGGCGCGACTGGATATACTAATTTGTATGGGGTTTTCAGCGCCGTTTCGCAAGGGACCTCAGGCCTGCTTCTGTCCATTGGGGCTGCTCTCATTCTCGTGGGATTCGGCTTCAAGGTTGCGGCTGTCCCATTCCACATGTGGACTCCGGATGTGTATCAGGGTGCGCCCACCTCGGTGACAGCGTTCATGTCCTCAGGTGCCAAGATCGCGGGTTTCGTCGCCTTGCTGCGTGTGTTTGCCACAGCCTTCCCGTCCATCTCTGCCGATATGACGGGCATCCTCTGGGTCATGTCCGCATTGACAATGATCGTCGGTAATTTCATCGCCATTTCCCAGACCAATATCAAACGCATGCTGGCGTACTCGTCCATTGCGCACGCGGGCTACATTCTTATGGCTTTTGTGCCTTATGGAAACAAGAGTGTTGTTGGCATTTCCGTTGCCGCTGGCTTGTTCTACCTGCTAAGCTATGTGTTGACCAACTTTGGCGCATGGGCTGTTGTGATCACCTTGGAGAAGGCGGAAGGCAAGGGACTTGAGCTCAGTGATTATTCTGGCCTTGCGAAGAAATATCCTGCTCTCGCCGCAGCCATGGCGATCTTTATGCTTTCGTTTATCGGCTTCCCTCCCACTTTGGGAATGGTCGGTAAGTTCTACCTCTTCCGCGCCGTGATCGCAGGCGGATTCAACGGGCTGGCCATCATTGGCGTTGTGACGTCGCTTGTCTCTGCGTATTACTACCTGCGCGTTGTCGTCAATATGTATTTCCGCGAAGGCGACCCCACAATTGAACGCGAACCTGGGTTGGCTTTTACCACCACGATCACAGCAGTTGCCACGGTCGTTTTCAGTGTTGTCCCGCAGTGGTTGTTCCTGCTGGCAAGCACGGCTGTGTTGAAGTAAACTCGTTTCATAAAAATAAAAAGCGATGGCATTTTGTGCCATCGCTTTTTTGTTACATGCCGCCAATTGTGGAGACTGGCGGGGAAGGTTTTGAGAAGAATTTTCTTTTGATTACCTGAAAAATAATGATGATCGGGATGACCACAAGCAAGGTCAGCACAAAACTGGCACCCAGCGAATACAGGAAATACTTGGGAAAATATTTTAGCGCGCCGTAGCCCAGATCCTGGGTTTGTAATTGATTTCCCTGCGCGTCTTCGCAATATCCGTTCAACACCTTCTCCCCTGGACGGGTGTAGGTGGTTTCATCCCAGCTTGTGACAAGCGTTGTTCCCGGCGGGCAGGCGATCTCCTGCATGTTCTCTTTGTTGCTAAGGGGAATTGCCACCGTGGCGGTGCAAGCCAGTGTAACCGCAAGCAGCAATACGATCAGAAAAAATACCGTAATTCCGCCGCATCCGAAAAACGCCTTCCAGGGTGAACTTCCGTTTTTAGCCATCCCGAACCATCCTTTTGCTTGAGAATGACGGAATTATAGACAGGCTGTTCGCTTTACGAAATGGGATGAAGGTCACATAGCCTTCGTGCCTTCATTTGTTGACAGCATATTTCTTTGCGGTATAATACCGTCCGCAACTTTAGTTGGCTCCGTAGCTCAATGGCAGAGCAGTTGCCTCTTAAGCAATTGGTTGAGGGTTCGAATCCCCCCGGAGTCACCACAAAAAAACATCCCATTCAGGGATGTTTTTTTGTTTATATCTTACTCAGTATCCACACGATCAGCGGAGCAATTGCCAGGGCAGGGAGGAAATTCCCTACCCGTATTTTCTTGATCTCCAGCAGATTATTGATGGCAACTCCCATCAGGATCACGCCGCCTGTGGCGGTCATTTCCGCCATCATCGGGGCAGTGACAATGGCATTGAGCTGCCCGGCCAGCAGGCTGATGCCGCCCTGGTAGATGAGGATGATGATCGAAGAGAACATTACCCCGACCCCCAGTGTGGATGCGAATGCGACCGCTGCGAATCCATCCAGTGTGGATTTCACAGCCAGCAGGTTGTAATCGCCGGTCAAGCCGTCTTGAATGGAGCCGAGGATCGCCATGGGACCAATGCAGAAGAGCAGGGAGGAAACCATGAACCCGCGCACAAACCTGGAGCTTGCGCCTGTTTCCGCATCTTGCGAAAAACGTTTTTCGAGATTCTCGCCAAGGGCTTGCAGCCAATCTTCGATGCCGACCCATTCGCCGAGCAATGCGCCGATGATCAACGCACCCAGCACGACCAATTGATTTTCGCTTTTGAGGAACATTTGCAGGCCCATGGCTGCTGTAAAAAGTCCCATGCCCGCAATGACGGTGTTCTTGAACCGCTCGGGGATGCGTGAACCAAAAATTAAACCTATCGTCCCGCCGATCAATATGGCGGCGACATTGATGATAGTACCTGTCATGTTCATCCTTGTTGCGTCATTGGATCTGCCAGTGTTCATTTGGCAGCATGGAAATCGTCCTCGTAATAGCGAAGACCACTGCAATGACATTTAATTTTGATTTTTTTACGGCTTCGCCAGTGAAGTTTTCTTCCCCGCGTTTTGATTCTCCAAAATTTCGAGCACAAAACACAAAGATGACAACCGGTTCAAGTAGCGCTGCAAGTCTGGGTTGGATACTTCTTCATCATCGAAGAGACTCACCACGCGCCGCTCCGCGCGGCGGATGATGGCGCGTGCCATCGAAAGCGCCGCACCGCCGAGCGTATCGCCAGGCAGAATGAATTCCTTCGGCATCTCGATCATCGTGCTGATCTCATCCGTCTGCTTTTCAAGCCAGTCCACACGGGATGAATCAATGAAGTGAAAACGCGCTGCGTTTTCAGGAGTGGCAGCCACTTCCGCCATCAGCTTGTAGAGGTCTCGTTGGGCTTCGAGCAGGATCGGCGGAGTCTGATGCGCGGCACATTGGGCGCGGGCCAGCCCCACAGCGGCGGACGCTTCATCCAATGCGCCGATCGCTTCAATGCGGTCATGGTATTTCGGGACGCGGCCTTCGCCAAGCAAGCCTGTGGTGCCGTCGTCGCCTTTTGCGGTATAAAAAGTCATCCGTGCATTATAACCACTTAACCCTGCCCTCGCTTATATAATGCCCACTGGGTATAATTTAAAAATGCTTGTACCCATTCATGAAGAAATGACCCGCGAGGCGCTCAGCCCGCACTTCAGCGCACGCGCGCTGGAGATCATCGTTGCTGCCAATCGCAAACAGGATGCGCTGCGCAACCAGATCGGCCACGACGAGATCCACTTTGATAATAATGCGATTGAAAAAGGCTACCGCTACATCAATGAGCAACGCGGATATGTGCTTGCCACGTTGATGGGGCAGGGCATCCTTTCAGCATGGATCGCATTTGGGAGACTGTTGCACACCGCTCAGGATTTTTACTCGCATACGAATTACATCTCGATCTGGCTGGACCAACACGAAGGCACGCCTCCTCCTCCGCCCGAAATTGACCCTGTTCAAAGGGACATTCTCCGCAGCCCAAGCCTGCACTCTGGAAAGATCTACGTTCCAATGGACGCGCTCTACTTTGTCCCGTTCCTGCGTGAGTTTTCGTTGAGACTTCTCCCAGCCGACTCTCACGGAAAAATGAACCTCGACTCTCCGAAGCAGGGACCCAACTTCGCCTACGCCCGCGCCGCCGCCGTCAAACGCACACAGCACGAATTCGGCGTTCTGCAAAAATTACTCACGCCAGAGATGTTCGCGCGGTTTGTGGATAAATAAGCTCAAGGTGTGTAGTGAGTATTTATTGATCGCAGTCACAGGCCTGCACATAAATAAAAATGATAAAAGGTATAATCAAAATTATGGATATAAAAACTCAACTTAACGAATCAGTAAAAGACGCCATGAAGAGCGGGGACGAAGTCCGCAAGCGCACCCTACGCATGGTGCTGGCCGCCGTCAAACAGGTGGAAGTGGACAAGCGAACCGCGTTGGATGACCTTGCGGTTGTTGCATTGATCCAAAAAGAGATCAAGAACCGCCGCGAAGCTATTGAAGAGGCAAAGACAGCCAATCGCCCCGACCTCATTGGAGAAAACGAAATTGAGATCACAGTCTTGGAAGCTTTCCTTCCCAAAGCCATGCCCGCCGAGGAACTTCGTGCGTTGGTACAGGCTGCCATCGCAGAGACTGGCGCCTCCGCGCCGAGCGACATGGGCAAGGTCATGAAGATCGTCATGCCCAAGGTGGCAGGGCGCGCACCCAACGATATGATCAGCTCGGCTGTAAAAGAACTGCTCGCCAAGTAAATTAAATACCGCGAAGATGCAGGTGCGTTGACCATGCCTGTCGCCTTCGCGGTTAATTTTTATGCCAGCCCGTAATTCTGTTTCTTTCCGCATTCGTGTTTTGCAGATCAGCCTGATCGTTGCGGTCAGTCTGGTTTCATTTGCCACGTTGACCCTCCCGATCAGCCTGCGCTCCACCAGCCAGTCACTGACGGTAGGAGACGTAGCGCAGATCACGTTGAAATCCCCCCGTGATATTGAATATGTGAGCGAGATCCGCACCGAAGAGTCGCGCAAGGCGGCGGAGAGTGCTGTCCAGCCTGTGTATAGCAGCCCCGACCCAGCTATCGCGCGCCAGCAGATCGAACGTTTGCGCACTACCATGCAATACATCACATCTGTCCGCGCCAATGTGGAATTCACTGATGAGGAAAGAAAATCCAATCTCGTTGCTTTGAGCGATGTGCGCCTACAGCTTGAGACGATAGATTACGTTCTTGGTATTTCCGATTCGCGTTGGGAGATTGTGCAATCGGAAGCCTTGCGTGTGCTGGAATTGTTGATGCGTCGCGCCATTTACGAAGATAAGGTCGAGGCTACACAGTCGGGCATCTCCTCGTCGGTCAGTCTCACCTTGAATGAACAGCAGTCCGCTCTCGTCACGGAATTGGTCGCGGCTTTCATCGTCCCGAATAGTTTTTTTAGTGAAGAGCTGACCACCGCCGCGCAGCAGTCCGCGCGCGATAATATCAAGCCGGTCGTGCAGACCTATAAAACAGGGGAGACCATTGTCCCTGCCGGTGAGATCATCACCCCTGCGGATGTGGAAGCCTTCGAGCAGCTGGGAATGATCCGCCCTGGCCAGCGTTGGGAGGATATGCTTGGTGCTGTCGCCATCATCCTGATCTCTGCCGTACTGATCCCATTGTATTTTTATCGCCGCAAACGTTCGGCTATCGTGAATGACCCGCGCAGTTTGTTGGTGATCGCAGTTGTCTTCGTTGCGTTTCTCATTGGCGCGCGCCTGTTCACAGACCGCACCCTTGCGCCGTATGGGTATCCCTTGCAGGCTGCGGGATTATTGCTCGCCACGCTGTTTGGTTTTGAAGTAGGGTTTGTGATCTCCATTCCGCTGTGTTTGCTGGCGGCTTATGGATTATCGAACACCTTCGATCTGGCTCCCTATTATTTACTTTCATCGTTGATCGGCCTGCTTGCGTTGGGACCCGCAAGCCGATTTTGGGGATTTGTCCGCGCAGGGATCGCGATCACGCTTTCGGGCGTCGCCATCCTTGTTGCCTACCGCCTGCCATTTTTTCCACCCGACTTGCTGGGTCTCGTCCAATTTTTAGGAATCGTTGCCTTCTCGGGTTTTGCCGCGGCGAGCATCACGCTTTTGCTTCAATATCTCTTCGCACAATTGCTCGGCCTCACCACCGCCCTGCAGCTGCTCGATATATCCCGTCCTGATTCTCCGCTGTTGCAGTTCTTTCTCCGCAGCGCGCCGGGGACCTATCAACACAGTTTGCAGGTTGCCAACCTCGCCGAACAAGCCGCGGAAAAGATCGGCGGCGATCCGCTGCTCACCCGCGTGGGCGCGCAGTTCCACGATATTGGCAAAGCACTTAACCCCACTTTCTTTATTGAGAATCAGATTCCTGGCAGCGTCAACACCCATCAGGATGACAACCCCGAGGAAGTTGCCGCCACCATCATCCGCCATGTGACCGATGGCTTGCAGCTTGCCAAAAAGCACCGTCTCCCGCGCCGCCTGCACGATTTTATCCTCGAACATCATGGCACGCTGATCACGCGCTATCAATACACGCAGGCAATGGAAGCCGCCAACAACGATGTCACCAAGGTGGACATTGAAAAATTCCGCTATCCCGGTCCGCGCCCCACATCGCGCGAAACCGCCCTGCTGATGCTTGCCGATGCCACCGAAGCCCGCGCCCGCGCCGAACGTCCCGCCACCGATGAAGACCTGCGCAAGCTGGTGCAAAGTGTCATCAATACCGTGCAAAAATTCAACCAGCTTGATGACACCCTCCTAACCCTGCGCGATCTCAACCTCATCACTGAATCCTTCGTCACCACACTTCGCGGAATTTATCACCCGCGCATCCAATACCCCAATGCCAAAGTGCCAGACCAGGATTCGACCATGCTTACCCCGAGAAAAGAAAAATGATCAATATAGATAACCAACAGGATTTTTTGGAATCAGCCCTGCTCGAACGGGCTGCCCGCTTCACACTGGACCTTGAACCTGACTCTGCCGATGCAGACATTACCATCGTCCTGACAGATGACGCGCAACTGCACGAACTGAATCGCGAATACCTTGGTGTGGATGCGCCCACCGACGTGCTCTCCTTCCCTTCTGGTGAGTCAGACCCCGAGACAGGTGCCACCTACCTTGGAGACATTCTCATCTCGATCCCCCGCGCAGCGCAGCAAGCGCAGGCTGGCGGACATCCCGTCGAAGCCGAAGTGCAACTGCTCGTTGTCCATGGCGTGTTGCACTTGCTCGGTCATGACCATGCCGAAGCGGAGGAAAAAGCCCGAATGTGGGCCGAGCAAGCCAAGGTTTTGGAAAGACTCGGCTTGGGCTACGTCAAAATTCAGGATGCGGAGCACGAGTGAAAGATTTTTTTTCATCTCGCCTCCATTCGTTCCGCTACGCGTTTCATGGGTGGCATTACGTTTTGCGAACCCAGCGCAACGCGTGGATACACAGCAGTATCGCCACGGCAGTTTTTATCGTGGGCGTATGGCTGCATATTCCCCCGCGTGACTGGGCTGTCATCATCCTGACCGCCGCGCTGGTGTTCACCGCCGAATTTCTCAACACCTCCATCGAAGCCGTGGTAGACCTCGCCAGCCCGGACAAGCATCCACTTGCAAAGATCGGCAAGGATGTTGGCGCAGCAGCTGTTCTCGTCTCCGCCCTTGCCGCCGTCCTCATCGGCCTGTTACTCCTCGGCCCTCCGCTTTTACAAAAACTCACCACCCTCGTCACTGCCAACTGATCACTGTTTACTGTTCACTTTTCACTTATTACTTTTCACTACCCCTAGGAGCCCTCATGTCTTTATCCTTCAAATTTGGTACCGTCGGTTCACCCTCAGGCACACCCAAGAAGCCGGGCGGCTCGGTAGGTGCGATTGAATTCAGCAAATCCATCGGCTTGGATGCATTGGAACTCGGCTGGGTTCAATCCGTCCGCGTGACTGAAGCGACTTGCGCATTGATCAAAGCGGCAGGCGCGGCGCAGTCTGTTTCGTTGAGCGTGCATGCGCCCTACTTTATCAACTTGAATGCCACAGCCGAGGAATGGCCGAAGTCCCGCAAGCGCTTAATGGACGCGGCACACTACGGCTATCTCGCTGGCGCAACAGACATCATCTTTCACCCCGGCTCTTATTTTGGCAACGATCCCGCCGACGTGTTGAAGATTGCCATCCCTCGCTTGAAAGGCTGCGTGGATGAATTGAAAAAGAACGGCGATATGGTCACCATTCGCCCGGAGACGATGGGAAAATCCGCCATGCTCGGTTCCATCGAAGATGCCCTTGCCATGAGCGCTGCCATGGACATGGTGCAACCCTGCATTGACTTTGCCCACATGCACGCCCGTCCCGGCGACGGTTCGATGAACACCTATGAAGAATGGTCAAAATTTTTGGAGAAATATAAAAAGGCTTTAGGTGCGAAGGCTTTGAAGAATTTGCACATCCATCTCTCAGGCATTGAGTACGGCGATAAAGGCGAGAAGAAACATCTGCCCCTCTCAGAGGCAGACTTGGATTTAAAGGCTCTTTACAAAGCTCTGCATGACTTCGGCTGCGCAGGCCGCATCATGTGCGAAAGCCCCATCATGGAAGAAGATGCGCTGAATATGAAAAAGGCGTGGATGAAGGTGAGTGGGGAGAAGTGAGGGTGAGAGAAAAGGCATATATAATGCAGTAAGTGAGGTAACTATGAAAATTCGTTCATTCCCCATTTCTCTGCTCATTTTGGCTTTATTCAGCCTGAACCTAACAGGTTGCGGCAGCTTACCTACATCTCCCACTTCGACACTTCCCGTAACACAAACAGCTACTCTCGAAATTCCTACACAGACGCCTTCGCCAACAGCAACTCCAGAATCCCAGCTTTCAGAAAGCGTGTTGGAGAAATTTAAAATTGCTGGGATAGACAATATTAAAGATATGGCAAATGCAACATATGATAACAAAGGATTACACATCACTATAGAAGGACAAGGAATAATTGACGTACCAGACTCAAATCTAGAAAACTTTGTGAACTTAGGAGCAGAACATAATGGAAAAATGTATGGAGAAGATCATTTTCTACCTGTGTATGACGAGAATACAGAATTAACTTCAATTTATCAATATGATGTTAATAGTAAAAGTTGGTTCATATCTGAAATTTTGTCAAAAGTAGATGTTAATGACCCTAACTCAGTTACTGCAAGGCATGTGTTTAGCGGAGCGTTAGCACGACAACTTCATAAATTGGATATTGAATTTCCTGAAGGTTCTGTAAGTAATGGATGGAAAGCAGAGTCTCTAGACCATTTGGGACACTCAAGACCAGCGCCAGGAGCAAAAACCATGGAGCTCGATCCGTTTATTTTTAACATGAAAGGTGATTTTCTAGGCATCGAAAACGGAAAGTTTAGCCTTATCGTGATACCGGTTCTTAATAAAGATGGGACAGTAGGTTTCTTAAATGTTATAGGACAAGCAAATGTACATTACAATAAGGAAAATATTTTGAGAATGATCAAAGTATCTAATGGTACAGGTGTTGGTGTCATGCGAGAGACAAGCACTGAGGTATCGAATAAATTTTGGGACAACACTGATGTTAAATATGGTGCTAGATTATATCCTGTTCAGGGTCCTCAAATCATAGAGAAGGCCGTTAAAGAAATGGAGGATACAGGAAATATAACAAGCGATACAGAGAAACTTATTTTCAATCCTTCGTAACAAAAGCTACATTATCATTATTTTTGGTATTGATATATAATTCTGTATTATTTGAATATGCCTAGATCAGATATTTTTTGCTTATATTTTGGCAACCAGCCCAAAGTCGGAGGGGAGAAGCGAGAACATGTGGGCGTCGTAAATCGCTGTTCCCACCGTCATCCTGTTGAGCAAAATCCCCTCGTAATGTGCTCCAACCTTTTCAGCAACATGTTTACTGGCTTCATTCCCCATTGCGATGACGATTTCCGTGCGGATCAAATTCACTTTTTCAAATGCGAACTTCGCGATCAATTTTGCGGCGCGCCCTGCAATACCCTTACCGCGATGTGATGTCCGCACCCAGTAGCCGAGATTGCAGAAGTGATACACGGGGTGAATGTGACTCAACCCGCAGCCGCCAAGAAATTCATTTGTGTGCGCATCCACAATGGCGAAGGAATACAAGCTGCCATTTGACCAATGCGCGCGCGTAACCGCCACAAAGTTGCGCGCCGTTTCCAGCGTGTAACTTTCATTCGCCCAGGACATCCACGGACTCAATTCAGGTAGGGACGATTGCACGGCTTTGTGCAGATCCGCTTCATCCCCAAATTCAAAAGCGCGGACTGTGATCGTGCCATCTGTGAACTTCATAAAAGGAAACATATTCCCTCGTCAATATTATGTTACCCTGAGCAGAGCGAAGGGTCTCTGACATAATCGTAGGGATTCTCACTGCACTGCGTGCTGCGCAAGTGTCGCTTCGCTCAGAATGACAAGAAGTTAGATTAAACAAAAAAGAGACACATTTTCACCGAGTGGTTCACCTCTGTGTTCTGTGTCTCCTTTTGGTTTCGTGGAAGAAACTATGAAATATATTCTCTCAAACTATGTTCCACCGCATATGCAGCGGCTTCGGCGCGGTTGTTCACGCTCAATTTGGAGAGGATGCTCGAAACATAATTGCGCACGGTGCCTTCGCCGAGGAACAAGCTCTTGGCAATCTCGCGGTTGGTCTTGCCTTCCGAGACGAGCAACAGTACATGCTTCTCCTGCTGACTCAAATGAGCGAAAGCCGAAGCCTCCTCCTCTTTGACAGCGCGGCGCACTTCCTGAAAGACGCGCTGGGTCACGGCGGGGTCAAGCAATGCTTCGCCGCGTCCAACGGATTCGATGGCTTTCACCAGATCCTCACTGCCGATCTGCTTGAGGATGTAACCCGAAGCTCCCGCGCGGATGGCGGAGAACAACATTTCGTCTTCAGCATAGGAAGTGAGCATGATTACTTTTGTGTTGGGGAATTGCGCTACGATCTGCTCGCAGGCTTCGATCCCCGAAGTGCCGGGCAGGCGGATATCCATCACCACCACATCAGGTTTCAGGGCGGCGGTTTGCTCCAGCGCCTCGCGTGCCGAGCCAGCTTCTCCAACCACATCGAACTGCGGGTGACGGTCCAATAAAGATTTTAATCCGAGCCGCACCACCTCGTGATCATCAACCAGGATAATTCTTTGTTTTTTCATGTGCCTATTTTACCTCAGGAATATGCAAAAAACGGGCAAAATTCACTGTTTTTTGGCCTTTTTCAAGGTCAGCAGATGCTCCTCAATATGCGCCAGATTCCGCTCCACCCAAAGTTGCAAGGTCAGTTCACCGCTCATCGTCTCATGCCTGCTCTCGCGGGACCATGCCTCACGCGATACGGCTTGCAAGGTTTTGCACAAGTCCTGTATGCTTTTCCAAAAGTCATTCGCGATTTTTGAAAGAGGCTCGTCTTTATCGTAATTGGCCGCCATCCATGCATCTGCGTCAAAGCTTTTGAACTCAGGGTTGGCCTCGTTCAACGTCTGGCGGATGCGCTCGCCGTACACCATCTTATCCACATCTCGTGTGTGAGATGCGATCTGATGCACCGTCCATTCACCATCCACTTTTGTGAACGGGTCGCCGAACGATTCGCAAGCCGAACGAAATTCCTGTGCCGCTTCCTCGATCCTTGCGAGCAACTTTTCACGGTATTCGAGTAATTCCTTCATTTCGCCTCCAACAATAAAAGTATCTGATCCACCACATCTGCGGAATTTTCAATGGCAAACACCCGCACGCCATGTGGACTCAATTCTCTGTCTGCTTGAATGGATAGCTCTACCAGCCCCGCTTTGCTCGCGAAATAAGCCCCCGCCTCTTTGACTCCTCTTTCAGTTGGCCCTGCCACGAGATTCAGGATCACCCCGCCGCCTTTCCCTGACATCACGCGCCCTACGGATTGGGTCATCAGAAATGCGCCCGTCAAATTCACATCCAGTGTGCGGTGCCAGTCCCATTCATCCATTTTCAGCAGAGGACCATGCGGCTCCACCGCCGCGTGATTGACGAGAATATCAATCACGCCAAAGTCATCCTCCACACTATTGATCACCGCCTGCACGCCCACTTTCTTGGCAATGTCTTCTACGTATGCTTTGGCCTTTCCGCCGCGTGCGATGATCCCGTCTACGACTTCTTCCACATTGATCGGGGAGATATCATTCGCTGCAACGACTGCGCCACGCTCCGCAAACGCCTCTGCCAGAGCCCGCCCCGCACCCTTCCCCGCACCTGTTATCAATACAACCTTATTTTTCAATGTATTCATCTTTCTCCTCAAACCTAAATCTTTCAACTCTATTTGCAATTAATTTATTTGCCTTATGCAGCACAATCCCGAAGGGATGAAATGATTATAGAAATTGTACGTGAGAAGCCAAACCCCGAAGGGGTGATATGGATTTTACAAGCGATGACACCCCTTCGGGGTTGAATTTGTTAAATCTGAAAACCTATAATCATTTGACCCCTACGGGGTCATAGAGATTTTCAAAGGTTTTCTCGGTGTTCTTTGTGGTCTCAGTGATAAAAAGCCTTTAAGAAATGCCTTCTAATGCGAGCTATTGACATACCGGTATCGTATCGGGATTAACATTCGCATTCAAAGGCAATCCAAAATATGGAGTTGGGTCATATGTGTTGTTGATATCCAATTCGTTCTTGTATTTCCCAAAGCCATTATCTTTTACCACTGAAATATGCAAATGCACACCGACAGGGTTGCCAGGGTCGCCGGAATAATTTCCCTGATAGCCGAGCAATGTGCCTGCCTCCACAAACACTTCTTTTGTCCCTGCTGGAAACTCAGAAGAGATAGAAGAATTCCCTTGCGGGTCTGCCATGTGAGTGTAATACACCCAGATCTGGCGTGAAGGCTTGAGCGGGTCTTGCGGCACGCGGATGATGACCGTGGATATCCAGTCTGCTTCACGGGTGAGGTAACCGGGGTAGGCAGCCACAACGGGTGTCACGCCGATATCCGTCCCTGCGAAAATGTCCAAGCCGCTGTGGCGGTGACCGGGGCGGAAAGAATCGTCCCAAATGTAGCCGATCATGCCGTTCGTAGGAAAGATGAATGGGGCGTCGCCGCACTTTGCACCAGAAGATATCATCAATTCAGGTCTGGAAGATGGGTCGCGGATCAAGCCGATCACCTCGGCGGTGCGGGCGGAGCTTTTTCCATAGGCAAAGTACAGGTAGATCCCTGACGCTGCAAGTACGGCAGGGATCGCGAGAAGAAAAATCTTTTTAGGCATTCCAAAGATTATACCCATGAATTTTCTTACAAAAAATCTACCATACGTTATTTGTTTTCTTACACTCCCCATTTAACATTGCAGCATTGATATAAACCAAAAGGAGAAATAAAAAATGACACTCTATATCCAACCTTATCCATTCCAGCGCGCTGCCCGCCGCTTTGCAGAACAACCCCGACAGCGCTCTCTCGGCGTAAGCATCCGTGAAGAAGACGAAGCTTATATCCTCTCAGCGCTCGTCCCCGGTTTGAAGGCCGAAGACTTGAACATCCAGATTCTTGAGGATGTGGTCAGCATTGAAGGCGAATACAAGGCTGTGGAAGCTGAATTCCTGTTGAACGAACTTCCCAGCGGAGCTTTCCGCCGCACTTTGCGCCTGCCCAACGAAGTGGATGCAGAAAAGGTCGAGGCAAAGATCGCCGACGGCGTGCTCACCCTGACCCTGCCAAAGGCTGAGTCGGCCCGCCCGAAAAAGATCAAAGTAGCAGTTCATTAATCGGTAGATAATGATGGAAGGAAGGTCGTGCGATTGCATGGCCTTCTTTTTGTTTGGGGCGGGTTGTGGTCTGTCATCCATTGTCCGTGATCTAAAAAATCAATCAGCTCATAACCCCCGCGATGGGTATAATTCAGACATACTTTACTTGGAGAAACCCTGTGCGCGTTAAATCGACCTTTCTTGTGGCGTTGACCTTCGTCATATTAACTGCCTGTGGCGGCAAAAACCCAACTGAGATACCGGCTCCCACCGTGGTGCCGACCCATACTCCGTTACCCACGGCTACCATGATACCCACTCCATCCACTCCGCTGGCGATCATCGTCCTGCCCGCTGATATGGATAAGGACTCTTCTGACCTTTATCAAAAAACCGTATACGACCTTGCCCAGCAATCAGGCTTCCGTTTTCAGGTTCGCAACACGCTCACCCCTGCTGATCTCGCTGACCCAACCCTGAAGGTGGTTATTGTCCTGCCTCCCGACCCGGGACTTGCCTCATATATTGCCGCCGCCCCCAGCGTGCAATTCCTTGCCGTCAACATCCCTAACCTGACTGCGGGCGGGAACCTCAGCGTCCTTGCCCCGGCTAGCCAGGTGGAAGTGCCAGCCTTCATGGCCGGTTACACAGCTGCCATGCTTACCGAGGAATACCATATCGGCATGTTATATCCGCAAGGTGACGGGGACGCCCAGCGCGCCGCCGTGGCTTTTAATAATGGCATGAAATATTATTGCGGCTTGTGCAGAGGAGTTTTTTATTATTCAAATACTTCGGAATACCCAACTTTCCTGGATGTCCCTGCAAATGAAGACCCGGCAAAGTTCAGCGGCTACGCCAACCTCCTCATCAACGACCGTGATGTGGATGCTCTTTATATTTATCCGTCCCTTGCCAATGATGATCTGCTGACGTACATCGGTACACAGGGTGTACTCTTGTTTGGAAATTCCATGCCAGACCCGCGCCCCGGCGGCTGGGTGATGACGGTCAGCCCTGACACGGTCAAGGCGATACAAGTTGCCTGGCCTAACCTTAGCACGGGGCAGGGCGGGATCAACGTTCAATCTCCGCTCGGGCTTGCAGATGTCGATCCAGACCTGCTCCCAGCAGGGAAGCTGGCACTCGTCCAGGAAACGCTGGCCAATCTGGTGGCAGGCCGAATTCTGACCACAAACCCATAAACAAAAAATGACGGGCTTTTTATAGCCCGTCATTTTTTCTAATACCACTAAAGAGGTTTTCAGATCGGCAGGTCGTCTTACCATTAAACATATAATTGTGACGACTGCCTCACCAACCATGCCATCGACTTGATCAAAAGGGCCATCGGGCTGATGGGGGTTGAGAGAAACTCGTCAGCACCCGCGTAAAGATATTCGGAGATTTCCGCCATGTTGCCTTTTGGTGCCAGCAGCAAGATCGTTCCTTTGGTTGTGGCACGCAATTCACTGCACAACTTGACGCGTTCAAGACGGGAAAGAGCCAGATCAAGAACGATAAGAGAAGGCGACAGCAGGCGGGACGATTGCAGCGCATTCCCGCTTGATGTTTCGCAGACGACACGGCAATTCTTTTGTTTAAAAAGTGTCTCCCAAACAGCCGTCATTTCAGAATCTTGTGAAATGATCAGCACAGTGTTAACTTCATCAAAACCAGATCTGGATTTCCAGGCAACCATAATGTATATCCTTTCTGTATGTATATTATGTGGGCAGGAACACCAATAAAGGTAGTCACCCTCTAGTACTATTTGGACAAGTCAGGATATGATTGTCGGAAGGATATGCCCCTATGACTAATTTACCGCCCCAAGGACCGCTTCTTGCCCCAGACCTCAGTCTGCGCCTTACCCGTTGGGCAGACGTCGAGGCGGTAGCACAGCTTATGTATGATGTTTGCGAAGCAGATGGGGATGTGACCGTTGCCACCACCCCTGAAGAATTGAACAGCCAGTGGCATAGCGAAGGTTTTAACCCTGAGGCCGATACCTGTGTCGTTGAAACCAAGGACGGTCATATTATTGGTTATGGTGAGTTCGCAAATGAAAAAGACCACGCCCATTTAGGCAGTGACATTTATGTACATCATCAATGTGAGCGTGAAGTTGTTTTGGCTGCTTTGATCAATTTCGTGGATGAACGTGCTCGTGAAGAGATGAAACTTGCCGCACCAGACTTGCGCGTGTTCATCCGCAGCACGATGGACGGCAAGGATGCGGCCGCCAAGAAGCTGCATGAAACTGCGGGATATGTAGCTGTCCGTTTCAACTGGCGAATGGAAATTAAACTGGAGAAAGCTCCGCCTGAACCCAACTGGCCTATGGGCATAGAACTGCGCCCGTTTGACAGGGAGGCGCATGGGCAGCTCGTTTGGCAGGCGGATAACGAAGCATTTCGTGACCACTGGGGCAGCCACGACTCAACCTTTGAAGATTGGTCTCGTCGAAAGTTCAACCGTTCCGATTTTGACCCAACCTTGTGGGTGGTAGCTTGGGATGGAGACCAGATCGCTGGGTTTTCCCAGAACCGCTACCGCATGGGCATCGGCTGGGTTGGTACGCTGGGCGTCCGCCGCCCCTGGCGCAAAAAGGGATTGGGAATGGCTCTGCTACAACATTCCTTCGGCGAGTTCTACCAGCGCGGGATGAGGACCATTGGCCTCGGTGTAGATGCCTCCAACCCGACGGGAGCGACCCGTCTATACCGCGGGGCGGGCATGGTTGTGGCGAGCGAGTTCATTACTTATGATAAAACCCTCCGCCTGGGCAGGGATTTAACCGAATAAATGGCTTTTGTATGGGTAGATTCGGGAAAAAGCCGATTTTTGGGGCTTAAATCAGAGGCAAAATAGGCTTTTTTCAAAAGCTGATTCGCATGGCGAGTGAAATCAGTGTAGAATCAAAACATATCAGTAACCCCATGAAAGGATACTACCTATGAATCTGCGTTGTATCTATTGCCAGACCCCGTTCACTCTCAGCCGCACTGAAATGCTCACTGCGATTGTCAGCATGAACGAAAGACACCAGAATCACTATGATGCGCATTGCCCGCGCTGCCGCCGTGCCAACTCCATTTCCCGTCAGAGAATGGAGTTGTTTTACCCGAACTGGCAGGATGCTGCCAAGCAGCTGGCTTCTGCGCCTCCCGCCCCGCCGCCGACCCCCGCAATTGCGATGCTGAAAACCGAGCCAATTTCAAAAGCGAAAAAGGCAGAGGCAGGCACCGTGAGCGCGAAACCCGCAGCAAAGAAGAAGGCGCCCGCTGCCGACGCGAAGAAACCCGCCGCCAAGAAGGCTACTTCTGAAAAGCCAGCCGCAAAGAAAGCTCCCGCAAAAGGCAAGAAGAAGTAACAACTGGCTGGGTTTTTAGTCTTTTATTGTTAATTCCCCTGAAGTTGTGAAGAAGTAATTTTGAATATGATACAAAGCCGAGAAGACCAACATCTTTAAGGCTTTGTACTTTTAAAGGATGGGCATGAGTATTCGCGCAGTTTTTTTTGATTTTGGCGGTGTCATCCAGCGTACCGAATTCCAGGCGCCGCGCCAGCATTTGGGCGAGCGTTTTCGCATGGACTATGAAGACATCGACAAGCTGGTCTTTGGAAGTGAATCCGCGCGGCGGGCTTCGGTGGGCGAGATCACAGAGGAGGCGCATTGGGCCAATGTGTTGACGCGGCTCAAACGCCCCTTGTCAGAGTTGAAGGCCATCGAAGGTGAATTCTTCGGCGGGGATGTCATCGACCGTGACCTGGTGGAGCTTATCCGTTCGCTGCGCGGGAAATTCCACGTGGGACTCATATCCAATGCGTGGAGCGGGATGCGCGCTTTCCTTGAACGGGAAAAGCTGATCGAGCTTTTTGATACGGTTGTCATTTCAGCGGAAGTCCACGTGATGAAGCCTGAAGCGAAGATCTATTCCATTGCGTTGGAGCAGGCCGGGGTTAAGGCGGAAGAGGCGGTCTTTGTGGATGATGTTCAGGCGAATATTGACGCATGCCGAAATACTGGCATGAAAGGCGTCTTATTCCGCGATCCGCAAAAGGCAAAGGAAGAGTTGAGAAAATTGTTGAAGATCAAATGAAATAAAAATTGAACGGGGGATTTCCTTTGATCCATTAAGGGAAACCATGAACACAAAACATAAAACCGAATTATTTTTACGCGACCTCGGCAATGGACTTGTCCTGCGCCGTGCTTCCGTGGAAGATGCGGAAGCGCTTGCGGACATCAACGGCCGTATGCACAGCGACGATGGGCCTGATAAACCAGACCGCTATATTGCTGCGTGGGTACGGGATTTGGCTGCCAAGCCTCACCCGACTCTCTGTGCGGGGGATTTCACCGTGGTGGAGGAAACCGCTACGGGACGCATTGTCTCCACGTTATGCTCGATCCCGCAGACGTGGAAATACGAGGGTATTGAGTTCAGCGTGGGGCGGCCTGAGTTGGTTTGCACTTTGCCTGAATTCCGCAGGCGCGGACTCGTCCGCACGCAGATGGAGGAAGTCCACAAGTGGGGAGCAGAGCGCGGCGATCTTGCGCAGGTGATTACGGGCATTCCAAATTATTATCGCCAGTTTGGATATGAGATGACCCTCGACCTTGCGGGTCGCCGTTTGGGATATGAAGCCCATGTGCCAAAGCTGAAGGAAGGTGAAACGGAGCCTTTCGTTCTTCGTCCCGCAAAGGATGAGGATGCTGATTTTATTTTGAGCGTGTACGAGGAGACGCAGACACGCTATGCGATCAGCTGCAAGCGCACGCTGGAGATCATCAAATATGAGATCGGGGGGCAGAGTAGTGACAGCGTCAATCACTTTGATGCGTTGATTATTGAAGATAAAAATGGCAAGGCTGTCGGCTATATTCAGCATCCTACGATATTGTGGAGTGACGGTTTGTATGCTGTGATGTTTGAGCTTGTTAAAGGGGTTTCATGGCTGGATGTTTCGCCGAGCGTCGCCAGATATTTATGGGCAAAGGGCGGTGAGTATGCTGCCCGTGATTCTAAGACCTGTTATTCATGGGGATTCAGCCTTGGCACGCATCACCCCGTTTACGAGGCGCTGGAAGATAGACTGCCTGTCCAGCGCAAGCCGTATGCTTTTTATATCCATGTACCGGATATGGCTGCATTTCTCACGCGGGTCAAACCTGCTTTGGAGAAGCGGCTGGCAGAGTCCATTGCGGCGGGGTATACAGGGGAATTGAAGATCAATTTTTATACCAGCGGTGTGCGGATGGTGTTTAAGCACGGAAAGATTGCAACTGTTGAATCATACAAGCCCATGCCCGATATCAATCCGGATGCCAATTTCCCCGAGTTGACCTTCCTGCACCTGCTTTTCGGGCATCGTAGTTTGGATGATCTGCGCCATGTTTTTGCGGATTGTTATTTGGAAAACAACAATGCGCGGGTTTTGTTGAATGCGTTGTTTCCCAAGCGCCTCTCGGATGTGTTTGCACTTTGCTGATCGGTTTTGAGTCTCGATCATTGTGCCGCAGAGTACATCGAGGTCGCTGAGATTTCAATATCCCCTCTTTGACCTTTTGTCTCTGCGGTTATTTCTTTTAAATAACCAACAAGGAAAAAATGGCTAATTTAAAAGTAGACGCAACGAAGGTGTATTTGTTTATCGAGTTCACGGAATCGGCTTTTTACTCGATGATGTTCGTGACCATGTCTCTTTACGAGGCGACAGTGGCTGGGTTGAATCCGTTTCAGCTTGTGCTTGTCGGTACCACGTTGGAAGTCTCTGCGTTTTTGTTCGAGATTCCCACAGGTGTGGTTGCGGATGTTTTCTCGCGGCGTTTGTCTATCATCATCGGCTATGTTTTGATGGGCCTGGGTTTTCTTCTGGAGGGATTTTTCCCTTCTTTTTTGCCGATATTGCTGGCGCAAGTCATTTGGGGGCTTGGCTATACCTTTACCAGCGGCGCGCTCCAGGCATGGATTTCAGACGAGGTCGGCGAAGAAAAGGCAAATCAACTTTTTATGCGTGCTACGCGGGTCGGGTTGGTCGCTTCTTTGCTGGGGATGGGCTTTGCCATGCTCATTGGCGCAAATAATGTGGCGCTGCCGATTCGCTTCGGCGCAATCGGTGTACTGATGATCGGTTTCGTGCTGACCCTCATCATGCCTGAAACTGGTTTTAACCCAACCTCAAAAGAAGACCGCAATACCTGGCAGCACATGTGGCACACGTTTAATGAAGGGGTGAAATCGGTTCGCTCACGCCCGCGCCTGGTCACGGTGCTGGGCGTTGGATTTTTCTATGGTCTCTATAGCGAAGGCTTTGACCGTTTGTGGGTCAAGCACCTGCTTGATAATTTTGAGATCCCCGTTATTTTTGGAAACAACCAAATTGCATTCTTTGCGATCCTGCGTATTGCGGCTGCATTATTGACGATCTTCGCTGTCCGCTTTGTGGAGAAGCGTGTGGACTCGAACAACTCGCTTGCGATTGGACGAACCATGCTTATTGTGACGGGGTCGATCATAGCTGCGATGATCGGTTTTGCATTGTCGCCGCTTCTTTTTCTGACCTTGGGCTTGTATCTCACCATCAGCATTTTGCGCCGCGTGCGCGACCCGCTCAATACGGCCTGGGTGAATCAAAGTCTTGATCCACAGACGCGTGCCACAGTCCATTCGATGACGGGGCAGGTGGATTCGGTGGGACAAATGGCGGGCGGGCCGAGTGTGGCGCTGGTAGCGAGATTTCTGTCTGTAGCGGCTGCGATCACCACGTCCGCACTGCTGTTGGGGCCGGCCTTGTTCCTCGTAAACAGAGCCAACTCCCAGTCAAAAAAAGAGGCGGGTGCTGTGGATGAAAATCCAACGGCAGGGTAATATTTCCTTGACGTGAGGATGTCGTTTTCGATATTTTATATTCCCAAACAAGAGTGATAGGAAGTTAATTGACGCAATATCAACTTTGCATGTATAATTTTCAAACCTATCCCTTTTAGGGACCTTCCCATTTTCGGGAATTAGAGGAAACATGGCCCTGCGTGGAAATTTACGCGATTTTACAATTACTCAACTTCTCAACCTGATTAACCTTGCCAGCAAGACTGGCACATTGGTTGTGGATGGGGCGTCGGAACAGGCTTTTATTTCATTCCGTGAGGGAAAGCTGGCCTATGCCCGCGTTGGCAGGGAAGATGGGAGCCTGGCTGCAGTCCTTCATAAGGCGAATAAGATAAATGCCAACCAATACCGCGCTATCGCAGACCGTGCCGGGCAGATGACCGATAAGGAATTGGGACTGCTTCTTATTAATGCGGGGTATGTGACGCAAGAGGATATCCTGCTGAATTTGCAGGGATATTTCACTGATGTGGTGCGGCGGTTGTTCACTTGGGTGGAAGGCATTTTCCGTTTTGAGAACGAGATGCTCCCGCCAGATGACCGTATCAATGTGAAGCTTGACCTTGAGAATATCATCATCGAAGGTTCACGTCAGCTGCGTGAACTGGAGCAGTTGAAAGATGAAATTCCCAGTTTGGAGATGGCGCTGAAATTCACAGACCGTCCGTTGACGAATGTGAATTTGAGCGTGGATGAGTGGAAAGTTGTAAAGTTTGTCGACCCGAAGAATACGATGCGCCAGATCGCAAGCACAAACAAGCTGACTGAAATTGATGTGCGCAGGATCGTGTACGGTCTTTTGCAAGCTGGTTTGGTGGAATTGGTACGCCCGTCGGGTGCTCCTACTCCGCCGAACCCGAAGATGTTCCCAACACCGGACAAAGAAGAACAGAAATCATTGATCAACAAACTGATCGGCCGCATACGCACGATGTAATGCAAATCAGGTCAGAAGGATAGGAACTATGCAAACGGTCAAAATGGTAGTGACAGGCCCATTCAGCGCTGGCAAGACTCAATTCATTCAGTCTGTCAGTGAAATTGACGTCGTCGCCACAGAACGCAGGATCTCTTCCGATGAAGAGCGCTCGGTAAAATCCGCCACCACCGTGGCAATGGATTTTGGCCGTATCACAGTGGATGAGGATCTGGTTCTGTATTTGTTCGGTACGCCGGGACAGAAACGCTTCGACTTCATGTGGGAGATCCTTTCCGAAGGAATGCTGGGCTTCATTGTGATGGTGGATAGCACCCGCCCGGAGACTTTCCGTGAAGCACGTTCCATTCTTGAAACCTTCCGCGCGTATGCGCCCACACCTTTTGTAGTTGCTGCAAACAAACAGGATATGGAAGATTCCTGGGAGCTTGAAGATGTACGCCATGCTCTGCGGCTCGATAAGAACACCAAACTTTTGCCCTGTGTTGCAACGGAACGCGATACTGTGAAGACAGTATTGCTTGAGTTGTTATATAGCATCCTAAACGAAATGGAATCCGGTAAATAGGGGCGGATCATCTTTTGCTGTGTCATCAATTACGACTGATCAGGGAATTGTTCATTACGAGGTATACGGGCGGGGACGCCCGGTAATCCTTCTGCATGGATGGCTTGGTTCTTGGGGGTTATGGCAGGAAACCATGGCGTATCTCGGTGCGTTTTACCGCACCTATGCTTTGGATTTTTGGGGATTTGGGGAATCGGGGAAAAAGCGTGAGACCTACGCGGTTTCAGATTTTGTCAGCCTCGTCGATCAATTTATGGAGCAGTTGGGCATTGTCCACGCGCCGCTGGTGGGACACAGCATGGGCGGCACGGTCAGCCTTTCGGTGGCCATCAAATACCCGGAGCGTGTCAGTAAGGTGGCGGTGGTGGGTTCGCCGATGGTGGGCTCGTCACTTGCGCCGTTGTTGAAGATCGCAGGGAATCGCCCGATCGCGTTCATGTTGTTCAATATGATGGGCGTGTTCCGAACTGGAATGCGCATGTATTCTCCCTTTATTTGCAAAGACCCGCGTTTTCCTGAGATGATGGACCGTGACCTGTCCCGTACCACGGTCGAATCTTTCCTGCGTTCCATCGCCTCGCTTCGCCGTACAGACCTGACTCCAATGCTGCCGCAGATCAAGATCCCAGCGATGGGTTTTTACGGCGATAAGGATGTTATTGTCCACCCCATGCAATGGCAGCCAATGCAGGCAGGGATACCACATGCTGTTATTCAGCGCTTCCCAACATCGGGTCACTTCCCCATGTTGGAAGAGCCGACCGTTTTTAGTCAGAAATTGAAAGCATTCCTCGACCAAGACATCCCAACTTCATGAGCAAAGAAAACCTTTATTATCCCCAGAAGATGGGGAGAATCATTTTTCTCGGTTTGGAGGAAGTGATCGGCAGAAGCGGGGTGGACTCGATCCTTCAACTCGCCTCACTTGATTCTTTGATTCAGGAACGCCCCACGGCACGCGCAGATAAGACCTTTCCCTTTGAAACAGTCAGCCTGCTGCAAAGCACATTGGAACAGAAATTCGGTCCGCGCGGGGGGCATGGACTGGCGTTACGCGCCGGCCGTGCCACTTTCAAGTACGGCATTAAGGAATATGGCTCCATGCTTGGCCTGACCGAAATGGCCTTCCGCTTGCTTCCCCTTTCCACAAAATTGCATAGCGGCGCGAAAACATTTGCCGACCTCTTCAATAAACACACTGACCAGAAGGTGCGGGTGGAGGAGCGCGAAAACCAAATCCTTTGGCATATTGAGCAATGTCCACTGTGTTGGGAGCGAAAAGCACAGGAACCGGTATGTCACTTGGCGGTAGGGGTGTTGCAGGAAGCCCTGTATTGGCTAAGCGGGGGCAAGGTTTTTAACATCGAAGAGACTGCCTGTATTGCCCGTGGTGACCAAACCTGCACGATCACGATTGATACGATCCCGCTCTCATAAAAATGCCTATAAATTGACCGTGCAAACCAGCCGCAGATGTTTTGAGAAAGCTCAAAACCCTCTCTGTGGCATTTTTTATCCCCTTGTAAGTAAGTTGTTATCAGTTTTGTTTTGTTGGTTTAAGGTGTCTTAACCCCTACTTTGATTTATAATCCCTGATTATGCTTAAGATCATTCTCCATGCGCAAAATCAGGTCATGCCATTTTGTGAACCTGCGCGGGAATTACGGATACAAAATAGGCCGCTTTGGCTGCACCAGCGCAACGCCCTTGCCCCCTGGGTAACCCATGAGATGGAGCTGAAGCAGGGGGAACGCCTACAACCGGTCCATGAGCCGACCATTGTGTACCGAGACAACCTCTTTTTTGATGAATATTATATAAAAGCATTTATGGACGAGGCGATCAAACGCAACCGTCCTGTCCGTGCTGCGTTTCGTTCGGATGACCCTGCGTTTCGTGAACACGCCCTGCCGCTTTCCACATCCTATACGCCGGCGGGTAGCTTGTACCTCGCGGACCTGTGGTATTACCCGAACGGTCCAATGGCAGGGGTGGAGCCGCTGGTGATCGATATGCAGGCGAAAGAGATCGGTTATTACCATGTGCCGACCTATATGGCCGAACAGAACGGTGATTTGGTTTTTCAAGTACCTTTGCGCGCCATGATAGCCATTGATTCATGGTTGCATGTCTTTATTGCTGATATGGTTTTCGGTCAGTTTGCAACAGGCGCGCGTTATGAGAAAAAAGCGAATGATGAACTTTCCTTCAAACTTAAGATCTTCAGCAAAGCCATTTATGAGGGGCGGCAGGTGTTGGAGTGCTCTGAAGTTGTTAAAGTCGGCAAGAACTGCGTCATTGACCCAAGTGCGGTCATTAAAGGGCCGGCAACCATCGGAGATAACGTCACAATTAATGCGGGCGCTGTGATCGACAATAGCATTATTGGAAACAATGTCAATGTTGGGCAGGGTGCGCAGGTGATGCTCTCGGTAGTTGGAGATGGCACCTTCCTGCCTTTTCGCGCTGCCCTGTTCATGACCACTATGATGGAAAATAGCATGTTGGCGCAAAATACCTGTCTGCAAATGTGTGTGGTCGGACGCAATACCTTTATCGGTGCTGGCTCCACATGGACGGATTACAACCTTATCCCCGCGCCCATTCGTGCACGGGATGGAAATGGCAAACTCAGCGTCTCCAACCGACCGGTGATGGGGGGCTGCGTGGGACATAACTGCCGCATTGGCGCAGGCATGATCATCTACCCAGCGCGTACGATTGAATCTGATGTGGTGTTGGCGGCTTCCGCGGAGCGCCGCGTGATCGACCGCGATATCACCTTTGACCAGAGCGACCATCACGGGTTAAAGCTTTCCCATTTACACCAGACTCCTTATCACAGGAATACAAAAGCCGAGGTGGAGTCGTGGTAAGCAGAGTCTGCTCGCGGACATAATAAAACATGGATAGCTTCGCCTTCATCATTCACCCCATCGATCCCAAACGCGATGTCAGCCGCAAGTTCCCGTTATTAGGCAAGGTGCTTTCAGAAAAACAGATCGACTTTTTCTCCACCTTCTTCCCGCCTGTTTATATTTCGGAGATCGAAGGGATTACCTCTCAAGCCACAGGCAAAACCATCAAAGGCTGGTTCCTTGCATGTCCGTATACTCCGCGGCGCATGATGCAGTTGCCTGAGCGTACTGTCTATCGTAAAATTATTCAAACGGGCCGCGCGGCTGAGAAACTGGGCGCCGACATTCTTGGCCTTGGCGCATTCACTTCCGTGGTCGGTGACGCTGGTGTGACAATTGCCAACGCGCTGGAAATTCCTGTCACCACGGGCGACTCCTTCACAGTGGCGATGGCTGTCCAGGCCATACGAGACGCAGCCAAAGTGATGGATATTAAGATGGAAGATGCGACGGTGGCTATTGTGGGCGCCACGGGAGCGATCGGACGCGTCTGTTCCGCGCTGTTGGCTGGGGAGGCTGCCCGGACATTACTCGTAGCCCGGGATGAGGAAAAACTCAAAGCCCTTCGAGACAGGCTCCAGCTTAAGTCCAGAAGCGAGCTTGTAATCAGTACAAAAATGGATGTTCTAAAGGACGCGCAGTTGATCTTGACGGTAACCAGTTCCATCCATGATGTCATCCGCCCTGAGTATTTGCAGCCGGGCAGTGTGGTCTGTGACGTTGCCCGTCCCCGTGATGTTTCTGCAATGGTGGCGGCGGTGAGAGATGATATATTAGTGATAGACGGCGGTATGGTAGATGTGCCAGGCCCCGTGGATTTCCATTTTAACTTCGGCTTTCCAGAAGGAAAAGCATACGCCTGCATGGCTGAGACGATCGCGCTGGCGTTGGAAGGCCGTTTTGAAGATTATACAGTCGGCAGGGACATTACGCTGGAACGTGTGCAGGAAATTACAGCGATCTCCCAGAAACACGGGTTTCGCATGAGTGGTTTCCGCTCGTTCGAGCGCGAAGTAACCGAAGAACAAATTGAAGCCGTTCGACATAATGCCCGTACAGGGAAACGACGTGCTTACGGAGGCTCACATGAGTAATGCTCGCCTTTTGGTTGTGGAAGACGATATCGACATCGCCAACATGCTAAAGATCTATTTCACAGGTCTTCAGTATGATGTGGATGTGGCGAATCGCGGAAGGGATGCTTTGGAAAAAACAAAGCAAGTCCTGCCGCATTTGATCGTGCTGGACATCATGCTGCCCGATATTGACGGGTATGAAGTCTGCCGCACGCTGCGCACCAGTACGCGCACCAGCCATATCCCGGTCATCTTCCTCACTCAAAAAGATGAACGCAGCGACAAACTGCAGGGATTGGAATTAGGCGCGGACGATTACATTACCAAGCCTTTCGACATTGAAGAATTGAAACTGCGTGTGCAGGGCGCCATCCGCCGCTCGGAACGTGAAAGCCTCACCGATCCGCGCTCCGGTTTGCCCGCAGGCCGTTTGATCGAAGAACAGCTGCGACGCATTATCCGCGAATCGGAATGGGCGCTACTTGACGTGCGCATCAATAATTTTGAGGCGTTCAAAGATGTATATGGCTTTGTGGCAGGTGACGATGTGATGCGCTTTGCCTCAATGCTGATCGGCGAGGTGGTGGATGAATTGGGAACCACCAGCGATTTCATCGGTCACGCAGGCGGCGATAACTTCATCATCATCACCACGAACGATGCCGCGCCAAGCATCCGCACGAAATTGAAGGATCGTTTCGCTGTGGAAGTGCAGAGTCACTATAACTTTATTGACCGTCAACAGGGTTTCATACAAGCGCCAAAAGCAGAAGGTGGTGTGGAAAAGGTATCCTTTATGACTTTCTCGGCCGGCCTAGTCTCCCCAAGTTTACATTCATTCGCTGACATCCGCGAAATTACGGAACTTGCAGCGGAAGCACGAAGACAGGACGCGGCGGCCGCCTCCACCGCATAAGCGAGGGTTTCCCATGTTTTCCGGGTTGGGAGTTAGCCTGTTATTAGCTGGGTCGGTTGCAGTTCTACTGACCTTGGTGGCTTTACGCTTTTCTCCCCGCTCCCAATCAAATATACAACCTGTTGTAAATCCCTTTATATTTCCTGAAGCATCCAAATCGTCAGATGAAGCCACGATCATACTCCAGCCCGGTGGGCGTGTGGAGCATATCAGTGCGCTTGCACGTTCCTATTTCGAATTGCGTGAGAACGAAGCGTATGACCTTGAAAGCCTTGCGCGGCGGGTACGTCCCTCCGATGATTTTCTAGATCTTTGCATGGCTCCCGGTCACAAACGAGTTTCCATCGGCGGAAAGCTGGTGGAAATTGCTTCTTATCAGGTGCCCGGCGTTTTCCCGTTGATGTTGATCTCCCTGCGCGGTCGCGAGTCTTATCCTGCCACAGAGCAGGGCAGCGGCGTTACGGAAGAGATTTTGCATGTGGCTACAGAGTTTAGTCAGGGTATCGCTGCCAGCCTGAATCTGGACTCGACCGTCCGATCCATCATTGAGCATGTTGGCCGTCTCATGCCTTCAGAAGTGCTTGAGCTGAAGTTGTGGAACGAGGAACGCAAGGCGCTGATCCCATATCGTATCCAGCAGCCGGCTTCTGCACGTATATCAACTGGCGCTCTTTCCCCATTCGGCAGCCTTACCGATCAATTGGTTGCGCGCCGAACCCCGATCTTGCTTTCAGATACAAGGACCCGATCAGAATTCATTAAAAGTGAAGAGTTTATTTTGGTACACTCGTATTTGGGAATTCCTCTCATTGCGGGCGGCGAATTGGTCGGGACTTTGGAAGCCGGGCAAACGGGCGGCGGAGCGTTTGGCCAATACGATCTTGACCTATTGTCTCTCATCTCCAGTCAGGCTGCAGTTGCGATCCGCAATGCGAAACTGTACGAAGACGAACAAAAACGAGGCTCCGAACTTGCAGGTCTCGCCAACCTGAATCAAGCGCTTGGTTCCACCCGCGATCTGCATGATATTTTTACGAGGCTCGTTGAAAGCGTTGCTCCATTGTTCAACGCCGAGATCGTCGGGTTCTTGCTGTATGATGAAGAGAAGCGTACCTTGGAAGGCAAGCAGCCTTTCCGTGGTCTGCCCGCCCATGTCGTTCAAATCTACCGTACTGCGGTTTCAGTTGACAGCCCGGCTGAAAAGATAATCACAAGTCAGAAACCCATCATTACCATGAACACAGTAGGGGATGAGAACTGGCGTCTGCTCGGTCTTGCGGATATGGCGACCGCAGCGAGCCTGCGCGAAAATGCGCTTGTGCCGCTTCTTTCTTCGGGAAGGATGCTCGGCTACTTTCAGGTTGGTCATCACTCTCGCGGCACTTCCTCTTTTACCTCTGAAGAAATTCGATTAATGAATATCGTAGCGAATCAAGCCGCTGCGATCATTGAGAATGTATTGCTGGTTCAGCAGGCTCGTGGCCGCGCCCAACGCGCGGACGCTTTACGCCGTATTGCCAGCCTCTCCAATTCATCTGCCACTCTGAATGAGACCCTTAAGTACTCGATCCAGGAGCTTGCCAACCTTTTTCTAGCTGACGCAGGCGCGATCTTCCTTTTAGATGAAACGCGTGGTGCATTGCTCTTGAACCGAGAATCCACTTTTGGCGTTTCAGAGGAAATCAATAACTCCTTTATCCAGATCTTCGTGGATGATCCAAACTATCGTCATACGGTTTCCGGAAGCCAGAAGGCTTTTCTCTCTGGCCGCCTGAGCACCGACAGGCGCATTCTGCCTGCTTATCGTCCGCTGGCAACCGCATTAATGATGGAATCTGCATTGGTGATTCCGTTGATCGTGCGTGAACGCAGTATCGGCGAACTCATGTTGGGCAGCAAAAAACCAGATTACTTCAACGCGTACGATCTCCAGATCGTTTCAACAGCGGCTGGCCAACTTGCCACTGCGGTTGAATCCGCTGGCCTGCTCGCTCAGACAGATGACTCGCTGCGCAGGCGTGTGGACCAACTTTCCGCGCTCGTGCAGATCAGCCGCGAGTTGGGTGCTTCGCTGGATGTTAAACACCTCCTTCAAGTGACTCACGATGAAGGCTTGCGAGCCGTTCAGGCAAATTGCGCTTCCATCATCCTGTTCGAACAGAGCAGCCAACAAATTCAACAAATGGTCGGCTGTGAAGGCGTACGAGGTCTGAACGAACTTGAGCAAAAGGTTGTGGCGACGGGCGAGCCGTACATTGTTGCTGACTTTTCCTTGGAAAATATCCCCCCATTCCATCCCGGGGTACGTTCGGCGATCGTGGCGCCGATTACCTACCAGTCTAGTCTGCTTGGCCTCATCAACCTGCATTCCAGTTCAGCGAATTTCTTTACAAAGGATGTGTCTGAGTTGGTGCAGACTCTTGCGGCGCAGGCTGGGATAGCATTAAGTAATGCCTATCGCTTTCAGGCCGAAAAACAACGCAGCGAATTAATGCGCCGTCGCGCGGATACGCTCATCCGCCTTACGGATGTCAGCTATAACCTTGGCCATGATCAACCGCTTGATCAGGCCTTGCAGATCATTGCCCGCGGCATTCGTGATTCAACACCCTTCCGTGTTGTTTTAATGAGCATTATGGAACCTGAAAACGGCATGTTGCGCCGCCTGACCGCTGTCGGTATTCCGCAGGAGACTCTTGCGGAATTGATGTCCCGCAAGCAACCGCTTGCAAGTTTGCAGCATCTCATGCGGGCTGAATTCAAGATCAGCCGCTCATACTTCATCCCCGTGGATCAGGCTCCGGTCATGCCTTCTGACCTGCACATGGTCACGTTGGATGTCCCTTCAACGGCGGGACCGGCCGGCAGCGCCTGGCATGCTGATGACTTTTTACTGGTGCCGCTCGAAAATTCCGAAGGGGAGATTGTTGGTTTGATCAGCCTCGATGATCCGTCCAATGGACTGCGGCCTGATAAGGCCACCATCGAAGCGGTGGAGGTTTTCTCTTCACAGGCCGCGCTGCTGATCAGCAATACCCTGCGCCAAAGTGAAATGCGCGCAAAGATCGATTCGTTATCTTCCGGATTGCAGCGCCAGCAGAAACTACTGGATATTACTCAGAACGATCTACCGGTATTGCTGCATAAGGATCTCGAACAAACCATTTCCCTTCATAACTTGGACCGCCGCGCTCAGCGTGTGCGCGCAGGTCTTGCGATCACTGAATCGGTCAGCCGTCAGTTGGATACGTCTTCTGCTTTGTCAGCGCTTGGACGGGAAACGCTGACCCAACTTGGCATGTCTGTTGCGCTGGTGGCAGAGAGTACCCAGGAAGGTCCCCGCCTTTTGCACGTGTTGGGAAGTTTTCCGCGTTCCACCAATGTGGAGGCCCTCTTTGGTCAGCGCAATCCATTGCGCGCCAGTTTGCAACTGGGAAAACCGATCCTCATTTCCAATTTGGATGAGAATGACGAATGGCGTGACTCAACCCTGCTGACTTCCCTAAGGGCAAAAGGCGTTATCTGCTTGCCGGTGCTGGTGGAGAATAAACCTGTGGCGGCAATGCTTGCGGTCAGTCCTGAGCCGATGCCTGATTTCACAGAAGAAGATCATCAGGTGTATTTGCAGATCTCACAGCAGACTTCGCTCATCCTGCAAAACATTTCCCTGCTCAATCAGACTCGCCGAAGACTGGATGAGGTGAATCTACTGCTCGATTTCAGTCGCCAATTGACGGCAATGGAACCGGAAGCGATCATCAAGTCCCTGTTGGACAGTTCGCGAAAAGTTCTTCCCAATGCTCATGCCGGTGCCGTGCTCATCTGGAATCCAAAGACGGAAATTTTGACGCCGCGCGCAGCGTTAGGCTATGCAGATAACAAGAGCATGATGGAGATTCGTTACCGCATGGGTGAGGCGCTGCCCGGAAATGCGTTCATGAACAAGCACACGCGCCGTGTGGATGAGATAAATTTTGCGCGTGATTACAACCTAAGCGCGGAGAACCTTGCGTTGTATCGCCAGGCTACCGGCGGACGCCTGCCTGTTTCCAGTTTGTTCATTCCTATTGTTTCTGTCGATCAGAACCTTGGTTTGCTTGTGTTGGATAACTTCAACACCACCTCCGCATTTCGTCTGGAGGATGAGGCCCTTCTGCTTTCACTTGCCCAGCAGATCGCTTTATCGCTGGATAACCTGCGGTTGGTGCAAACGACAACGGAACGCGCCGGGCAGTTGCAAGCGTTGAATGATGCCGCCGCTTCCTTAACCTCCAGCTTGAGCAGTGACCAGTTGGTTAATTCCCTGCTCGATCAGTTAAGTTCCATCATTCCATATGACACAGCAACGCTCTGGCTGCGCGAAAAAGACCGCCTGACGGTTTCATCTGCGCGCGGTTTTTCAGATGCCGAACCGCGGCTTGGTTTATCTGTTTCAGTTTCAGATAGCGCACTCTTTAAAGAAATGGCGCAGACGGGGCAGCCAATCCTCATCAAGGATGTGCGCGAAGATTCCCGCTTTATGCCGGTGGAAGCTCCACGTCTTTCGTGGCTGGGCATTCCATTGATCTCAAAAGGCGAATTAGTCGGCGTGCTTGCTGTGGAAAAATGGCAGTCTAACTTTTACACTCGCGAGCAAATGCAGGTTGGTCTGACCTTTGCCAGCCAATCCGCGGTTTCGCTGGACAATGCGCGCCTGTATGAAGACAGCGTCAGCCGTGCAACGGAACTGGCACAGCGTTCACAACGCCTTACTACTCTCAATCGCTTCACGTCTGCTTTGACCGGGTCGCTGGATACCGACCAGATCCTGACCTTGACCGCCGACGAGTTATTCAAAGGCCTTGGCGTGCGCCGCGTCTCAGTGGTGACTTTTGAGCGGGGTCAGGTTTATTGGAAGCTCACCACGCCGAGGGTACGTTTCAAGCTTCCCAAGCTTTTACCGGATGCTCCCATTTTTAACCGCCTGCGCGAATCGCTGGGTATATTCAATACGGATGATGTTCGTAACGAGCCGGATCTTGCCGACCTTATGGATATGATCGGCGAGGACACGACTGCCCTGCTCATACTGCCGCTTACCAGTGGACAGAACCTCACAGCCCTTATTTTCGCCCAAATGACAGGCGAAACCCGCTTTAGCGCCAACGAACTTGAAGTGGCGCGTACGATCACCAATCAAGCCACCATTGCGCTTGAGAATGCCCGTTTGTATCAGTCTTCCGTCCGTACGGCGGAACGCTTTGCCATCTTGAACGAAGCAAGCTCGCACATCAGTGCCAGCCTCGATCCGGAAGAGATCTATGTCTCAGTACATAAGGCTGCGGAACGGCTGGTGCCAATGGACTCGTTTGTCATCACTCTTTATGATGAAGAGAAGAATGAGATCGACCCTGTTTATTTGTTTGATCTGGGAAAACGATATGTCGGCGAGCGGGCGCCTTTTGGAAAAGGCATGAGCAGCGAAGTGATCCGCAGCGCCAAGCCTATTCTTATTTCCAACAGCGAGCAGGTTGGAAAACTAAACCCCATGCAGGCAGGCGAGGGCGAGGAAACTGAGTCTATTCTGGCAGTGCCGATGATCGTTGGCAACAAGGCGCGCGGTATGCTCTCGGCCCAAAGCTATCAAACCGGTATCTACGCTGAAGAGGATATGCAGATCCTTGGTACGCTTGCGAATCAGGCTATCGTTGCCATTCAAAACGGCCGGCTATTTGCAGAGACGCAGAATCTGGCTTCCAACCTTGAAATACGTGTTATCGAACGTACTGCACAGTTGCAGCGTGAACAACAAAACACAGAAACACTCCTTCGTATTCTTACCGAAGTCTCTTCCAGCCTTGATCTTGACCGCGCCCTTAACCGTACATTGTCATTGCTGAATGATGCCATTGGCGCGGAACAAGGTACCATTTTGCTCGTCCACGCAGAGGACAATTTGCTGCACTACCGCGCGGGGTATGGCTATCTTTCCGACCGTAATGCTCCCGGCGGACGCGGCTTTACCTTGAAGATCGGTGAAGGTCTGGCAGGCTGGGTCGTTAAGAACCGTGAGGCGGTGCTGGTCAACGATTTGCATTTGGACCCGCGCTGGGTGCGGAGCACTGTTGCCGGGCAGGATCATCGCAGTGCCATCACTGTCCCCATGTTGGTCGGTGAAGATGTGATCGGTGTGTTGATGGTCTTCCAGCGCACCCCCAATTTCTTCAGCGCTGAGATGTTGAATCTTGTTAAAGCCATTGCAGGTCAGGTGGCTGTTGCTATCAACAATGCCCATCTTTATGAACTCATCCGTGACCAGGCTGAACGCCTGGGCGTGATGCTGCGCAAGGAACAGGAAGATGCCAGCCGTTCACAAGCCATCCTTGAAGCTGTGGCTGATGGTGTCTTTGTTACAGGATCGGATAACCGCATCACCTTCGTTAACTCTTCCACAGAAAGAATCCTCGGCATGCCCGAATCCCGCCTGCTCGGGAATTCGCTTGATAAGATCGGCGGCTTGTTCGGAAAAGCTGCCACAGCCTGGGCGGGTACCATCCGCCACTGGTCTTCAGATCCCTCTTCGTATCAGGCAGATGATTCGTACGCCGAGCAGATCGAGTTGGAGAATGAGCGAATTGCCCTCGTCCACCTTGCTCCTGTTATTTTACAAAATGACTTCCTCGGCACAGTGTCCATCATCCGTGACATCACGCATGAGGTGGAAGTGGATCGTTTGAAATCGGAATTTGTGGCCACGGTCAGCCATGAACTGCGCACGCCGATGACCGCCATCAAAGGCTATGTTGATATTTTGACAATGGGCGCGGCCGGTGCGTTGAATGAAAATCAGATGCACTTCCTTGAAGTGGTTCGCAACAACATTGACCGCCTCAATACCCTTGTCAGCGATCTGCTGGATATTTCCCGCATCGAAGCAGGACGTATCACGCTCAATCAGCAGCCTGTTGATCTGCACAGCATTGCCGAAGACGTGGTCGCCGAAGTTCTGAATCGTTCCCAAAGTGAAGAGAAGCCCATGGCCCTCTCATTGGAAGTCCCAAAAGACTTGCCTGCCGTTCTAGGCGATACCGACCGAGTGCGGCAGATCCTGGGTAACCTGGTGAATAACGCTTTTAATTACACGCCGCAGAACGGAACCATCCGCGTGAATATTCATCAGGTGAATGGCGAAGTGCAGGTGGATGTTCAGGATAACGGCGTTGGCATCGCGCCCGAAGATCAGGAGCGCGTGTTTGACCGTTTCTTCCGTGGCGAAAATCCGCTTGTTCTGGCAACGCCCGGTACGGGCCTGGGACTGCCGATTGTCCGTCAATTGGTGGAGATGCACAATGGGCGAATTTGGATGACCAGTACAGGCGTATCGGGCGATGGAAGCACTTTTTCCTTCACCCTGCCTATTCGTAAATAATGGAGTTTGCATGGCGAGAATTTTGATAGCAGAGGACGAACCCGATATCCGTGAACTCGTGGCATTTACCCTGCGCTTCGCAGGTCATGAGGTCGTTGCTACAGCCAATGGGGAGGAGGCTTTGCACAAGGCTTCTGAGATCATTCCGGACATCATCTTAATGGATGTGCGCATGCCGCGTATGACAGGGTACGATGCCTGCCGCGCTATGAAAGCCGATCCTTTGTTGAAAAGCATCCCCGTTGTGTTTCTTTCCGCGAAGGGACAGGATTCTGAGATCCAAACCGGGCTGGAAGCAGGCGCAGAAGAATATCTGCTCAAGCCTTTTGCTCCCGATCAACTGACCGAGCGTGTGCGAGTAATTTTGGGAAAATTTGGAAAATAATTGTAGATGAGCGCGATCATTCTTGATGGTTCAATGGTGCATTACGAGGCTTTGGGACGCGGCCGTCCCATCGTCTTTCTGCACGGCTGGACCGGCTCATGGCGATATTGGATCAATGCCATGCAAGTCTCGTCTACATCGTTCCGCGCCTATGCCATTGACCTCTTCGGCTTTGGAGATACCGCCAGAGACCTATCGCGTTACCCGCTCGATAGACAGGCCGACCTCATCAGGCGTTTTCTCGAAGAAATGGGTATCGGCAAAGTGGCCCTGGTAGGCCATGATCTTGGCGCATTGGTGGCGCTCACGTTCATCAAACAAAAACATGAAAGCGTGGATCGGGTCATGGCGATCAACTGTCCGCTTGAGAATGATACGCTCAATGCACGCATGCGGACTTCTTCCGCGACGGAATTGGTAGACTGGTTGACATCACGTACGCCCGAAGCACTCGCTGCCCTTTCAGACGCTTCAAAGGTCGACCCGCAAGCCGTCTCTGTTTCGATGACAGGGCTTCAGCCCAATCAACTTTTTGATGAAGTACGTAATTTTGGCGTGCCTTCGCTTTTTGTTTATGGCACGAATGACCCTGCCCTTCCTCTCCCCGCGCTGGAAAAAACGGATGCCCTTCCGCTGCACATGCACCAGATCAACCTTGAAGGAGCTGGGCACTTCCCCATGGTGGATAATGCCACCCAGTTCAACCGCTTACTGACGGACTTCCTCGCGCTCGACTCTGGAGCCAGCCCCCGCGAGCTTCAGTTGAAGGAAGAATGGAAACGCAGAGTCCGCTAAAGGTACCGTGAGATTTATCTCGCGGTATTTTTTTACTTGACATCCCCACTCCACAGTCATATACTCATTTCACAACCGAACGGGGAGCCTGTTGTAAAGGCTGAGAGGAGCGTACCGCGCTCGACCCGCATCACCTGATCTGGTTAATACCAGCGGAGGGATTTTACATATTAATGCAAAACATCCTCCGCAGTGAGGATGTTTTTATTTTCAGACCACGGATGACAGACCACTGACCATGATCTTATACGCCGTCTATGGTCCATCGTCAATCGTCAACTATGAGAATCATTATCTTCGCCAACGGCGACCTGCCCAACCTTGAAAAAGCCCGTACCCTGCTACGCCCCGATGACTTCATCATTTGCGCAGACGGCGGCACACGCCATGCCCTTGCACTGGGGCTGACACCGAATGTCATCATCGGTGATTTGGATTCCATCACGAAAGATGAAAGAAGAAAGATTGATGATGCTGGCGTTGAAGTCATCAAGTTCCCAGCCGACAAAAACGAAACCGACCTTGAACTTGCAATTGACCATGCGCTCACCTTGCATCCAAATCAAATCCTCATCCTTGCGGCTCTCGGTGGCCGTATGGACCAGACCCTCGCCAATATTGCCCTGCTTGCAGACCCACAACTTGCAACCTGTAACATTCGGCTCTCTGACAGTGTAGAAGAAATTTTCTTTTGCAGAGATCAGGCCAAGGTTGAAGGAAGAAGCGGAGACATCGTCTCACTCATCCCCTGGCAGGGAGAAGTTACAGGCGTCTTCACCGAAAATCTGCGCTGGCATCTTCATCACGAAACGCTTTACCCCGATAAAACGCGCGGCATCAGCAACGAAATGACCGCCGACGTTGCAACCATTCAGATCAGATCAGGCTTGTTGCTCATCATCCACCGCACTGAAAACTGATCTCTGATCACTCATACTAAAGGATATCCCATGAAAAAGTATTTCTACTTTCCACTTTCCACTTTCTACATTCTTTCCTCTTTCTTCTTTCTTCTTGCGTCTTGCGCCCCCAAAGGCCCCGCCACCCTCACGGTGATGACCCACGACTCATTCGCCATCAGCGAGGATGTTGTGAAGGCGTTTGAAGAAGCGAACAATGTTACCGTGTCTTTTCTGCAAAGCGGAGACGCTGGTTCTGTGCTCAATCAGGCTATTCTCACCAAAGACGCCCCGCTCGCGGATGTGCTCTTCGGCGTGGACAACACCTTCCTCTCGCGCGCTCTGGAAGCAGATATTTTTGAAGCGTATCAATCGCCCGCTTTGAGCGAGATTCCCGCCGAATTTATTTTGGATGAAACATTCCGCGCTTTGCCCGTGGACTATGGCGATGTCTGCATCAATTACGATAAAAATTATTTTGTAGAAAATAATTTAGCTGTGCCGCAGTCTTTTGAAGATTTGGCGAAGCCAGAATACAAAGGCTTGCTGGTAGTGGAAGACCCCGCCACGTCTTCGCCTGGTTTGGCGTTCATGCTTGCCACCCGCGCTTATTTTGGTGACGGCTACCTCGATTACTGGAAGAGCCTGAAAGACAATGGCGTGGTGGTTGTGGATGGTTGGGAGACAGCTTACTACACCAATTTCTCTGCTTCATCAGGTAAAGGTCCGCAGCCGATGGTAGCCTCCTACGCTTCCAGCCCCGCAGCGGAAGTGTTCTTCGCCTCCGAGCCATTGACCGAATCCCCGACGGGTTCCATCGTTGCTTCAGGCATGTGCTTTCGCCAAATTGAATTTGTCGGCATTTTGAAAAACGGACAGAACCGCGACCTCGCCGAAAAATTTGTGGACTTCATGCTCGGCAAACAATTTCAGGAAGATATGCCCTTGAATACGTTTGTCTATCCCGTCAATCAAACTGCGGAATTGCCCGAAGTTTTCACTCAGCACGCCCAAGTCACCGACCAGCCTGCTGACATTTCCTACGCTGAAATCGCTGCCAACCGCGACGCATGGATCGAAGCGTGGACGGAAGTGATGAAGTAGTTGTATCTTCTGTAAATGGAAAATAACCTGTTGAATCACGGAGACACGGAGATGCGGAGAAAAAAAATCCTCCGTGCCTTTGCGTCTCCGTGGGTTTCTCGATCTTTGCTCTGGATTCTCACACTCCTCTTTCTTCTTTCTTTTTTCTTCTACCCCCTCGCCAAAATTCTCAACCTCACTTTCAATTTTTCAACCCTCGCCAACCTCGAAAACTTACTTGTTGCGTATCACTCGTTACTTTTTACTTTCTACCAAGCTACCCTCTCCACCATCCTCACTTTCATTCTCGGCATCCCCTCCGCCATTCTCTTCTCGCGTTTCAACTTTCGCGGCAAATCCATTCTTCGCGCTCTCACTGCCGTTCCCTTCATGCTGCCAACCGTCGTAGTTGCCGCCGCCTTCAACGCGCTAATCGGGCAACGCGGACTTTTCTTTCCTCTTTCATCTTTCCTCTCGACCACTTTCCACTTTCCACTTTCCACAGATTTCATCCTTCATCCTTCACCATTCATCCTTATTCTCACCGCCCACGTTTTCTACAACACCACCATCATCATTCGCATCGTCGGCAACGCCCTCTCCCGCCTCGACCCGAAACTGGAGCAATCGGCCCGCGTCCTCGGTGCAGATTCGTTTCAAGCGTGGCGGCGCATCATTCTGCCATTGCTCCGTCCGTCATTGCTTGCTGCTGCTTTGCTCGTCTTCATGTTCGACTTCACCAGCTTCGGCGTCATCCTTCTTTTAGGTGGTTCGCAATTCGCAACCCTTGAAGTGGAAATTTACATCCGCGCTCTCAAACTTCCAAACCTGAATCTCGCTGCTCTACTTTCCGTCATTCAACTTGCTTTCACCCTAATTTTTTCAGTGCTTTACACGCGCATCATCAGCCAGGTCAACACCCAAACCGCGCCAAGATTTTCCGCCGCCAAGCCAGCCAAAACCATCAAAGAAAAAATCTTTGTTGTATCTCTCTGCCTTCTGCTTTCCGCCTTCTTCCTTCTGCCTTTGCTTTCTCTCCCAATTCGTTCAGTAACTCGCTTGGAAGCAGACCGCGGCCAACGCGAAGAAATTCAATACGGCTTCACCACCGATTATTACGAAGAACTTTTCATCAATCGTCGCGGCTCTTTGTTTTACGTCCCGCCCATTCAAGCCGCAGCCAACTCACTTGAGTATGCAGGTGTCACCGTTTTGCTTTCGCTCGCGCTTGGCTATCCCGCTGCGTATGCGCTTGCCAAACCGACCCGCCTCGAAAAATTTCTCGACCCCTTCATCATGCTGCCTCTCGGCGCATCCGCTGTGATGCTTGGGCTGGGATTCATTCTCTCGTTTGGTCGCGCGCTTGCCTCTCCGTTTTTCGTGCCCATCGCGCACTCGCTCATCGCGCTGCCTTTTGTCATCCGCACCTTGCAGCCTGCGCTGGCTTCCATCCCTGAGCGGCTCCGTCAGGCTGCCGCTACATTGGGCGCGTCCCCCTTCCGCGTTTGGCAGACCGTGGATTTTCCCATCCTCTCTCGCGCCACACTCAGCGCCGCCACCTTTGCCTTCACTGTGTCACTCGGCGAGTTCGGCGCGACCCTGCTCATCACCCGCCCCGAATATCCGACCATCCCGATTGCCATTCAACGCTTCCTCTCGCAGCCTGGCGGACTCAACTACGGTCAAGCGATGGCGATGGCAACCGTGCTTATGGTTCTCACCACGCTTGCCATTCTGATCATCGAAAAATTACGCCTGTCCGACTCTGGAGAATTCTAATGCTCGAACTTCGCAACCTCGTCAAAGCCTACGAAGGCAAGCCGCTCCTGCGCGACATCACATTCACCGTCGCAGAAGGGGAGACCGTCTGCTTGCTTGGCGCATCGGGCAGCGGCAAGTCCACCATTTTGAAGATGATCGCTGGATTGGATTTCCCTGAAAGTGGACATATCCTCTTCAACGGCATTGACCTCGCCCAGACACCGCCTCATCTCCGCGACTTTGGCTTGGTCTTTCAAGACTATGGGCTTTTTCCTCACCTGAACGTTTTTGACAACGTGGCCTTCGGCTTGAAGATTCGTAACCTGCCCACGGATAAAATTCAACAGCGCGTAGCCGCTCTTTTGGAGCAGGTCAATCTCACGGGGTTTGAGAAACGCAAAGTAACCGACCTTTCTGGCGGCGAACAGCAGCGTATCGCGTTAGCGCGTGCCCTTGCTCCCCAACCCCGTCTGCTGATGTTCGATGAACCTCTCGGCGCATTGGACAGAGCCTTGAAAGAAGACTTGCTCAACGAATTACGCGGTATTTTACACAAGACAAACATCCCTGCTATCTATGTCACACACGATCAGGAAGAAGCCTTCGCCATTGCAGACCGCATTTTGGTTCTGCACGAAGGCGTCATCATCCGCGATGGGACGCCTGATGAACTATGGAGGGATCCACAGTCCGCGGTGGTGGCGAAATTTTTGGGAGTCGGGAATGTAATTGGTGGTGAAGTGATTGCTGAGAACGAAGTCAAAACCGAGTTCGGTACTTTTTCTTTGACTTGCAAACATAAACATGGGATCGGCAAAAAAGTTTCAGTGTTGTTGAATGCCAAAGAAAACGGCGGGGATGAGATTCAACTCACAGTGGAGGATGTGCTTTTTAAGCGGGATCAATTTGAAGTTAAAGGGAGAGGCGGTTTAATCATCCACATGAAAGATGCGCCGAAAGTTGGTGAGGTTATCACAGTGCGAGTTCAGGTACAATGTCTCGCATGAAGATCTTGAAGAAGAATCTCATAGATGAAGTAACTTGGCAATATGAAGGTGAGTTTGTGAGCCGCACTGAAAATTCCGTCACGATTGAAGCCTTATTCAATCGTGACGATATGCCGTTTCAGGATATCGTGTTGAAGCGCAATGACCGCTTTGTGGAAACCTTTTACACGGACAAATGGTATAACATTTTTGAGATCTATGACCGCGATGATGGAAGACTGAAGGGCTGGTATTGCAATATTGGCAAGCCTGCCGTTGTTGGAGATGACTTTATTTCTTATGTTGATCTTGCATTGGATCTGTGGGTATCTGCAAATGGAGAGCAAACCATTTTGGATGAGGATGAACTGGCGGATCTGAATTTGGATGATGAGTTGAAACACAAAGTGTATGGCGGCTTGCAGGAACTACAAATAGTCTTTAAAACAAAAATTCCTCCGAGTTGATCGGAGGAATTTTTGTTTATTATTACATCTGGATGAAGTGCTGCGCCGAGTTCATCAGTTGGTCGCCATTGTTCCATAGCCACCAGCCGCCAAAGCCAACGACACAGCAGCAGCAAAGCAGAACCACCACAACTACAGCGATGATGACCGGGGTATTGTTCTTCTTGGGCTGTTCTTCAGTAGGGGTAACAGGCATTTCGTTCATGATTTCTCTTCTCCTTTAGATGAATGAATATCGTACAACGATGACATAGATGCATTATAAACTAGAAAGTCGGGCGGATAATGTTAACAAGCGTGAAGTCCGAGTTTTCCAGGATCGTTTGGAGGATCAGTGCAAGGCCGCAGCACACACAACAAAAGACGACTACGCCGATAACGATATAGAGAACGGTGTTTTTCTTTGACTGCCCGGATGGAGGGGTGGTTGCTTCAGTCATTTATTCCTCTAATAATAAAATGTGGATCAGGCGGTTTGATTCTTTTCTTTTCGACTCATCCACCACCAAATGACCAGCACCAACAGGATGATGGTGATCGTGCCCATAATGAGGGGGATGAAGACGGCGAGGAAAGATGTGATGGTGGCAAAAACATCCTCTGCGATAGAGACGGGAATGTTGCCTGCGCCAGCCGTTGCCGCGGTCACGGCGGGGCGGACAGCCGCCGATTTGACGGTGTGTACGCCGCCTGCGACGAGCAACCCGCATGCCAGTGCCAGAACAGGGCTGATATTCGTGACGACATGCGCGCTGGCGGCGAAGGCAATGGCTCCCGCCACGGGACGGACAACCGTTTGAATGAGATCGTTGAGGTGGTTGACGGCGGGAACTTTATCCGCGACCATTTCGATGATGACGAGGATGCCGAGCAGAATCAATATCCACGGGTTGGCGAGCAGGTCAAAAGGTTTGCTGAGGGCGAGGGTGTTGGGCAGGTAATGCGCGATCGCCCCGACCACGAGAAGCGGGATGTAGGCATTCAGTCCCGCGCTGGCGGAAAGACCGAAAGCAGAAAATACACCGAGTAGTAATTCCATTTTTTCTCCTTGTTATTATCCCGTCAGTCCGGGGAAGCCGCTCCATGTGCCGGTGAATTGCAGTCGGAGCAGATCAATACTGACGATCATGAGCAATGCCAGCGTCAGGCCGGCAACGAATGGCAGCCAGGTCTGGCGGATGTCTTCGAAGGTGTTGTCCTGTTTCATGATGATGACCCACAACATGGCGAAGACCAAAACTAGCAGGGACAATGTGCCCAGTGCGCTGAGATAGGCGATCGGATAAAGAACGATGGGGCTGTCAGTCAGCACGAGCAGGTTGACGATGATGGTCAGTGCAACGAGAATACCGAAGGGTTTCCACTCAAGTGCGGGGCGGTCATCCTGTTCGCGCCACAGGGATTGGTTAATAACGGGGTATAACACTGCCGCGAGTGCAATGCCCATGCCCGAGCCAGTAAAGAGGCGCAGAACATTGTTGGGAATATAAAGGTTGGGGATCTGGGCCAGCCCGCCGCCTGAAGACTGCTTGAGCAGGTATAGATAAGAATTGCTTCCGTCAATGCCGAAGGCCAGGAAGAAGAGCACGAGAACGGCGATGATCCCGCGCGAAGGGAGTTTGGTGCGTTTTCCGCCTACGAACACCTGGAAGATGAGAGCCATACCTGCGGCATAGAATTCGCCTGTGCAGCGTGCGCAAAGTGGAAGCTGGCGGTCTCCAATTTGAAAGGAGCGCGCATCAATGCGGTGGCAGACTGCGTAGCCAATGGCATCCAGCTTGCCGAGTGCGCCTTCGGGGGAAATGTACATCCATGCGCCAAAAGCGATGATGGCTGCGATGGGCACGAACCATTTGACAATGGTTTGAAAGAGTGACGTCTGGTTTGTATTCATCGCTCACATTATATGGGGGATGAGGGTGAATTGCAAGAAAGGCAGCTCGAAGCGCCATTGAATTGAAACACAGGGAAAATAAAAGAAGGTTGAGGATTTTCCTCAACCTTCTTTTATTATTTTGTAACCTTCCATTTATTTTTCGAACACGAACTGTCCGTTCTTGTAGAACAACTCGCCATCCACAAGGATTTCGGAATCAGTGCGCAAGTCGCAGATCATGTCCCAGTGGATGGAACTCTTATTTTTTGAACCAGTTTCAGGGTAGCCTGCGCCGAGTGCCATGTGGAAGGAGCCGCCGATCTTCTCGTCGAAGAGGATGTTGCCGGTAAACTGCTGAATGTCAAAATTCGTTCCAATGGCGAACTCGCCAAGGTAGCGGGAGCGGGCGTCGCTCTCAAGGGTCTTGAGCAGGAAGTCCTGATTTTTGTCGGCTTTGGCGGTTTCTACACGTCCATTGGAGAAGGTCAGTTCCGCGCCTTCCACGCTGGTACCGCCGTAATTTGCGGGATAGGTGAACTTCACCCAGCCATTAACCGATTCTTCCACGGGACCTGTGTAAATTTCACCGTCCGGCATGTTGAAGGTGCCGAACGAATTCATGAAGGTGCGGCCTTTCACCGAGAGGGTGAGGTCTACATTCGGGCCGTGCAGCACAACCTGACTCTTGCCCTTCATAAAGTCTACAGCGGATTGCTGCTTTTGTTCCACGCTCTTCCAGAATGAGATGGGGTCCTCTTCATTGGCGTGGACTGCGCCGAACACGAAGTCTTCGTATTCTTTCAGGCTCATGCCGGCATCCTGGGCATAGGCTTCGGTGGGGTAGAGGGTGGTTACCCATTTGAACTCACCCGCGCCGCCGCGGCGGAACTGTGACTCGGTGATGACCGATGTGGCTTTGCTGCGCCGCTGGATCTTGGCAGGGTCGATGTTCGATGTGCCTTTGGTGTTCGTGGCCGAGTGAATGCGGACGCGTCCCTCGAATTGATCGTAGGCCAGTTTATAAAATGTGGGGACGAAATCAAGCTGGGTATCGTTTGCATAGGTCAGGTACATTTCATCCTGACTGAACGGCATCATGCCGGGCAGCGCCACCATCATGTGCGGGTGGCCGCCTTTTTCGAGGATCTGAATGTACAGTTCACGCAAGAGCGGCTCTGCCGCGGTGGTACCTTCAAGCAGGATGCGGTCACCGGGCACAACGCGCGCCGAGTGCTGCACTAAAACATTTGCGAATTTTGAAACACGAGGATCAGCCAACTGAATTCTCCTGAATGGAATGACAAAATTATATCACCTCAATTTTGCCTATAATTTGATTTGCGTTATACTTTTGCCCATGAAACAACTTCTCCAGCATATCAAAAACGGCCAGACGGTTATCGAAGATATTCCCATCCCCACCCCGCGCGAGGGACAGGCGCTTGTCAAAATTTCAGCCAGCCTTGTTTCGGCGGGCACCGAGCGCATGGTCGTGGAATTCGCTGAAAAAAGTTACCTTGGCAAGGCGCGCTCGCGGCCAGACCTCGTAAAGCAAACCCTCGACAAAGCCAAACGCGAAGGCATCATGCCAACCGTCAACGCGGTTTTCAACCGTCTCGACCAGCCGATGGCGCTTGGGTATTCCACGGCTGGCACGATTGTTGCGCTTGGCAAGAATATGCAAGGCTTCAAGGTCGGTCAGCGTGTGGCTTGTGCGGGCGGCGGTTATGCCACGCATGCCGAATACAACGTTGTGCCGCGCAATCTGCTCACTCCCCTCCCTAAAAATGTGGATTTTGAATCTGCGGCGTTCACCACCCTCGGCGCAATTTCTCTGCACGGCTTTCGTCTTGCGGAGCCTCAGCTTGGCGAGAATGTTGCTGTTATTGGTTTGGGTCTTTTGGGATTATTGACGATTCAACTAGCGGCTGCGGCAGGATGCAACGTCCTCGGCATTGACATTGACCCGAAGCGAATCAAGCTCGCCTCTTCTCTTGGACTGGAAGCTGTGCTCCGCAAAGGAGCAGAGTCCGCCGCTGCGGCATTCACATCCAACCGCGGCTTTGACAGTATCATCATCTGTGCGGATACCCCGTCCAACGACCCCGTTGAACTCGCGGGCGTCATTGCCCGTGACCGTGCCAAAGTCGTTGCCACTGGCGCCGTGGGACTCAACTTCCCGCGCAAGGTGTACTACGAAAAAGAAATTTCCTTCATCAACTCCCGCTCCTATGGCCCAGGCCGCTACGATTTGAATTACGAAGAGAACGGACAAGACTATCCCATCGGCTATGTCCGCTGGACAGAGGGGCGCAACTTCCAAGCTGTGGTGGATTTGCTCTCCAGTCGAAAGTTGAAGGTCGAAAGTCTCATCTCCCATCGCTTTGATATTGAAGATGGGGTGAAGGCATATGAAGTGATAACTGGGAAGAAGAAGGAGCCGTTTCTTGGGGTGCTGCTTACTTATCCTGAAAGAAAGACGAAAGAAGAAAGAAATGTCGTATTTCCTTCCGTCGTCCGTAGTCAGTCGTCCATCGTCAAACTCGGCGTTCTCGGCGCGGGGCTTTTCGCCAACTCCACTCTTCTCCCCGTGCTCAAAAACAACAAAGACTTTGAACTGGTCGGCATCGCATCTTCTGGTGGATTGCACGCGCAGCACTCAGGCAAAAAATTCGGATTCCAGTATGCCACTTCTTCTGAAGATGAGATCGTCAACGATAAAAATATAAACACAATTGCCATTCTCACACGCCACGATACTCATGCAGATTTGGTCGTGAAGGCATTGAAGGCTGGGAAGAATGTGTTTGTGGAGAAGCCGCTTGCTATTAATAGCGCTCAGCTGTCAGCGATCAGCAAACAGCTAAAAGCTAACAGCCAATCGCTGCTCACTGTGGGTTTCAACCGCAGATTCGCTCCACTTGCCCAATCGCTCAAATCTCAAATCTCCAATCTTCATGAACCAAAGTACCTTCACTATCGAGTCAACGCTGGCTACATCCCCCTCAACCATTGGACTCAAGATGAAGCCCTCGGCGGTGGACGAATCATCGGCGAAGCGTGTCACTTTATTGACTTGATCACTTTCCTCGTTGGTGCGGCGCCTGTCAGTGTGAGCGCGCATGCGTTGCCCAATAATGGCAAATACCGCGAGGACAATGTCTCGATGACCTTCACCTTCCCCGATGGCTCTCTCGGCGTAGTGGACTATCTCGCCAATGGCGACAAATCCATGCCGAAGGAGCGGCTTGAAGTGTTCTGTGGGGGGATGGTGGCGGTTCTTGATGACTATGTGTCTTTGAGCGTGGTGAAAGATGGAAAGAAAACTGTCCAAAGCGGGGCGCAGGATAAAGGCTGGAGGGCAGAAATGGCTGCTTTTGCAGAATCCATTAAGAGCGGAGTCGGAGCGCCGATTCCGTATGAGCAGTTGATCGGTGTGACCAAGTCCACTTTTGCGGCGGTGGAGTCCATCAAAGTTGGAACATCCATAGACATAAAATGAGATTTCTGAAGTAGATGTATCGATAAAAAAAGGAATGAGATTGTGAGGTCTCATTCCTTTTTTGTTTATATCTCTGGCTTTGTGTCTTCTTCTGATCGTTGTTTCAACAAACGACGTTCACGCCTTCTCCTTACAAAGTAGGCGATGAATACGCCTGTTCCGATGATGGGATAGAGCATGATGGAATACCTTCTCAGGAAATCGAGGTCGGTGAAGACAATGTAGATCGTGAATGAACCAATGGCCAGCACGGAGATCAACACAAAGAGAACGCCCCATGCCCTTCCTTTGGAGATCCCTCTTTCGAGCATGATGGCGTTGCTTTCGGCGGAGAGGAACCAAAGAACGATCAGGGTAAGAATAATGAATGGCATGAGTAGGGCAAGCCAGTAAATGTCATCGGTGTAGAGCCACAGGGAATAAAAAGATGCCCAGAATACCGCGGTGATCGGGGAAAAATAATAACATTGCATGTAGAAGCTTTGTTTGATGCTGGTTTCGCTGATCCCTTCTTCGCCGAGGATCTTGGTGCCGAAGGAGAACAGCAGCGGCATTGACAAAAACCCGATGGCGAGGAAGTAGGTTCCGCCGCTTTCCAGTACACCCTGAAAATCTTCGAGACTTAGTATTACAACGCAAGGTTAGAAGAGAAAGTTGCCAAATGAGCAAGTTTTTTCTTGCGGTGTGAAAGATAGGCTGCGAAGTTACGTTGTTGATAATATTGTACACGCTCCAAAGTGGATTG
>Ga0172373_10000475_pt1 | contig 65899 bp, 59 predicted proteins | sample Lak10m_2_FD_114546 | JGI IMG/M metagenome (GOLD analysis project Ga0172373, IMG submission 114546) | Freshwater microbial communities from Kabuno Bay, South-Kivu, Congo - kab_092012_10m | ecosystem: Environmental > Aquatic > Freshwater > Lake | place: Democratic Republic of the Congo... | reverse complement strand
TATTCGCATTTGTAGGCGCAATGCCCCTGCTTCCTTATCTTCATCCTCAAAGCCTAGCACGAAGATAGGGGGCTTTCTACATCCACGGGGCAAGCCCCGTGGTTTTTCCGATGGATTTATAAAGAGAACTAAGAGATGAATACCCCACACCAAAATCATCAAGGGCTAATTTAACCCCCATTTCTTTCAGTTTATCGAGCTCTTCAACGGCTTTATGATTGTAATCCGCAAGCACCGTTTCTGTAATTTCTAACTTTATATTTTCAGGATTAATATCGTAAAGCTCAAGATTTTTGGAAAAATCGCTAAACGTTGTTGTTTTTTCAAACTGACGTCCTGACACATTAATACTCATAAACCATGAGTTTTTCGGAAAGAATTTTTTCCAACGACTAAAATCAGAGCATGCTTGTTGTAATGCAAAGCTTCCAAGCTCATGAATCACTTCAGACTCTTCCGCAATGGGAATAAAAAGCGCCGGGGAAATCCATCCATGATGAGGGTGATGCCACCGCATAAGAGCCTCAAAACCAGCAACTTTATTTGTGTGGATATCTACAATAGGTTGGTAAAAAAGTTGTATTTCTTTTCGTTTAATGGCTCCTGTTAAAAGATTGCTAATCTCAAACTGTTTTGTAATATCTTTGCGCATAGAGGGATCAAAAATAGCAATATTATCAACACAATTTTTTCTACTTTGATAAAGCGCCAAGTCTGCATCCACCATAATCACTTGACCTGTCTCTTTGCGGTGGAATGTATCCACAATAACAATCCCCATTGAGATACTAAGATTAATTTGAGTAGAACTTAATTTAAAAGGTATAGTAACAGCTAATTTAATACGATCAATGAAATGTCGCACATCTTCTTCTGTATTCATACCGTGCAGGATAAAGGCAAATTCATCTCCTCCAACCCGTGCCAATGTATCGGATTCCCGCAAAATTTCTTCAAGGCGCATGGAAAATTCATGGAGTAGTTGATCTCCAACTTTATGCCCCAAAGTGTCATTGATCCGATTAAAGTTTTGAATCTCTAACAAAAGAAACGAGAAGCGTTCGGAATCATGACGTCTATATCGTAAAAGTGCTTGTTCCAAACGATCCAACAAAAGCCGCCTGTTTGGAAGACCTGTGAGGCGATCATGCATCGCATCGTGAACAATCTGATTTTCCATGTTTTTACGACGCGAAACATTGCTCAAGGAGCCCACCATACGGATAGGCTCTCTTTTGTTATTAAAGATGGTGCTCCATCGTATTAATCCCCAGATATAGCTATTTTTTTTAGTTCTCATACGACATTCGCATTCGTAATGTTTCGTATGATAATCATACTTAGACTCGTCAATCGCATGTTTTAAAGCGAGAAGATCATCTGGGTGAATATTACAAAACCAAAAATCAATATCATCCTTAAATTCTTGCTCACTGTACCCAAGAAGCTGCTTCCAGCGTTTTGAAAAATAAATCGAGCCGCTTTTAAGATCCCAATCCCAAAGGCCATCATTAGCTCCATCAGCTGCTAACGCATATCTCTCTTGGCTAATAGAAAGTTCTTTCGTTGCCCTTTTTACCTGGGAAGCAAGACGATTACGTTGTCGCTTTAAAAATTCTTCGTTTTTCTTTTGAGCAAGAATGACAGCGTCTTTTGCCCGCTGCATCTCTTTTTCATAAGCATTCCGGGAAAGAAGATAAGGACGAATGACAAAGTATGTGATAAGGGGAGATGTTATGAGAACGCAGATGATGGGAGCAACCATAGCATCTGAAAAAGTGAATAATTGCCCATTTAATAAAACCATTCCAGCCAAGATAACAACGGCTTCAACACCCCATTGGATAAGAGCAATCTTCCAAAGAATTTTTCCAATTTCTGTTTTTTTGACCCCAAAACTCAAGGAAGCACAGGATATTTCATGAACTTTCCTTAAGTATGGCGCAATTACTTTAATAAACGCTTAAATAAACATTCAATTTTTCTTAGTTTTATCCTGTTTTTTTGTGGATGATTTTTCTTTCAAAGAATAACGCTTTGTATCCACGATTTGCTCATTGTATCCCGTCAGATCTTGAAGGTTGATTTCATCAAATTTTAAAGAGGAACCAAGGGAGAAAAATCCATCCCATCCTTCAAGGCGATTATCTCGATAAGCTTCATGAAGAACTTGCCGTACCTTATCGATAACCTCAGGCGATGGAATAGAAGCATCATTTTCAAATAACGCTTGAAGATCTTTATCATCCTTCCACCCATAATAATCATCTTGGGTAATGGCTTCTTGAAATGCCCGAGAAAGTCGGTCAATTAAAAATGGCGTCTCATTCTTTTGAAGGCGAATCCCCGCAGGGGTATCCACATACACATCAACACGCGCCTTAGGTGGATCTTTAAAAATACGAATATACGGGATAAGCACATCGAGATTAGCAATAATCGGACTATCTTCAATGGCATCCAATGTCTTTTCCGGATAATGAAACGTGCCATGAATGTCAAAAAGACACACAAGATTTTCCTTTTGTGCTTTCACCCAAAATCGACGCTCATCAAAAAAATTACTATAGTCATGCCCCACAACAACCGGAATTGTTTGTGCCCCCGCAAGGATATCAATAAAAAGCTCCACATAGTTGCCAGTAACAACGGAAAATTCATGATTGGGTGTAAGGATGATTTTGAATGCTTGGGCAAGGTTTCGCGTAGCTTTCCCATCATCAAAATCCAGGGTTTTGGGAAGAACGGGAACACCACCATTCTTAGCAGACAACACTCTTTCAACCGTTTTAAAGGGAAATGTCAAAATACCTGGCCGCAAATACTGCAAAGGCAAATAAAATTTATCCCCAGGTTTTCGGGTTTTTAAAAATCCAGGGTCCTTTAGTTTTTTTTTAAGAGCTTGAAGCTTGGGCGGCAAAGCAACGCTAATCTTCTCAAGGCCTTTATCGGTTTTTACAACGGCACTTGAATTAACGGGTGTTTTTTTAACAGGCGATTTTATGGCTGATGATGGTTTTTTTCCCTGAAGGTTGTGGGTATGTGCTGTTGCCTTAGCTTGTGCTTTTTGTGCTGCAAAATTTGGCGTGATACCCCATGCGATGAGACATAAAAAAAGAAAGACACCCATGGCCATACACCCTCAAAAATCCACCCAGGAATTACATTATCATTATAATGAATTTTTAATGAAAAATACCAAGGGGGTTTCTTGGGACCAAATACTTAAATGATGATTTTATCAATGGCTTGAAAGCTCATAAGTGATGATTTTAAATCCTCAAAACTTGTATGCCCTTTGTCAGTTATGGGAGATAAATCAAGAGGTGCATAAGGTTCTGCGCTTGTGCTTAAGCTTTCTCCACTTCCCCCAGCACTAAGCCAACTTGTAGCTACGCCATTCGCATGAAGCTCAAGCAAATCTTGGGCTACTTGAAGGTTTGTAAAATCAATGCCATGAACTGTAAAAGAAGGCTGAGCCGCATCCACCTCGCCAGCAGAAGTTTTAACATCCCCATGATCGGATACATTCTTAGCATCCGAATGAGGGTTTGTATTTTTTTCCTTTGCCATGAATATTCTTTTACAAACTCATAAATTAACTAATTACTATTTTGAATAAAAAATATTAATAAACCCTGAACAAACTCTAGGATTTAAGCCAATTTTTAGGCAAAATAAACTCCATGAGATACTTACATTTTCCGCAGTTGTGTTACTCTTCCATGGATAAATTTTATGCTTCCTGAATCCATAAAACGCGGCATTGCGGTTATTAAAACCGTTTTATTGACCCTTCCTTCAAGCCCAGGTGTTTATCGCATGCTTGGAAAGGACGACGCTGTTCTCTATGTGGGAAAGGCAAAAAACCTTAAGAAACGCGTCTTGAATTATACGCAAATAGAAAAGCTTCCCCACCGATTGCGTCGCATGGTTTCCGAAACACTCACCATGGAAATCGTCATCACAAAAAGTGAAACCGAAGCTTTGTTGTTGGAAAGCAACCTGATCAAAAAACTTCAACCCAAATACAATGTCTTGCTTAAAGATGACAAGGCATTCCCCTATCTTTGGCTCACACCTCATACTTTTCCCAAGCTTCAGAAATATCGAGGTAAAATGGGCGAAGGTGGTAAGTTTTTTGGTCCTTTTGCCTCTGCTCAAGCAGTAGATGAAACCCTAATAAGCCTTCAAAAAGTTTTTCAAATTCGCAATTGCAGTGATGACGTCTTTAAAAATCGGCGCAGGCCATGTTTACAATATTATATTAAACGCTGCACTGCGCCCTGCGTGGGGTATATCCCAAAAGAATCATATAATGAAAACTGTCAGCAGCTTGCACAATTCCTCTCGGGCAAAAGTGATCATGTTCAAAAATATCTTTCGGATCAAATGCAACAAGCAAGTGAAGAAATGCGCTATGAAGAGGCAGCGCTTTACCGTGATCGCATTAAGCTTCTCACCCACATTCAAACCCACCAACGCATCCATGTAAGTGATGTAAAAGATGCGGACATCATCGCCCTTGGCATGGATGGTGGATGTGTCTGTGTTCAGATTTATTTCTTTCGCAATGGGAGCAATTACGGAACAGAGTCCTTTTTCCTCGATCACCCAAGCGAATCCAGCGCAGAAAATTTAAGTGCGTTTTTAAAGCAATTTTATCAGCATCGCACGCCGGCTCCCCTTGTCCTTCTCAGTGAAAACCCCGATGATTTTGAGGCGATTCAGCTTGCGCTAAGTGAACCTGATGGTAAAAAAATAACATGGACGATTCCTAAACTGGGTGCCAAAGCTGAGCTAATTGCCCATGCTAAAACTAATGCCCTTCAATCCATTGCTCGCAAGCTTTCCCACAAGGCAAGCTTTAAGAAACTTTTTGACGATGTGGCCAAGGTATTTCAATTACAAGAGTCTCCTGAACGCATTGAAATTTATGATAACAGCCACCTTTTTGGTAAACAGGCCTACGGTGTCATGGTTGTTGCCACAAAAGACGGACTTGATAAAAAATCGTATCGAAAATTCCTTATTCAATCACCGCAAAAAATGACAGGCGGCGATGACTTTGCCATGATGCGCGAGGTGATGGAGAGGCGCTTTAAGCGCGTTGACGAGGAAAACTGGAAAAAACCGGATCTTTTGCTTATTGACGGCGGATTGGGTCAAGTAAACGCCGTTTTAGAAGTACTTGCTGATAAAGGGTTATCCGATGATATTGCGGTTGTGGGAATTGCCAAGGGACCTGATCGCAACGCCGGCCGAGAGAAATTTATTATCCCAGGACAAGACCCCTTTCAGCTTGAAGTAAATTCCCCCACGCTGCACCTTTTACAACGCCTCCGGGATGAGGCACACCGTTTTGGCATTACGGCGCACCGTTCATCGCGGGAGAAAAATTTGAAAAAATCCGTTTTAGATGAAATCCCCGGCATTGGCCCCTCACGAAAAAAAGCTCTTTTGCTCCACTTTGGTTCCGCAAAACATGTTTCAACAGCGGCCCTTGATGATCTCCTCAAAGTACCCGGGATTGAGCGTTCCATCGCAGAGAAAATTTATTCCTTTTTCCATGAACGATAAGCAACAAAAAGAATCGCAAAACCACATCGCCTACTTTTTTTACACAAAATCACGCAAAACATTTGCACAAAGAGGCCTCCCTTTTTAAGGTATAGGTATCATTTTAAACAAATTAATGAATGCGCACCGTTCCAAACCTGCTTACCCTACTTAGGATCCTCCTCATCCCTGTGATGATGGCAGCATTTTATTTGGGAAGTCGCACGGGTTACCTTGTCGCAGCAATTTGTTTTATGCTGGCCTGTGCCACAGATTATCTGGATGGGTTGATGGCGCGGCTTTTATCCCAAACATCGAAGCTTGGCCAATTCCTCGACCCGACGGCGGACAAGCTCCTTATCTCCTCCACCATTTTACTCCTCGCTGGGTTCGGAAAAATCAGCACCCTTTCCTTAATCCCGGCGGTGATTATTCTGTGCCGGGAAATCATGGTCTCAGGCCTTAGGGAAGTTTTGATTGAGCTTGATGTCCCCATGCCCGTCACCCGCCTGGCAAAGTGGAAAACAGCGTTTCAAATGCTCTCCCTCACCAGTCTTATGTTCAGCCAAGCCATGCCCTTTGGACCCCTTGATCTGGGAAGTTTTCTGACCATTTTTGGTGAGGCTTTGTTGTGGTTCTCAGCCTTCCTCACCCTTGTCACCGGCACCCTCTACCTCAAAGCAGGCTTAAGACATTTTTAAGGGGTTTCTGAAAAACTCACACCATATCAATGGTATTTTCTTAAGGTATGGGAATGTTTGCTCAATTATTGATTCTAATAACGCTTTTTATGGGTGCAGGAAATATTGAGGCGCAAGATTCGCTGAAAACACAGGAAACCTCACAAAAAAAACATAACTTTGCTCAGGAGCCACCTGCACCAAAACAATTGCCCCAATCTAGTCAAAGCACGGAAGATATCCGTAACATGGCTCAAAAAACCTATAAAAATGCAGCCGAAGAGCTCAACAGCCTTATTCGATACATAGGGTTTGGAATTTTGATTGCACTTTTCTATATGCATGACCATTCCACGAAAAACAATAAACATAGATTTAATCTATGTATTGCTTTAATAACTGCATCAACCACCCTTCTAGCATTGCTTTTTCACGCAGTAATGCACTTACATATGCTAACCGAAGCAGAAAAAATCATCGCGGCACCCTCTACAGAAGGATTATGTTGTAGCTACACCTGTATGAGGGGAATATCTATGATGCTTTTCTGGGGATGCCTATGTTTTCTTGGGGTTTCGACTATATCATTTTTGATTTTGGCCTATGAATATTTCTTTGGAAAAGATTCCACCGCATAACACCCGCAACTCTCCCATAGAAATCCTTAAGATTTTTACCGATCTTCAACGTTTTTTTAAGGATTTTTGGGGCATACTGGTGGTGAAGGATATTTTATCCTTTGGTGTAGCTACGATACCACGCGACAACGCCCAAGATCCTTTTAAAGAGCCATTTTTTAAAAGGCACCTCGGGTGAGCAAGTCCTTTTGTGCCCACTCTCCCCGCTGCGGGAGGCGGACTCCCGCCCCAGTCCCACTGGGGTGGGGGTTGTGGGCAATTTCCGTTTACTTTTTGTTAACCTGTGTTAAGACGATGTTAAATTTTGAAAGAATTTTAAGCATCAAAATTTCACCCCCAAACTTTAAGAGCATAAAGCCCAGAGAGTCACGCCTAATAAGCAGTGGGTTTTTTAGCTTTAAGCCGTTTCACCATCAACCGTTGCTTGTTTTTCCCACAACGTGGCATACAATCCCTTTTGAGCAAGAAGTTCTTTGTGCGTACCGCGTTCAACAATCTCCCCCTGATCTAACACAAGGATTTGATCCGCATGGGTAATGGTGGAGAGCCTGTGGGCAATCATAATGGTTGTGTGGTTTTTAGAAAGCCCCTCGAGTTGTTTTTGAATAGCCTTTTCCGTGTGGCTATCGAGGGCGGAGGTCGCCTCATCAAAAATGAAAATCTTGGGATTTTTAAGAAGGGTCCGCGCAATGGCAACACGTTGCTTTTCACCCCCGGAAAGCTTTAATCCCCTCTCTCCCACCATGGTATTATACCCATCGGGAAGGCTTTGAACGAATTTATGGATTTGTGCTTTTTTAGCAGCCTCAATAATTTCATCTTCCGTTGCATTGGGTTTTCCGTACCCTATGTTATACGCGATGGTATCGTTAAAAAGGACAGTATCCTGGGGGACAACACCAATTAACTGGCGCACGCCTTGCTGCTGGCAGATACGAATATCTTGCCCATCAATGAGGATACGACCGCTAGATGTGTCATAAAAGCGGTACAAAAGTTTAGCAATCGTGGATTTTCCACCCCCGCTTCCTCCCACCAAGGCTAATGTACCCTTAGGAGGAACGGTGAAAGAAATATTTTTAAGGATAGGACGCTCTGGTTGGTAATTAAAATTCACATTTTCAAATGAAATTTCACCCTTTTTAAAATCAAGAGCTGGAGCATTTGGAAGGTCTTTGACATCAGAATCCACATCCAAAAGCTCAAACATCTGCTCCATATTAATAAGGGCAAGTCGCGTTTGGCGATACGCAAAGCCAATCATATAAAGGGGTATAAAAAGCTGAAGGAGATAGGCATTAATAGCTACAAAATCACCCAAGCTAAAATGATGGTTATAAAAATGGACGCCTGCATAAAAAAGAACGCCAAACAATGCACTGCTGGTAATAATGTTTTGAACCGTGTTTAAAACAGAAAGAGACATTTTTGATTTAATGGCTGCCTTTTCATAAGCGAGAAGAGCTGCCTCGTACCGCTTGGATTCATGGGCTTCGTTATTAAAATATTTTACGGTTTCAAAATTGATCAGGCTATCAATGGCCTTGCCCGCTGCGGTGGCGTCATTGGCATTCATATCCTTCATAAATTTAATACGCCATTCTGTAATTTTTAATGTGGAGAGGATATATGCCATGAGAGCAAATGTTGCGACACCAGCAATCACAGGACCATAGAGATAAAAGAAAATCCCCACGACAAGGGTCATTTCAATCAGCGTCGGCAACAAAGAAAACGTTGTGAACTGCATGAATTCTTCGATGGATTTTATGCCTCGTTGAATAATTTGGGTGAGAGATCCCGTTTTACGCTCCAGGTGGAATCGCAGACTTAAATGGTGAAGGTGATTGAAAACATTTCGTCCAGCCTCACCCATGGCGCGCTCAGCAATATAAGCAAAAATGCAATCTCGTGCTTCATTTAAAAGCCCTGAGAAAAGACGCGCCCCTGCATAAGCAAGAATAAGAAAGAACGGAATGGCAATAAGGGAGGGATTTTTTAGATCGTCGATAATGTACTTAAAGAAAAGAGGCGTTGCAATCACTGTTATTTTGCTTAGCATCATCGCAACAAGGGCAACAATAAGCCTGAACTTTGCTTTGGGGAGCCCCTTTGGCCAGAGATAGGGCCACAGATAAAAAAACCCTCGCAAATTGAGGGTTATGGATGGTTTAGGAAGCTCAGCCGAGGGAAGAGTCGGGGCGGTCACCGCTACTCTTGCCCCTCTGGAGTGGATGAATCTTCTGTATCGACTTCAGCGATATTTTCCATATCACCGTCCTCCATGCCCTCGCCCTCATCATTGCCGTCGTTTTCATCCGCAGGAACACGGCTCACAGCAACCACTTTTTCATTTCCTGTGATACGGAAAACGATCACGCCTTGGGCATTGCGTCCTGTAATGCGGATATCATGAACAGGGCAACGAATAAGCTGTCCGCCATCGGTGACGAGCATAATATCATCAGATTCCAGTACGGGGAAGGAAGCCACAACAGGACCATTTTTGCTTGTGATCGTAATATTGCGAATACCGCTTCCACCGCGGTGAATGGTACGATACTCATAGGATGAGCTGCGCTTACCAAAGCCTTTTTCCGTAATCGTCAGGATAAAGTCTTCTCGTGCATTTAATTCATCAATACGCGCTTGGGTAAGCTGAACAGATTCAAGACCTGCATCATCACTGTTATCGTCATCATCAACAGATGTTTCTTCTGTATCTTCACTTGTACGGAGTTTAGTCATATGTTTCACATATGCGGCGCGCTCAGCAACATTTACATCCTCTTGGCCATTAACAACGGTCATGGCCATCAGAACATCGTCTTTGGCAAGCCTAATACCGCGTACACCGTTGGAATCACGCCCTGCAAAAACACGCACATCATCCGCCCTAAAGCGAATAGCCTTTCCTTGACGGGTAAAGAGCATCATCTCTTGATCTTCTGTGCAAATCTGTACCGACACAAGGCTTTCACCTTCATCAAGTTTAATAGCAATTTTTCCAGAAGCGTTAATGCGTGTGAAATCAGTAATACGGTTACGACGCACATTACCAAAGGATGTGGCGAAGTAGATATATGTGTTCTCGGCATCTTCCATCTCGGGCAAGACAAGAACCGTGGAAATCGTCTCACCATTTTGAAGGGGGAGAAGATTGACCATGGGGCGACCACGCGCTTGGGGATTCCCAAGGGGGAGTTTATATACTTTCATCATATAAACCTTGCCTGTGGTTGAGAAAAACATCACAGGGCTGTGGGTATTGGCCACAAACACATCACTGACGTAATCTTCATCCTTTGTTGTCATGCCCGAGCGGCCTTTACCACCGCGTTTTTGGGCACGATATGTGGAAAGAGGTACGCGCTTGATATACCCCCCCACACTAACTGTTACGACCATATCCTCACGCTGGATAAGGTCTTCCATATTCACATCCCCCTCAAAATCCAAAATTTCGCTACGCCGTGGTGTTGCAAATTGTTGGCGCACTTCGACAAGCTCATCTTTTAAAACTTGGAGAAGTTTTGTGCGAGAACCAAGGATCGACAGTAAATATTCGATTTGAGCAATAAGATCATGCAAATCCCCTGCAATTTTATCACGTTCAAGATTTGTTAAACGGTGCAAACGAAGCTCAAGAATACCATTGGCCTGGGCCTCAGAAAGGGTATATGTGGCATCCTCATCAAGATCACGGTAATCAACCAGCTTTACAAAACTACGCACAGATTCCGCAGGCCATGGGGTTGCCATAAGCCTTTCTTTTGCACTATGGCGATCAGGAGCTTTACGGATAAGGTCAATCACGGCATCAATATTCGCAACTGCCAAAGCAAGACCGAGGAAAAGGTGGGCCTTATCCCGCGCTTGTTTCAATTCAAACCGAGTGCGCTTTTGAATCACTTCTTCGCGAAACTCAAGGAATGCCACAAGCATTTGCTTGATATTCATAGTTTCAGGGCGACCACGATTAAGGGCTAGCATATTAGTGCTAAAATTACATTGAAGGGGGGTATGCTTATAAAGCAGATTCAGCACCACATCCGCAACCGCATCTTTTTTAAGCTCAATTACAACGCGAATACCATCACGATCCGATTCGTCCCGAAGATCGGATATCCCTTCAACGATTTTTTCCTTTACAAGCTCAGCTATTCGTTCAACAAACTTCGCCTTGTTTACTTGATAGGGGACTTCCGTCACGACAATGGCTTGGCGTTTTTCTTTTGTTTCTTCGATCTCAGTCCGGCCTCGCATGGTTACGGAACCACGCCCTGTACGGAAAGACTCGACAATACCAGAACGCCCCAAGATCAAAGCACCCGTCGGAAAATCAGGTCCTGGAACGTATCGCATCAGATCATCAACCGTAAGCTCAGGATTCTCAATCAGCGCACAGGCAGCATCGACCACTTCGCCTAGGTTATGGGGAGGAATGGACGTCGCCATACCCACAGCAATGCCGCTCGCCCCATTCACCAAAAGATTGGGAAAGCGCGCAGGAAGAACCGTCGGTTCCTGGGTCGATTCATCATAGTTCGGCTGAAATGAAACGGTATCTTTATCAATATCCTCTAAAAGAGAGTGCGCTGCCTTTGTCAGGCGCGCTTCTGTATAGCGCATAGCTGCAGGGGAGTCGCCATCAATGGAGCCAAAGTTGCCCTGGCCATCCACAAGGGTTGCGCGCATGGACCATACTTGAGCCATACGTACCATCGCGTCATAAATAGCGCTATCACCATGGGGATGATATTTACCCATGACGTCACCGACGACGCGGGCTGATTTGCGGTATGGACGGTTATAATCATTTCCCGCCTCTTTCATTCCATAAAGAATACGGCGATGCACTGGTTTTAAACCATCCCGCGCATCGGGAAGGGCTCGGGACACGATCACGCTCATGGCGTAATCGAGGTACGAACGCTTCATTTCTTCTTCAATGGCGATCGGTTTGATATCAGTTGAAAGGGGAGCTTGAGTCATAAACGCCTAAAAATCACAAAATTAACTAACTACTTAATTTACGCACCGGTATTACCGCTACACATGCTGCCTTAGAACGGGACCTCATCATCAAATTCCACAGCTGCAGGAGCAGGCGCTGAGCCTCCACCAAGCCTCGAAGAATCACCCATGCCAGCATCAGAAGGCATAAAGTCATCGGATCCGGCACCACCACCTTTGGAATCGAGCATTGTGATTTCTCCACGGAAACGCGGCACCACAACTTCGGTTGTATATTTTTCAACACCTGCGTTATCCGTCCATTTGCGTGTTTGAAGCTGCCCTTCAAGATAAACCTTGGATCCCTTGCGAAGGTATTTTTCAGCCACATCCCCAAGTTTGTCATTAAATACAACAACACGGTGCCACTCGGTTTTATCTTTGCGTTCTCCCGTTTGCTTGTCACGCCAGGATTCACTCGTTGCGATGGTCATATTCACAATTTTTGCACCATCGGGCGCATAACGCACCTCAGGATCTTTTCCTAAATTCCCAACAAGAATCACTTTATTAATTGAACCAGCCATTATCTCCCCTTAAGTCAAAAAACATGTTGCCTGACTATACGAAATTTTCACCTTAATTGCTACAGCCCCGATATTTGCATGCAAGTTCACATAAATTGAAACAAAGAAGTCTCAGACAAGTGATATTCACGATAGATCACAGTCGTGGGCCATTTTAACCTTAAGAAGGTTTAGATTTTAGGTTTTGTGCGTAACGAGGATCTTACTACCAAAAAATTGATTGCCACCGGTGATCCACCTTACGAAAATTTTCCCTAAAATTCATACGCTATTAGCGAAGGTTAACAAAAGGTTAATGCGTACACCCCACTCCCCCACCCCAGTGGGACTGGGGCGGGAGTCCGCCTCCCGCAGCGGGAAGCATGGGCACAAAAAGCCCTGTTCGCCCAAGATACTTTTAAAAAAGGTCATGGGCGTTATAGAATTCCATCGCAGCGACGCGAAAAGGATATGACATTCCTTCTGCTCCCACCAGTATCCTCCAAAATGGTTAAAAAATCGTTGCAACGAAAAATCTCATTGCTCAGCCCCGACATTTACGCAAACGAGGCTGTGCATAATAAGGTCATTTATTCTTTTTGTAATTGCCTAAAAGCTATCATCATCACAATCACGATGCCCAAAAAATATAAAGGCATGGGATAAAGGGTATCATTATGAAGCCCTCCCATCCCTAATGTAAAAAATGAGATAACACCGTAATACCCAAACCCAAAAAGAGAAGATGCCGTTCCAACAACATTCCGGTATTCCTTAAGTGATATGGATAAAGCATTGGTGGTGGTCATGCTTATGCCAAGCATGATAATCGACATCAGAATAATTGTGATTCCAATCAAAACATGCTGCGGCATTGGAATGATCGCCGAAGATGCAATAACTCCAGCAAACACAACAACTCCTCCGCATAAAATCCAAAGGCCATACCCGAGGATCTCCACAGAAGCATAGCGATTGTGCAAGGTGCGGGATAAAACACCCCCCAAGACCCCTGCCCCAGATAAACCAAGAAATGTTATCCCATAAGCACTGGGTGAAAGCCCTAAGAGTTCAATCAAGAAAAAGGGGGCCTCGGCATAATAGCTAAACGTAATGCCATTACATCCTGCTACAAGTAAGCCGCAAATAAGAACATGTTTGTCTCGCAACATACGTTTTGCAATACCCCCCATAGACGCAGGATTACGACTTGCCACGGGGTGGGTTTCGTTGAGCATAAATAAAGAACTCCCCCATACAAACACTGCAAACACAATCAAAAAGAGGAAAATAGCCGACCAACCAAAATTTTGATCGATTACACCTCCAACAACTGGGCCCAAAGCGGGAAAGATGGAAAGGGATGTCCCGATGGTTGCATACATTTTTCCAAGGGCTTGGCCATGGAATACATCCCGGCAAATTGCTTGTCCCAAGACACTACCTACACTCCCGCCAAAGGATTGAAGAAGGCGACTCAACATAAGCATTTCAATGGTGGTGGAAAAATAGCACCCCACACATCCCATCAGAAAAAGAAATAATCCGCCAAGCATACATGGCTTGCGGCCATGTTTATCGGAAAGTCTTCCCCAAAAAAGGGTGCCCAGCGCAAAACCAAACAAGTAAATCGTAAGGGTGTATTCCGCAAGGGTATCTGTGGTGTTAAGGGACCTTGCAATATCGGGCAAAGCCGGTGAATAGGCCGTTTCCGAAAGCTGTGGAAGCCCCACAATAAGAATAATAAGCCATAATGATGGCGTTTTAATCGATGACATGATAATTCTCCGTCGTAAACATAAAAAAGGTTATAAAAAATCAACTGACTTTTTTGAAAAAGCCAGGGGGAGCTTTCGCTCAACACCTTCTTTTAAACGACGACAATTTTCACGGATCACCTTTTAGTCTCTATGGACTTTCTTATTATAACAAAATCAAACCGCTTCCACACAGAGAACCGTATAAATGTTTGCCAAAACCCTCAACCTGTACCACCCCAGCCACAATAGATTCTGAAAAAAACCTAGATTTTTTCTGATCTATAAGCATATATATCAATGTAAACTTAATAAAAAAGGAAAAATGAAATGTTTTTTAAATTTGGATTGACAGCTCTATTTGCTGTTCTCTCGCTCAACCTTGCATGTGCAAGCGATCAAGATCAAAAGAAAGAAGCAGAAATAAAAGTTCAGGCTCCAAAACCCTGGATGCAAGTTACCCCCGAAACAACGGAAAAAGAAGTTCGCGCTCAGCTTGAGAAAATTCTTGATAAGGATACCATCAACAAAACCCTTGCTGGTGTAGATGCAACAAATTCTTGGAGCTCATATAACAAGGATGCAGATTCTAAAGATTCCGGCTTTAGGAAGCTTGTCGCAAGTTATCTTCAAACATGCAATCTTTTGGACGCCCAGATATATTCTTCTTCCCTGACACAACAGCAAAAACTCGACATAAATAAAATTCGCAAAAATATTACTAATGTTTGCGATACGTTATGGGATGAAATTGCAAACTGGGGCCACAATGCAGGTATGGATATGCTTAATCTGATGGGAAAGAAGTAATCTCTCCCTTTTCAGACTAACTCTTAAGCCACATCATCAAAAGTGATGGAAGCTCCGGGAAAAGCCTCAACAACTTCTTTTACAGCGGTGTGGTTGAGGACTTCTTCTTGGAGTTTTTTTTTGCGTCTAACCCCATGTGAACTTATACATTACAGAAAATCTTGTTGCATTTTATGGAGGTATGCTCGATAGTTGAAATGTATATGTTTTTGAAAAAGATTATATTTAATGTTTAAACTCCCAATTTTTCATCGATGGTGGCGACATCAATAGCAACGAAAGTGCTTATTTGATGTTCATTACTATCTGGGAGTTTTTACAATGTTTCGCCGACTTTTTCCGATTATCGCTATTATTTTTGCAGGCTTTTTTATGGGCTATTTTGTCGTGGGTAAATTTCTATCCACGGGGAAGGCGCCCGTTGTTGCTATTACACAAATAGCCCCCCACCCCTCTCTTGATCAAATCCGCCAAGGAATCATTGATGCCCTTGAAACCAACGGCGTTAAAGAATCTGAAATTATTTTTCAAAACGCCCAGGGAAGTCCCGCCACAGCCCTTCAGATTGCTCAAAAATTTGTAAGCCTCAAGCCGAAACTGATCATTCCCATCACAACCCCTTCATCCCAAAGCGCATACTCCCAAGCAAAAACCGCGGGTATTCCTGTGCTTTTTAGCGCCGTAAGCGACCCTATTGGAGCAAAACTATTTGATCCCGAAGAAAAAAGTGAGCTTATCGCTGGAGTCAGTGATTTTTCCCCCCTCGATCAACAAGCTGCCTTGATTAAAGAAATTTTGCCTGCAATCAAAGCTATTGGTATTATCTATAACGCTGGGGAAGCAAACTCTGTATCCCTTGTAAAAAAATTTACAGAAGAAGCAGCCTCACAAGGATTCAAGGTCATCGAATCCACCATTTCATCAACAAATGATGTAAACGCTGCCACGGCATCCCTTGTGGGTAAAGTTGATGCGATTTATCTTCCCAACGACAACACTGTTATCTCTGCCCTTGAAAGCGTTCTTAAGCTTGCTTCAAAAAATTCCATGCCTGTGTTTACAGCGGATCCTCAATCCGTATCCCGTGGTGCCCTTGCATGCATTGCCCACAATCAGTATGAAATGGGAAAGCAAACAGGAATGATGGCTGTAGCCTATCTAAAAGGAGAGTATTCCCTTTCTCAAATGGGCGTTCAAAGACCAAAGATTGTTGAGCTTGTGATCAACCTAAAATCGGCACAATCTTTGGGTATTACGCCAAGCAAGGCGTTGCTTAAGCGCGCAACCTACACCATTCAATAGGAGGAAACAATGCATCCAGACCATCATCATATTTCTTTAGAAAATGCTCAGAAAATTTATAAATGCAGTACGTTACGAGGCTTATTATGGCGATTAAAAAATACATTTTAACCATTGGTTTTATTTCATCCGCTATCTCTTTTATCTGTTTACTATCCGGGTGTGAAGATTCCACCCAGCCCAAAGTAGGCATCATCCAAGCAGCCGATCACGAAGCCCTTATCCTCTCCCGAGAAGGTGTCATTGAAAGCCTCAAAAAGAGTGGTTTTATCCCTGAGCGTAATCTTGATGTTAAGGTAGAATCGGCCCAAAGCACTCCTGCTCTGGCAAGCCAAATTGCTCAAAAATTCGTTGGAAATGGATGCGATGTCCTTGTAGCCATCGGAACCATGCCAACCCAAGCAGCCCTTCAAGCAGCCCAAGGTTCTGGCGTGCCCGTTATCTACGCATCTGTCACAGACCCCAAAAGCGCTAAACTTCAAGGGAATATCACAGGCGTTTCAGATTATATTGATCCGGAAATTCAATTTGCGGCCTTTAAGGAAATTATGCCCACTCTTAAAAAGATCGGTGTGATTTATAATCCCGGTGAACAAAATTCAGAGGCACTTATAAAACCTCAACTCGCTGCAGCAAAAAAACTTGGTCTAGAAATTGTTTTTGTAAGCGCCCCTAAAACAAGTGATGTCTACGCCGCAGCCCTTAGCCTTAAGGGTAAGGTGGATGCGATCTTTATCGATAATGACAATACCGTCTTGAGTGCTTTTGATAGCGTGATCAAGGCAGGTCGTGAAATAAAAATACCTGTCTTTGTGAGTGATACAGATCTTGTGGAAAAGGGCGCTCTTGCAGCCATGGGACCCAATCAACAACGTGTAGGCTTTATGGCAGGAGAGATGGTCGCAACCCTTCTTAAAATGGAAAAAGGCAAGCGAGATGCTTCTAAAATCCAGGCCCAAGGAGCCCCCGTCCCTCACCTGCATCTGAACCTTACAGCAGCGGAAACCCTAGAAATTAAAGCTTCCGATGCTGTCACCAAAAAAGCCCTAAAAATTTATTAGGATTCCATAAAAAGTCTTGTTCTTGAACCTTGAACAGAGGAGAAGAACAAGACGCTTTTGTATTACCCTTAACCAACGCTTAATTTCTTGGAGGATCCCATGAAGCATGTCACCATATATACAACACCTGTGTGCCCTTATTGCATAAAGGCAAAGAAACTGCTGGAGCAAAAGGGTGTGCCCTTTGATGAAATTGATGTGTCCAACGAAGAAGCACGAGAAACAATGATACGCCGTTCTGGGGGACGCCGCACTGTACCACAGATTTTTATCGAAGGATTCCACGTAGGAGGGTGTGACGACCTTTACGCTTTTGAGAGGGAGGGAAAACTCGATGGCATACTACAGGACAAAGCTACCACTTAATGCATTAAAGAAATCAATACTCTTACTGCGAGAGTTTCATAAAAAGCGATCAAGAATTTTTTCTTGGTCGCTTTTTATATTACTGAGTTTTACAAGCTCTCTGTCCCTTGCATCGGATCAAAAAGATTCCCTGAGTGAAGATGACGGCCTCGTATCAGCTCAGCATACAGCCATGAGTATTGTCACTGCTCTTTTTAAGGATGAAGACCAAGAAAAAACTTCGGAAAAAATTTCAAAAACACCTGAGGTTGAACGCAAGGTTTCGTCTTCATCCACAAACCAAGATATTCTTTCCCAAAGACCTCAACCAACTTCTCTCTATTCCCACAACTTAGAAGGGGCATCATATACCTCTGGTTACTATCTTCCCTCTTTGCCGCGCTTTCATCTCGCTCAGTCCCTTGTTATTACAACATCAGACCCCACAATTTCTCTTCAGGAGACACAGGTCATACTGAACTATAGATATTCGTATGGTTATGGTTTTTTCTCTGATTACACACTGGTTCTCCCTCCTCCTAATACAAGTGAAGAGCAACTGATTATATCACTCTCCCAGCTTGCACAGCATTTAAGAAGACGTCATCATCTTGGAGTATGGGATGCGCTTCAATGGGGGCGAGTAGATTTTTTTACTGCAGTTTATGGGAGGTTCCCCCATACAGAATCGGCAGAAGTGCCCCTTCAAAAAAATGAAAGTGAAGCCGAACGCAAAGAAGTCCTTGGGCTCGATAAAAAGGCGGCTATAAAAGATTCATCAACACTTAAATCATCAAACTTCGAGGACATTCCCATTGAGTATCCCACCATTTTTTCGACATGCCATTTCCTCTCAACGCCCGCCCTTATGGTGCCATCTCTTTACGATCAGCTTAGAATTGATTTGAGATTTGTCTCTATGTGGCATCATGATAAAAACCAAGAAATCCAAGTTTTTCATCCCCACGCTTCCTTTGCAAGAAGTCCGTATTGTACTCAAGCAAGCTTTAGGCCTTGGGGGCAGCACTTCGCAGGATAGGAGCTTTTATCCCATGGACCTTCGTAATAAAAGCTTCAGACACCGCTTTAGGAGACGATGTTAACGTCGTCATTTTGTAGGTTTTTCCACGGGTCTTAATCAAAAGCGGAGCTTCATCCGAATCCTTTAAAAGGTGCTTTGGAACATGAACTTTTGCCCAAATACTATAAACAAGGTTTTTGTATTTTTGCGTACTCTCCCGAGCACCTGATTTATAAAGATGCACCGCCTCATCCCAAGAACCTGTTTGACGATAATGCGCTTTTAAAAGTTTAGCCGCATACTCAATATTGTTTTTAAGTTCGAGCATATCCTCGATGGACTTAAAGCGTTTGCGATGCGCGCTATAGTTAAGCTGCATATACCCAATATTAAAATTGGTGACACCTTGGTCTTGCATGCTGCGAATAAAACGCGCAGCTTCCTCTTTTGTGTTAAAAAAATATGCACGCCCCTTGGCATTTACAGCATATTTGCTTGTTTTAGATTCAACGTGGGCAATAGCTGTGAGGAGATTTTCTGGAATTCCGTGCTTTTTCTCAATATTATGAGCAATACGAACAGCCGGAAGAATACGCTTAACATTCACATAAGGTGTTGCCGCAAGTTTCGTAGGAACTCCAGCACACAGCAATAATGATGCAAGAACGATTTTCTTCATTAAGCAGCTCTTACTTCTTGGACTTCTGGAACGTAATAACGCAGCATATTTTCAATGCCAGACTTAAGTGTCGCTGAAGAGCTTGGACAGCCCGAACAAGCCCCTTGAAGCTTTAAAAAAACAACGCCGTCTTCAAAGCGGTCAAAGGAAATATCCCCGCCATCTTGGGCCACAGCTGGGCGAACTCGTGTTTCCAAAATTTCCACGATTTGCTTAATAATAGGATCGTTCATGTCATAGGAGACTTCATCCAAAGATGTTTGTGTTCCTTGATCAACCCTTTCTTCTTGGGACTGACCCACAATAACCGGAAGGCCTGCTACAAAATGCTCCATAATTGTGCTGAGAACGTCTGGCTTTAAGTAGAGCCATTCGTATTCAGGAGTTTTTGTCAAAGTCAAAAAATCCGGCGCAAAGAAAACTGTTTCAATCCCATCAATCTCAAAGAGTTTTTTTGCCAAAGGCGAACGCGCACAATCTTCTCCCTTGTGAAAAGACGTAATGCCTTCCCCAAGAACAGGAACACCTGGAATAAATTTTAAACTCTGTGGATTGGGAGTTGTTTCCGTTTGAATGAACACGACAACAAATTACTACAGCCATACATAAAACGCAATGTACACCAAATAATCTTGCAGATCAAGTTAAAAAAACATTAATATTTTATTCATCTATATTAAAATTATTTAATTTTTACACAACCCCTTCACTCCACTTTGTTGCCAAATAACATTTTTCTTTGCATATTTTTCATGATTATTTAACGAAAATCCGCTAGAAATTAAGGTGAGTTTCTCTATGATCGCACACCAGGTAAAAAGAGGTTTAGGCATTTGAATAGTAATACGCGAAATTTTGTCATCTGGATTTTAATTGCCGTTGGACTTTTTGGTATTTTCCAACTGTTTCCGGGCGCCAATTCAAAGCAACAAGCAACCGTCATTGCTTTTTCCGAATTTTTAACAGATATCGAGACTGGAAAAGTCGACGAAGTCATGATTCGCGGTCAAAGCGTTGTTGGTAAACTCAAAGATGGTCATGCGTTTTCAACCTACACCCCTTTTGATCCTGACCTTGTCAAAAAACTTTCGGAAAAGGGCGTGCGTATTAAAGCTGGCCCCCCTGAAGAAGATCTGCCGCTATTGAGCTTTTTCATCTCTTGGTTGCCGATCCTTCTCTTGATCGGGTTTTGGGTTTATTCCTTCCGTCAAATTCAATCCGGCGGCAATAAAGCCATGGGATTTGGCCGTTCCCGAGCACGGCTTATGGATCAAAAAGGAAAAAAGGTTACATTCAAGGATGTTGCCGGCATTGACGAAGCCAAAAATGAGCTTGAAGAAGTTGTGGACTTTCTCAAAGATCCACAAAAATTCCAACGCCTTGGCGGACGTATCCCTCGTGGACTCTTGCTTGTAGGGCCTCCAGGCACGGGTAAAACCCTCCTTGCACGCGCGATTGCAGGGGAGGCAAACGTTCCCTTTTTCTCAATTTCCGGTTCGGACTTTGTCGAAATGTTTGTGGGTGTTGGTGCAAGCCGTGTTCGCGATATGTTCGAGCAAGCTAAAAAAAATGCCCCTTGCATTATCTTTATTGATGAAATCGACGCCGTTGGACGCCACCGTGGCGCAGGCCTTGGAGGTGGGAATGATGAGCGTGAGCAAACGTTAAACCAGCTCCTTGTTGAGATGGACGGCTTTGAAGAAAATGAAGGCATCATTATTGTGGCAGCCACAAACCGCCCTGACGTTCTTGATCCTGCCCTTCTTCGCCCTGGTCGCTTTGACAGGCAAGTCGAAGTTCCCAATCCCGATGTGAATGGACGCGAACAGATCCTCAAAGTCCATATGGCAAAAGTCCCCCTTGCAAAAGATGTGGATGCCCGTGTCATCGCCCGTGGAACCCCCGGGTTCTCAGGTGCGGACTTGCAAAACCTCGTCAATGAAGCGGCTCTTCTCGCCGCGCGCAAGGGTAAAGCTTCTGTCACCATGACGGATCTTGAGCATGCAAAAGACAAAGTCATGATGGGTGCAGAGCGCAAATCCATGGTGATGACGGATGAGGAAAAACGCCTTACCGCTTACCATGAGTCCGGACATGCAATCATTGCGTTTTATACACCTGCATCGGATCCAATCCACAAGGCCACAATTATCCCGCGGGGGCGCGCACTGGGGATGGTGATGCGCCTTCCTGAAAACGATCGCATATCCCTGTCACGCATTAAGCTTTTGGCGGATCTTAAGGTTGCCATGGGTGGACGCATTGCCGAAGAACTTATCTTTGGTTATGACAAAGTCACAACGGGTGCATCTTCTGACATTCGTATGGTTACGTCCTATGCAAGGCGCATGGTTACAGAATGGGGAATGAGTGATAATCTTGGGTTTCTTTCTTATGGAGAACCTCAGCAAGAAGTATTTCTTGGGCATTCCGTCACACAAACAAAGTCCATGTCCGAGGAAACAGCGCGTGTTGTGGATGAAGAAGTCCGCAAAATCGTGGACGCTTGTTTTAAAGAGGCCAAGAAAATCCTTACAGATAAACAAGATGATTTGCATAAACTTGCAAAAGCCTTGCTCGACCATGAAACTCTTACGGGTGAAGAAATTCGCAAACTCCTTGAAGATGGTGCTGAGCCTCCACGTAAAAAAAGCAATGGTGGCCCTGTAGGAGCTGTTCCGACGACAAAGCAATCTTCATCAACGAAAGCTAAAACCTCAGATGAAGAAGTGAAGCCCAAAAAACGCACAACATCGGCTTCTACGGCAAAGAAAAAGGATGCTGAAGCAGGGGAAAAAGCGGGAGACATCTCGTGACAAAGCGCAGGTTTTTTGGAACAGACGGCATGCGCGGCAAGGCCGGGGTATGGCCCATGACGCCCGAGGTTATTACAAAACTTGCCATGTCTGCAGGGTTAGAGTTTCAAGGGGCTGGCGGCTATCACTCCGTTGTTATTGGAAAAGATACACGCCTCTCTGGGTACATGGTCGAAGCTTCCCTTGAAGCTGGATTCACAGCTATGGGACTCAAAGTTTATCTCGTTGGACCACTACCAACACCTGCTGTTGCCCTTTTAACAAAATCTTTGCGCGCCGACCTTGGTATCATGGTGTCTGCATCCCATAACGCCTATGAAGATAATGGGATTAAATTTTTTGGCCCCGATGGCTACAAGCTTTCCGATGAGATTGAGCTGGCCATTGAACGGCATATGCTTGAAGACATCCCCCTTGTCACCATGGAAAAGTTCGGTAAAGCAAAGCGCATTGAAGACGCTGGTGGGCGTTATATCGAATATGCAAAATCTTCTTTTCCAAAGGATTTAAGCTTGAATGGCCTTCGCATCGTTGTGGACTGCGCCCATGGGTCAGGATACAAAGTTGGACCATCTGTTTTATGGGAGCTCGGTGCTGAAATTATTCCCATTGGTGTGTCCCCCACAGGTCTGAATATCAAAGAAAATTGTGGTGCAACGAAAGTTGATCTTGCCCGGGAAACCCTCCTTCGTGAAAAGGCTGATGTCGCCGTTGTTCTTGATGGCGATGCTGATCGTATTATCATGATTGATAATGAAGGACATGTTCTTGATGGCGATCAACTCCTTGCCCTTATTACCTATCATTTTCAAAATACCCACAAGCTTACAAGCGACAAGGTTATTGCAACGCAAATGTCAAACCTTGGGCTGGAGCGTTATATAAAGACTCTCGGGCTTTCCCTTGTGCGCACCAACGTTGGTGACCGCTATGTGATTGAGGCTATGCGTCAACACAATGCCAATATAGGTGGAGAACAGTCAGGGCACATCATCCTTCATGATTATACAACGACAGGAGATGGTATTATTGCCGCATTACAAGTCTTGGCTATTATGCAATCATCGCAAAAATCCCTTTGTGATCTTTCCAGGATTTATGATCCGGTCCCCCAAGTCACTCACAACCTTCGTGTTGAGAAAAAACTTAATATCCAAGATGACGGTATCATCAGCATGATTGAGCGTGCAAAAGCTCAAATTGGTGAAAACGGGTACTTATTGGTTCGTCCATCTGGAACGGAACCAGTGCTTCGCCTTATGGCACAAGGAGATAATAAAGATCTTCTGACCCGCATTATTCAAGATCTAGCCTCTGATCTTCAAAAAGCTAGCAAATCAACATGAGGGAGGTAGACATGCCTCCTGACACTTCTTTTAAATCGACATCTCCCTCTTCCTCTCGGAGGCTTATTCACCGCATCAAAAGGTTCGTTGTTTTTGTGGCAATATTAGGGTGTGGATTTCTTTTCTTCTGGCAGGGGCATAAACCTCAGAAAATCGTGAATGTTTATTGTTGGTATAACATGATTCCCCCTGAAGTGATTGAATCATTTCAAAAAGAAACAGGGATTCGTGTGCGCCTCGATTTTTATGATAATAACGAAGTCGTTGAATCAAAGCTTTTAGCCGGAAATTCAGGGTATGATGTGATGTTCCCCACCGTCGCACCCTATGTAAGCCGGGAAATAAAAGCAGGGGCCCTTCAAAAACTTGATAAAACCAAACTCAAAAATCTATCAGAAATTCAAGGCTTTCTCATTGATCAAATGCACTTGGTGGATCCTGACCTTGTTTATAGTATCCCCTATTTTTGGGGAACATTTGGCTTTGCTTACAATGTGGATATGATCAAAGAGCGTTTTCCAAACGCACCCACCGATAGCTACGCCATGCTTTTTGATCCCCAAATTGTAAAACATTTCCAAGATTGTGGAGTAACACTCCTTGAAGAAGCCGTCGATATCTATCCACAAATGCTAAACTTTATGGGGCGTGATTCACGGAGCGACAGTCTTACGGATTTAAGAGAGGCCCATGAAAAACTCGTTAAAATTCGTCCATCCATCCGAAGGTTTAGCTCATCCCGGGCTGTCAGTGAACTTGTGGGTGGCGAGACATGCCTTGCCCAAGCGTGGTCTGGGGACACTCAGATTGCCATTCGTGAAGCAAAAGCCCTTGAAAGAAATATTCGCTACGTCGTTCCAAAAGAAGGTTCTGCCCTTTGGATTGACGTTATGGCCGTACCAAAAAATGCCCCGAATATGGAGCATGCTCACCTTTTCATTAATTACATGTTAAGGCCCGATATCGCCGCAAAAGTAACACAACATTGCCTCCTTCTAACATCTGTCAAAGGGTCAATACGGTATCTCTCTAAAAAATTTCTTGATGAGTTGGGGCTTCTTTTGGATGCTGACCTTATGAAAAAGCTTCGTCTTGATAAAGAGCAAGAACTAAATTATGAGCGCGAGCGCAATCGCTTGTGGACCAATTTCCGCATGAATAGGAGAGACTAATGGCAGCCTCGAATAATAAAAAACAAGCCCTCGAACCATGGCAAGATGCCACAACAAAACCTTATCTTGTCCTTGAAAATGTCAGCAAAAGCTTTGGCAATGTTCAGGCGGTGCGCAATCTTTCCTTGAATATTTATAAAAACGAGCTTTTTTCCCTTCTCGGTGGTTCAGGCTGTGGAAAAACAACCCTTCTACGTCTTCTGGCTGGGTTCGAAACCCCTGATGAGGGGAGAATTTATCTGGACGGTATTGATATTACGGATTGGCCACCCTATGAACGCCCCGTCAATATGATGTTTCAGTCCTATGCTCTTTTCCCTCATATGACAGTGGAACAAAACATTGCTTATGGCCTCAAACAAGAGTATTTAAGTGAATCCGTGATTCGTGAGCGCGTGGAACATGGATTAAGCCTCGTTCAGATGAGTGGCCTCGCAAAGCGCAAGCCCCATCAATTAAGCGGCGGCCAAAAGCAGCGCGTAGCCCTTGCACGCTCCTTGGTGAAGCAACCAAAATTATTACTGCTCGATGAACCTCTAGGTGCTCTTGATAAAAAACTGCGTGAGCAAACGCAATTTGAGCTTGTCAGCATCCAAGAAGCCGTTGGTATCACCTTCGTTATGGTAACTCACGACCAAGAAGAAGCCATGACGATGTCGAGTCGTATTGCTGTAATGGATCATGGTCACATTCGCCAGGTAGGTGTTCCTTATGAAATCTATGAATTTCCAAACTCCCGCTTTACAGCAGAATTTATCGGCACTGTGAATATGTTTGAGGGAATGATTCTAGAGGACGAAGCCGATCATGCTGTTGTGGAATCTCCGGATGCGGGATGTAATCTTTATGTGACCCATGCTCCCGGTGTCCCCCTGGGGTCGAACGTTGCCATAGCCATCCGGCCTGAGAAAATTATGATCTCCCACAACCTTCCTGCAAAAGCCAAGCAAAACTGTACCAAGGGAATCGTGAAGGAAATCGGATATCTTGGGGATATGTCCATTTATCACGTACAGCTCGATTCTGGGAAAATTGTCCAAGCCTCACAACCCAATCTTTTCCGCATGCACGAACGCGACGTTAATTGGGAGGATGAGGTTTATCTTTTCTGGAAACCAGAAAGTGGAGTAATGCTTACATCATGAAAAAGCTTCTTCAAAAAGTAATTCCTACCCTTAAAAAACAGTGGATTATCATTCCATATGTATGGTTATTACTTTTTTTTGTAATTCCCTTTCTCTTCCTTTTTAAAATCAGTCTAAGTGAAACTATCCTTGCGATCCCCCCTGTTTCGTCTATTTTCAATTTCCCGGAATGGGGAAAAATCACGATCTCACTCGATTTTAGCCATTACCTTTCTGTTTTTTCCGATTCCTTTTATGTGTCTGGCTTTGTGACCTCCCTTTTTATGGCCGCACTCACAACGGTTATTTGCCTTGTCCTTGGTTACGGTATGGCCTATGGCTTGATGAAGCTCCCAAAGGACTACCGTTTGTATGGTCTTTTGCTCATTATGATCCCCTTTTCCACATCCTTTCTTATTCGTGTGTATGCATGGATAACTCTTCTCAGCCAAGAAGGTGTTATAAACACATGGCTTATTCAAATGGGGCTCATTAACACACCTCTTCCCCTTCTCTATAACAACGGATCTGCACTTTTAGGGCTTGTATATTGCTATCTCCCTTTCATGATCCTACCTATTTATGCCACCTTGGAAAAACTTGAATCCTCCTATCTCGAAGCAGCAGCCGACCTTGGTGCAACACCCTTTCGGCGATTCCACCAGATTACTCTTCCCCTTTCCATGCCCGGCATTCTTGCGGGATGTGTCCTTGTTTTCGTCCCCGTAACGGGTGAATTTGTGATTCCTGAGCTTTTGGGAAGCCCTGAAGGACTCATGATTGGTCGCATCTTGTGGATGGAGTTTTTTAACAATCGCGATTGGCCCCTTGCAGCAGGGCTTGCAGTTATCCTTTTATTACTTTTTGTGCTCCCCCTTATGGGACTTCAACGTTTACAACAAAAGAAAATGGGGGGCATGTAAATCCCATGAAACGTTTTCACAAAGCACTTTTATTACTGATTGCAGGGTATGTATTCTTGTACCTTCCCCTGATTATCGTCGTTGTTTATTCATTCAATAAATCCCCCGTTATGTCTGTATGGCAGGGATTTTCATGGAAGTGGTATCACCAACTTTTTGAAAATGACGCGTTATTTTCATCGGTTTTAGCGAGCCTTAAGATCGCATCCCTTTCCGCAACACTTGCTGTTATTCTTGGCACCCTTGCGGCTGTTATTACGGTGCGATTTCATTCGCTTAAATCAAAAAAGCTGCTTCAAGGGATGGTGGCTTCCCCCCTTGTTATGCCTGATGTTATGACAGGCCTTGCCCTTCTTCTTGTTTTTGTAAGTATTCAACAAACCATTGGATGGCCCCTTGAACGCGGCGTGTGGAGTGTCACCATTGCCCATGTTACACTTGGCATGGCCTATGCTTACCTTGTGGTGCAGGCCCGCCTCCAAGATTTTGATGGCAGTGTTGAAGAAGCCGCCCTAGACCTTGGAGCACGGCCTTTTAAAGTATTTCGCACCATCACTATTCCCATTATTGCCCCCGCCCTTACCTCAGCCTGGTTGTTGGCTTTTGCCCTTTCCCTTGATGATGTGGTGTTAGCAAGCTTTTTAAGTGGCCCAGGTGCGACAACCCTTCCCATGCTTATATTCTCAAGCATTCGTTTGGGGATGAGTCCTGAAATAAACGCCCTTGCGGCCATTATCATTACGGTTGTTATGGTCATTGTAAGTACCATCGCTATTATTGCTTTTCGCAAAAAGAAAAGCGCATTGTAACGAAATTAAAAGATTTTCATATCCATGAGTTCAAAACCACCCCTTCTTACAGCACGCGATTTTAGCCTTTCCTTTGGGGGAAAACCCCTATTTGAAGGGTTGTCATTTAGCATCCATCAAGGGGAAAAAATATGCCTTGTTGGGCGCAATGGAACAGGAAAATCAACCCTTCTTAAAATTCTAGCAGGGTTTATTGAAATTGATGCGGGGGATTTTTTCATACAACCCGGCACAAAAATCGCCTACCTTCCCCAAGATGTCATTCTGCCTCCCCATATGACGGCCCTTGACTATCTTATAAGTTTTAATGTTGATCCCCATGTAGCGGCAAATTACCTTGATAAACTGGGTATGCGCCCAGACATTTTGATGCAAGATCTCTCAGGGGGTGAACAGCGTCGCATTGCCCTTGCATCAGCATTATCAAAAGAACCTGATATTCTCCTTCTTGATGAACCTACAAACCACCTGGATATTCCCGCCATTGAGTGGTTGGAAGACTACATGCGCAATTTTAAAGGAGCAGTTGTCGTCATCAGTCATGACCGCTCTTTTTTAAGCAAGATTAGTAATCGCACCCTATGGTTAGACCGGGGAATTTTATATCAAAATAAAAAGGGATATAGCGATTTTGAGAGGTGGACGGATGAAATTTTTGCCGAAGAAACCCGACAAATGGATAAATTAAAATCCAAACTTCGCCTTGAGCAAGAATGGCTCCTTTATGGTGTTACGGCACGGCGCAAACGCAACCAAGGGCGATTAAGAAAACTCCACACCATGCGTGAACAACGCCGTCAACGTGAACAAAACAAGCACGGGCAACTTAAACTTGGAAAAGGCGATGGGGAGCTTAGTAGTAAACTCATCGTCGAAGCGAAAGAAATCTCAAAAAAATATGGTGAAAAAAATCTTATCAATAATTTCTCTACGCGTATTTTACGTGGTGATCGGATCGGTGTGATTGGGGCCAACGGCACGGGAAAAACAACCCTTCTTAAAATCCTTGTAGGGGACACACAACCCGATAGCGGCACGGTCAAAAAAGGTAAAAAAATTGACCTTGTTTATTTTGATCAGATGCGCGATTCCCTGAATCTCAGCAAATCCTTGTGGGAGAATCTTTGCCCCACAGGCGGTGACCAAGTCATCGTAAGGGGGGAACCCCGCCACGTTATGGCGTACCTCAAAGATTTTCTTTTTGATGATAAGCAAGTGCGCGGTGTGGCGAGTATCCTTTCGGGCGGAGAAAAAAATCGCCTTGCCCTTGCAAAAGCCCTCGCCCAACCAAGTAACGTCCTTGTTTTGGATGAACCCACAAACGATCTTGATATGGATACCCTTGATCTTTTGATTGAGATGCTGGGAGATTACGAGGGCACCCTTATCCTTGTATCCCATGATCGAGATTTCCTCAATAAAACGGTAACCTCCGTTATTTCTGTAGAAGGTGATGGAATCATCGAGGAATACGTCGGTGGATACGATGATTACCTCTCTCAACGCACTGTCAATACAGGGAAAAATGTTTCTAAAACAATAAAAAAGGACGTGCCTGTAAAGTCCGTTGATTCATCGGTAGAGAGCCCCGTGCCTGTTTTAAAAGAAGGGAAAAAACGCCTTTCCTATAACCAACAACGCATGCTTGATCTTTTGCCTGGGAAAATAAATGATCTGGAAAATGAAATAAATCAGATCGAGGAAAAGCTCGCGGATCCTAATTTTTACGCACACCATCCCCAGGAATTTAAAGCCCTCACAGAACGCCTTGGCCTTGCAAAAAAAGAATTAGCTGAAAGTGAAGAAACCTGGCTTGAGTTGTCGATCCTAGAGACATAGTCCATCGATTTCTGGTGCAAAGTTTTTCTTCGGCAAGTTGATCACCAAAAAACTGTAAATTACATCCTCCCCTTTTTATTGTATAAAATTTTAGATAATTTTTTGCCAAATCAAATATCCCATGTTAGCCTTTAAAAGTAGGCTCAATTTCTATTAGGAAAAATTATGAAATCTTTATATAAAAGCGCAAGCTTGCTTGCATTAACACTCTTAGCAGTATCTCCCTTATCTGCATACGGTGATGCGCAAAACGATAATGGTTATAGTTGTAACTCCTGCCGGGGACTCAGCGGGTGGTTCGTTGGACTACAAGCGGGCATGAATGCAGCCAGCGTTAAATACCGCATATCCACAAGCACAAGCCAAACCTATGGAAAAGACTCAAGCCTCGGTGGTCTTGCAGGTGTTTTTGCAGGTTGGGGCTCCAATTTTAGCAGTTATGGTTATGCGGGATTACAAGCAGAAGGAAATCTTGTAAGCAGCAAAAACTCTGGAGGTTTTTCAGGTGCCACAAGCTCTGACAACTACTCAAGCAAAGTTAATGGTGTTTGGGGAGGGGCTCTTCTTCTTGGGTTTAGGCCATGGGGAGGAAACAAAACGATGATTTATCTGCGTTTAGGGGCTGATATTGCAAATTGGAAATATTTTCAAAGCGGCTCTCCAGCAGCAACCAACGTCAATGGCTCCACATCGAAAACAAAGGTAGCCTTTGCCCCAGGTCTTGGTGTGCGATCCATGATGTATAAGAATATGTTCTTGAATATGGAATATAAATTTACAGCCTATGGCAGCTCAAGGATTGTAAGCCCCAATGGAAACACTTCCTCTCATAAACCAACCATGCAGACATTTACAGTCGGTATTGGATGGCGCTTTTAAAAAAACCTAGTTCTTAAAACTTTTTCCTAAAACCCCAGGCGGCTTTGCCCTTGGGGTTCTTTTTCAATTCTTGAAAAATCCTTCCAAGACGATTAGCGTTCTATTAGAAAAGCCTGTTTTTTAAATCCATGCCCCAGATCATATTCACACCATCTCCCAACTATGATGATCGCCCTGAGGGTGCCCAGATTCGATATATTGTTTTACATTACACCGCCCTTGAAAATACTCAGACATCCCTCAACTGGATGTGTGATCGTGAGAAAAAAGTTAGCGCACACTACCTTATTTGCCGAACGGGGCAAGTCTACCAGCTTGTTGAGGATGATAAACGCGCCTGGCATGCAGGGGTGAGTAGTTGGGGCAGTGATACGAATTTGAATCACACTTCCCTTGGGATTGAGCTAGATAATAATGGGAGTGAGCCCTTTTCAGAGCCGCAAATAGACGTTCTTCTCGCATTACTCTATGATCTATGCGAAAAACATTCAATTCCAAAGGAAAATGTTTTAGGCCACCAAGACATCGCTCCTGAGCGCAAAATTGATCCTGGCCCTTATTTCCCCTGGCAAAAGCTTTATGAAAATGGATTTGCCATTAGCCGGAGAAGATAAGGTAAAGAGAAAATGTATTTTTAAAAAATTAGAAGTCTAAAGACACAGAGAAACCAAAAAAATCTCCCTATAAGAGAAAAGGGGGAATTCCCCCTTTATTAAAGTACGCGGGCGATTTCTTCGACCTCGAAACATTCGATCATATCGCCAATTTTGATATCATCGTAGTTTTCAAAAGCCATACCACATTCAAAGCTTTCTTTCACCTCGCGCACTTCTTCTTTGAAGCGTCGCAATGTTTTGAGAGTGCCCTCGTGAATCACCACATCATCACGAAGGAGGCGAACCTTAGCCCCACGCTTTACGTTGCCTTCGGTCACATAACAACCCGCAATTTTGCCCACCTTGGTCACATTAAAGACTTCGCGGATTTGGGCATAGCCAAGGAATTTCTCCTTAAGATCAGGGGAAAGAAGGCCGCCAAGCGCAGCTTTGATATCGTCAATGGCGTTATAAATAATGGAATAATAGCGAATATCTACGGCATCCCTGCGGGCAAGATCCCTCGCTTGTGGGTTTGCACGCACGTTAAAGCCGATGATAATACCACTTGAAGCACGCGCAAGGGTAACGTCACTTTCGTTAATACCACCCACAGCGCCATGAAGAACGCGCACAGCCACTTCGTCATTGGAAAGCTTCATAAGGCTCGCGGAAAGAGCCTCAAGGGAACCTTGAACGTCTGTTTTAATAACAACAGCAAGTTCCTTGGTATTGCCTGCAGCGATTTGGCTAAGCATTTTTTCCATATTGCTCTTTGCAGAAGCAGCACTTTTTGCTTCACGTCCCTTGCGGTCACGATATTCTGCAATTTCACGAGCTTTTGTTTCTTCTTGAACCACAACAAGTTCATCACCTGCCACAGGGAGGCCATTTAATCCAAGGATTTCAACGGGCATCCCTGGTGTCGCCTCTAAAATCTTTTGACCATGATCATTGTTAATCGCACGAACACGCCCCCATTCCTTACCCGCCACAAAGATATCACCCACGCGAAGGGTTCCACGTTGGACAAGAACGGTTGCAACCATACCGCGACCACGGTCAACTTTGCTTTCAATGACCACACCTTCTGCTTGGCGATTAGCGTTTGCTTTAAGGTCAAGAACTTCTGCTTGGAGGAGAATCGCTTCTTCCAACTTATCAAGGTTCATTCGTTTTTTAGCAGAGACTTCAACGGCCAAAACTTCACCACCAAAAGATTCAAGAACTACATCATGTTGCAATAGTTCATTGCGCACACGATCTGGATTTGACTCTGGTTTATCCACCTTGTTAATCGCAACAACAAGGGGCACTTTTGCAGCTTTAGCATGGTTAATCGCTTCGATTGTCTGAGGCATGATGCCATCATCAGCCGCCACAACAAGGACCACAACGTCAGTAAGGTTTGCACCGCGAGCACGCATTTCCGTAAAGGCTGCGTGACCAGGTGTATCGATAAAGGTAATTTTCTTGCCCGATTTAAGGGTAACTTGGTAGGCACCAATATGCTGTGTGATACCACCCGCTTCACCACTGACAACATCTGTTTCACGCAAAGCATCAAGAAGAGACGTTTTACCGTGATCTACGTGGCCCATCACAGTTACGATGGGGGCACGGCCTTGCAAATCGGCGGGATTGTCGTCTTCGCCCCTTAGGCCAAGCTCAACGTCAGAATCCGAAACACGAATAGGTGTGTGACCAAATTCGGAACACACGAGTTCCGCCGTGTCAGCATCAATTACTTGGTTGATGGTCACCATCATGCCAAGCTTCATTAAGCTTTTTACAACATCCGCCCCACGAACAGCCATACGGTTGGCCAAATCCGCTACGGAAATGGTCTCAGGAATCGTAACATCGCGCACAATTTTTGTGGCTTCGGCATCATCATCATGATGGCGATGCTTTTGTTTTGCACGGCGCATAGCAGCCAAGGACCTGGAACGCCCAAGCTCTTCGTCATTGAGTGCGCGCTCAAGGGTTGATCCCCTTAATTTGCGAGGCACTGAGGAAACATCCCTTGAAGGAGGAACAGCACGCTTACCATCAGCTGGTCGAGTTGCTTTTTTACGAGCATCATCATCCTCATCATGGGAACGACGCGTATGATGGGATGCCGCTGTATGATGCGCTCCTGTTCCGGTTGCTACGCCTGGTACGTCAAAATCCGCAGAACGTGCTGAGGGAGCCGTATCCCCCTGAGGTTTCTTTTGTTGGGGAGCAGCTGGTTTTGTACCATACCCTGCTGCCTTAAAAATACGCGGCTCAGTAATTTCGCTATTAATAGAAGGCACAGGACGCGCTGTTGCAGGGGCACGTTGCGCCTTTGGCTCATAGGGTTTTGGCTCATATCGCTTAGGCTCAGCTTCTGGTGCACCTTTTTCCTGGGGCGCTACTTCTTTGGTCGCTTCCTGAGCATTTCCCAAAACTTCAGCTTGAGATGAATCATTTGCATCAACAACAAAAGTAGATGTCGACTCCCCTATAGACTCATTTGCGACATCAACATGAGTATCATCGAAATTGTCTTGTGATTCAGATGTTGCTGTTGGTGCCTCATTCAGGGCTTGCTTCACAGCACGAAAACGGGATTCAATTTCATCCCTTGTAAAGTGGGAAAGACGTACATCTTCAGAAGTGTTTGCTGTTGATGCAGGAGCCTCAGTCTCTGAAGATTTTTCTGCAACGCGGCGGCGCTTAACTTCCACAGCCACTGTTTTTGATCGCCCATGGGAAAAGCTTTGCCGCACCTGATCGCCATCATGGGCAGGAGGTTTTTTAAGCTCAAGCTTTTTGCCAAGTGTTAGGGTTGTTGTTTTTTTCGGAGTATCACTCATTGGTTTTTTCTTAAATCCTCTTTAAAAGTAGTCCAACCCTAATTCTTTGTATGCTCGGGCTAATGTCTAGTCATTGAACCAGTGCTCACGCGCTTTCATAATAAGCTTATTCGCCTGATCGTGGGTAATATAATCAGAGCCAATAATTTCAACAGCCTCATCACCTGCGAGATCAGCAAAATCATCGCGTGTTTTAATATCAGCCTTTGCAAGCTTATTAATCATAAGAGGGGAAAGACCCTCTAATGTCAAAAGATCTTCTGCCACACCAAGTTTCTTTGCTTCATCCAAGAAATGTTGCGTTTGGTTTGTAAGATATTCCTTGGCACGATTTTGAAGTTCTTGGGCGATATCTTCGTCAAATCCTTCAATAGAAGTAAGCTCTTCAAGATCCACAGATGAAATTTCTTCAATGGAGGTAAAATTCTCAGACGCAAGAAGTTGCGCAATAATTTCATCAACATTCAACGCTTCCATGAAAAGCTTTGTACGAACTGTATGCTCTTCCACACGGCGTGCTGTTTCTTGATCTTCCGTCAAGATGTCAATACTCCACCCTGTAAGCTGTGATGCTAAACGAACATTTTGCCCACGGCGACCAATGGCGAGGGATAACTGCTCTTCTGGAACAACAACATCCACACGTTTTGCATCCTCATCAATCACAACCTTGGTCGCTTCTGCAGGAGCAAGGGCATTTACCACATAAGTTGCTGTATTAGATGACCATGGAATAATGTCAACTTTTTCACCCTGGAGTTCGCTCACAATGGCTTGAACACGGGACCCGCGCATACCAACACATGCCCCAACAGGATCAATGGAGGCATCAGGAGCATACACTGCCATTTTGGCGCGGCTTCCTGGATCACGGGCAATATTTTTAATTTCGATAATACCATCATAAATTTCGGGCACTTCTTGCTCAAACAAACGCGCCATAAATCCAGGGTGTGTACGGGACACACTAATCATTGGACCGCGGGCTTGTAAATTTACATCCGTGATAAAAACACGGATACGATCGCCCGGGTGAAAACTCTCACGGGGAATAATATCTTCACGACGCATAATGGCTTCACCACGCGCCACTTCCATAACAACGTTGCCAAACTCAACACGCTTTACAACAGCACTGATGACTTGCCCCACGCGATCCTTAAATTCCTCATAAAGCTTAGCGCGCTCAGCATCGCGTACTTTTTGTGTAATCACCTGACGAGCACTTTGTGCGGCAACACGACCAAGCTCAATGGGGGGAAGCTCTTGGATAACCACATCACCAACACCATAATTTTTAAGGGCTGGATCGGATTTGATTTCCTCGAGCGTTAATTGAGTCACTGGATTTTCTTTTTCTTCAACGATGGTCAAGCGCTTTTCAATGGTAACGCTTCCCGTTGTACGGTCCATAATCACGTGGATATCGTGCTCAAATCCATATTTTGCCTTTGCAGCTTTTAAAATCGCCTGCTCCATCGCAATGATAACTTCTTCGCGCTCAATGCCTTTTTCCCGCGCAACCGTATCAGCAACAACCAGAAGCTCATGACGTGGTTGAGCAAGGGTGTGTTCGTTGAGTTTAATTTTTCGACTTGCCACCGGCTTTTCCTTTTACTGTAAAGTTTTCGAAATCCACATATAATTTTGCAGTTTGTATTTGATGATGAGGGATGTCAAATGTGACAAGCTCCCCAGCATCGGAATTGATCGACACTGTGATCTTCTCATCATCGGCATGATCAAGATGTGCTACAAATTTTTTCCTCTTCTCTATGGCTTCTGTCAAGCTTAACTTGATTTTTTGACCACAAAACCGCTTAAAATCATCTTTTTTAACAAGGGGGCGATCTAAGCCTGGCGAAGATACCTCCAAAGTGTAAGCAAAGGGTAATGGGTCATCAACATCTAAAAGTGATGAAACATAACGACTTACGCGCACACAATCATCAATGGTTATCTCAACCTCATCTTTTCGTTCGATCATTAATTGAAGAACTTTGCGCTGCATTCCAGTAATTTGAATGCGCACAACACCATATCCCTCATGGGCTAAAGCAGGCTCAATAAGTTGTTCAATCCGCTCAATAAGAGTCAATAAAATATCCTTACATCAAGGGGTTACCGATGATAGACAAAATGTAAGGATTAACCTTGTAAAATTCAAGTTGGAAATGCACACCAAGACAAATTCGCTAAATTCACCATGGAAATCCTTTAACAAAGGGTGGTAAAAATGGAAAAAGCGAAATGAATAACGCAAAATCTACGCGATTCATTTTCCTAAGACTCTCAACAATATAGTGAAGTTTACCTCTTAATTATTATGTGTGGCATTACAGGATTTTGGCAAAAAGATGTTTTTGAGCACGGAGACGCGTTGCGTGCACGTCTATGCCTTATGACAGACAGCATTGCAAACCGAGGACCCGATAGTGCCGGTTATTGGTTTTCTGAGGATGAGAAAGTAGCCTTTGGCCATAGACGCCTTTCTATTGTAGATGTAAGTGAGGCCGGCCACCAGCCCATGCTCTCTCCATCCAACCGCTTTATCATGATTTTTAATGGTCAAGTCTATAATGCCGCCACGTTACGACAAGATCTCACTCTAAAAGGTTTTACGTTTAGGGGACACAGCGATACGGAAGTAATTCTCGCTGCTTTTGAAGCGTGGGGCGTTGAAGCATCACTAAAGCGGTTTATCGGTATGTTTGCCATTGCCCTTTACGACACACAAGAAAAACTTCTTTATTTAATTCGGGACCGTATCGGGGTTAAACCCTTGTATTACACATTAACAAATGGTGTTCTTCTTTTTGGATCTCAAGTCAAAACGTTTTTAAGACATCCACGATTTGAGCCCCAAATTAACCGCGAGGCTTTGGCAGAATATCTGACCTATAATGTTCTTCCCGGGGGAATGTCAATTTATCAAGGGGTGCAGCAAGTGCAACCTGGGACTTTTTTATGCTTTAACCAAGATTTTTCCTTTAAAACTCATACTTATTGGTCACTTCTTGATTCTTATGAAGAAGCGCAAAAAAATCCCTTTCAAGGATCAGACGAAGAAGCGATTTCCCAAGGTGAAAGTTTGATTCAAGAAGCTGTGGGATTCAGAATGGTGAGTGATGTCCCCCTGGGAGCATTCCTTTCTGGGGGCATCGATAGCTCCCTTGTGGTAGCCCTTATGCAAAAGCAAAGCTCCCAGCCTGTAAAAACCTTTACCATTGGATTCCATGAAGATAGCTTCAATGAAGCAAAATATGCCAAAGAAGTCGCAAAACATCTTGGTACGGATCATCATGAACTTTACCTCACGGCAAAAGATGCCTTGGATGTGATTCCAAAGTTGCCCGAATTTTACGACGAACCCTTTGCGGATTCATCCCAAATCCCAACCTGCCTTGTGTCGCATTTTGCGCGCCAACATGTAACCGTAGCCCTTTCAGGAGATGGAGGAGATGAATTTTTTGCAGGATACACACGTTATTTGTTTACAGAAAAAATTTTAAAGCTTATTACACCTCTCCCCCTGCCTCTTCGTCGCATGATGGCAGTCATGCTACAAAAACTGGCCAAGCCGAGTCTAACAAAGCCGTTCGAGAAGATTCTGGGACAAACGCACTTGTTTGATAAGCTTCAAAAGGCTTCTGATTTATTAAAGCTCGAAAAGCCTTTTGATGTTTACCACCAAATATTATGCGGTTGGTTTCTAAAAGAAGCGAGAGATTTAACAGGATTTTATCCCACTAGCCATCATCGCTATAAGGACTTTTTTGAGAAATATAATATGCTAAGTGCTATGCAGATATGCGATAGCATGGGCTACCTTACCGATGATATTATGACCAAAGTCGATCGTGCAAGCATGGCTGTCTCCTTAGAAGCACGTGAACCTCTTTTGGATCATAGCGTTATTAGCTTTGCCTATTCTTTACCCCCATCCATGAAGATCAGAGAAGGCAAGGGCAAATGGCTTCTTCGGCAAATACTAAAACGCCACGTGCCAGAAAATCTTTTTGAACGTCCCAAACAAGGTTTTGGAATTCCCCTTCATAACTGGTTACGTCATGAGCTAAAAGAATGGGCAGAAGACCTCTTATCAGAAACCATGCTGAAAAAAAGTGGATTTGGGAATACCACCCTCATTCATCAAAAATGGCAAGAACACAAAAATGGAAAGCGAAACTGGCAAGCACAGCTATGGGGTGTACTTATGTATCAAGCTTGGAGTGATGCCAAAAAGTAAAACTACCGATAGAGTGAGCTTTCATTCTTTCTTAACGTAGCAGTAGTAGTGAGCTCCGTACTCTTTCATCCCATAGCGTTTCCAAACAATGGGGCCTGAAATGGCTTGAACAGCAAAAAGATTGACTCCCTTTTCCTTTGCTTCCGTAAGCGAATAGGACAACAAATTGGATGCCACACCACGACCACGGTAATCAGGCAAAGTACTGCTGAAATATCCTGTAACTGTCTTGTTATAAATAATCATCATCCGCGATGACACGGGCTTTCCATCATGATAAGCCAGGTAAAAACTTACATAGGGTGCTTTTTGACGAATTGTCTGGACAAGAGTCAATAATTTATCCGTATCAAAACGATGAACTTGACTTGTGATAAAGACCCAATCTTTCGCCTGCTCCTCCGTTGTCACCCTTGTAAACACAACGCCTTGGGGTTTGAAGCCACTAAATTGACGATTAAGGGGCATGGCAAGCCCCGGAAATGTGGCTACGCGCGTATACCCAAGTTCTGTAAGCTTGCTTGCAAGATGCATGTTTTGGCCATCAATCCAAAACTCAAAGCGCGTTGCTTGGTAAAAATTATGAATTTTCTTCAAAAGAGGGCCGAGATCTTCTTCGTCCACAGGACGAGCTACAAAGGCAAAATTCAAAGAAGGATGCCCCATTTTTGTTTTAACAGCAATTCCCCAATCTTCAGAAAGGATATTACCGCCATCAAGGGCTATGACCTTTGCAAATTCAATAATTCCTCGGTTATTTTCCTCAGCAATTTTTTGCTCATTACTGTCCTGAGAGCAAGCCACCAAAAGCATACCAAAAAGCATCATGCTTAAAAAACATTTCACTTTTGAAAGATATTTTTTTAAAAAACCCATCTCAATGCCACTTTAAGCCCATTTTACTCGGATACCAAGAAACACAGACACTAATCAACATTTTTTTTTAAATTTTAACTTTTTCCTCTTATAATCGGAGAGCTAGGTTAGAAAAATACGCTCTCTTGACACAGACAACTTTAAAATTTTTTATCTCTGTTTTCACAATCTCTTTTTTATTTGAAAGCTCTGATGCTTATGGTTCTTCAAAGAAAAAAGAAGAAGATACGTCGCGCCATCACCCCAAGAAAAAACCGACCTCCCAAAACAAAAAGCAATCGAAAAAAAAGTCCGCCACTCAAAGTGATGTCTTTGATCCCAACAGCCCTGAAATTGAGGCCCAACGAAAGGCCCTTGTCACAGCCCTCGAAGCAATTTCAGGAAAACACGTGCGCGTAGAAGGCAACAAAAAACAAAAACTAGACTCAAGAAGTGCCCCTGCTAAACCAACACCCCCGCCACAACCAAAATCTTTTATAACTGTTGAAGATAAATCATTTGTTGTAACGCTCCCCCAACTACCGGGGATTGCCCTTTTAAAGGTATATGACGACTATTGGCTCTTTTTTGATGAGAAACACCCCCTCAGTCTCCCCTTAAAACGCCCTATTGGTGTTAGTGAGCAAGAGGATTGCAGCACTGAAAACAATTCAGTTTTTCGATTTCGCCTTTCAGAACATTATCTCCCGATTATCACCGCCGACAAAAAAACATGGCGAATTGATTTTCAAACAGCTGCTCGCATGAGTCGCACCCAAAAAATCGTCCGCTTTCCAAAAAGCCTTGAGGATCCTGTTAAAATTCTCCTCCCTCAATTTAAAAGCGAGATTGTTTGGATGCATCCCAAAAGCCTTGTCACTTATTCAGTTTTTACATCTGAAAAACAAGATGGATCTTTTACACCCAATAGCCATTATCCACAATTTAGCATTGTAGAATCCTATGCGGGACTAGGAATCCAACAAAAATCAGACTCCCTGGTTGCTAGAAAAGATCATGAAGACTTGCTAATCTACGGCATTGACACACTAGCATTAGAAGAAACTAACGAAGATATAAAAAATACGTCTCTTTTTGGAGATATTCGATCGACACAAGATCTTAATAAAGAACTCAAGAAACTAGAAGAACGCCCCGAAACTCCAGATATTTTACTCCAAAAAGCAATTTTAAATGCCAAGATGGGCATTATAAACATGACAGGCATTCACCTTCACGCCCTTGAAAAAATGCCTTCAACAATGAGCCTACGTGAAAAGGCAAAAATCGATCTTTTGAAACTGGCTGTTGCAACGATTAATCCCACCAGTGAGAATAAACCCGAAACATCTTCGTTTTTAGCACACACCGAAGCAAGTGCTGAATTTGCTTTTTGGTATGCCCTCTATAAGCGTACCCCCCAAGACTACAGCTTTGCCCTTAAAACGTTTCTACCTTATTATCCAGCACCACTTAAAAATCATATTGTTGAGATCATCCTTCAGCTTCCCGATCAACATCAAACCCTCAAAGAACTCACATCCCTACCAGGTATCGAGGAAAACCTTCTTGAGCGAGCAAAACTGAAATCTGCCATGATGCCCCCTGCCTCCTTAAAAGAATTAGACAGTCTTATTCTTAATTCCAAGGATCGCGAAATCCAAGCTGATGCAACCTTTGAATGGGTCCAAGAAAAAAAACGCCTTGGAGAGCTAGACACAGAAACAGGCATTAAAAAACTTGAACCCTACGTAATAAGCTTTGGTGCAAAGGAATTTGAGGCTAAATTCCTTTTGTGTGATCTGTATTTGGAAAACAAAGATTACAGCAAGGCCATCAAAATATATAAAGACTTATCCATTGAATATGTTCAAAGGCACGATGACCTTCAAAATAAAATCAAGGAAACTTTTTTAAACTTTTTCAAAGACGTTTCTGATAAGCGCTCAGGAAAACTCACCCATCCCAACTTTGATCCAGAGCCCCTTGAAATTGTTGCTTTTTATAACGATTTTCAGCATCTTACCCCCGAGAACGAACAAGGAATCAAGATTGTCGAAGAAACCATTGTTGCTCTTAAAAAACTTAATTTGATTAAGCCTGCCATCGAGATTTTGAATAAAAAACTTGAAACGGTTCAAGATGATGCTTTTCGCCGCAAGTTTATTTTTGAGCTTGCAGCGCTACACCTTCAGAATTTTGACACCAATGGATTTAATCACACCCTTGAAAGTTTTCCACAAGAGCTGTCGGAAAATGAAGCTGTGCAAAAGCAAAAACTCATTGTAGAATCCCATCTGCTTAACAATGATACAAAAGCTGCTCTTGAGTTTTTAGGTGATAAAACAGATCTCAACAGTTTACACCTTAAGCAAAAAGTTCATTGGATTGCCAAAAATTATCAGCAACTTATTGATCTGCTCCCTGGGCTCATTGAAAAAGCTGATAAATCTGAAAAACCTGAATACATTACACACCTCGCCGCAGCAAATCTTCTTGTGGAACGTCCTATTTTTACCATCGATGAATTACGGCAAAAATTCGGCAATGATGTGAAGGGCTCTCCCTTTGAAGGTGCGTTTCATGCCCTCACCACTCCTAATCTTAACCTCCAAGAAGGCATGAAAAATTTTACCGATCTTGATCAGCTGCTCACACATATCAAAGAAATCAACAAAAGCGATCCACCAAAGAAAACATAATGAAAATCATTATTTCCCTGTGATAAGAATAGAGTTACGTTTTTTGTAATAAACTTGATCAGAAAGACCGTCTACATAATGGCAATTTTTCTTAAAAACACCCTTTTCAAATCATTTTTAGGGGCCTGTTCATTTTGCACTTTTACTTCTTCGATACACGCAACAGGAGCGGAGGAAAATCCAAGAAAATATGATAGGGATACTCTTTTAAGAATAAAGGAGAGGATGTCACAACACCCCCCCATCACTTGTAATCTTAGAAGCAATACAAAAAGCCAAATTAACCCCTGCACCCCAGCCATCAAGCACAGAGACTTCTCAAAAACCATCTTCTAAAACAACACACTAATATCTTGAAAAACCATGTCTGATTTCCTTACAGAAGCAAAAGCCCGCGGATTTGTCCACCAATGCACCGATGAAGAAGGTCTATCAAAGGCCCTCAACTCTGGCACAGTGACAGCCTACCTCGGCTTTGATCCCACGGCCTCCAGCTTACACGTAGGGAACCTTGTGGGAATCATGTATTTGCGCCTTTTGCAAAAACATGGTCATCGTCCCATCGCCCTCATGGGTGGTGGCACCGTTAAACTCGGTGATCCCTCAGGACGCGATGAAACACGCCAACTCATCACAGATGATATCATCAACACAAACATCAATTCCATTCGCCCTGTTTTTGCCCGTTACCTTGATTTTAGTAACGATAAAGCCCTTTTAATTAATAACAATGATTGGCTTTGCGATCTTAATTACATCACTTTTTTACGCGATATCGGACGACACTTTTCCGTCAATCGTATGCTTAGTTTTGAATCCATTAAACTCCGCCTCGATCGCGAGCAAAATCTAAGCTTCCTTGAATTTAATTACATGCTCCTTCAAAGCTATGATTTTCTTGAGCTTTACAAGAAATATGGCTGCATCCTTCAACTAGGCGGCTCTGACCAATGGGGCAATATTGTCAGCGGCGTGGAATTAGTGCGAAAAGTCCTTGGCAAGACCACTTACGGCCTTACCGCCCCCCTTATTACGACAAGCAACGGCGCCAAAATGGGTAAAACCGCCAAGGGTGCAGTGTGGCTGAATGCCGATCTTGTTAGCCCCTATGACTATTGGCAATTCTGGCGTAACACAGCGGATGCTGATGTCATCCGGTATATGAAATTATTTACAGATCTTTCCCTTGATGAGATTGAGCGCCTCTCCAAACTTGAAGGGAGCGCTATTAATGATGCCAAGAAAATCCTGGCTGATGAGGCGACACAGCTTCTCCATGGTACTGACTGCCTCAAGGATATTCATCAAACAGTCAACACACTCTTTGAGGCGGGATCGGGTGATCTTGCAAGCCTTCCTGAATTTACAGTATCAGAGATTTCAGAAAAGGGTATCAGTGTCCTCGATCTCTTCGTGCTCAGTAATCTTGCTACAAGTAAGGGGGAGGCACGGCGTCTTATGGTAGGGGGGGGAATCAAGGTAAATGACGTTTCCGTTTCAGAAGAGACATTTTACCACACCTCAGATTTCCCTCTTAAACTGTCTGCCGGAAAAAAGCGTCATGCGCTGGTGAAAGCATAGTCACGATTTCATTTTTATACTGAATAATTTATTAAAATTAAAAAAAGTCAAATAAATTTATTTGACTTTTACTTTCTGATGAATTAGGTTCTCTCTTTTACTTCTCTAAAGAAAATCTATTAGGAAAAAACAGTTATGAAAAAATCATTCTTAAATATTCTTTTTGTTTTAGGGGGGCTTACTTACAGTGCATCTGATGCTTTTGCAGCAGCACAACAACAAGCTCCTCAAACATATCTCGTTGAGATGTTTGCACGAGTTCCTTCGAGCGGGCTATTAAACGCTGCAAGAAAAACACTTACCGAACAGCTTGTTCAACAAGAGCAAGAAGCCATTACGAGGCAACAAATTCAACTAAAGCAGGCTGCAGCCGCACAACAAAAGAAGCCCGCATCAAGAAGAAATCACTCTAAAAAAAACCAAGCACCACAACATCCTGAGCAAGATTACAAAGCCGCCCTTGCAGCAGCCCCTGCCCCTGAAGTCGACATGAAAGCTGCGTTTCCCCAAAAACCAGACCTTCAAAAGATTCAGCAGCAAGTTGCTCAAACCCTTCAACCCCTTGAAGCATTCGCAAAATTATATCCCGATTTAAGCGTACATATGGACCGCTTCATGGGATTAACACAAGCAGAAGCTAACGACGTTCACGCATGGTATACAGAACATTTTGAAAAGGACTGGCAACTGTTTTTTAAAAAAGTGAAATTTACGACAGAGCGCGCTGAGACGAAAGGATCTTTCCTAGTTTTGCATCCAACTAATTCAAGCAAAAGGGATCTCCAACGCGTGAGACTTGATAATTGGACCCAAACAAGTATTAACGCAAGTTTTCCTCATACGTTGAAAATTTATGCAGGAGAAGGTCAAGAAGATCAAATATATGACGCACAGGGGAAAGGAATAGAGAAAAATCCTAATAGAGCTGATGGCGATTATCGAACAACTGACCGCAGGTTCTCAGCAGCACCATTAGATGAATTATACGACGCTCAAGGAAACGGCAAAAGACTCGGGCGGTGTCATGGCTTCTACCAAACCATTGTCCCTCACTGGTATGGATCAATTTGGGTTGATCTATCTCCCTTGGCAAAAAATGATCCAAATGCACCCGCTCAGATAGCCGATTTGATTAATAAATATGGAACAGGTGTTCTTTTATCCGGCCCCGAGCAAGATAAAGATTACACTGGATCTCTCCATCAAAAATCCTACTACACTGGGATGGCACCACAAAAATAAGTTCAATGCTTATGAATAGGGTATAGGAAAGAAGCCTTCCCTCTTTCCTAACCACAAAATACTTAAGGATGTCCTTGCTCTTGATGCGAGGCATCCTTTTTTCTTTTCACACTCAAACCTCTACCTTTTCTCCCCCATATTTCGTGCTAGAATGAGCTAAATCATCGACCTGTCTTACTGAAGGTGTAGAAAAGCTATGAAATCCATCACTCCCAAAGCCCTTAAAAAACAATTGGCAGGCCGTGCGATGACCCTCATCGATGTCAGGGAACCCGCTGAGCACCGATCCGAACATATTGAGGGGTGCTGTTTAATTCCCCTTGGTGAGGTTTCAGTTTCAAAATTGCCATCAACATCACTCCCCCTTGTTTTTTATTGCCGCTCCGGCAAACGAAGTGCGGAAGCCTGTAAAAAAATCTTGGATCAAAACCCACACTTGGATGTGTATTCCTTGGAAGGCGGGATTATGGCCTGGAAAGATGCAGGGTTTGAGATTCAAACCTTAGGGTGCAAGGTTCTTCCCCTCGACAGGCAAACACAAATGGCAGTAGGCACCCTTGCGGTCCTAGGAACACTCCTGGGAGCTTTTTATCATCCGGGGTTTTATGCCCTCGCCGGTTTTTTTGGTTTAGGACTTATTTTTGCAGGGATCACAGGGTGGTGTGGTATGGCCAAGCTGTTGGCAAAAATGCCATGGAATCAGTAAAATCAACATGGAAATAGGGTATTTTCTCCTTCTTTTCATGGGGATAGTCCTAGGCCTTATAGGGGCAGGGGGATCAATACTAACCATCCCTATCCTGGTTTATGGATTTGGCATTCCCATGACTCTTTCAACGACCTATTCCCTTTTTATTGTGGGAGCTTCTGCATGTATGGGGGTGGCCCGCCACAAGGAATCCATTGAATTTAAAAGAGCCGTGATTTTTACGGTTCCATCCCTTTTAAGTGTTTCATTAAGTCGTTTTTATCTTTTACCCAATATCCCTGAAACCCTTGGAAAATTCTCAAAGGATTTTTTGCTCATGATGCTGCTCCTTAGCGTCATGCTATTGGCTGCTTACGCCATGATCAAAGAATCACCGAGTAAACGCCCTTCTCCTCAACATCCGGTGAAAGTCATGCTCATTGCAATTGCGTTGGGAGCATTAATGGGAATTCTTGGCACGGGAGGGGGATTTTTAATCGTGCCAACCTTGGTGTTTTTTTTAAATTTTGATATTAAAAATGCTGTGGCAACGTCTCTCCTCATTGTGATGTTAAATGCAATGGCAGGCTTTTTATCAGATCATCACTCCCTTACTATAGATGAATATAAATCCCTTATTTTCTTTACCCTGATTGCGTTTTTAGGAATGGCGCTTGGCCTTCACCTTGGCACTAAAATATCGGGCCCCCATTTGAAAAAGGGATTTGGTTATTTAATCGCAGCTATAGCCATCTCCATTGCTTTGAAAGAATTATGTTTTTAAGAGGATCGCCTATGCCTATCACGATCAAAACATTTTTTGACAACGACACAGCAACATTTACCTATGTCGTTTCTGACAATGGGACGAAAAAGGCCGCTGTCATTGATACTGTTTTAAATTATGATCAATACTCAGGCCGGACTCATACAAAATCCGCTGACGATGTCATCACGTACATACAAAACAATACCCTCCAACTCAACTGGATTTTAGAAACGCATATCCACGCAGATCATCTCACCGCAGCTCCTTATATCCGACAAAAACTTGGTGGAAAAATCGGAATTGGAGCAAAAATTAAGGACGTCTTGGCTTTTTGGGTGCCACTGTTTAACACTCACTCAGATACCCCCCTTGATGCGTCTCAATTTGATCATCTTTTTGAGGATAACGAGATCATACAGCTAGGTGATGTGAGTATACAAATCCTTCACACACCGGGGCACACCCCTGCTTGTGTTAGTTATTGGATTGAAGATGCCCTTTTTGTAGGGGACACGATTTTCATGCCCGATCTTGGGACAGCACGCACAGACTTTCCAGGGGGAAGTGCCGCCACTTTGTATGACTCGATTCAGCGAATTCTAGCCCTGGACGAAGCTACACAAATTTTTGTGGGACATGATTATCCTCCACCTGGAAGAGAACTCTCATCGAATACTACTGTGAAAGAGCAGAGGGAGAAGAACGTACTCGTCCACAAAGGAATCTCAAAGGATCAATACGTAGAAAAACGTAACGCACGCGACAAGGATAAGCCCGTTCCCAAGCTTCTCCTTCCCTCAATTCAAGTAAATCTTAGGGCTGGTTGTTTCGGAAATCCGGAGTCCAATGGCACACAATATATAAAAGTCCCCCTCAATACAATTTAGCCTCCCCATTGCTAATTTGTATAAATCACGACAAGCAATCCCGTGTTGATTTTGCAACAGCGCCTTGAATATATAGAGCATTTGGAATTTATATTTTGCTCTACCCTAATTTTTTGTGTGAGAATTATTCCATGAAGTACTATCTCTACACCTCTTTCTCTCGCACAACCACCTCCGCCTAGGGCGGACATAGTACTTTATTAATATCTTGAAAAGATTTCATCAAAACCCCACCTCTAGAAAAGAGGAAGAACAAAAAAGCGTGCGGAGAGCCCCATGAAAGCCAAGAAAAAAAACTTTAAAATCACAAGCCTCTTAAAACAATTACCCGTACAACTTGTTTTGTGCGTTGTGCTTGCCCTTTCCCTTGAATCATATCTTAGCACTGACATGGTTCGTGGTTTTTATACCGCAAGCTGCCTTATTAAGGATGTATTAATCGCAGCCCTTCCCTTCATCATTTTTTCGTATATTTTTGATGCCCTCCTTGGCCTCGATAAGAAAGCCCCACTTCTCATCCTCACCATTCTTGTAATGATTTTTCTCTCCAACATGACCGCTGTAATGACGGCCTATGGTGTCGGCAGCGTTTTCTTGCCTCTTCTCACCCCATTTTCAGGCGCTGCCCTCTCAGCACAGCATAGTGTGGAGCCATTCTTTAATATCTATATTCCCCAAATTATTGCGCCAGATGTAGCCATGATGACTGGAATTGGGTGCGGCCTTCTTGCAAGTTTTCTTAAAATTCGACAAGCAAAACCTATTGCGTCCGTTCTTCACAAAAGCGTCACGTGGTTTTTACAAAAAACATTTATCCCCGTTCTCCCCATTTATGTGACGGGGTTCGTACTGAAACTCCACCACGAAGGGTCTCTTCAAACATTGATTCACAACTATCTTCAAGTGTTTGTCTTGGCAATGTCGTTGATTGTTGTTTATTTAAGCGCTCTTTATTATATCGGAAGCGGCCTGCGCATGAACCGCTTTATAAGCAACCTTAAAAACATGCTCCCTGCTGGCATTACAGGGTTCAGCACGATGAGCAGCGCTGCCACCATGCCTGTAACCCTTGAATCCTGCGAAAAAAACCTTAAGGATCCACGCTTTGCCGATCTTATCATTCCAAGCACAGTGAATATTCACCTCCTTGGTGATGCTCTTGCTATCCCCCTTACGGGATTAGCTTTGTTGTGGTTTAAGACGGGCGTCTCCCCCGATTTTATGACCTACGCGTTTTTCGCTGTGATGTTCAGCCTTACGAAATATTCCTGCGCTGCTGTACCTGGTGGAGGGGTAATCGTGATTTTGCCAGTACTCCACAAATATCTGGGCCTTGATCAAGAACTTATCTCCCTCATGACAACACTTTACATCTTGCAAGATTCCATCTTCACAGCATCCAATGTCATGGGTAATGGTGCTTTTGCCCTTATTGTTGAGCGTGTGTGTCGTTCATTATTTGGAAATGGTGGTGGAAAGGGGCAATCCCATAAAAAAATGGCCAAAGTCATTGATTTAGACACAACAACTTCAGCAAAAAACCAACCACCCCTAAAAAAATCAGCGAGCATAGCACACTAGCTCTTAAACTCTTAAATTTTCTCGCTTTCATCAAAGACTCCAAGACGTGATTATTTCCGTCCCGGAGTCCTTGATGAAAGTTCAGAGAGTTTAATCCTCTAACAGATAACGCTATCAAGGCCAATTATTTAAATTGTCAATACAACCAGAGATTGTTCCGTCTTAATTTGATCTAAAAAAACTCAAAACCCCCACTAAACCTCACTTTTCAAGCCAAATTCATTTTCTTAAAATTTTGAAAAAAACACTCCTCCCATTGATTTTTTTAAAAAAAAAGACACCTTCTCACTTATGAGATTGCGGCTGATGGATTTTTCATGAAAAACATTGAAACTCAGAATCTAGTCAGTAATTTGGGAGAAATAGCGTCAAGCCATGCCAGATACCCCCAGAGGGAGATTTTTTTATCCAGCCTCACAGTGGAGGAAAGTACTCCTGGCGCTGTTATTGGAATCTTGAGCTGCACCGGCGATAAGGCTGATATTACCTACGAAATCATCATTGGGGATACGTCAAAATTTGAAATTATTGGCAATCACCTAAAATTAAAAAATGACATTTCTTTAAAATTTTCGAATCAAAATGTCTATAATCTTAGCATCGAGGCATCAACACCCGAAGAAGGAGTTGTGACAAAGACTTTTGTCATTCAAGTCAAAGACAGCGAAAATTCCCATATTGCCCAAGCCGCCACATTTAACGTTATTGCAGGGCACCCCGCCTTAAATGCCTCTGTTGGCATGAGAAATGATGGCACAGGCAACCCCTTATCTTACTCCCTCGTCGGGAAAAAACCTTCTGGTCTTGCATTTCACTCAGATGGCTCTTTTTCTTTTGATCCATCCCACTCCGACTATCAACACCTTGAAAATGGCGAGATTTTGCCCGTTATCTTTAGCTATCACGTAAATGACGGTGCATCAGATTCCAATATCGCCATTGTTACCATTAACCTCGTCGGTCAAAAAGCCTTTCCTAACATAAAATCTGATACATTTGACATTATGGAGTATGCCCCCGTCATTGCTGACTCCATCCATTCAAAAAATATTGATAATGGTGCGATCCTTTCCTATTCGCTCATGGGGAAAGTGCCGTTTAAAATCTCTTCCTTTGTTAACATGGCTCTTTCCGCATCAATTCTTTACATGCCATTTTTTAACCATTAAAAAACAAGCTCTTTTAAATTTTCGAATTATCCATAAAAGCGGTTATGCTCCCTACAATATTCAGGATTAACTGGAAATTTTCTAGTATTCTCGCTAGGTTAGGAACAGGAATTAATCAAAATTATTAAGACGAAATGACCGTTAAGGTTCGATTTGCCCCATCCCCCACGGGCTATTTGCATATTGGAAATATTCGCACAGCCCTTATTAATTGGTTGTTTGCTAAGCAAAATAATGGTCATTTTCTGTTGCGCTCCGATGATACGGATCTTGAGCGTTCCACCAAAGAATATGAAGACGCCATCCAACAAGATCTTGCCTGGCTTGGCATGCCTCACGATAGTTTTTTCAGGCAATCTGAGCGATTTGCTCGCTATGATGAAGTTCGGGACAAGCTTATTACCATGGGTCGTCTTTATCCATGCTACGAAACACCCGAGGAATTGGAATTTAAACGCAAACGCCAGCTTGGTCGCGGAGAGCCCCCACGCTATGATCGAGCAGCCCTTAAGCTGACAAAAGAAGAAATAGCGGTTTTTGAAAATGAGGGGCGGAAACCCCATTACCGTTTTTTACTCAAAGCCAAGGATGTTGCGTGGCATGATCTTGTCCGTGGCCCTACCCATTTTGGACCAGACACCCTTAGTGACCCCGTTCTTGTCCGTGCGGATGGTGCATATCTCTATACCCTTACTTCCGTTGTAGATGATGTGGATACCAACATCACCCATATCCTCCGCGGTGAAGACCATGTTACAAACACAGCCGTTCAAGTTCAGCTTTTCGAAGCCTTGGGACGCGATCTCACAACACTCCATTTCGCTCACACAACGCTTCTTATGGACAAGGATGGGAGCAGCCTCTCCAAGCGATTGGGAAGCCTTGGCATGAAGCAGCTGCGTGATGAGGGGATTGATCCCATGGCCATATGCTCACTCCTCGCACGTTTAGGAACATCCCAACCTATCCATGCGTTTTTAAATATGGATGAGCTTGCTTCACAATTTGATCTTTCAACCTTTAGCCGTAATGCACCACGTTTTGATATTGATGAGCTTAAGGAATTGAATCACAAGCTTATGACACACATGCCCTTTTCCGCCATCCACCCCAAGCTTAAAAATATGGGCTATGGTGATTTTTCAGAAAAAGAGTGGGACCTTTTTAAGGGGAATATTGAAAGCGTCTCGGACTATACCCTGTGGCATGATATTTTTCATGGGGAGATTAGTGCACCGACGGAGTTAGATAAGGATTTTATAAAGCAAGCATTAACCCTTCTTCCAAATGCCATTACAGAAACAACATGGCAAGAGTGGACGACTGCATTAAAAGAAGCAACGGGTCGCAAGGGAAAAGAGCTTTTCATGCCACTTCGCCAAGCCTTGACAGGGCAAGATCATGGCCCAGAAATGAAAGAGATTCTTCCCCTTCTTGGGTATGAAAAGGTTAAAGCACGCCTTGAAAAGGTGGGATAAGGCTAAGCTAATTTGCTTTAGTACCTCTATTCGTGGATCCCTCATAACACACGAAATGTGCGCCTTGTTAGTGTGCGCAAGATAAATAGGACGCTTCATGAATGATGCCCTTTATGAGAAAGAAAAAGAGCTTCTTCGCATTTTACTTGAGTGTGATCTGATTCAGGCTATTACTACTTATGCCCAATCTTGTGATTGAACCTTTCTAGGGTTTTGTTACTAGATCACCTTTCGGAGAATTCTTTTGGTGCCTGTGCAGAGTATGATTCAAATTTTATAAAAATACCCTAAACTAGAAAAAACAACCGATGATACGTCAAGAATAGGAAAAACCGTGAAAATTATTGGTGTTCAGGAGCTTTCCCTTCTTATTCAAAACCATGGAATCAGCCAGTTCTTGGATGACTTAATTAAAGCGTTGCGCATTGACTTTTCAAGGTGGGGTGATTTTGATAAATCAGCGCGTTATGCATCCTATGTACCTGGTGGTGTTGTGGAACTTATGCCGATTCGGGATCAAGAGTATTTTTCCTATAAATACGTTAATGGCCACCCTCAAAACCCATTATTGGGCCTTCAAACAGTCGTCGCTTTGGGACAACTCGCCGAAGTAAAAACAGGATATCCACTCATGATAAGTGAGATGACTCTGCTAACAGCACTACGCACAGCAGCAACAGCAGCCCTTGCGAGTGATCTTATGAGTCGTGGTGATAGTAAAGTTTTAGCGATTATTGGGACAGGATCCCAAAGTGAATTTCAGGTTTTGGCTCAAAATTGTGTGAGATCCATTCAAGAAGTGCGCTATTTTGATCTTGATCCTGAGGCCATGGAAAAATTTAAAAATAACTTGCAGGGACTTCCTTTAAAACAAGTTCCCTGTTCTTCTGTAGAAGAAGTGGTATTGGGCGCAGATATAATCGTTACATGTACGGCTAAGAAGGGGCACTTCATTGTTCTACCTGATGATTTCGTAAAACCTGGGATGCATGTCAATGCCTTGGGAGGGGATTGCCCAGGAAAGACAGAGCTTTCTATTGAGACTCTTTTGCGTAGTCAAATTGTTGTGGAATACCTCCCCCAAACAAAGGTTGAGGGAGAGATTCAACAGCTTAGTCCTGATATAATCGAAAAGGCTGTGATGGGGGAAATATGGGAATTTGCAGCAAAGAAAAAACAAGGGCGCAGTTCACATCAAGATATCACTCTTTTTGATTGTGTTGGCTTTGCTTTAGAAGATTTTTCTGTGCTGAGGCTTGTGTATGAACTCTCAAACAGATATGGGATTGGGCAAGAAATTGATCTTATCCCTGATATACAGGACCCAAAAAATCTCTTTGCTCTTTTGAGAGAGGGACTGGTATGAGGTGCGAATTTATCGGAGCAGCCATTGGGCAGTGCGCTGGTATTCCTGGATGTGAGTATGCTCCTGAATCTTTAAAAAAGAATAATCTTCTTTCATTTCAAAATATCTTTTCTTACAAGGGCGATGGAAGGGATTATGATGCTCTTGAATCGTACCTTACCTCCCTTGGCAAGACAGTGTTGGCGTGTGCTGAAAAAAGCATTCCCTTTGTAGTAGGGGGTGATCATTCCTGTGCCGTGGGTACATGGAGCGGGGTTCATCAACATTATAAAGAAAAAAATCAGGATATAGGACTTATCTGGGTCGATGCCCATATGGACAGTCACACTCCTCAAACAACCCTTACGGGGAATGTTCATGGTATGCCCCTTGCAACACTCATGGGGTATGGAGATTCTCGTTTATGCAATCTCTTGGGAGATTCCCCTAAATTAAGGCCTGAGAATGTTATTTTGCTAGGTATTCGTTCCTATGAGGAAGCCGAAGCGTCCCTTCTTCAATCCCTTGGGGTAAGAATTTATTTTATGGAAGAAGTTCAAGAAAGGAGCATAGACGTTATTCTGAGGGAAGCTTTCAATAATCTCTCAGCGCGTGTTTCCGTTGGTCTTAGTATCGATGTGGATGCTTTTGATCCCCAATTTGCTCCAGGAGTTGGGACACCAGAACCTAATGGGATTAATTTAAATGCTTTTATAAAAGCATTGATTGCTCTTGATCACTCTAAAATTTGCGGTGTTGAGATTGCTGAATACAACCCAACATTAGATAAAAATAATCTAACACAAGAAGCTATGATGAAGCTTATTCAGGCATTTCGGAAAAAGTAACTTTCCACCCTTTCAAAAGAGCGGAAAGTCGAATCATATTTATTTTGCTCCTGCTCTTTTAACAAGCTGGATGGCGAGGATGGCAATAACGGATGTTCCAGTAAGGTAAAAAGCTGGCACCATGTTAGAGCCTGTTTTATCAATCAGCCATGTGACCAACATGGGGGCAGTTCCTCCAAAAAGGGGGCCGCTGATATTGGTGACAAGGGCTGAGGCTGAGTAACGTACCCGCGTTGGGAATGCTTCAATCATAAGCGCAGGAATCGGTCCAAAATAACCACCCACAGCAATGGCGAGGATGAGTTGGGATGCGAAAATGACATAGGTATTTTTGCCACCCATTAACGTCATGAGGGGGATCGTCCCAATCACAAATAACAAAGCAGATGCGGTAAGGATTTTCTTGCGCCCCCACTTATCAGAAAGCCACGCTGAAAAAACAGTCACGATACTTACAACGATTAGGTTAATGGTATTGATGGTAAATGACGTCTCATCAGGAATTCCCAAAACCGTTGTAAGATAGGTTGTCATATATACAAAGAGCAAATAAAAGCTGAGATCGTGCAGCATGGTAGCTCCTACAACAGCTGCAATTTGTCCTTTGTGTTTTTTAGAGATTTCCTTGAGGGGATGCTCTGTTTGTTTATCAATGGATTTTTGCTCTTCTAAGAATTCAGGGGATTCATCCACCTTGCGACGCATATAAAATCCAACAAAACAAATTAACACACCCAATAAAAAGGGCACACGCCATCCAAAGGTTTCAAGCTGCGAATCATCCAAGATTTGAGCGAAAAACGCTGCGGTAGCGGAACCGAGTAAAATACCACTCAAGCAGCTTGCAACGGCAAAACCACCCATAAGCCCGCGATGTTTTGGGTCAGTGTGCTCTGTCACAAAAGTAATGGATCCGCTGTAATTTCCGCCAAGGGAGATACCTTGGAGCATTCGCATGGCTACGAGCATAATCGGGGCAAGGGTGCCAACTTGGGCATAGGTGGGCAATAAACCAATAATGGCCGTTGGAATGGACATCAAAAGGATTGCAATGACCAAGGCACGCTTTCTTCCAAAAAGGTCGCCAATATGGCCAAAAATAAGACCACCAAGGGGGCGCACAATAAAACCTGCGGCAAACACACCAAATGCTGAAATAAGTTCAACGGTGGGATTGTCAGAGGGGAAGAAGAGCTTTCCTATGATCGGAGCAAAATATCCAAACAAGGCAAAGTCATAAAATTCAAAAAGATTGCCAACCATACTTGTGGTGACTGTTCGAGCGAGAGATTTCTTTTTCATCGCAACACCTATACGTTATCTGCGTTTTTTATATATAAAAATGATATTTTTCAAAGGGAATAAGAGATTATCACGGCGCGCTAGCCGCGAAGTCGAAGTGCAAGAAGAAGTGCAAAAAATTCTCTCATACTTCGAGTATGGGGAAATTTACTGGTCGTTTCAAGTGAATTATGTATTCATGCAGATAACATGAGGCAAATTTGAGGGCTGCTCCGACAAAAAGATATGCTCTAATGCATTGTTTAAGTTTAGAAGGGGGATGGGAGAAAAGCATTGAAGGATTGGACATACCCTAGGAGAATTCTGCCCAAGCTTCAGAGGAGTTCGCGATCAAAAACATCGAGTTTTCAGCGGCAAACGAGAATCTTTCTTGTTTTTTTACGAAAATTGTTCCAAAAAATCATGCTCTGTTAACACAGGTTAATAAAAGGTTAATAAACATAGCCCACCGCCCCACCCCAGTGGGACTGGGGCGGGAAGCCGCCTCCCGCAGCAGGTTTAAAGTGCGCAAAACCATCCGTTCGTTCAACGTACCTTTAAAAAAATAACTCTTAAAAAGGTTTTTGAACGTTATTCGACGTTATCGTAGCTACACGTAAGAAAGGTACTACTCCTCTCTTCTGCTATCAGTATCCCCTAAAATGGTTAAGAAATCGTTGCAATGAGATTTTGTAATTACGGGAGGAATTCTTGTTTCTATGGGAGAAGCACGGAATTTTACGTGAATCTAAAACCAAAGCGTTGGAGAGTAAAGATATACGCGGCATAGGCAATAAACATAATCCCTACAAAAAGGGGCATGGCAATACTAAGGGCCATGCCCTTTTTAAGGGCAAGGGGGAAACCAATAAAAAAGATAATGGATGGGGGCAGCAAAAGTGTTGTCTGCCACGCAAAATTTGTGATGTGGGAGATGGGTTGCTTTTCTGAATAAAGCCATAGGCAGGCCCCTATGGTTGCAATGGGAGAAGAGGCTACAATAGCTGCCATAAAAGCAGAGCGCTTTGCAATCTCTGTCAGAGCAAAAATCATCACTGCCGTGATGGCGACACGAATAATAGACTCAACCATAGTTTATGCTTCTCTTAGGACTTTGCCTCTTGAGGATACGTTTCTTTGATAAAGAAGACAATAATCCATGAAAGAAAAAGACAAATGGGAAGTGCTAACATGGCAGTTTGATAGGCATCCAGGCTGTATACACGCATGCCCTGTTCTCCTAATTTTCCGTCCCACACCCAATCGAGGATAGCACCTAAAAAGGGTTGGAAAATAATACCACTCAGCATAACAATGGTATTTGTGAAGCCAACGGTTGTAGCGCTAATTTCATGGGGATTCGTTTCCTGGTTTACAGCAAAACAAAGAACTTGAGCCCCTGCACAGGTTCCTGCAATGAATAAAAGAACCTCCATCATCCACATGGGAACAGGAAGATAAATACTTGTTAAAAATGCACATGAGGCAATGAATGCTCCCCAATACATCACAACTTTACGACTATTCAGATAATTTGAGATCATAGCTACGCTTGGAGCTCCAACTCCTTTTCCAAGGATAAGGGACACGCTAATACTTGCAGCAGCTGCATTATCGATGCCGTACTTTTGCATGAGATATGGCACAGCCCACAATTCTGAAAAGACGGATACAGGGACGTAAAACAAACAGCCATATAATGCAACAAGCCAAGTTTGGCGGTTGCGAACAAGAATCTTCATATCCTTTATAATGGTGGATGTTGATGTTTTTCCTTTATGAGTAGCATCAGCTTTTTTTGGGCTGTTTCTAATAATGAGCCAGCAAAGAAATGTTACGACGATTCCTACAATTACCGACCAAAGCATAGCTTGACGCCATCCCACATTACTTACAAAAAATGCAAACGGTCTTCCTACAAGGTAGCCACCTGTGGTGATACCCATCATGGTGGTCATTCCTGATAAAACGGCGAAATACTTGGGGGGGAACCAGTCTGAAACAAGTTTAAGAGTGCTTAAAAAAGCACAGGCGGATCCAGCTCCCATAAGAAAACGACCCAGCTCTGCCATTCCAAAAGTTGTTCCTTTTGCAAATAAAAATGCACCGACAACGCAAAGTGCAGAAGACATGGTTATAACAACGCGTGCGCCCAATCTATCTACGATGAGTCCACAAGGAATCTGAAGGGGGGTATAAGCGTAATAATACATGGATGAAAGAATGCCGAGGGATGTTGTTGTAATGGCAAAATCCTGCATTAAGGCTTGGGTCATAACGCTGGGGGATGCACGCAAGATATATTCGTACATGTAAAAAATAGCGGCCATTGCCCACACAATCCATGCGCGGGAAGATGGTTTTTCAGTAGCTTTCGTCGTCATTGGCTTTTCAATCTCAACTTTTTCTGCGTCTATTTTTGCGACTGACGTTCGCATTCTTTCTCCTTAACCTCAAGAATCAAGAGATTCTTCATCGTAAAATACAAATTACTAAAAAATCCTTACGATCCAAATATGCACTTTAGCGGATTCAAAACACCCCACGCAGCTAAAAACCGCATGGAGGCATATTACTATTTGTTATTTTGGGTATGTTTCCCGTACGAATTTCAATAGTATCCACGACACAAAAAGACAAATCGGCACAGGACTTAGGGCCAATTGATAGGCTGTAGTCGTGTAAACTGGAAGATTGTTAACCATCTTGCCATCCCAGGCATAATCCAAAAGATATCCCAGAAGGGGTTGGAAAATAATGCCGCTTACCATAACAAGAGTGTTTGTAAAACCAATGGTTGTAGCGCTGATATTTGGTGGATTGATTTCCTTTGCTGCAGCGAAATACAGGATTTGCCCACCGGCAATAACCCCTGTGATGAAAAGAAGAGGAAATACCATATTAAGGGGAATAATAGGGCAATAGACAATAAAACAGAACAAAATAGCTGTGAGAAGGGCTGAATACCCCATGACCTTTAGGCGACTTTGAAGCTTGTCGGAAACCCACGCCGAAAGAGGGCACCCAATGGCCATTCCAATAAAAACCATAACGCTTGCTGTGGAGGCGAGCTCGTTGTCGATACCATGGAGTTGCATGAGGTAAGGAACCCCCCAAAGTTCCGCAAACGCAGAAAGGGGAAGATACATAAAGCATCCATAAAGACCAATGAGCCAGCTTTGTGGATTGCCCGCGATGATTTTAAGTCCGTGGAGGAGTGATTGTTTTTCGTTGCTCGTATCCGCTGGCTGTGAGCTTGCTTTTGTCTCAGGGCGATCGCGTACAATAAGCCATGCCGTGAGTGTGACGCAAACCCCGGCAATGCCTGCAAAAATCATGGCTTGGCGCCATCCAAACTGATTGACGATGACAGCAAAAGGTTTTCCACCAAACGTACCACCCAGCGTACCCATACCCATGGTGATGGATGTTAACAAAGCAAATTTTTGAGGGGGAAACCACTCAGCGGCAAGTTTTGCTGTGGAAAGATAGGCGCATGCAGATCCTGCACCCATAAGGAATCGTCCAAACTCTGCATAGGCTAGGTTGCCTGAGGTGGCAAAGAAAAAACATCCCACGGTACAAAAAACGGATGAAATTGTGATAACACGCCTTGCCCCCAAACGATCAACAATCACACCACAGGGAATTTGAAGGGGAACATAGGCATAATAATAAAAAGAAACGAGAACCCCAAGAGCAGATGCTGTTACACCAAAATCCTGCATCAGGTGGTTGGTCATAACGCTGGCAGAAACACGGAGAATATATTCGTAAAGATAAAAAAGCCCTGCTGTCCACCAAACAACCCAAGAAATCAAGGGGATCTTGCTGGATAAGATATTTTTTGTGGTTTTAGTAGAATCAGGGAAAGAAGCCATATCCTTATCCTCATGGAGAGAAGCATCACTTCTGGTTTTCCGTTGAGATGCTTGCATGCGGTTTCTCCTATATTTCCTAAGGCTAACAATGTTGTTTGTATCCATCACAAAACGTCCTAATTGGCTTTTGTTGAAATAAAATTACAAAATTGCCTATCTAATTGTCCAATAATTATAAATCTTTAAGCAAGGTAACATACTGCCTGAAACACAAAAAAATTTCAAGTTGTTGTTAAAACACCATAAAACGAGTGCCTCCTAAGTCGTTACCTTTCTAAAAAACATAAACTCCGGCCTTATGCGCAAGCTTTAAGAGGGGTGGACGCTTTTGTGTTTGGCAAAATCATCTCTATGAGGGACGCAAGCTCTTGCTTTGCTGCGATATGGGACAAACTCATCGTAAGATTGTTTTCCCGCATATCAAGCAAGGTAAGACCGCTCAAGAAAAGCTCACGGAAAATCACACGCTCACCAAATCCAAAAAGAGACCTGAAGCCAATGCGTTTCGCAAGGGCAGCCAAAACCTTATCCATTTCTTCTTTGTTGCGTGAATTAAGGGAGCTGAGGCGATTACGAAGCACAATCCAATCGATGGAGCCGCTGTTACGCATGGCCTTCTGCTTCTTTTGATCCCATACCATCTCGGAATACGTACTTGGTTTGAGGATGTCGAGGGAGTCAGAATTCACCCTTACAAGCATATCAAGATCAATAAAACTATCGTTCAAAGGGGTGATAAGGGTATCCGCGTAAGAGTGTGCCAAACGTGACAAATAGCTATCACTTCCTGGGGTATCAATCACGATATAATCTTTTCCATGAAAAGCTTTGATTTGCGCTTCAAATCGGGCACGTTCATCAGCTTCAGCATCTGTTTTTGAGGGAAGCTCGCTTTTAAAGATGGGAGCATGCTCAGGCATGGGTAAATCTTGTTGTTTTGCTGCTTTGCGTGCGGCACGATTTTCAATATACCGGGTAAGCGTTCCTTGGCGAGCGTCAACGTCGATGGATCCAACGGTTGATCCATGGCGAAGCAAATTGACAATCAAATGCATGGAAACGGTGGATTTTCCTGTCCCACCTTTTTCATTGCCGAGAACAATAACGTATGGTTGTTGTGTCATGACATGGGTCCTTCTGAATTAGTAATTATTAGTTTAGCGCGTAAAGGAAAAAAACAGCAAGCATAAGCCGGGGAGCTTTGCTTGCTAAGGATTTTTCACATATGAGGAATGTTGTTATTTTTTAAGAAGCTCTCGGCTTATGCGTTCAATTTCTTTTTGCACAAGATTTTCGACGAGGGAAGGAAGATAAGCATCCAACCATTGGCGCAAAAGTGGGGTCAGCGCTTTCATAACAAGCTGCTCAATGGCGGCATTGGCAGATGGTTCCCCTTTGCCCATGGATGATGTTGTTGAGGCGTATCCAAAATATGAACCCCGTGCTGCTTCAGCCAAGCGAGAAAATGCTTGGGATGATGCACTGAGTGTTTGAGATGAGCTTAAGGGATCTTGAGAAGGTTCTGTTACAGGAGTAGTTGCTGGCGGTGTTACAAAAGAAGACCTCTTTTCAGGATACGTTGTTTCCTGATGATCCTTCTTTTGAAATTCTTTTCGTGGAAACTCTGTCACATTTTCCATGGTTTTTAGATCAAGGATTTCTTCTTGTGCAGCAACGACACCAGCTTGTGGTTCAGAAGGTTTCTTTGAGATAGGTGCAGGAACCTCTGGTGCCTTTACTGGAGAAGAAGGTGAGTCATCCGTCACATACTTGCGGATGGAGGCGAGAATCTCATCCATCGACATTTCTTGATCATCGTTTTCTGACATCTGAGCACCAGTGAGCATAGTTTATTTATCCTTATATTTTATCTTTTACCTCATTATAGTGCACACTTGGCTCATAGTAATTAACTTTTAACTTCATTTGTTTTGCGGTGAGGCGTCCTGTGGATGCAAGGATGCGGAAAGATTCAGTGAAATAGGTGTTTTCAGCGCGCACCAGGTTAAGCTGAGAGCTCAGAAGTGCACGTTGTGCGTTCAGCACATCCAAAAGAATTTTTGTGCCCACTTTAAGCTCTTCTTGTGTTCCATTAAGGCTTACCGTGTTTGCATCAATTTGTTTTTTAAAGTTTACAAGATTTGCTGTGGCTGCAACAAAGTTTTCCCAACGCTGAATGAGTTGTTCAATTTCTTGACGGCGAGCCGTTTCAATGGCAATACGGCGTTCAGCGGCAGCTTCATGGGCTTTGCGTTTTTGAGACCGGATATTCCCTCGCTCATAAATTGGCACAGAAAGGGTGATCTTTGCTGCAAGGTTTGTTTGTTTATCACGAAGATTGCCGATGTCATTGCCACGAATCCGCGTTTCACTGTTTGAGTGGGTGTATGTTGTGGATGTTTGGAAATCAAGGGATGGCAATAAACCGCCCTTAATTCTCTCCACTTCATACTGCGCGGCAGCTTCGCTAAACTTTGCTTGAATAATTCCTGGATTGTTTTCAAGAACAAGCTGTTTTGCTTCTTGTAGGGATTTGGGCAGTGTGGTGATGCGAGAAGGCTTGATCACCTTACGAGGCATACGACCTGTGAGACGTTGGAAGGTTGCTTTAAGACTATCAAGCTCTGCCTCTGTGGTTTCAAGTTGCGCTGCCGCATCGGCAAGTTGCGCCTCTGCCTGGGCGACACTTGTTCTGGTTTCTTCACCCACCATAAATTTATCTTTTGCAGCATCAAGGGTTTTCTTAAGAAGCTTATAATTCCCTTCATGGAGTTCAAGCTCGGAGAGTTTTGTCAAAATATTCAGGTAAGTTTGAATGACTTGGAAAAAAATGGATTGCTGTGTGGCAAGAAGTTTTGCACGCTCTGCTTTGACGGAATTTTCAGCACCTCGCAACTGCGCTGTTGTAGCGCCACCTGCATATAGATTTTGATCAAGTTGAAGACTGCCGCTTGCGGTTGGGAGCGTTTCTTGTTTTGAGGTGGTTGAGAGTCCACGATTTTTACTATCCCCTGAGAAGGTAGTTTGTGAGCCGCTAATTTCTGTCTTTAAGCTGACATTGGGGCGATAGCCGGCCTTAGCTTGGACAATATTTTCATCCATTTGATTTAATTGACGAACGGCAGCTGCTAACTCTGTATTGTTCAAATAAGCTGCTTCAAGTGCGGATTCAATGGTTTCAACTTGTGAGCTTTGGGTATAAGCAATTCGTTTGCCATCTTTATAAACGGGGAGCCCTTGCCCCGATTTATCAACATAACCAGCTACTTCTGTTTTCTTCGAAGAGGCTTTTCTTGCCTTTGAAGGTTGTTTAGTAGAAGGAGTTTTTTGTTCCTCAGGTTTTTTGTCGTTTTCTTCTTTTTTTTCCTCAGCCTTATTATCTTCTACTTTTTTATCGCTCACTTCATTTTTAGCTTCTGTTGAAGAGTTGGTAGGTTTTGAGGGTGGAAATTCCAGATTTTTTGTTTCTGGAACAGGCTCAGGCATGATCCTAATATCTGCAAAATTTTTTTCTTCTTTTGGAGTAGTTACGTCAGGATTGACTTGTCCAGAAACGATACCATCAACTTTTTTTTCTTCTTTTTTTGAATCTTCTTCAAAAATTTTGATCTTATTATCATCCCTTGACAGTCTTTCAATATCGGTAGCATGCCCTAAGGAAGAAGGGAGCATGGTGATTAATGTCGTGGTAAGGAGCGTAAGGGAAAGCTTAGTCATAGATACCTCGGTTGAAGTTAATAGCGTGTCATGAGTGGATCAATCATTTGAGCCCACGCGTTGACGCCTCCTTGAAGACTTTCAACATTCTCAAAACCATTATCTTTAAGGAGCATGGCTGCCTTAAGGCTGCGAACACCGTGGTGACAAATTGTGATGATTTTTTTTGTGTTATCAAGTTCCAAAAGAGATTCGAGAAGAGTGCTTAATGGAATGTTAAAACTATCTTCAATTTTACACAAATTAAATTCATCAATTTCCCTAACATCGATAAGCTGAATGGGGGCGCGTGTGTTTATTAGTTCAAAAAGTTCATGGGGAGTGATCTGTAGATTCATAGTATATTTAAGTCGTTTAGGAGGTGAATTAGGGGAAGTGGATGTTTTATTACAAGGTAAATATTTCTTGCTTTTCAAACCCTTGAAGCAAAGCACTTTTTTCAAAGCAAATCGATCGGGTATGTCCACAAGCATCATAAAGTACAACGCCCTTAGGATTATTTTCAGAGATACACACAAGTTGTCCCATCGGTCTTAATTGACTCAAGAGAGATTGTGGAACGGTCTCGATACCACCTTGAACAACGATTGCATCATAGGGGGCATGTTCTGGGAGGCCTTCTGTATGTTTCTTTTCTTCAATGAGAAAATAATCCTCAATGTTACGGGCATCGTAAAATTTGTCCAGGTATGTTTGCAATGCATCCAAAGCAAAACTAAAGAGAAGTGAATGCTCTTCAACTCCATAAACCTTCAGTCCTAATTCCTGACCAATGGCGATGCTGTAACCTGTATTAAATCCTATGAACAAGACTTTTTCATTGCGTTTAAGATTAAGCGCAGCAAGAAGCTTTCCTAGCTTGCGAGGAGAGATAGCAAATCGTTTGGGGGTTGGTAAGAGCAGCAAATCTTCATCTGTATAGGCAAGGGGCTGAAGGCGGGGTTCTAAAAATAATTCCCTCGGCACAACGGTAAAAGCATGATGAAGTGATTTATCATGAACGCCCTGAGGTTCAAGCTGGCCCTTGATGAAATGGCGTCGTGCTTGGGCTAAGTCGACAATCGTAGAGGAAGGACTGGGCATTGCGTTTGTTTTGAAATACTTGACTTTTCCTACTGTTTAAGACTATACGAGAAAATAACGGTGCACGCTATCCTTTTAGGCCGGATGGCAGAGTGGTCATGCAGAGGATTGCAAATCCTTGTACGTCGGTTCGATTCCGGTTCCGGCCTCCAATTAATCATCAAAGGGAATCGCTTCTAGTGATTCTTTTTAATCTTTTTCCCAGAAATAATCGCACGTTGAACAGTTTTTGCCAATTTAAGTGGTTTGGCTGTTGATGGCGCGGATGATCCATTTACAAGGGATTTTGTTGCAAAAGTCAGTGGTTTTGTAAGGGGTGGCGGTGGTGTATCCAATGTTCCTTTTACCCAAACCATCTTGGGTGATTTGTGAGTGATTTTATCTTTAATAGGTTTTGGTAATGTCACAGGTGCATAAATAAGGGGAGCTGCATTTAACTTGGTCTCTTGATGATGAATAAGCTCACCGATGGGATCTTGGTTTCCTTCCTCTGCTTCTGAATCAAGGGTAGGTGTCACCCTTTCAATATATTCTGTTGTTTGTGGCGTTGCTTTTGTTGCGTGTGTGCCAAACCCAATATCCAATAGCGCCGTAATCCTTTTATTGCGTACAAAACGGTTTTCCCCTCCTAGAACAACGGCAATTAGTCGCTTTGGCTTGCCATTGACCATACGTACGGCAGATGCTGCAAGGTTTGATCCTGCGCGCCTAAAAAATCCTGTTTTAATGCCGTCAATGCCTCCTTTTCCCAAAAGGGAATTGTGGTTTGGAAAGGCAAGGCTTCCATACATAAATACTCGGGTTTTAAAAAGTTTGTAGTATTCGGGAAAATTATGAATAAGGGCTTTGGATAAAATAGCCATGTCCCGTGCCGTTGTGACCTGTCGATCATTGGGAAGGCCGTGGGGGTTGCAAAAATGTGTGTTGTTCATACCAAGCTTGCGGGCGGTTTGGTTCATTTTTTCTGCAAATTTACTAATACTTCCACCCAGCCCTTCTGCAGCAACAACGGATGCGTCATTGGCTGATTTTGTAATAAGGCCAAGGATAATGTGCTTGACGGTAATTGTTTGACCTACCCTAAGGCCAAGCCTGCAAGGTTCAACATTTACAGCATTTGCTGAGACCGGATATGATGTATTAAAAGTGATTTTCCCTGCCTTAAGGGCCTCAAACATAATGTAAAGAGTCATTATTTTTGTAAGGGAAGCTGGGAAACGGCTGCCATCAGGGTCTGTACCCTGGATGACATGGCCTGTGTGGGCATCCATAAGAATATCGGCATATTTTTGAGCATGCACAGATTGCACAGCAGCGCCTGCGAGGAAAAGAGATAGAAAGCAGTAAAGAAAAAAGCGCATTTATTATTATTTTAGGGGATGCTTTCGCTAAATTTAAGAAAAAACACCCCGAAATGTCGAGTATATTCGTGATAAAAAAGGGAAAAGATTCCCTCTTTTTTCTCAGAGCGCTTTTAAAGCTGCTTTAACACGTCATCACTCATTTCAGCATTGGTGTAAACATTTTGAACATCGTCGTTGTCTTCTAAAACATCCACAAGCTTCATAAGCGTTTTTGCAGTTTCAAGATCAGCATTGGCCGTGTTAAGGGCGCGCCAGATTAGCTTTGCTTCGTTGGCTTCCCCAATTTTTTCCATCAAAAGATCCCGCACAGCTGCAAAATCATCGGAGTTACAGGTTACTTCAATTCCCTCTTCGGTGCTTTCTACATTATCAGCCCCTGCTTCAAGGGCAGCCTCAAAAAGAGCATCAAAATTTTGTGTTGATGGGTAAAGAAGATATCCTAACTTTTCAAAGGTAAAAGCAACACTACCTGTCTCTCCTAAGGCTCCGCCATGCTTGGAGAAGGCAGAGCGCACTTCAGAAGCTGTGCGGTTTCTGTTGTCAGTTAAAACTTCTACGATTACGGCAATCCCGGATGGGCCGTATCCCTCATAACGAACTTCTGCGTAGTTGGTATCGTCCTCTCCTCCTAAGGCTTTTTTAATGGCACGATCGACATTGTCTTTTGGCATGTTTGCTGCACGGGCTGAGGCAAGGGCGGCTCTGAGTCGGGGGTTAGAGTTTGGATCGGGCAAACCACTTTTAACGGCAACCATAATTTCCCGTGTGATTTTTGCAAACATTTTGGCACGTTTTTTATCCTGTGCCCCTTTGCGATACATAATGTTTTTAAACTGTGAGTGACCTGCCATTGTGTGTCCTTAAAAACGTTTGGATTAACTCGCCTTATTTAGGCGCTCTCCTTATTTAAAATTCTTGATTTAATCAAGATCACTTATAGCGGATTTTTTCTCAAAATTACAGGGGAGGTGTATATGTGGATTAGATTCGTGTAGATCGATGCAGAGGAAAAACTCATTGGGCGATTAAACGAAGGTGCGGTATCGGAGCAATCTAACTTAGGATCAAGAGAGTTTTGGAGATAAAGTATCAAGCGTTCGTGACCCGCAAGTACATGATTAGTAAAATTCAGAAAAAATAAGTCCCAAAAGAAACACATCTTAATAACGACATTCGTAATCATTGCTTTAGGTGGCTTAGCTGATTTTTTTGTGACTCTTGTGAAGCTACTATTTACGCAAAATTAACAAAGGTTAACAAAAAGTAAATGGAAATTACCCGCAACCCCCACCCCAGTGGGACTGGGGCGGGAGTCCGCCTCCCGCAGCAAGGAGCATGGGCGCAAAAAGGCCTGTTCACCCAAGGTGCCTTTTAAAAAATGACTCTCCAAAAGGATTCTGGGTGTTATTGAGTGTTATCGTAGCTACACCAAAGGAACATATCTTCCCTTCACCTTTT